>Ga0326763_1000583_pt1 | contig 12647 bp, 8 predicted proteins | sample NORPS_P_FD_207671 | JGI IMG/M metagenome (GOLD analysis project Ga0326763, IMG submission 207671) | Hot spring water microbial communities from Norris Geyser Basin, Yellowstone National Park, WY, United States - NOR.PS_P | ecosystem: Environmental > Aquatic > Thermal springs > Unclassified...
ATGCCGACCACCGGAATGCCCGCCGCCTCCAGGCGAGCCTTGGTCTCTTCCAATGTCTGGACGCTGTCGACCTTGAAGGCGATGTGCTGCACCCACTCGGGCGTGTTGGGGTCGCGCCCCATCGCGGGTGAGTTGGGCAGCTCGAAAAATGCCAGGATGTTGCCCTGCCCCGCGTCCAGGAACACGTGCATGTAGGGATCGGGCGCCTTGGTGGAGGGCACCTGGTCCTCAGCGATCGCCAGCACGAACCGCATGTGGAGGTGCTTGACGTACCACTCGACGGTTTCTTTGGCGTCCCGGCAGCGGTAGGCAACGTGGTGGATGCGCTCGATTTGCATGGTCAGTCTCCTCTGGGGGTGGCAGACAGGGGTCAGCCTTCGAGGGTTTCCCACATCTGGCGGTCGCGTTCGGCGGTCCAGACGCGCGGGTCGGGGTACTGCGTGGCCTCGTCGTAGCAGCGGGTGACGTCGAACGGCATGCAATGGTCGAAGATCACCCAGTGGCCGTACTTGGGCTTGAGGCGCTCATAGGTCTCGCGGTAGACGGTCTTGAGGTCCTTGCCGGCGGCCACCCCCTCCTGCACGCAGGCGTACACGTCCGAGATGAAGGCCCGCGTACCGGCCAAGCCCGCTTGCACCTGCGCGGGCGTGACCAGCGCCGCCCCCCGCCCCGGCACCAATTTTTCGGGCTGCAGCGCGGCGATGTTGTCGAGCGTGCGCGGCCAGTCACGAAAATACGCATCTCCCGCGTAGGGCGTGGCGTCGAACTCGACCAAGTCACCCGAGAACAGGATCTTCTCTTGCGGCAGCCACGCCACGGTGTCGCCCTTGGTGTGGCCACGCCCCAGTTGCAGCAGTTGCACTTCCAGCTTGCCCAGCCAGATCGTCATCTTGCCGGTGAAGGTGATGGTCGGCCACGTCAGGCCCGGCGGCACCGACTCGACGGCGCGAAACAGCCGCGGAAAGCGCCCAATCTCGCTGGCCTTGTCGGCCTCTCCGCGCTCGACGATCAGGTCGTAGGTGTCCTGGCTGGCGATGATGTGCTCGGCCTGGTAGGCCGATGCCCCCAGCACGCGCACCGCGTGGTAGTGCGACAGCACCACGTACTTAATGGGCTTGTCCGTGACCTCACGGATGCGGCGGATCACGTCTTGCGCCATCACGGGGGTGGCCTGCGTGTCGATCACCATCACGGCGTTGTCGCCGATGATGATCCCGGTGTTGGGGTCGCCCTCGGCGGTGTAGGCGTACGCGTGCTCGGACAGGCGGGTGAAGCTGACCGGTTTGTCTTCGAGGTCGGCCTGGCTGGCAAAAGCTTTTCGGCTCATGGAGAACTCCGTGGGCGCTGGCATCGTCGTTCACGCATGCCAAACGCATTTGTCATACAACAACGCACATCATACGCGACCATGTTGTACCATGTCCAACGAATTTGACTCCGTATAAACCCGAACCCAAGGATCACGCGCGTGCTCGGCGCGTGTGAGTCGATACGATTGGTCCCATCATGAGCACGCTCCCCCCCAAACGCACGCGCCCGGCGACGAGCGGTATCCCTGCCGACGGCTCGGAAGCGCGCGGCTCGCGCGGCATCCAGAGCGTGGAGGTGGGCGGTCAACTGCTCAAGGCTCTCGTGCGCAGCGGCACCGCCTTGCCGCTGAAGGATTTGGCACGCGCCGCGGGCATGACGCCCGCCAAGGCACACCCGTACCTGGTGAGCTTTGGCAAGCTGGGGCTGATCGAGCAAGACCGCGTCAGCGGCCACTATGGGCTGGGGCCACTGGCGTTGCAGCTGGGGTTGATCGGGCTGCAGCAGGTCGATCCGGTGCGCCTGGCCGTGAGTGAACTGCCGGCGCTGGCGCAAGCGGTCGGCTGCACGGTATCGGCGGCGGTGTGGGGGCCGATGGGGCCGATCATCGTGCATGTGGAACACGGCCCTACGCCGGTGCACGTGGCCATGCGGCACGGCACGCCCGCATCGCTGCGGCACACCGGCACGGGCAAGGTGTTTGCCGCCTTCGCGCCCGCGGAGGCGGTGGCGGCGGCGCTGGCGCGTGAGGGCGAGGCCGCCGCGTTGGACGATGCGGGGTTTCAGGCCGAGCTGGCAGCCATCCGGCGCGAGCGCGTCAGCCGCGTGCGCGACGAACTGCTGCCGGGCATCAGCGCCATGGCGGTACCGGTCTTTGATGGTTTGGGGCGGTTGGCGCTGGTCATGGCGGCCATCGGCCCCAGTGCCTGGCTGGATTTGGTCCCGGGTAGCGCCCAAGCGCAGGCGCTGCAGGCCGCCGGTGAGCGGCTGTCGGCGCGGTTGGGTGCGGTCTCACCCGAACTCGAGCGGCTCTAACGACCGAGAAAACGGGGCGCGCGGCGCTGCCCAAACGCAGCCCGCCCTTCGGCGAAGTCGGCACTGGCATAGGTCGCGGCCGCACGTGCCTCCCACCGCGCGGGCTGATCGTCACCCAACGCCATTTCCTGCAGCGTCTGCTTCATGCCCTGCACCGCCAGTGGCGCCAGCGCAAGGACCTGCTCGCAGCGTTGGCGCACGGCCGCAGGCAAGTCCTCGGCCGGCACACACTCGTCCAAAAAACCCAACGCCTGCAGCGCTGCAGCATCGAGCGGCAGCCCTAGCAAAAAAGGCGCCGCGACGGTGTAATGGAGCAGTTCGCCATCTTTTCTACCCCTTCGACGCTTCCTAGGGAACCGCTGATTTAACCGACGCAGCCCCCGAGACTTGGCACCATCACGCCAACGCGCCCAGCCCGCAGACAACCGCCCATACCGACCCAGACGAGCTTTGCCGAACTTGAGGTCATCTCCAAGAAGAAGCTGACACGGCGTGGCCGTTTCCTTGCCGAGATCGAGGCGGCAACACCCTGGGTGCAGCTGGTAGCGGTGATCGAGCCGCACTACCCCAAGGGCAACCGAGACCGCCTGCCCATCGGGCTGGAGCGCATGCTCTGGTTGTACAACGCGCAAAAGGGCTTTGGGCTGTCGGGCGAAGGCATCGAGGACGCGCTGTACGACAGCCCGGCCATCTTTCTTATGTTTTGTCGGTATCGATCTGGCCCGCGAAGACGCCCCGGATACCGCGGCATTTACATCAGGGCCGAGGGCCCGCAAGGGAGGCAGAAATCGACCGCTTTCTACCCCTGATGACCACATCCCCGCCGCCTGTGACCCCATCTTTGGGCAGTCCGCCAGTGCAGCAGCGCTCGAGACGGACGGGCGCGGTTTATTCAGCGGTTCCCTCGTTGCCGCCGCCTTCTATCAGGCCCATGGCCTCGAAAGCGGCCACCGCCGCCAGCGCGGCATCGGCCTGCGCTTGCAGCAAAGCCTGCCGGTTGAGCAGCGCGCTGCGCTGCGCGTCGATCACGTCCAGAAACCCCACCAGGCCGGCGCGGTACTGAGTCTGGGCATCGTCGACCGCCACCTGAGCCGCGGCGCTGCCGCTTTCGCGGGCACGCACGCGCTCGCCCGCGGCTTCGACGGCGACCAGCGCATCCTCCACCTGCTGCAAGGCCTGCAACAGCGTCTGCCGGTACACCAGTGAGGCCTCGCGGAGACGCGAGCGGGCGGCGTCCACCTCGGCGCTGCGCTCGCCGCCATCGAACAGGCTCTGGTCGAGCGCTGCCGCCAGCGTGGCGCGCGCCAGTTCAAACACGCCCCCGCCGACCACCGCGCCAAAGACCAGCCGACCGGGTAGCTGCAGGCGTGGGCGCATCGCGGCCTTTGCCACGCCGACTTCGGCCGCGGCCTCGACCAGCGCCTGCTCGGCGGCTTGCAGGTCGGGACGCAGCCGCAGCAGGTCCAGCGGCCGGACCACGGGCTGGGCCTGGCGGAGTGCGGGTAACGCCAGCGCCGCGACAGCCGCTGGCGCGCGCGCCGCCACCGCGGCCTCGGCGTGCAGCGGCGAGCGCCCGGCCAGCACCTGCAAGGCCGTGGCGGCCTGGGCGATGCGCTGCGCGGCCTGCGCCAACTGGTCTTCGGTGTCGGCCAGTTCGGCGCGGGCACGCTCGCGGTCCAGCCGCGGCGACAACCCGGCGTCCACACGCACGCCGACCACCCGCAGCGTGTCCTGCTGCAGCGCCAGGGTCTGCTGCAGCAGCCGGTGTTCGGCCTGCGCCAGCCGCCAGGCCAGGTAGGCGCGCGCCGTCAGGCCGGCCACGCCCAGGCGCGCAGCCTGCACCAGATGCTGGCTGCGCAGCACGCCGGCGGCGGCAGAACGTTCGGCCTGGCGCAGGCCGCCCCAGAGATCGATGTCGAAGTCCAGCGCCAGCGTGGCACTGGGCTGCAGCGCACGGGTGTCTCCGCGCCGGCGCAGTGCGGCCGTGGCGTCGGCCTGAACCGAAAGCTGCGGCCTGCGCCGGGCCTGAGCGATCTGCAGCAGCGCCTGGGCCTGGGCCACGCGCTCGCGGGCGATGCCGACGTCGAGGTTGGCGTCCAGCGCGCTGTCCACCCAACGGGCCAGCTCGGGGTCATCGAACCGGGCCCACCAGCGCAGGTCTTCGGGTTCCGGCTGGGGGGCGTGCGCGCCGGCCCGAAAGCGGTCCTCCCCGCGCAGCGGCGTGGTCAGGGCCGCGTCGTCGATCTCGGCCGGCGGCAGGGTGCTGCAGCCCGCCAGGGCCAGCAGTGCGGCGGCCAGGGCGACGCCCTGGCCCACGCCGCGGACGGCGCCCACTGCACGGCCCTTCGCGCTGCGTGCAGCGTGCGGCGCGCAGGGCGCCCAGGGCTGGCCCGGCGCACTCATCCTGCGTCCCTCGCTGCAGCCATCTCGGCGGCCAGCGCCTTGTCTGCATGGGCCCGCGGCCTGGACGCCCGCGCGAGGCCCAGGTAGACCACCGGCGTGAGGAAGAGCGTGAACACCGCGGCCATGCCCAGCCCGCCACAGATCACGATGCCGATGGCCCTGCGCGCCTCCGCACCCGGGCCGGCGGCCAGCACCAGCGGCAGCGCCCCCAGCACCGTCGAGGCCATGGTCATCACGATGGGCCGCAGCCGGGTGCAGGCGGCGTCCAATGCCGCCTCGCGCACGCTGGCGCCGCGGTCGCGCAGCTGGTCGGCAAACTCCACCATCAGGATGCTGTTCTTGGCCATCACGCCCACCAGCAGCAGCAGGCCGATCTGGCTGTAGATGTTCAGGCTGACGCCGCCCAGCGCCATCGCCCACACCGCGGCGGCCAGGCCGAAAGGCACGGTCAGCACCACCACGGCCGCGCTGGTGACGCTCTCGAACTGCGCCACCAGCACCAGAAACACCACCAGCAGGGCGATGGCGAAGGTGATCAGCACCTCGCGCGAGGTCTCGTCCAGCGCCGCAGCCTCGCCGCGAAAGAGCAGCTGCATGCCAGCGGGCAGCACCTGCGCGGCCAACGCGCGGATCTCGGCCACTGCAGCGCCCATGGCGTAGCCCTCCGCCAGCGGCGCGCTGAGCTCCACCGCGCGGCGCTGGGCGAAGCGGTGCAGCTCCTGCGGCTGCACGCCTTCGTCGAAGCTCACGAACTGCGCCAGCGGCACCAGCCGGTTGCCGCTGGTGCGCACGCTAATGTTCAGCAGGTCCTGCGGGTCGGAGGCGCCGCGCTTGTCCGACTCGACCAGCACCGGCACACTGCGATCGTTGGCGTTTAGCTCAGTCGCCTCGAATCCCTGTACGAGGGCACGCAAGGCGGAGTTCAGCGCGTCCACCGACACGCCCAGATCGGCTGCACGGTCGCGGTCGATGCGCAGCGCCAGCGTCGGCTGGCTGGCACGCCAGTTCACGCGCACCCCGTTGATCCCGGGCATCGATGCCTCTGCGGCCCTGGCCAGCCCATACGCAGCCTCGGCGATACGCTCGTGGTCGTCACCTGTGATGAACATCTTCACCGTGCCGTCTGCCCCGGGCACACCCAGGGCGTTGCAGCCATGGATGCGGTGGCGAACACCCGGCACGGCGCGCAGGGCCGCGAGGGCGCGCTGGCCAATCTGCTGTTGCGACAGGCTGCGCTCATCGTGGGGCGGCAGCGAGGCGACGATGTCGGCCTCGTTGGCGCGGCCCCGGCCCGTGACGGTCAAGAACTGCGTCACCAGACCTTGCTCGCGCAACGGCTCGAGTGCCTTCAGCGCCAACGCCATCTGCCGATCCATGTAGGACAGGCTGACGCCGTCCGGGCCGTCCAGGCGGATGCGCAGCACCCCGCGGTCTTCTTGTGGCACCAGTTCCTGCGTCAGACCCTGCAGCGTCCAGACCGCTGCACCGCCGGCCAGCAGGCACAGCGCCAGCACCACCCAGCCCCAGCGCAGCGCGCCGTCGAGGGCGTGCCGGTACAGCGCCGCCAGCCTGCGGCCAAGGTGCTGCAGCCCGCGCATCAGCCGGCCGGGAGCGCGAGGTTCGATCGCCACGCGTGCCGCAATCATCGGCCCCAGGCTCAGGGCCACGAAGCTGGACAGGGCCACCGCAATGGCCATGACGAAGCCGAACTCGCTAAACAGCCGGCCGACGGTCGAGGGCAGAAAGGAGATGGGGATGAACACCGCCGCCAGCGTGGCCGTGGTGGCCACGACGGCAAAGAACACGTCGCGCGTGCCCAGCACCGCGGCGGCGCGCGCCCCCAGGCCCTGGCCGCGGCGGCGCTGAATGTTCTCCAGCACCACAATGGCGTCATCCACCACCAGCCCGCAAGCGAGCACCAGCGCCAGCAGCGTCAACATGTTGAGCGAAAAACCCAGCAGCCAGATGGCCGCCAGCGTGCCAACGAGCGAAATCGGTATCGCCACCACTGGAACCAGCGTGGCGCGCCAACTGCCCAGAAAAACGCCAACCACTGCCACCACGATCAACACCGCCAAGCCCAGCGTGACCAGTACTTCGCGCAGCGCGCTGCGGATGAATCGGGCGTCGTCATCGACCACGCGGATCTGGATGTCGTTGCCGCGGGCATTGATCTGCTCGACTGCGCGCGCCACGCCGGCGGAGATGTCCAACGTGTTGGACTTGGCCTCGCGCAACACGCCCAGCATGACCACCGAGCGGCCCTCTAGCCGCACCAGCGACCGTATGTCGGCCGCGTCATGGTGCACGTCGGCCACGTCGCCGAGCCGCGGCGCGCGCGTACCGACCGCCGCGCCGGGCACCGAGATGGGAAGCGAGCGCAGTTGCTCAGGGCTCAGCAGCGAGGCGTCGGCGCGCACCAACAGCTCGATACTCTGTGACGTCAGGCTGCCGGCAGCCAGGTCGGCTGGCGCGCTGCGCACGGCGTCGACGACGTCGTCCACCGTCAGGCCGAGCGCCGCCAGCCGCGCCGTGTCCACCCGCACCCGAAGCACGCGCTGCCGCCCACCGAAGGTACTGACGTCGGCCACGCCGGGTACGGCCACCAGCGCCGGTACGATCTGGTCGGCGATCTGCCGCGTGAGCTCGTCGATCGGCAGCGTGTCGCTGGACACGGCTAGCCGCAGCACCGGTGTGGCGTCGGCGTCGGCCTTGATCACCACCAGGTCCTCGACTGCAGAGGGCAGACTGCCTTGGACCCGGCTGACGGCCTCGCGCACGTCGGCGGCCGCGGTCTTCAGGTCGATGTCGGGGCGGAACTCCAGGTGCACCCGCATCCCCCCTTCGCGACTGACAGAGTGCACCAGGGTGACGCCGGGCACGCGCGCCGCCGCGCCCTCGACCAACCGGGTGACCTCGGCGTCCACCGTCTGCGGCGCCGCACCGCGCCAGCTGGCCTGCACCGTGACCACCGGGCGATCGACGTTGGGCAGTTCGCGCACCTCCACCCCGCGCAGCGCTGCCAAGCCGGCGATGACGATCAGCAGATTGAGCACCAGCACCAACCAGGGCCGACGAATCGCCAGCGCCGGCAGTCCCTGGGTGCCGGCAGAGGCGGCTGAGTCGGTGGCGGTGTTGTTGCTCATCGGAGTCGGCGACATGGATCAGCGGTCGGCATTGGCTGTCGGCCGAGCGGCGGCACGCGCTCCCGGGTCGTCGCTCGTGGCCGGCGCCGTCGCCTGCCCGATCACGACCACTGGCAGGCCATCGCGCAGGCTGTGCTGGCCTTCCACCACCACCTTCTCGCCGACGCGCAGTGCACCGTCCACCAGCACATGCTCCGCTTCGCGCAACACCGGCAGCACCGGCACCTGCACCGCGCGCTCGTCGCGCACGACCCAGACATAAGCGCCCCCACGGTCCCGCTGCAGCGCCAGCTCGGGCACCCGCGTGTAGCGCCGGCCCGGCAGCGGCAGGCTGACCTGCAGCGACATGCCCGGGCGCAGCGCGTCGTCGCGGTTGGGCACGTCGGCGCGCACGCGCACGCTACGGGTGACCGGGTCGACGCGGCTGTCCACCATCAGCACCCGGCCCTCGAACACCCGGCCGGGAAATCCCGGGTTGCGGGCCTGCAGCACCGTCCCGGGCTGCACCCGCGGCAGATACACCTCCGGCAGCTCGAACTCGACCTGCAGGCTGCGCCGGTCATCCACCGTGACCAGCACGGTGTCGGTTCCGACGCGTTCACCGGGCTCTGCGCCGGGCAGTCCGACGACGCCGGCAAAGGGTGCACGCAGCACGCGCTCGGCCACCGCCTCGCGCGCCTGCGCCAGCTCAATCTCCGCCAGGCGCAAGTCGCTCTCGGCCTCGTCGATCAGGTGGGCGGGCACGGCGCCGCTGCCGCGCGTGGTCTCGTAGCGCGCCAGCAGCTGCTTGGCCTGCGCCAGCCGCACCTCAGCCAGCTGCAGCGCCAGGCGCTGTGAGCGGTCCACCAGCTGCACCAGCACTTGCCCGGCGCGCACCGCCTGCCCCGGGCGGAAATTCACACTGGCCACCTCGCCGGCCACGGCCGGCATCAGCTGCGCCGAACGAGTGGCGCGCGCCGAGCCGCTGAGCGTGAGTGTGCGCTGCTCCTGGGCCTCGTCGACCACGGCTACCAGCACCGGCGCCGCCGCGGCGGCGGCACCCTTAGGGCGGCCCGGGGCGGCGGGCGGCGGTGTCTCCTGCGCAGTGACCGCCGGGCGCCCCGCCAGCAGCAGCCCCAGCGCCACCATTGGCAGCAAGGCCAGGAATGCCCAGACCCGAGGGCGGCGCCAAACGTCGCGACCGCCTTCGGTCATCGTCGAAACCGCGGTCGACATGATAGGCCGGTGTGCTCGAGCGGATCCTGCGCGGCGGTGCTCATTCGCGGCGCTCCGTGCCCTGTGGGCCCGCGCTGAGGTCGGCGCAGCCACGCAGCCAGGTGTCACGGTCGATTTCGCCGGCCGCATAGCGCCAGTCGAGCAGCTCACGAGCGCTGCAGCGGCCCGGGCCAGGTTTGCGTGGGACATCATCGCCACGGCGTCCCAGCCTGTCGCGCAGCGCTGGCACCAGCAGCAACGCGCCGACCAGCAGGCCGACGAATAGCAGCATGTCCAACATGCGCGGCGACATCAGCCCGTGCGGCCCGCCTAAGGCACACCCGCTCAGCAGCGGCAGCGGCAGCGCGGCCGCAAACGACGCCGCGCGCGGCCAAGGGAGTCCAGCGCGCGGCCGCATCGGCGCACCGCACCGGACAGCGGTTGCGGCGCTGCCGCGCGCCGGTGCGCGGGGCTGTGCCAGGGCGATGGCGAGTTCCGGTGACCGTGCCGCGGGGATGACCGGGATCGGGGTCAGACGTTCTTGCATGCTAGTTGGCTGCGAAAGTAGTTGGTGGGCGACATCTACTAAAAAAATAGCAAACAACGTGCCAGTGAGAACTCTCTATGAAATCAAAGCCTCGGCCTTGCTTGCCGGTGGCATTCGTCACCCGCTGGTACGGCCCGCCGTCACAGCGCGTGACACCGACCCTGTTGCCGCTGGCCGGCGCGGGGGAGGGCCACAGACGCAACGGAGTTAGTCTTCATCTTAAGCCGAACTCCTCGAGCTTGCGGTACAGCTGCTGCCGATGCAGGCCGAGCCGGCGCGCGGCCTCGGCGCGGTTGCCGTCGCACAGCAGCAAAGCACGCTCGATCATGGCCCGCTCCAGCGCGGCCAGCGCCGGTTGCAGCGGGCCGTCGAGATCCACGCCCGCCAAGCCGCTACCCACTGGCGTGCCGACCGCCATGGTTTGTGCCAGCAAGTCCAAATCGGCCGGCTCGATCACGCTGCCGGGCGTCATCACCGCCGCACGCTCGATGACGTTGCGCAGCTCGCGCACGTTGCCCGGCCAGGAGTGAAGCATGAGCGTGCGCGCGGCCTGGGGCGACAGCGTCTTGCCGTACCCGCCCAGGCGCAGGAAATGCTCGGCCAGCAGCACCACGTCGCCGGGCCGCTCGCGCAGCGGCGGCAGCAGGATGCTGACCACCTGCAGCCGGTACCACAGGTCCTCGCGAAACTGGCCCTTGGCCACCATCGCCGCCAGGTCGCGGTGCGTGGCGGCCACGATGCGCACGTCCACGCGCACGGGGCGCGCCGCACCCACCGGCGTGACCTCGCGCTCCTGCAGCACGCGCAGCATCTTGGCCTGCATCTGCAGGCTCATGTCGCCGATCTCGTCGAGGAACAGCGTGCCGCCGTCGGCGTCGCGAAAGCGCCCGCTGCGGTCGGTGGCGGCTCCGGTGAACGCGCCACGCACATGGCCGAAGAGTTCGCTTTCCATCAGCTCGGCCGGAATGGCGGCGCAGTTCACAGCGACGAAGGGCCCGGCCGCACGTGCGCTGTGGCGGTGCAGCGCGCGGGCCACCAGTTCCTTGCCAGTGCCGGTTTCGCCCAGCACCAGCACGCTGGCGTCGCTGGCTGCCGCCTGTCCTATGCGCTTGAGCACCGCGCGCATGGCGTCGCTGGCGCCGACCAGCGCATAGCGGTCGGTTGCCACATCGCGATCATCCAATGCCTCGTCGGCCCGCGGAACGGATGCCGCGCACTGCAAAGCCTTGCGCACCGCCTGCGCCAGCGCGTCGCGGGCGACCGGCTTGCACAGGTGGTCGAAGGCGCCCAGCCGCATGGCCTCGATGGTGTTATCGGCACTGGCGTAGGCGGTGAGCATGATGCAAGGCAGGCCCGGCGCGAGTTCCCTGGCGTGGCGCATGAAGTCCAGGCCGTCCCTGCCTGGCAGCCGCAGGTCCACCAGGGCCAGGTTCACCGCCTCGGTACGCAAGCGGTGCAGACCCGACTCGGTGTTATGGGCGACGATGATCTCGTGTCCGAAGTCGGACAGGGTCTCGGCCAGCCCTTCGCAAAAGGCGGTGTCGTCGTCGACGATCAGGATGCGGGCCATGGCAGGTCGATCTCGAAGCACGCGCCACGGGGCTGCAGCGGCCGGTGCCGCACCGCGCCGCCGTGGGCACGCGCGATCTCGCTGACCAGCGCCAGCCCCAGGCCGGTGCCGCTGGGCCGGCCGCTGGCGAAGGGCTCGAACAGCCGCGGCTGGAGTTCGCTGGGTACCCCGGGCCCGTCATCACTGACGGTCAGACGCAGCACGCCGGGGTGGTACTCGGCGCCCAGTCGCACCGCGCCGCCGGGCTGCACATGGTCGAGCGCGTTGCGCAGCAGGTTGTCTAGCGCGCGGGCGACCAGCTCGGGGTCGAACACGGGCACCCCGTCCAGCCGTGGCGCCAAGCCGGGCGCCATCTCCAGCGCCAGCGACACGCCCGCCTGCGCCGCAGCCTCGCGATGGCGCGCCAGAACGTCATCGAGCCACCCGGGCCACGGCACCGCCCGGCGCTGCGGGTGAAAGGATTGTGTCAGCGCCAGCAGGCTGACTACTAGCTTCTCCACACGCGCCAGTTGTTCCAGCACCACGTGCAGCGCGTCTTCGCTGCGCTGAGCACGCGCTGTGCCGCTGACGGCCAGCGCGTTTTCGACCTTGATGCGTGCGGTGGCCAGTGGTGAGCGGATCTCGTGCGCTAGCCCGGCGGCCAGCCCGCCCAGCGCCGCCAGCCGCTCGGCGCGCGCCAGTTCGGTGGCCAGCCGCTGCTGCTCGCGCTGGGCCTCCCCCAGGCGGCGCGCGTAGTCGTTGAGCGCCTGGCCCAGCCGGTCGAGCTCGCTCAAGCCGGTGGGGGCGGCCAGCGCCGCCGTGCCCGGTGCCATGGGCGCAGTCTGCACCGCTGCCTCCAGCGCCCGCAGGCCAGCCGACCAGCGGGTGAGCGTCCAGCCCAGCCAGCCGCCGGACATCACGACGAAACCTAGCAATAAGGCCATGCCGGTGGCGAGGCGGTCCATGTTGGCCGCGCTGACGGTGGCCACGCGCATCATTGTCCAGCCGATCAGCGGGCCGGCAGGGCAGGCGTGCAGTACCACGGTCTCGCGGATGCCCGGCCGCCGTTCGGTGAGTGGCACGCCAGCGGCCGCCGTGCGCGCAGCCAGCGCCTCGATGCGCTCGCGCTCGGCTGCAGGCACGTCTTGCTTCAGCCCCGAGCCGTCGTAGGTCGGAAAGGCGTAGGCCAGCATGCCGCGCTGCACCGACCAGAAACCGCCCTCCACGCCCGGCGTGCCGCGCAGCGCAAGGTCGACGACCGCGTCCAGTGTGGTCGCAGGCGTCTCATCGGCATCCAGCGCGCCGACGCGTTGTAGCGCCGCCGCCATGCCGGCACAGGCGCTTTCGGCCAGCAACTGTCCGCGCGCGATCTGTGCCTCGGCCCCCTCGCGGCTCAGCGCCCACATCAGCCCGGCCAGCGCCGCGCCGACGGTGAAGATGGCGGCCCAAAGCCCGAGCAGGCTCA
>Ga0326763_1000585_pt1 | contig 12632 bp, 7 predicted proteins | sample NORPS_P_FD_207671 | JGI IMG/M metagenome (GOLD analysis project Ga0326763, IMG submission 207671) | Hot spring water microbial communities from Norris Geyser Basin, Yellowstone National Park, WY, United States - NOR.PS_P | ecosystem: Environmental > Aquatic > Thermal springs > Unclassified...
GCAGTGCGGCCGCCCCTCCAGCACCTTGTTGACCACCTTGACCGGCAGCCCGGCCGCCGTGATCCGCGCCGCCGTTCCGCGCGTCGCCATCACCTGGAAGCCCATCTCCGTCAGCCGCCGCGCCATCGGCACCAGCCCCACCTTGTCGCCGTCCCGCACCGATAGGAACACCGTCCCGCTCGAGGGCAGCTTCACCCCCGCCCCCAGCTGCGACTTGGCGAACGCCCGCTCGAACGACTGGTCGAGCCCCATCACCTCGCCGGTCGACTTCATCTCCGGCCCGAGGATCGTGTCCACGCCGACGAACCGCGCGAAGGGGAACACAGCCTCCTTCACCGCCACGTGCGGCGCGACGCGGTCGTCATCCAGCGCGAACTCCGAAAGCTTGGCCCCGGCCATCACCCGCGCACCGATCTTGGCCACGGCCACCCCGGTCGCCTTTGCGACGAACGGCACCGTCCGCGACGCCCGCGGATTGACCTCCAGCACGTAGATCGCCCCGTCCTGGACCGCGAACTGCACGTTCATCAGCCCGACCACCCCCAGCGCCCGCGCCATCTCCTCGGTCTGCGTCTTCAGCTCCGTGATGGTGGACGGCGCCAGCGAGTAGGGCGGCAGCGAACAGGCGCTGTCGCCCGAATGGATGCCCGCCTCCTCGATGTGCTCCATCACGCCGGCAACATAGACGCTCTGCCCGTCGCAGATGCAGTCCACATCGACCTCGATGGCGTCGTTGAGATAGCGATCCAGCAGCACCGGACCCAGCGCCAGCGACGCCTCGCCGGAGTTCCGCATGTATCGCAGCAGCCCGGCGCGGTCGTGCACGATCTCCATCGCGCGGCCCCCCAGCACGTAAGAGGGGCGCATCACCACGGGATAGCCGACCTTCTCGGCAATCGCTTCCGCTTCGGCCGTCGAGCGCGCGATGCCGTTGTCCGGCTGGCGCAGGCCGAGCCGGTGCAGCAGCGCCTGGAACCGCTCGCGATCCTCCGCCACGTCGATCGCGTCGGCCGACGTGCCCAGGATGGGGATCCCGGCCTCCGACAGCGCCTGGCTCAGCTTCAGCGGCGTCTGCCCGCCATACTGCACGATGCAGCCGAGCACCTCGCCGCGCTCCTGCTCGCGCCGCACCACCGCGATCACGTCCTCGGCGGTCAGCGGCTCGAAATACAGTCGGTCGGACGTGTCGTAATCCGTGCTGACCGTCTCCGGGTTGCAGTTGACCATGATGGTCTCGAAGCCCGCCTCGCGCAGCGCGTAGCAGGCGTGGACGCAGCAATAATCGAACTCGATCCCCTGCCCGATCCGGTTCGGGCCGCCGCCGAGGATGATGATCTTCTGCCGATCGGTCGGGTCGGCTTCGCACATCGGGGTCCCGAACCCGCCCTCGAAGGTCGAATACATATAAGGCGTGCCGGACGCGAACTCGCCTGCGCAGGTGTCGATCCGCTTGTAGACCGGCTGCACCCCGAGCCGCGCGCGCTCGGCCCCAGCGTCCCGCCCGGAGAGCGCCGAGAGCCGCTCGTCCGAGAAGCCGAGCGCCTTCAAGCGCCGCATCCCGGTCGCATCCGTCGGCAGTCCGGCGCTCGCCACCTGGCGCTCCGCCGCCACGATCCGCTCCAACTCGCGCAGGAACCAGCGGTCGAATTTGCAGGCATCGTGGATCTCGTCGACCGTCAGCCCGGCCCGCAGCGCTTGCGCCGCCATCAGCAGCCGGTCCGGCCGCGGGCTCGACAGGGCGGCGCGGAACGCGTCATGCCCCTCGCCGGGCGCCTCCACCTCGTCGAGCCCCGACAGCCCGGTCTCCATCGACCGCAGCCCCTTCTGGAGCGCCTCGGCGAACGACCGCCCGATCGCCATCGCCTCGCCGACCGACTTCATCGACGTGCCCAGCAGCGCCGGCGTGCCGGGGAACTTCTCGAACGTGAAGCGCGGGATCTTCACGACCACGTAGTCGATCGTCGGCTCGAAGCTCGCCGGGATGCCGCGGGCGATGTCGTTGCCCAGCTCGTCCAGCGTGTAGCCCACCGCCAGCTTCGCCGCGATCTTCGCGATCGGGAACCCGGTCGCCTTGCTCGCCAGTGCCGAGGAGCGCGACACCCGCGGGTTCATCTCGATCACCACCATGCGGCCATCGACCGGGTTCAGCCCGAACTGCACGTTCGACCCGCCGGTATCGACCCCGATCTTGCGCAGGCACGCGATGCTCGCGTCGCGCATGATCTGGTATTCCTTGTCCGTCAGCGTCAGCGCCGGGGCGACCGTCACGCTGTCGCCGGTATGCACGCCCATCGGATCGACGTTCTCGATCGCGCACACGATGATGCAGTTGTCCTTGCTGTCGCGGACCACCTCCATCTCGTATTCCTTCCAGCCGAGCACGCTCTCCTCGACCAGCACCTCGGTGGTCGGGCTCGCACTCAGCCCGGCGGCCACGATCTGCTCGAACTCCTGCTTGTTGTAGGCGATCCCGCCGCCCGTGCCGCCCAGGGTGAACGACGGCCGGATCACCGCCGGCAGGCCCACCTCGGCCAGCACCGCCCGGGCCTCCTCCAGCGTGTGCGCGATCCCCGATTTCGGGCTCTCGATCCCGATCTCGCTCATCGCATCACGGAATTTGAGCCGGTCTTCCGCGCGGTCGATCACCTCGGCCTTGGCCCCGATCAGCTCCACACCGTGCCGCGCCAGCGCGCCCGAGGCCTCGAGCTGCATCGCCGTGTTCAGCGCGGTCTGCCCGCCCATGGTCGGCAGCAGCGCGTCCGGCTTCTCCCTGGCGATGATCTTCTCGACGATATCGGGCGTGATCGGCTCGACATAGGTCGCGTCCGCCAACCCCGGATCGGTCATGATCGTCGCCGGATTGGAGTTGACCAGCACGACCCGGTAGCCCTCCGCCCGCAGCGCCTTGCATGCCTGCGCGCCCGAGTAATCGAACTCACAGGCCTGACCGATCACGATCGGCCCGGCGCCGATGATCATGATCGTCTGGATGTCGGTGCGCTTCGGCATGGTCTAAACCTTCTCGCCCGCGGATTGAGCCTGCCCGTCCATCATCGCCATGAAGCGGTGGAACAGGTGGTGGCTGTCGGTCGGCCCAGGGCTCGCCTCCGGGTGATACTGCACGCTGAACGCCCGCTTGGCGTCGCAGGCGATGCCCTCGTTGCTGCCGTCGAACAGGCTCACATGCGTCACCCGCACGCCCTCCGGCAGGCTCTTCTCGTCGACCGCGAACCCATGGTTCTGGGCCGTGATCTCCACCTTGCCCGTCGCGAGGTCCTTCACCGGCTGGTTGGCGCCGCGATGGCCCTGCTCCAGCTTGTAGGTCTTGGCGCCCAGCGCCAGCGCCAGCAGCTGGTGGCCGAGGCAGATCCCGAACAGCGGCAGGCCCTTGTCCAGCACGCCCTGGATGGCCGGCACCGCGTAGGCGCCGGTGGCCGCCGGGTCGCCGGGTCCGTTGGAAAGGAACACGCCGTCCGGCCGATGGCGCAGGATGTCGTCGGCCGTCGCGTCCGCCGGCACCACCGTCACGCGGCAGCCGGCAGAGGCCAGGCAGCGGAGGATGTTGCGCTTGGCGCCGTAATCGACGGCGACCACGTGCCGGGTCGGTTCGGGCGCGACGTGGCGGTCCGGCCAGGCCCAAACGCCCTCGCTCCACTGGTAGCTCTGCGTGCAGCTCACTTGCTGGGCGAGGTCCATGCCCTCCAGCCCGGGCCACGAAGCCGCCTGCGCCCGCAGCGCCGCCAAATCAAACTTGCCGTCGGCGGGATAGCACAGCACCGCGGTCGGCGGCCCGCCATCGCGGACGCGCAGCGTCAGCGCCCGCGTATCGACGCCGGACAGCCCCGGCACGTTCCGCGCCCTCAACCACGCATCCAGCGTCGCCGTCGCGCGCCAGTTGGATGGTTCGGTGATGTCCTGCTTCACCACGAGGCCGAGTGCGGCCACGTTGGTGGCCTCCGCATCCTCGCCATTGGTGCCGACATTGCCGATATGCGGGAAGGTGAAGGTGATGATCTGCCCGGCATAGGAGGGGTCGGTGAGCGTCTCCTGGTATCCGGTCATGCCCGTGTTGAAGCAAAGCTCGCCCACGCGGCCCGCGCTCTGCGCCCCGAAGCCTACGCCCCAGAACACCCCGCCATCGGCCAGGACCAGCACCGCCGTCGCCCCGGGAGGCGCGCCGGTGTCGCCGGTGGTGGCTGGCGCCTCCTCCGGCGCGGCGTCGCCGGACAGGTCCGCAAGGCTGAGCCCGGTTGCGGCCACCACGGCCTGCCAATGTTTGCTCGGAACCGCCCGCGCCTGCCGCCATTTGCGGATGGCCTCGAGCCCGACGCCCGTCAGCCGCGCCGCCGCCTCGGGTCCACCCAACCGCGCTATGATATCGTCGATGCTCGCCATGGAGACAGCCTATGGGAAAAAACTTCCCAACTCAACCGGAACATGAGTTAGGCTGGGAATTCTTTTCCCGTTCGGAGTAGGCCATGAGTTTGCGCAACCAGTTCACCGACGCCCTGAAAACCTCCATGAAGGCCGGCGACTCCGCCCGCACCTCCACACTCCGCATGATCATGGCCAAGCTGAAGGACGCCGACATCGCCGGCCGGCCTCGGGGCGTGGCGGTGATCCTCGACGACGAGATCATTGCGATGCTCCGCGGCATGGTGAAATCTCGCCGCGAATCGGTGGAGCTCTATCGGCAGGGCAACCGACCCGAACTCGCAGCCAAGGAAGAGGCCGAGATTGCCGTCATCGAGAGCTTTCTGCCGCAGCCGATGGACGACGCGGCACTCGCTGCCGCTGTCGACAAGGCCATCGCCGACAGCGGCGCCACCACGCCGAAGGACATGGGCCGCGTCATGGCTGCCCTGAAATCGGCCCACGGCGCCGCGCTGGACATGTCCCGCGCCAACCCGCTGGTCAAAGCGCGCCTCGCGCCCTGACGCCATGGCGCTGCCGCCCGAATTCCTCGACGAGCTGCGCGCGCGCACGCCGCTGCCGGCGCTCGTCGGGCGCCGGGTCAAGCTCAGCAAATCCGGCCGCAACTGGAAGGGCTGCTGCCCCTTCCACAACGAGAAGACGCCGAGCTTCTATGTCTACGACGAGCGGTTCCACTGCTTCGGCTGCGGCGTCCACGGCGACGCGATCAGCTTCCAGATGCAGCTGTCCGGCGCCTCGTTCCCCGAGGCGGTCGAAAACCTGGCGGCCGAAGCCGGGCTGGAGGTGCCGCAGGCCTCGCCCGCGCAAGCCCGGGCCGAGCAGCGACGGCTGGACCTGCACGAGGTGCTCGAGCACGCCCAGACCAGCTTCCGCCGCCGTCTCGCAGCCCCCGAAGGCGCCGCCGCCCTCGCCTACCTCCGCCATCGCGGCCTCTCGGACGCGACCATCGAGCAATGGGGGCTCGGCTGGAGCGGCGACGGCCGGGGCAGCCTGACCGCCGAACTCCGCGCCCTCGGGATCGACTCCGATCGGGCGCTCGAAGCGGGCCTCCTGCGCGAGACGGAGGCCGGCGAGCGCCGCGAACTCTACTGGAATCGCGTCACCTTCCCGATCCGCGACCGGCGCGGCCGCCTCATCAGCTTCGGCGGCCGCGCGCTCGGGGACGTCAAGCCCAAATACATCAATGGGCCCGACAGCCCGGTCTTCCCTAAGCGCCGCACGCTCTACGCCGTCGACCGTGCCCGCGAACCCGTCCGCCACGGCCAGCGCCTCGTGGTGGTAGAGGGCTATATGGATGTCATCGCGCTGCATCAGGCCGGGCATACCGGCGCCGTCGCCCCGCTCGGCACCGCGCTGACCGACGAGCATTTGGACGAGATCTGGCGTCTCCACCCCAATCCGGTGCTGTGCTTCGACGGCGACGCGGCCGGCGCCAAGGCCGCCGAGCGCGCGATCATGCTCGCCTTGCCGCTGCTCAAGCCCGACCACAGCCTCCAGGTCGCCACCCTGCCCCCTGGCGAGGACCCGGACAGCCTCGTGCGCCTGCACGGTCCCGCGGCGTTCCAGGCCCTGTGCGACAACGCGACGCCGCTGGTGGACGCCCTCTTCGCCGCCCTGTCGCGAGGTGTGGGCGACGCGCCAGAACAGCGGGCCGCCCTCCGCGTCCGCATCGATGAAGCGTCCCGCTCCATCCCCGACCGCATCCTGTCCAGCGAGTTCCGCTCCGCACTGCTCGATCGCGTGTTCAAGGCCCGCGGGAACCGCAAGGCGCCGGCGCCCAAGCGCGCCCGCGCCGCGCCGTCCGGCGACGCGATCGCCGAGCGTCGCGCCATGATCCTGCTCGCCCTGTTGCTGCGCCACCCCTCGCTCATCGCGCCGCTCGACGACGCGCTCCATAGGATCCCGCTTCCCGCGGAACTTGAAACACTCCGCAATGAATTGAGTGCACTCGCCCACGTCGATGCGCTTGACTCGGATAGCGTGATTGACCACCTCACCCACTCTGGCGTGAACGGAGAAGCTTTCCGCGTGCTTTCGGCGACCGCTCAGGACCTTCCGGATCACGCGCTCTCGCATGCCATGCCGGTCGAGGTCCAGCGGACCTGGTGGCACTTCTATGGGTTGCTCACCGGGCCGTCGCATTTGCAGGAGGAGGTCGCTTATGCGCGCCAGGCGTTGGAGAACGAGTTTAGCAAGGCCAACCAAGACCGGGTCGTCGCCCTGCGCCAGGCAGAGATCGATCTGAACGACTTGTTCGACGCTGAATAGCCCACCCCGGCCCGCGCAGCCGGGACGTCTTTGAGGAGTTTCGCCGATGGCGACCAAGCAACCCGTGAACGGCGAAGCCACCCCGGCTGAACAGGACGGCGACAACACCCTGCTCGATACCAACGCGGTTGCCGTCAAGCGCCTCATCGCAAAGGGCAAGGAACGCGGCTACATCACGTTCGACGAGCTGAACGCCGTGCTGCCCTCCGAGCAGAACAGCTCCGAGCAGATCGAAGACGTGATGGCGATGCTCAGCGAGATGGGTATCCAGGTCGTCGAGAGCGAAGACAACGAAGACGCCGAAGCGCCCGCGGCCAAGCCGAAGGAAGAGGAAGAAGAGAAGGAGCCGGACGAGGCCACCGGTAACGTCGACGAAGCCAGCCTCGGCCGCACCGACGACCCGGTGCGCATGTACCTCCGCGAGATGGGCAGCGTCGAACTGCTCTCCCGCGAGGGCGAGATCGCCATCGCCAAGCGCATCGAAGCCGGCCGCGACATGATGATCGGCGGGCTCTGCGAGAGCCCGCTCACCTTCCGCGCCATCATCGCCTGGCACGACGCTCTCAAGGCCGGGCGCATGCTGCTGCGCGACATCGTCGACCTCGAGGCGACGCAGGGCGGCCCCAAGGTCGACGCGAACGAAGCCAGTGGCGACGCGCCCGCCGAGGCGGCCTTCGAGACGCCCGCCGAGGAGATGGACGACGACGTCGAGGGTGAAGGCCAGGGCATGTCGCTGTCCGCCCTCGAGGAGAAGCTGAAGCCCGAGGTGCTGGCGACCTTCGAGGAGATCGAGAACCTCTACAAGAAGCTGCAGAAGATGCAGTCCAAGCGCCTCGACGCCATGACGTCGGGCGAGGAAGTGGCGGTCCGCTCGGAAAAGACATACGAGAAGGCGCGCGAGGAACTCGTCAAGAAAGTCGAGCAGGTCCGGCTGCACAACAACCGGATCGAGGAGCTGGTCATCCAGCTCAAGCAGATCAGCCAGCGCCTCAACGGCCTGGAAGGCCAGCTTCTCCGGCTCGCCGAACAGTGCAAGGTCGGCCGCGACGACTTCCTGCGCGAATATCGCGGCCACGAGCTCGACCCCAACTGGATGGAGCGGGTCGAGAAGCTGCCGGGGAAGGCCTGGAAGGCGTTCGTTCTAAAGCAAAGTCTGCATGTCGCCGAGGTGCGGTCCAAGATCGGCGACGTCGCCCAGGAGACGCAGCTGCCGATCGCCGAGTTCCGCCGCGTCTATCAGACGGTGAGCAAGGGCGAACGCGACAGCGCACGCGCGAAGAAGGAGATGATCGAGGCCAACCTCCGCCTGGTGATCTCGATCGCCAAGAAATACACCAACCGCGGCCTGCAATTCCTTGATCTCATTCAGGAAGGCAATATCGGCCTGATGAAGGCTGTCGATAAGTTCGAATATCGCCGCGGCTACAAGTTCAGCACCTACGCGACCTGGTGGATCCGCCAAGCCATCACGCGCTCGATCGCCGACCAGGCCCGCACCATCCGCATCCCGGTCCATATGATCGAGACCATCAACAAGCTGGTCCGCACCAGCCGCCAGATGCTGCACGAGATCGGCCGCGAGCCCGCCCCGGAGGAACTCGCCGAAAAGCTCGGCATGCCGCTCGAGAAAGTGCGCAAGGTCCTCAAGATCGCGAAAGAGCCGATCTCCCTCGAAACCCCGATCGGCGACGAGGAGGATAGCCATCTCGGCGACTTCATCGAGGACAAGGCCGCTGTCATCCCGCTCGATGCCGCTATCCAGGCCAACCTGCGCGAGGCCACCACCCGCGTGCTCTCGAGCCTCACGCCCCGCGAGGAGCGCGTGCTCCGCATGCGGTTCGGCATCGGCATGAACACCGACCACACGCTGGAAGAAGTCGGCCAGCAGTTCAACGTCACCCGCGAGCGCATCCGCCAGATCGAAGCCAAGGCGCTCCGCAAGCTGAAGCACCCGAGCCGCAGCCGCAAACTGCGCAGCTTCCTTGACGACTGAGCGAAGGGACGGGAAGCGAGGTTTGCTTGAACCTCGCTTCCCGTTGCGTTAACCCGGTCGGTGATGAGCACCCCGTCATGACCAGCACCCGGGTCGCCGTCCGGGTCACCTTCATGCGCATGGATCAGCGCCAGCCGCCCCCGCGCCCCCTCCCGCCGGATACGACACTCGTCCGCCTGGCCGCCTGCAGCGTCCCGTTCTACCGCTACCTCTACGGCACGGTGGGGGGCCCCTACCTCTGGTGGCTCCGCCGCACGCTGTCCGACGCGGAACTCGCCTCAATCCTGCGCAATCCAGCCGTTTCGGTGCACGTTTTATATCAGGGCGGTGAGCCCGCCGGCTTCTTCGAACTGGACAACAGCCCGCGGCCGACCATCAACCTCAGTTATTTTGGCCTGATGCCGCACGCCGTCGGCCGCGGCCTCGGCGCTGCTTTCCTCGGCGCAGCCATCGAAACGGCCTGGCGCGCCGGCGCCCGCGCGCTGACCGTCAACACCTGCACCGCCGATCATGAGCGGGCCCTCCCCAATTACCTGCGCGCTGGCTTCTACAAGGTCCGCGTCGTCGACGAGGTCTGGGACATTCCAGCCCGGCTCGGGCTGACCGTCCCCGTCCATCTCAGGACGCTCGCCTAGTCGGGCACGTTTCTCGCATGGATGCCGCCGTGGACATCTCGCAGCCCGATCCGTCGAACGACGCCGACCTGCTCGCGCTGGTCCACCGCGCCCGTGCCCACGCCGCCGAAGACCCGTTCGGCAACCCGATCCTGTCGGCCGCCCTTGCCATCAGCCGCCGCCTCGACGACGGCCACCTCACCGAGGCCGACATCGCCGCCGCTATCCGCGCCGTGCGGGACCAGGCCATGGCGGACCGGGCGGCCCGCCTTCGTCAGTACGTGGGCGGAACCGACCCGGCCGCCGCCGCCGCTGCCCTCCGCCGGCTCGCCGCCGAACTCGTCACCCACGCCGGCCCCCGCCTGCAGGAAGCCCGTGCCCGCCTCGAGCGCCCCCGCTACGCCTGCGTGTTCACCGCCCACCCGACCTTCGCCGCCGCACCCCCCGTCTACGAATCCATTGCCTCGGCCGCCAGCGACCGCGACGCCTCCCCGCCGCTCGCCTCGCACCGGCCCGCCAAGCCCACCCTCGACCAGGAGTTCTCCGCGGCCACCACCGCCCTGCAGCACGGCCGCGACGCCCTCGACACGCTCTGCGGCACCCTGCTCGATGCGGCCCGGGACCATTGGGCCGAAGGCTGGCTCAACATCCAGCCCGCCCCCGTGGTGCTCGCCTCCTGGGTCGGCCTGGACACCGATGGCCGCACCGACATCGGCTGGTGGGACTCGCTTCGCTTCCGGCTGCACATGAAGCACCAGGGCCTCGCCCGGCTCCACGCCCAGGTCGCCGGCACCGGAACGCTGGAGCGGCGGGTCGGCGAAGCGCTGTCCGCCGTCGAGGCGCAACTCGCCCTCGTGCCCGCCGGCCCCGACCCGAAGCAGGTCGAACCGTTCGCCCGCGCGCTGATCGCAGACCGCGACCGCGCCCTGCTCTCGCCCGACCCCCTGCTCCCCCTGTTCGCCGCCGCCATCGCCGACGCCGCGCCGGACGACCGCCGCCGCCTCTGCATCGCCCGCGCCGGCATCTCCGGCCACGGCCTCTCCATCGCCCACGCCCATGTCCGCCTCAACGCCGCCCAGGTGCACAACGCCGCCCGCCTGCGCCTCGGCCTCGCCGACCCGCCCGACGACCGATCCCGACGCCGCACCCTGCTCGCCGCCATCGACGACGCGCTCGGCAGCACCCAAGCCCAGCCCGTCGACTTCGGCGCGCTCATCGGCGAGCAAGCCTCCGCCGTCCGCCTGATGATGCTGGTCGCCCAGATCACCAAGCACGTCGACCGCCACACCCCCGTCCGCTTCCTGATCGCCGAAACCCGCACCGGCTTCACCCTGCTCGCCGCCCTCTGGCTCGCCCGCCTCTGCGGCTGCGAGCGCCACGTCGAGATCTCGCCCCTGTTCGAGACGCCGGACGCGCTCGAAGAGGGCATCCGCATCCTCGAGGAAGCGCTCCGCTCCCCGCACTACCGCAACTACCTCCGCGGCATCGGCCGCCTGTGCCTGCAATTCGGCTATTCCGACAGCGGCCGCTTCCTCGGCCAGCTCGCCGCCAGCTACCTCATCGAGCGCCTCAAGCTCCGCCTCGCCGAAGCCATGGCCCGGCATGGCCTCGGCGACATCGAGATCGTCCTGTTCGATACCCATGGCGAAAGCATCGGCCGCGGCGCCCACCCGGGCACGCTCGCCGACCGGCTGCTCTACCTCTCGCCCACCGCCGCCCGCGCGACCCTCGCCGAAGCCGGCCTGCGGGTCCGCGAGGAGAGCAGCTTCCAGGGCGGCGACGGCTACCTCCTGTTCGGCACCCCGGAGCTCGCGCTGGCCACCGTCGCCCGCGTCGCCGAACACGCGCTCCGCCCCACCGTCACCGCGCCGGACCCGATCTACCGCGAGCCCGATTTCGCCGCCGGCTTCTTTGCCACCATCCGCAGCGAACTCGAGGAACTGCTGGAAGACCCGGGCTACGCCGCCCTGCTCGGCGCGTTCGGCCCGGCCCTGCTCGACCCCACCGGATCCCGCCCCAGCGCCCGCCAGTCCGATTCTGGCGGCCCCGCCACCATCCGGCACCCGCGCGAACTGCGGGCCATCCTCAACAACGCCATCCTTCAGCAGCTCGGCTGGTGCGCCAACACGCTGCACGGGCTCGGCGCCGCCGCCGCGCGCGACCCCGAGCTGTTTGCCGAACTCCGCCGGTCGAGCCCCCGTTTCCGCCGCGCGCTCGACTTGGCCGAATACGCGGCCGCCTGCTCCGACCTCGACGTCCTGCGCGCCACCGTCTCCCTGCTCGACCCGGGCTCCTGGCTCGACCGCGCCGCCCATGCGCAGATCGCCGGGCGGGCCGATCGCCTCGCGGACATCGCCGAAGCCCTCGGCAGCCTCCGGCTCTGGGAGAGCATGCAGCTCACCGTCCGCCGGGCCCAAGCCGACCAGCGGCGGCTCCGCGGCGCCTGGCCCGACCTGCCCCGCATGGGCGACCGCGCTGCCCTGCTGCACGCGCTCCGCCTCGCGCTCATCGGCCGCATCTGGCTGCTCGCCACCGCGATCCCGGATTTCTCCCCGCGCTTCGGCGCGACGCCCGAGAGCCTCCGCATCCGCCTCCTGCGGCTCGACGTGCCCGCCGCGCTCGAGATCCTGCAGGCGATCTTCCCGCGCGACCCGGGCCCCGTCGCCGACCACGATTACGGCGAGCCCTCAGGCCCGGCCGCGCACCTCTCCTACGAAGCCGAGCACGAGACGCTGTTTCAGCCGATCGCGCGCCTGTTCGCCCTCACGCGCGAGATCACGGCCGCGATCAGCCACGAGATCGGCGCCTTCGGCTGAGCGCGCCTACCGCTGCTGCCAGGGCAGCGCGTCGGCCTTCCAGCCGCTCACGGTCCCGCGGTGCCCGTTCTCGTCTGGCGGCCCCTCGAACCCGTCGGCGATGTTGAATACCTGCGCGAAGCCTGCTGCCGCGGCCGCCTGCGCCGCGGCCAGGCTCCGCGCCCCGCTCCGGCACAGGAAATACAGCTTGTTCTCGGGCGTGAGCCCGGCCTGGCGCAGACGGTCCACGAAGCCGCCGTTGACTTGCATGCTCGGATAGACCTGCCATGGGATCAGCACCGGGTCGTGCCCCGTCTCGCCCAGGTCCGGCAGCCCGACGAAGTTCCACTCGGCGTCCGTCCGCACATCCACCAGCCGAGCCTGCCCATCGCTCCGCAACGCTTCGAACACCGCGCGCGGCGACACATCTTCAACCATTCGACCCTCTCCTCGGCGGTTCCCTTACGTCACCTTCCGCCACCCGCGCAATCAACGCCAGTTGCCGCTGCAATGTCTCGTCCAGCCGCA
>Ga0326763_1000586_pt1 | contig 12628 bp, 13 predicted proteins | sample NORPS_P_FD_207671 | JGI IMG/M metagenome (GOLD analysis project Ga0326763, IMG submission 207671) | Hot spring water microbial communities from Norris Geyser Basin, Yellowstone National Park, WY, United States - NOR.PS_P | ecosystem: Environmental > Aquatic > Thermal springs > Unclassified...
AGGCCGAAGCGCAGATGATCATCCCCCCCACCAGCCCCGTCAGCAGGGAGAGGATGGTGAGCACCGGCAGCATCAGCCCCGCAGCCAGCACCCGCGGGATCACCAGATAATCCACCGGATCGGTGCGCAACAACAGCAAAGCGTCGATCTGCTCCGTGACTTTCATGGTGCCCAGCTCGGCAGCAAAAGCGGATCCCACCCGTCCGGCCAAGATCACCGCCGTCACCACCGGCGTCAGCTCGCGGGCAAGGGCAATTGCCAAAACCCCCCCAATCAAGGAAGAGGCTCCGAAGTTGATGAATTCTCGCGCCAACTGGATGGTGAAAACACCGCTGATCACCACCGCCGTAATCAAAACAATCAGCAGCGACTCCAGCCCTACCGCCGAAAGCTGATCCAGGGTGTTGCGGCGATGGATACGACCCCGCATCAGATGCAGAATCACCTGACCGGTCAGGAGAAAACTGCTGCCCACTCGCTGCAACCAGTTCATGGTTTCCGCCTCAAGAGGCCGTTATCGCTAGGCGACGCTTTGGCGACCCCGTTAGGGGGGCGGAGTCCTTCGGGGTTGCCGGCTCCGCTGGCAGCTGAAAGCTGGGCACAAACGAGGCCCGTGTCAGGGGTTGATCCAGGATCAGCCCCTCTCCCCCCAGCACTTCTAGGGCACGGCCTTCCACCGAGATCCACACCCGCGCGCCGGGGTTTTGGCTGGTGGCCGTGTAGAGCACCTGCGCAATCCGGCTCATCATCGCCGTGGATCCCCCCCCTTGCGTGAATTCGGGGGAGAAGTTGAGGAAAATATCGTCGCCCTCCACCCGCACATCCAACACCCGCGTCTGGGGGGGAATGGCCGTGGTGAGGTGGGGATCCCGGGGGCCGGCAATCAGCTCCTCCAGAGCCAGGCGGATGGCTTCTTGAGTGTCAAAGGCGCGAACCCTGCGCTCTTGCTGCACATAGTAAATGGAGTTGTCAGCACTGGTCAGCCAATACAGGGAAAGGGTTTGCCGGGGCCCGATGCTGTACCACCAAGCTCCCCCCATCACCCCTAACCCCAGCAAGAAGCCAAGGATCCCCAATTGCAGGGCCCGGCCGCGACGTGGGCAGCGACGCCGTCCTCCCAACCTAACGGAGCTGAGCTGTGCAATACGGCCTCCGTAGTGGCTCATCGCTGGCAACCCCCTGTCTTACCTAGCTCTAGGGTAGCGAAGAAAAGCCCTCCCTGCCGGGGATCCCCCATAGGCTGGACAGGCAAAAGTGCGGCAGCAACTGGGATCCCTTTATTTGTATGATGATAATGATTTACACCCGGCATTGCTGAGTCGATAACTGAGCACACAAGGAGCTGAGCCTCAATCATGGTTACTGCCACCGCTACTGCCACCAATGTTGGCTACATCACTCAGGTCATTGGGCCTGTGATCGACGCCGAGTTTCCCAGCGGCAAGCTGCCCGAAATCTACAATGCCCTCAAGGTGGAGGGCACAACCGAAAGCGGCCTGAAGGTTAACGTCACCTTTGAGGTGCAGCAGCTTTTGGGGGATAACCGCGTGCGTGCGGTGGCCATGTCCTCGACCGACGGCCTGGTGCGGGGCATGCCGGTGGTGGATACGGGCGCTCCGATTACTGTGCCGGTCGGGCAGCCCACCCTGGGGCGCATTTTCAATGTGCTGGGAGAGCCGGTTGACCAAGGAGAGCCCGTTCAAGCCCAAGAATTTGCCCCCATCCACCGCAGTGCGCCTCCACTTGTCGATTTGACGATTAAGCCAGAGCCCTTTGAAACCGGCATCAAGGTGATCGACCTGTTGGCCCCCTTCAGAAAGGGCGGCAAGGTGGGCCTGTTTGGCGGCGCCGGCGTGGGCAAGACGGTGCTCATCCAGGAGCTGATCCACAACATCGCTGAGGAGCACTCTGGCCTATCGGTGTTTGCGGGCGTGGGAGAGCGCACCCGCGAGGGCAATGACCTCTACAACGAGATGAAAGAATCCGGCGTGCTGGATAAGGTGGCGCTGGTCTATGGCCAGATGAACGAGCCGCCGGGGGCCCGTATGCGGGTTGGCCTGACCGCCCTGACGATGGCAGAGTACTTCCGCGACGTTAACAAGCAGGATGTGCTGCTGTTCATCGACAACATCTTCCGCTTTGTGCAGGCCGGGTCGGAAGTGTCGGCGCTGTTGGGCCGCATGCCCTCGGCAGTAGGTTACCAGCCCACCTTGGCCACCGAAATGGGCAACCTGCAAGAGCGCATCACCTCCACCAAGCAGGGATCCATCACCTCGGTGCAGGCGGTGTATGTGCCTGCCGACGACTTGACGGATCCGGCCCCAGCAACCACCTTTGCCCACCTCGACTCGACGGTGGTATTGTCCCGCAGCTTGGCAGCCAAGGGTATCTATCCGGCGGTGGATCCCCTGGATTCCTCTTCCACCATCCTGCAGGCGGACATTGTGGGCGAAGAGCACTACAACACCGCCCGGGCAGTGAAGCAAACGCTGCAGCGCTACAAAGAGCTGCAAGATATCATCGCCATCCTGGGGCTGGACGAGCTGTCGGAAGAGGACAAGCTGGTGGTGGCCCGCGCCCGCCGCATCGAGCGTTTCCTATCCCAGCCGTTCTTCGTGGCGGAGGTGTTCACCGGCTCCCCCGGCAAGTACGTGAAACTGGCAGACACCATCAAGGGCTTCCAGCGCATTTTGTCGGGAGAACTGGACGATCTGCCGGAGCAAGCCTTCTACTTGGTGGGCACCATCGAAGAGGCCATCGAGAAAGCGGAGAAGCTCAAGTCCAAGTGAGCCCCAAGCGCTCCTGCCCCTCTCCTCTTGGGAGAGGGGAGCTGTGAATCCCAGCAAGCTGTTGGGAAGGGCCCCGTTGGGTCGCTTGCTTGGGGTTTGCTGCTGTTCGGGACAGCTACAGCTTGCGGGACTGTAGGATGGGCCTCTTCTGGGCCTCTTCCTAGGAATCCCCGGCGACAGGCCCGAAGCGATAGCCCTTGCCGTAGACGGTGTGGATCAATTCTGCTGCTCCGGGCAACCTGAGGCGGCGCCGCAGCAGGCGCACCTGAGCTGCCAAGACGTTGCTGCTGGGGGGATCCTCTCCGGCCCACACCTGCTCGTAGATCTGGTCGTGGGTGAGCAACTGGCCGGGGTGGGTCATGAAGTACTCCAGCAGGCGAAACTCTTTTTGGGAGAGGTGGATCATCCGCCCCTGCCGGTAGGCCACCTGGTTCTCCCGATCCAGCTCCAAATCCCCTATCTGTAGGCGAGGGATCCCTTCTCCAGGGCCGGTGGCCCGCCGCAAGAGGGCTCGCACCCGCGCCAGCAGTTCCCGCAGCTCGAACGGCTTCACCAAGTAATCATCTGCCCCGGCATCCAGCCCTTCCACCCGGTCGTCTAGGGTATCTTTGGCCGTCAGAAACAGGATGGGGGTGGTGCAATCCACCTGCCGTACCCGCTGGCAGAGGGAAAGCCCAGAGAGCTCCGGCAACATCCAATCCAAGACCAGCAGATCGTAGGGCAGAGCGGGGGACTTTTGCAGCAGCTCCCAGGCCCGCCCTCCTGTGTAGGCGACGTCCACCGTGTAGCCCTCTCGCCTCAATTGCTGGGCCAGAGAATCGGCCAACTCCACTTCATCGTCCACCAACAAAATCCGTGCCATAGGACTCCGTCCCGCTAACGCGAACACCTCAGGACTCGGTCTCGCTGTTGTCTTGGAAACAATGTGGAGCGCTGACGTACTCAGAAAAGGACTCCGTCCCGCCAGAACTGGAGAGCGGCTCAAGCTGCAAGGATAGATCGTAAAGGCGGCGCCGCGTCCAGATGGGGGATCCCTGCAGACGCTGGGCCAACCGGCGGCTGGCTGCAGACCGGGACAGGCCTTCGGCCAGCAATCGGGCCATTTCTTGACGAATTTCCGCTTCCGATTCACTGTCTCCCCGCCCATTCAAGGACTCCGTCCCGCCTCTGGCAGGGTTAGGGCTGGGAACGGCACCCACATATCCCTCAAGCAAGAGGGTGAACTCCCCCCGCGGCGGCTGGGCGGCGCAGTGCTCCAGAGCTGCTGCCAGGGATCCCCGCCAGAAGGACTCATACAGCTTGGTCAGCTCCCGCGCCAGCACGATCTGCCGCTCTGGGCCGCAGTGATCCAGCAGATCCTGCAGAGTTTGGCGCAGGCGATGGGGGGCTTCATAGAGAACGACGGTGCGCTCTTCTTGGGCCAACTGTTGCAGGCGGGCCTGTCGCTGACTGGGTTTAAGCGGCAAAAATCCCTCGAACACGAATCGTCCTGTAGGCAGGCCCGAAGCGGTCAAGGCGGCAACAGCAGCTACCGGCCCCGGCACAGGGATCACCGGGATCCCGGCCTGAATGCAGGCGCGCACCAACTCTTCTCCCGGATCGGAGATGGCAGGAGTGCCGGCATCGCTGATCAGGGCCACCGACTGGCCCGCCGACAGATACTTCAGGAGTTGCGGGATCCGTTGGGCAGCGTTGTGCTCGTGATAGCTGATGAGGCGGGCGGAGATTTGAAAATGTTTAAGAAGCTGGCCGGAGTGGCGAGTATCTTCTGCCGCCACCCAGTCCACTTCCCGCAAAACCCGCAGCGCCCGCAGGGTGATGTCTTCGCGGTTGCCGATGGGGGTAGCCACCAAATAAAGGCTGGCGGTGGGGTGTTCCATCCCGAGCTCCAAGGCTGAGCTGCCGATAACCAGACAATAGCCAATTAGAGCAATTAGAGATCGCCTCGGATCCCCAGATTAACTTCTCTTGGCCGGTGCCCCGATACCCAAGCATCTGCCTTTCGTGCTAGCGTTGCGTAGCAACAATGAGGAGTGAGGATTGAGAAGTGAGGCTCTTTTCTCTCTGCTCTTTCCTCTTTTCTCTCTGGAGAAGGATCCCGGTGCGCTTGACAACGCGGGCCACCTATAGCATCAAAGCTTTGTTGGATCTGGCGATGCTCGGCTCCGGGCAAATGGCTTCGGTGCGGGCCATTGCTCAGCGACAGGGGATCCCAGCTCCCTACCTGGAAAAGTTGCTGATTGAGTTGCGCCAGGCCGGCTTGGTTTGTTCCCAACGGGGGGCCCAGGGAGGCTACCGGTTGGCACGGGCGCCGCGGCGGATCCCGATTAGCGCCATTTTGGCGGCGGTGGGAGAATCCTTGGATCCTTTCATGGACAGTTCTAATCCTTCAGCCGTGCATCCGGCGGAGCGGCTGGACTGGGTGACGGAAGCCCTGTGGAAGCGGATCGCTCGGCAAGTGCAGCAGGTGCTGGAGGAAACCACCTTGGAAGATCTGTATTTTGATGTCCGGAGCTGGCAGGCGGCTCAGGATCAGGAGAGTGGATTTGTGGTTTGAGCCTGCTGGCGGGATGGAGTCATCGCTGTTTTTTCCGGCCCAACCGACTGCCGGGCTGGTGCTGGCGGCAGCTTTGGCTTTGGATTACCTGCTGGCGGATCCCTGGGGTTGGCCTCATCCGGTGCGGGTGATGGGGGCTGTTATTGCCTGGGGGCAAGGCTATATCCTCAAGCACTGCTCAACTCCGCGAGCACAACAGTGGGGCGGGGCAGTTCTCACCCTAACTTTGGTGGGGGGATCCTACGGCATAGGCTGGGGGCTGGTCGCCATCGGCAATGCCATCCATCCCTGGGCAGGGATCCTCATGCAGGTAACCCTCATGGCCAGTTGTCTGGGAGGGCGCAGCCTGCGCTTTGCCGCCTTGGAGGTGTTGGATCCCTTGGAAAAAGAGGATCTGCCGGAGGCCCGTCAACGTCTCAGCCGCTACGTGGGGCGGGATACAGAGCACCTGACGGCATCGGAGATTTTGCGGGCGCTGATTGAGACGGTGGCCGAAAATACTCCCGACGGAGCAACTGCCCCTCTGTTCTACGCCTTCTTGGGAGGGGCACCCTTGGCCCTAGCCTACAAGGCCAGCAGCACGCTGGATTCGATGGTGGGCTACCGCCACCCCCCTTTCACCCATTTGGGCACAGTGCCGGCCCGCTGTGAGGATGGGCTGACTTGGCTGCCCTGCCGCCTGACGGTGCTCACGCTGGCGCTGCTCAGCCGGGATCCTTGGGGGTTCTGGCAGCGGTGTCGTCAGGACGCGCAAGCGGATCCCAGCCCCAATTCGGGGTGGAGCGAAGCGGCTTTTGCCTGGCGGCTGCAGATCCAATTGGGGGGAACCAATTTCTATCAGGGGATCCCGAAGGTGAAACCCAAATTGGGGATCCCGGCTCGCCCCTTGACTCCGCAAGTGGTGCGGGAAAGTTTGGGGCTGCTGCGACAGGTTGTATGGATTTGGGGGAGTTTGATGGTGGGAGCAACTCTCCTGTTGACCGTTCTGCAACTCATGGTCGTTTATTTCACCCCCTAGGATGAACTAAACAACCGGTTGCTTCCTGCTTCTACGACCCTTACCTAGCTGAGCTTTTGACTCAACCCCGGCAGAGGAATCTCCACAGGCGCAACTTCCCCCAGAACTTGAGGTAGAGTTAGCAAAGCTAACTAGATCGGCGGCAACAAAAACCGTAGCTGCTGTCAACCTGCCGTGAACCTAGAACCGCTGAAATAAACGATGATAAAAACAGCAGCTGCTACAGATATCAAGCACAGGGCGGTGGGGCATCCCGTCCTTTTCGCGTCAGCGGGACGGAGTCCTTGAAGCTCGCACTCTCTCGCTTTAGCGGCGCGGAGCGCTTTGCGTCAGCATGAGTGCGGGAGTTATGTTACTTGTGCAACCGTTTATCGCTGGCTGAGCCGAGCAGACCTCACGACAACAAAAGTCAAGACCCGCAAGCGAAAGACAGACTTGGCTGCCCTGCAGCAAGACGTAGACCAGTGCCCAGAAGCTCGACTAAAGGATGGAGCCCAGCGCCAGAGCAATACCCATTAACTGCAGCATTGACAATATCCGACAATATCCAAACAACAAAAAGGCCCCCTTTCGAGGGCTTTTTTGAGGATACTGTTGCGCCGTTTTACCGTGGTTTTCGACCTGGAAAATCCAGTATAGGATACCGGGGATGATTGTCGATAGTTTCCAAATCAAGTTTGGCCTACTGCTCTCACATCCACTTCCCATCCTAATTGTCGAAGGGTATAGATCGCAAAAACATAACGGCAGTCACCAACGCCGCAGAATCCTCTCCCAATCATACCCCATTTTTGGGGTGTGCCCGTCAAGTGCTCACCAAGGGCTAGAATAAAAGACAGCTTGACGGGTTGCTGGCCATGCTTGGTTCCTGGTTAGACAACATCTACGGCGCTTGGTTTCTGCCGGAGCGCACCTTTCGGGCGTTGCGGGAACAGCCTGTTCTCTGGCAAGCCTTTGGGGTGGTGGGGCTGCTTAACGTCCTAGAGGCGATTCGCCGCTCTGGGGTAAGCCTGCCGAGCATGGTGCTGGCGGTGCTGATGGGATCCCTGGGCTGGGTGGGTTTGGCGGCTTTGTTGCAATTGCTGGCCTTTTGTTTGGGTCGGGCTGTCCCTTCCTTTTCAGCGCTGCTGTGCTTGACGGGGTTTGCCGGTTTGCCGTGGCTGCTGCTGGGGCCTGCTCAATCGTTGGGTGGGGTGGTGGGATCCCTGCTGGGCTTGTCAGCTCTGCTGTGGTTTGTGGTTTGGCAGGTGCGGGCAGTAGCTGTAGCGCTGGATTTGGAGTGGTGGCGGCTGCTGGGCCTGATCCCATTGGCTTTCCTGGGGGGGATCTTGGCCCTGAGCTGGCTGACCAGCAGCGTCGTTGCTTTGGCTTCCTTGGGCTAAAGCTTATAGTTGTTTCAGGTTAAGGTGAAACGCCTAGGCTACTGATCGCGCCAGCGGGACGGAGTCCTTGAAAAGCCTTCCGGTTCTGCGTATTGTTGCTCCGCAACGCTATTGCTATGCCTACGGCACCCTGACGGGAACCGCAACGCTATTGCTCCGCAACGCTGACACGACGACGCGAAGACGCGACTAACGTTCTAGGTGTGGGTGCAGCGTCCTGGTTGGAATTGAAATGATTGTAATTCTCGTTGAATCCCGGCGTGTGGCCAGGGATGCTTCCCTGGAATTAGCGGGGCACTCGCTGCAGATGCGGCTTTTCCTCCGGCAGAATAGCGCCTTCTACGGGGCAGACCTGTAAACAGATGCCACAGTCAATGCAGGTGGAAAACTCAATCCAAAAGTAGTCGGTGCCTTTGGCATTTTTGGTATCGCCGGGGTGGATGCAGGCGACGGGGCAAGCCTCTACACAGTCGGCCACACCTTCACAGATATCGGTGACAATTGTATGCGGCATGGATCCCTCCCAATGATTGCTCTAAGTCAAATTCTAAGTGCAGTTGCCACAAGGTCAGCCTTGACGTTGCCTGCGCTTCCTATACTTTTGACTTTTTGATTGAGATGCGCGACATTAGCCCAAAGCTGTCTGAAAAAGATGGGGCTTATATCCCAGTCCTGGGGTTCATTTTAGGCCAAAATTGCTCCCCCCCGACGAGAAGTTTTCCAGATCGTCGCTTTTTCTGACCAGCGCAGCGCCAATGCAAAAGAAGTAGAATGCCGGAGCGAGCCGGCAAATGGGCTCCCACCGCCTCGAGAGTTCTTTCTTGCCAAAAATGGCAAGGGACATACTCTGCTGTGACCTGGGTTTTAACCGAAAGATAGGATGATTTGGCATAAAACAGGGGCTAAATCTCTCTGGGATCCCGCTCTTGAGATTGCCACCAACGGCTGAGGGGCCAATACAAAGCAGGTGCCCAGAGGCTACTTAAAATAGCAGACGTGAGGGCATTGCGTTGATGGTTCCACCAGATGCTCTCCAGAGAACGGGGGCCATCGCCACCAATGTTGCCGAAAAACCGAAGGGAGTTCTCCAATCCATCCAGCAAGGTTTGCGTTCCTGCTGGATCCAGGTCATCGGATCCCTGCGAGGCCACGAGCCACATCCATTGCAGTGCCATCAAGGTTTCGGCGATCACCACCATACCAAAAACGATCAAGGCCACCGAGATAAAGTCTTCTTGCATGTAGCGTTGTTTTTGCAACTTGGCGGTGAGGATCCCAACTACAGCCAGCCCCAGCGCATGGGTAGGACAAGGGCTGGTCAGCGCATCTTGCAGAAAACCCAGGGTGACCCCGGCAACAGCCCCCTGCCAAGCTTTGCGCCGCACACTCCAGCACACCACCCAGATCAAGGGCCAATCTGGGGTTAAGCCTGCTAGCTCCAAGCCCGGCCCTCGCCACCAAGGGGCCACTGCTGCCAGCAATCCCGACAGGACAGTCACCAGCCAGTTAAGGTGAGACTTAAGCTTAGGAATCAGAGGGTTGAGCATAGCGGTAGATCAAGGCCCATTCCAAGAGACCCAGCGGCGCCGACAGTTCGACAGTGGCTTGAGGGGCAGGGCTGGCATCCAAGTTGACCGCTCGAACCGTTCCCACCACAACCCCGGCTGGGTAAAAGCTGCTCAGGCCCGAGGTCACCACCACATCCCCCACCTCTACTTTGGGGGCCTTGTCGAAAAAATCCAAAATGGCACTCTGGGTGCCCGTACCCCTCAGGATGCCCATGTGTCGGCTGCGACTCAGCATTACCCCGACACGGCTGGTGGGATCGCTGATCAGGAGCACTCGGCTGGTGTTGGGCGTGACCGACTCGACTCGCCCGATCAACCCGCCCGGCGCCATGACTACATCTCCCACCCTGACTCCATGCCGGCTGCCGCGGCTGAGGGTGAGCTGTTGCCACCAGTGATCGGCGCTGCGACCCACCACGGCTGCTGGGATCCCCGCTTGGGGCATTTGCTCGGTAAATTGCAGCAGTCGCTTCAGCTCGCGGTTTTGGTACTGCAACTCGGCTACCAGGGCTTGCAGCTCACGGTTAGCGGCCTGGCCGAGCACCGCAGCGGGATCCACAGGCGGACGGGCCGGGGCGGTGATCCAACTGTACAGCTCCACCAACAGGGATCCCTGGGTTTGGCGCAGGCCCAGCGATGCCCCCATCGCCAAAGCAGACAGGAGCAACCCCAGGCTATGGCGCCTCCACCATTGGCGTAGCCAATTCAAGCAATACCTCTCCAACCCACTCGACTCACACCTTAGATCAGGGATGGGAAGAAACTCCTCTAGCCCTTGAAGCTGCCGCTCAACACTCGACCTAGGGTTTTGAAATCCTCCAAAACTCGCCCTGTACCGAGCACCACACAACTGAGGGGATCCGGGGCAATGTGAACCAAGATCCCGGTTTCATGGCTGATCAGGGCATCCAGACCCTTGAGCAAGGCTCCTCCCCCGGCCAGCATGATGCCTCGGTCGATGATGTCGGCAGCCAATTCCGGTGGAGTGCGCTCCAGGGTGCGCTTAATGGCTTCCACAATCACCGAGAGGGGCTCGGCCATGCTCTCGCGAATTTCGGTGCTCTTCACCGTGACGGTACGGGGTAAACCCGAGAGCAGGTGTAACCCGCGCACTTCCATGGTCAGTTCCTCTTGAATTGGGTAGGCGGAGCCAATCCGAATCTTGATCTCTTCAGCGGTGCGCTCCCCGATGGTGAGGTTGTGAACCTTTTTCATGTACTGGGCGATGGCCTCGCTCAGCTCATCTCCCGCTACCCGCACGGACTCGCTCAGCACGATCCCCTGCAAACTGAGGACGGCTACCTCAGTGGTGCCGCCGCCAATGTCGATGATCATGTTCCCAGTGGGCTCTTGCACCGGCAGCCCGGCCCCGATTGCTGCTGCCACCGGCTCATCCACCAAATACACCTCCCGCGACCCAGCTTGGAGAGCGGCTTCCATCACCGCCCGTCGCTCCACCCCGGTCACACCGCTGGGGATCCCAATCACAATGCGGGGAGCAATCAGGTACCGGCCCTCGTGTACGCGGTGGATGAAGTGTTTTAGCATCATCTCCGCCGTGTCGAAATCGGCAATCACCCCATCTCGCAGAGGACGCACCGCTACAATGTTGCCGGGGGTACGGCCCAACATTTTTTTGGCATCTTCCCCCACAGCCAGGGGTTGCTTGGTGTTTTGGTCGATGGCGACCACAGAGGGCTCTTGCAGGACAATGCCTCGCCCGGCCACGTAGACCAGCGTGTTGGCAGTGCCCAAATCAATGCCCATATCACGGGAAAATCGGCTGAATAACCCCACGGTAAGTCGCTCCAGTCTTGATTTGGGAAGAAGCAGCAAGCTTTGGTACCTACTATAGTCTAGTTCTGCAAGAGAATCTCCCCCGAAGAGTGGGAATCTGCTCCAGAGAAACCGGCTATGGCTGTATCCCAGCCAGCTGTGGAAGATCGAATTCGCCGCTAAGGTGCAATCCTGTTGTGATTCGGGATCCCTCGTGCCTAAGGTTGCCATTGCTCCAGCCGGCTATCCGGCCATCGCCCCCTATTCTCCCGGCGTGAAGGTGGGCAAAATACCCTCTACATCTCGGGCACATTGGCCCTGGATCCGGAGGGCAAGACGGTGGATCCGACATCGCCACCCAGACTCGCGTGGTGTTGGAGCTGAGTGACATCCTCCCGACGCTCACCCTGCGGGTACAGCGCGGGGCTTCTCGGCAGTTTAGCTAAGATAGACCAACCCGGTCTTTTGGCGGTTGCGATGCAGCTCTCTGGTGCCTTGGTTAGCGTGGCTACCCTGGACTTGCCTCGTCTACAACGCTTCTATCGGGATCTCTTGGGGATCTCTCCCCAAGTCCAGCTCCCGACAGAGGGGGATCCGGTGTACGTAGAGTTTCGTCTGCCAGGGTTGCGGCTGGGCCTCTATCGCAGCCGTCATCTCGATGGTGGTGCCCAAGCCGCAGCGGTGAGCCTCTGCCTGCAGGTGCGAGATTTACAGGGATCCCTGACAACACTGGAAGGGTTGGCGGGAGCTTATCAGCTCTCCTTTTCCCCCCTGCGGCAAGCCTTTCATGGACAGGAGGTGGATTTTCGGGATCCCGATGGCAACCGGATTGTGCTGCACCAGCCCTCTGCTGCTTTTGAGGAAGCGACGGCCTGGGATCCCCAGGGTTAGATTCGCCAGAGATAGATGGTGTAGGTGTTGATAACATCCGATACAGTGGTGGTGGCGGTGGGGAGCCAATCTCCCATGTCGAAGGAGTGGGTGACCAGACGAGCGCCGGGCCGAAGCTGGGAGCGCAGCTTGTCTCGGATCAGCAGGTGGGAGCGGGGCAGCAAATAGCAGCTCACCACCGGCGCCGGGGTTAAGTCCAGAGTGAGCAGATCCTGCTGGAGAAAAGTAACTCGATCCTGAACTTGGGCTTCTCGGGCCCGCTGTTGGGCTTCCAGGATGCGCTCCGGGTCGATATCCACTCCCATGCCCTGTGTGCCAAAGCGCTGCGCCGCCCGGATGAGAATGCGGCCATCCCCACAGCCCAAGTCGTAGAGAGTATCCTCGCTCCCCACCTGGGCCAAATCCAGCATGGCATCGACAACCAAGGGCAAGGTGCGCACATAGGGGGCCAAGCTGATTCCCTCTGGACTTTGCGGGTTGGGCTGGCATTGGAAGAAGGGATCCCTGCCCACCGAGTTCTGACCCAGCTTAGGTTTGAAACCGCGGGGCACCAAGGGTTGATTCCGAGAAGAGCGGTTTTCTCTGTTCATCAAATATTCTCATCAATTTCCCATCAGTCTATCAACCTGTCGCAGTACAGAGCCCCT
>Ga0326763_1000587_pt1 | contig 12624 bp, 10 predicted proteins | sample NORPS_P_FD_207671 | JGI IMG/M metagenome (GOLD analysis project Ga0326763, IMG submission 207671) | Hot spring water microbial communities from Norris Geyser Basin, Yellowstone National Park, WY, United States - NOR.PS_P | ecosystem: Environmental > Aquatic > Thermal springs > Unclassified...
GGCATGACGCCAGAGGAGGCCATCCGTGCCGCCGCCGTCGAGCGGTTCCGTCCCATCATCATGACCACGCTCGCCGCCCTGTTCGGCGCCGTGCCGCTGATCCTGACCGGCGGCGTCGGCTGGGAGTTCCGCCAGCCGCTGGGCATCGCGGTCGCGGGCGGCCTGATCGTGTCCCAGGCGCTGACGCTCTACACGACGCCGGTGATCTACCTCGCGCTGGAGCGCCTCACCCACAAACGCCGCGCCAAGATCAGGACCCTCGAACCGGCCGAGTGACCCGCCGGGGCCTCAGACGTGCTGGCCGCCGCTGATGTGGATCTCGGCGCCGTTGATGTAGGAGGACGCGCCCGAACACAGGAAGTGGATCGTCTCGGCCACCTCCCGCGGCTCCCCGAGCCGCCCCATCGGCACCTCGTTGGCGACCAGCTCATCCGTGCCGGGCGACAGGATCGACGTCTGGATCTCCCCCGGCGCGATCGCGTTGGCGCGCACCCCGCGCGGGCCGAACTCGTGCGCGAGCTCCCGCGTCAGCGCCGCGAGCCCGGCCTTCGAGGCCGCATACGCCACCCCCGCGAACGGGTGCACCCGCGACCCGGCGATCGACGTCACGTTCACGATCGTGCCCCCCGCCGCCTCCAGTTCGGGCAGCAGCGCCCGCGCCAGCAGCGCCGTCGACACGAGGTTGACGTTCAGCACCCGGGTCCACGTCTCCGCGTCGGACGCCAGCACGCCCAGGCGCGAACGATCGGGGCCCTTCGGCGAGATCCCGGCATTGTTGACCAGCGCGTGCAGCTGGCCGGCTGGCAGCCGCGCCCGCACCTCCGCCACCAGGGCCTCGATCGCCCCGAGGTCCGACAGGTCCGCCTGAAGATGGCCCCACCGCGCCATCGGCCAGCGGCACTCCTCCGAGAAGGGTTGCCGCGACACCGTCATGATCTTCCAGCCGCGCTCCTGGAACAATTTCACCGTCGCGTGCCCGATGCCTCGGCTCGCACCCGTCAGCAGCATGATTGGATCGTCAGCCATCGGGAGCAGCCTATGCGGGACCGGCCGCCGCTCCAACCAGTTTAGCGGCCGAGCCGTGCTCCCGCAGCGCCCCGTCCACCGCGTTCGCCAGCTCGTCCTTGCGGAACGGCTTGCGCAGGAAGTTCAGCTCCGGCGCGATCGTGTCGATGTCGACATAGCCCGAAACCACCAGCACGGGCACCTCCGGCCGGGTCTTGGCGAGCCGCGCCGCGAGGTCCGCCCCGCTCAGGCCCGGCATACGATGATCGGTGACGACGAGGTCGAAATGCTCGCCCCGCTTCAGCCGCATCTCCGCGACCGACCCGCTTTCGCACTCCTCCGTGGTGAAGCCCAGCTCCTGCAGCAGGTGCGCCATCGTCATTCGCACCTGCTCCTGATCGTCGACGACCAGCACGCGGCCCGTGGCGCCGGTCGGCGCCGGGGCGTGTAGGGCCGCTTCTCCGGGCGCCGCCACGTTGCCGGCGCGCAGGAACAGATCGACCCGCGTGCCGACGCCGGGCTTGCTCTCGATGCTGAGCGCCCCCTCTAGCTGCATCGCCAACCCGTGCACCATCGACAGGCCGAGCCCGGTTCCCTTGTCGATGCCCTTGGTGGAAAAGAACGGCTCGATCGCCCGCGCCGCGGTCTCCTCGTCCATGCCGACGCCCGTGTCCTGGACCGAGAGCCGCACATAGGGACCCGCCGGCAGGTCCGGACGACCCGGCGGGCGTCCGCTTGGCGCCACCGCCACGGTCAGGTCGCCGCCCTGCGGCATCGCGTCCCGCGCGTTCACGCACAGGTTGAGGATCGCCATCTCGAGCTGGTTCACATCGCCGATCGCCGGTTGGAGGCCCTTTGCGACCTCGACGGTGACGCGGATTTGCGGGCCGGAGGTGCTCGCCACCAGCTCGGCCATGTTGGTGACCAGCGCGCCCACGTCGACCGGGCCGGGCTGCAGCGGTTGCCGCCGTGCGAAGGCCAGCAGTCGCTGCACCAGCGTCTTGGCCCGCTCGGCCGATTGCAGCGCGCCGCTCACCAGCCGCTGCTCGCGCTCGCCAAGCCCGCCGCGCCGGCTCAGCAGGTCGAGGCTCCCGATGATCGGCGTGAGCAGGTTGTTGAAATCGTGCGCGACACCGCCCGTCAGCTGCCCAATCGATTCCATCTTCTGAGATTGCCGCAGCGCGGCTTGCGCTTCCTCCCGCTCGGCAACCGCCGCTTCCACCCGCTGCTCCAGCGTGTCGTTCACCGCCTGCAGTTCCAGCTCCATCGTCCGCCGCGATGTGATGTCGTTGAACAGGATGCCCACGAGCGCGGCGGGCTCTTCGCCGATCCGGAACGCGTAGACGTCATACCACCGCCCGCCGAGCTCGGCGGCGGGGCTCTCGAACCGCGCTGATTTTCCCGTACGCGCCACCTCGCCGTATAGGTCGAACCAACGCTGCTCGTGCTCCGGCTGCAGGCTCCGCATCCACCGCCCCGCGGCCCCCACCAGCCCGGTCTGCCGTTCGAATGCCGGATTGACCTCGACGAAGCGGTAATCCGTGGCCAGCCCCGCCCCGTCGAACTTCATCTCGACCACGCAGAACCCGGCGTCGATGCTGTCGAACAGCTGCCGGTAGCGTACCTTGTTGCGGACGGAGGCGGCTTGCGCATGTGCCAGCAGCTTGCGGTTGCTGATCTCCAGCTCGGCTGCCTGTGCGTCCAACCGGGTCTGCAGGTCCGCCCCGTAGCCCTGCTCCAGCCGTAGCCGTTCGGCCCGCTCGTCGTCGAGCACCCCCAGCATCCGCCCGTCGCGGATGATCAGCCAGAGCAGCGGCACCGCGGTGAACACCACCAGCAGCGCGATGGCCGCGCCGACTGGCACGAGGCCGGACCGGTTGGCGCGGACCAGGATGAACCCCAGCACGACCGGAACCAGCACGTAGAGCATCTGCCGCCGCGTCACCCGGCCTGCCAGGGCGGGGCTGGCGAGGACCTTGGCCCAGCCGGCTTCGGGCTCCGAAAGAATGGTGGCGGTCGACAACATCAGCAGGCTGGCCGCCGAATCGGCCGACATCGACCGGAACGGTAGATAGCCGTTCACGGCGACCGCGTCATACGCGTAACCGACCACGGTGCCGACCGCGATGATGAACACGATGGCCGCCACCGCGTCCCGCAGCCCGGGGCGCGGCCACCCCCGTGCCGGCCAGACCACCAGCGCGATCAGCAGCAACGACAACGCCATCTCGGCCGAGATGGACGCGGGGGTCACCCCGAAAATTCTGCCGATTGCCGGGCTGACGACATCCTCGCCGAAGCGCAGGTGGCTGGCCAGCACGGGGGCGACCAAGCCCGCACTGAGCGCCAGCATGAGCCGCCGTAGCCACGAGGGGAGCCGCTCGGACGCCAGCACGGCGGCCACCAGCGCTTGAGCGATGGCGCTCACGGGCGTCATCGCCTTCCAGCCCGTCACCATCGACGCGATCGTGCCGGCAAGGGTCGTCGCGAAACCTAGCATCGCGACACAGAAGGAGCCGAAAGCGAGCCAGCGCGACAGCTTGCGGACCGATACATTCCAGGCCTGAACGCTGTCGGTCGGCTGCTGCAACTGCGCCTCCATCGACGACCGGATGGCCGCGTCCCGCCTATACGATTAATTGTCGTGAATTCCTCCGAAAATGCGAACCTTGCTTCAATTTAAAGGTTGCAAGCTATTCTGTATCCAGGGCGTAGCCCGCCGCCCGCACCGTCCGCACGATGTCGAGCTCGCCCTCGCCATTGATGCTCTTGCGTAGCCGGCGGATATGCACGTCGACCGTCCGCGGCTCGACATGAATGTCGCGGCCCCAAACCGCGTTGAGCAGCTCCTCGCGCGCAAACACCCGCCGAGGATGCTGCATCAGGAACTCGAGCAGGCGGTACTCGGTCGGCCCCAGATGCAGACCCCGGCCGTTGCGCTGCACCCGGTGGGCCGATTGATCCATGACGATGTCGTGGAACTCGAGTTGCCCGCGCGAGACCGGCGGCCCGGCCCGGCGCAACAGCGCCCGCATGCGCGCCAGCAGCGCATCCATGCTGAACGGTTTGGTGATGTAGTCGTCGGCCCCCGTGTTCAGCCCGCGGACCGCATCCTGGTCCTCGCTCCGCGCCGTCACCATGATCACCGGCAGGTCCCGCGTCGCCGGGCGCCGGCGGATCTGGCGGCACACCTCGATGCCGGACATCACCGGCAGCATCCAGTCCAGCAGCACGATGTCCGGCGGCGCTTCGGCGATGCGGGCGATCGCTTCCGGCCCGTCCACCGCCTCGTCCACCTCGAAGCCCTGCTTTTCCAGATTGTAGCGCAGCATCGCCACCAGCGACGCCTCATCCTCGACGACGAGCACCGTGGGCTTCTGCATCAGCCGGCTCCTTGCGGCCGCACCAGCGCGTAGGAGGCGCTATCGGTCCCCTTCGGCCGATCCTCCTCCAACGTCAGGCCCGTCGCCGCGTAGTGCACCGTCTCGGCGATATTGGTCGCGTGGTCGCCGATGCGCTCGAGGTTCTTGGCAATGAACAGGAGGTGCGTGCACGACGTGATGTTGCGCGGATCCTCCATCATGTAGGTGACCAGCTCCCGGAAGATCGAGTTGTAGAGATCGTCGATCGACTCGTCGGACTGCCAGACCTGGATGGCCTTGGCGCTGTCGCTCTCGCCGACCGCGTCGATCACCAGGCGCAGGTTCTCCTGCACCAGCCGCGCCATCGTGGCCAACCCGGTCAGGCTGAACGGCAGCGTGAGTTGCCCCAGCACGATGCTGCGCTTGGCTACGTTCTTGGCGTAGTCGCCGATCCGCTCCAGCTGCGTCGAGATCTTCAGCCCGGCCACGATCTGCCGTAGGTCGCCCGCCATCGGCTGGCGCAGCGCCAGCAGCCGGATCACCGCCGCCTCGATCTGCCGCTCGAGCGAGTCGACGGCGGCATCCTGCTGCACCGCCTCTGCCGCGAAATCCGAGTCTTGGTTGACGATCGCCTTGGTCGCCAGCGCGACCTGATTTTCCACGATGCCGCCCATCTCGGTCAGCATGTCGCGAAGCCGATCGAGCTCCTGGGTGAAGCTTTTGACGATGTGCGGAACGTCGGACATTGCGCGCCTCTTGGCCTAGCCGAACCGGCCGGTGATGTATTCCTGGGTCTTCTTCTGCTTCGGCGCGGTGAACATCGCGCCGGCCGGTGCGACCTCGATCAGTTCGCCGAGGTAGAAGAACCCCACCTGGTCGGCGCAGCGCGCCGCCTGCTGCATGTTGTGCGTCACGATGGCGATGGTGAACTCGCTCTTCAGCTCGTCGATCAGCTCCTCCACCTTCAGCGTGCTGATCGGGTCGAGCGCGCTGGTGGGCTCGTCGAGCAGGATCACCTCGGGCCGGGTCGCGATCGTGCGCGCGATGCAGAGCCGCTGCTGCTGACCGCCCGACAGGCCCATCGCCGAACCGGTCAGCCGGTCCTTGACCTCCGTCCACAGCGCGGCACGGCTCAGCGACCACTCCACCCGCTCGTCCATCTGCGCCCGGCTCAGCTTCTCGTGCAGGCGCACCCCGAACGCGATGTTGTCGTAGATCGACATCGGGAACGGAGTCGGCTTCTGAAACACCATGCCGATCCGGCTGCGCAGCGCGTTCAGGTCCACGTCGGAGGCGAGGATGTTCTGTCCATCCATCAGCACCTCCCCCGCCGCCCGCTGCCCCGGATACAGGTCGTACATCCGGTTGAGGCACCGCAGCAGCGTCGACTTGCCGCAGCCGCTGGGCCCGATCATCCCCGTCACCTGCTTCTCCGGCAGGTCGAGGTTGATCCCCTTCAGCGCCTTGTTGGCGCCGTAGAAGAAATCGAGGTTGCGGATCGCCAGCCGCGGCGGGGCGATGGCCGCGCTCGACCGGGCACTCAGGGTGCTGGTCTGATCTGCGCTGGCTTCGCGTTCGGTCACCGGCATCCTCAAGTCCTTTTCCGCAACGCTACCCGCGCCACGATGTTCAAAGCCAGCACGCCGGCCGTGATGATCAATGCGCCCACCCAAGCCAGTTGCACCCAGTCCTCGTACGCCGACCCGGCATACTGGTAGATCGTCACCGGCAAGCTGCTCATCGGCCGCGACATGTCGAGCGACCAGTTGAGGTTGCCCAGTGACGTGAACAGCAACGGCGCCGTCTCGCCCGCGATCCGCGCCACCGCCAGCAGCACGCCCGTCATGATGCCGTCCAGCGCCGCGCGATAGCAGATGAACACGATCGACTTCCATTTCGGCGCGCCCAGCGCCACCGCCGCCTCGCGCAGCGCGGTCGGGATCAGCCGCAGCATGTCCTCCGTCGTGCGGACCACGATCGGGATCACGATCACCGCCAGCGCGACGGCGCCAGCCCATCCGGAGAACCCGTTGAACGGATTGACCAGGATTTGGTACACGAACAAACCGATCAGGATGCTGGGCGCCGACAGCAGGATGTCCGAGACGAAGCGGATGACATCCCCCAGCTTCGATCCGGCGGCATACTCCGAGAGATACGTGCCGACCATCAGCCCGATCGGCGTCCCGATCAGCGTCCCCAGCGCCGTCTGGATCAGGCTGCCCACGATCGCGTTCAGCAGCCCGCCCCCAGAGCCCGGCGGCAGCGTGAAATGCGTGAACACCCCGAAGCTCAACCCCTTGTAGCCGAGCATGACGAGCGTCACGAGGATGGAGGCCAGGAAGAACAGGCCGACGCCCGCCGCCAGCCAGCACAGCACGCGGACGACCCGGTCCGTGACCCGCCGACGCCGCCCGAGCGAGCGCGCCATGTCCTCGTCGCGCGAAGCGGCCGAGGGCGGCGCCGCCAGCGACGCGCTCACGCCCGAACTCCGGGGCGCAGCAGCAGCCGCGACAGCGCCAGCACGATGAAGGAGATCACGAACAGGATGAAGCCGAGCGCCAGCAGCGACGAGAGCTTCAGGCTGCCCGCCGGGCTCTCGGGGAACACGAGGGCGACGATGGAGGCGATGGTGTTGCCGGGCCCGAACAGGCTCGGCGTGATGCGGTTGGCGTTGCCGATCACGAACGTCACCGCCATCGTCTCGCCGAGCGCCCGGCCGAGCCCCAGCATGACGCCGCCCACGACCGACACCCGCGTGTACGGCAGCACGATCGAGCGCATCACCTCCCACGTCGTCGAGCCCAGCCCGTAGGCGCTCTCTTTATAGACGGCCGGCACGGTCAGGAAAACGTCGCGCATCGTCGCCGAGATGAACGGGATGATCATGATCGCCAGCACGATAGACGCAGTGAAGATCCCCGTGCCGAACGGCGCGCCGGAGAACAGGTCGCCAATCACCGGGAGGTCGCCGAAATTGTCGATCAGCGGCGGCTCGACATAGGTCGCCATGAACGGCACCAGCACGGCGAAGCCCCACATGCCGAAGATGATCGACGGCACCGCCGCCAGCAATTCGACCGCCGTGCCGACCGGCCGACGCAGCCATGATGGAGCAAGCTCGGTGAGGAAGATGGCGATGCCGAACGAGATCGGCACCGAAAGGACGAGTGCGATGACGGAGGTGATCAGCGTCCCGTAGATCGCGACCGCGCCGCCGTAGATGTCGTGGGGCGGATCCCAGTCGGTGTTGACCAGGAAATTTGCACCGAACTCGCGGAAGGCGGGCAATCCGCCCACGAAGAGCGTGACGATGATGGCGCCCAGGAGCACCAGCACGAGTAGTCCTGATCCCTTGGCGATGAGCGCGAAGACGGCGTCGCCCTTGCCGCTGCCGCGTTTCGGCCGTTTGGGAGACGTCTTGGAAGCTGGAGCAGCGGCTAGGACCTCGGACACGGTGTTTCCTGTGATGATCGTCACTCCCGGGCTCGCCCCGGGAGTGACGGAGATACTCTACTTGTAGGCGAGTTGCTGCTTCCACGTCGCGCGGACCATGTCCTTCACGGCGGCGGGCAACGGCACGTATTCGAGCTGGGTGGCGATCTGGTCGCCGTGCTCGTAGTCCCAGTTGACCCATTTCAGCACCAGCTGCTCGCGGGCCGGGTCCTTGGCGTCCTTCGGCAGCAGCAGGAAGGTCGCCGACACGATCGGCCAGCTCGTCTTGCCGGGCTGGTCGATCAGGCTGACGGCGTAGTCCTTGGCGTCCTTCCAATCCGCATTGGACGCGGCGGCCTGGAAGCTCTCCATCGTCGGCTTGACGAACTCGCCATCCTTGTTCTTCAGCTCGGTCGTGGCGAGGTGGTTCTGGCTGGCATACGCGTTCTCCACGTAGCCGATGCCGCCGCGCACCTGCTTGACGCTGCCGGCCACGCCGTCATTGCCGCGCGCCCCGTTGCCGACCGGCCACTTCACGCTCGTGCTGGCACCGACGCTGCTCTTCCAGCTGGGGCTCACGGCCGACAGGTAGCTGGTGAACACGTACGACGTGCCGGACGCGTCGGCCCGGTAGACCGGCGCGATCGCGATGCTCGGCAGCTTCAGCCCCTGGTTCAGCGCCTCGATCTTGGGGTCGTTCCACTTCGTGATCTTGCCCTCGTAGATGTCGGCCAGGACGTCGCCGGTCAGCTTCAGCTGGTCGGCCTCGATCCCCGGAAGGTTCACGATCGGCACGACCGCGCCCATCACCATCGGGAACTGCACGAGGTTGTTCGAAGCAAGCTTGGCCGCATCGACCGGCGCATCCGACGCGCCGAAATCGACCGTGCGGTTCATGATCTGGTTCTGGCCGCCCCCCGAGCCGATCGCCTGGTAGTTCAGCTCGACGCCGATGGCCGACTTCGCCGCCTCGCCCCACTTGGTGTAGACGGGCGCCGGAAACGTGGCGCCGGCGCCGGTGATCTGCTGCGCGGCCGCCGGTTCGACGACGCCCGCGCCGCAAATCAGCGCGGCCGAGGCCAGCAGGAGAGTGGTGTATTTCATGGTGTGTCCCTCATCAGGCTTTGTGGGCCGAGCTTCGCGATGGTCCCGGCGTTCCGACACGCGGCTTGTCGCAGCCTTGAGCGGCACCACCATTGCAGTTCGATGACAGTTCGATGACAGCCAGGCCCGCGGATTCAGCAACGATCCTTTCCGCTCCGATCGCGTTACCCTAGCCTATGACCACCGACTCGGCCGTGCGCCGCCCTCTCGTGATGGTCGCCGTCATGGCCGCCATGTTCATGGTCGCCATCGAGGCGACGATCGTCTCCACCGCCATGCCCCAGATCGCCGCACAGCTCGGCAACCTGCGCCTCTATGCCTGGGTGTTCTCCGCCTTCCTGCTCGCCCAGACCGCAACGACCATCGTGTTCGGCAAGCTGTCGGACATGTTCGGCCGCAAGCCGGTGCTGCTCGTCGGCATCGTCATCTTCCTGGCCGGCTCTCTCCTCTGCGGCTTTGCGACCTCCATGGCCGTGCTGATCGGCTTCCGCCTGCTGCAGGGCGCCGGCGCCGGCGCCATCCAGCCGATTGCACTCACCATCGTCGGCGACCTCTACCCGGCCCATGAGCGCGGCCGGGTGCAGGGCTACCTCTCCAGCGTCTGGGGCATCTCCTCCGTGATCGGCCCACTCGCCGGCGGCCTGATCACCCAGCATCTGAGCTGGGCCTGGGTGTTCTGGATCAACGTTCCCGTCGGCCTGATCGCGTCCGTCCTGTTCATCGCCTTCCTCAAGGAGAACGTCGCCAGAAGCGAGCGCCGGGTCGACGTCGCGGGCGCCGTGCTGTTCACGGTTGCCATCGCCGCGCTGATGACGGCGCTCACCGAGATCGGCACCTCGTCCACCAACGTCACGCTTGCCCTGGCGCTCTTCGCCGTCACCGCGGTCCTGTTCGTGCTGCAGGAACAGCGGGTTGCCGACCCGATGCTCGCCTTCGCGCTCTGGAGTCGCCGCCCCATCGCGTCCGCCAACACCGCGACCCTGCTGTCCGGCATGGCGCTGATCGGCCTCAGCGCCTTCCTGCCGATGTATGTGCAGGGCGTGCTTGGCCGTAGCGCCCTCGTCGCCGGCTTCACGCTCACGGCGATGTCGTTCGGCTGGCCCGTCGGCGCCTTCGTCGCGACAAGGCGCCTGTTCCCCGCCATCGGCCTGCGCGGCACCATGCTCGCGGGCGCCGTGCTCCTGCCGGTCGGCTCCGGCGCCATGCTGTTCCTAGCCCCCGGCTTCTCGCCGCTGATCGCGGGCGCCGGGTCGCTGGTGATGGGGCTCGGCATGGGCTTCCTCAGCACGGCCGCCATCGTGCTGATCCAGGGCAGCGTCGGCTGGGCCGAGCGCGGCGCCGCCACCGCGTCCAACATCTTCGCCCGCAACCTCGGCAGCACCTTCGGCGCCACCGTGCTCGGCGGCGTGCTGAACGCGAGCCTCGCCGCCAACGCCGGCGGCGCCATCAGCTACAGCCAGATCCGCTCCCTGCTCGAGCATCCAGGTCAGGCGCTCGGCGACCCCATGATCCAGAACTCCCTCGGCCACGCGCTGCACCTGACCTTCTGGGGCATGTTCGCCATCACCCTGGCCGCGCTCGCGGCTGCCACGGTCGTCCCCCGCATCGCGATCGCCCAGCCGGCGGAGTAACGGGCGTCAGAAGCCGTAGAGCTTCAACGCGTTCTCGCGCATGACCTGGTCGGCCAACCCCCGGTCGCCCACCGCGGCCCGGAACGCCGCCACCAGGGCCCCGTAATCGATCGGCCGGTACGGGGCCTCGCCGCCGCCGCCCGGTTGATCTTCGTGCGCCGGCGTGTGCGGCCAGTCGCTGCCCCACACGCAACGCCCGGGCGCCGCCTCGAGCAAGGCGGCCAGCCAATCCGCATCCGGCTCGATCCCCAACCGCTCCTCCGTCACGCGGTACGGCGCCGAGAGCTTCATCCAGACATGCGGCCGTTGCACCAGCGCGAGCAGTCTCTGCCCCGCCGCGCCACCCGGCCGCTCCGGTATGGGCAGCCCGTAATGGTCGATCACCACAGCAACCTCGGATTGCTCGAGCACGTCCGCCGCCTCGACCAGCGCCGGCAGCGTCGCGATCACCTCGACATGCGCGCGCATCCGCTTGGCCAGCGCGCTCATCGCGCGGAACCGCTCGCCCAGACCCGGCCCGGCTCCCGGCCCACTGTAGAGATTGAGCCGCAGCCCCTGGATGCCCGAGGCGGCCAGCCGCAACGCGTCGCCCTCGCCGGTCGTTTCCGGATCCAGCACGGCCACCCCCGCGCCGCGCGGCCCCAACGCGGCCAGCGTGTCCAGCAGCAGCGTGTTGTCGGTGCCGTAGAAACTCGGTTGCACCACCACGAACCGGTTGATCCCCGCCTGTCCGGCCACGCTCTCGAGCTGTTGCAGCGTCGCTTGCCCCGGCGTGTAGGACCGGTCGGCGCTGAACGGATAGCGCGCCGGGTCGCCCACGACGTGGACATGCGTGTCGACGGGCATCAGCTCTGGGCCAGCGCGCTAGCTAGCCTTGGCTTTGGGCGGCAGGTCGATCTTGATCGACAGCTCGCGCAGCCGGGCCGGCTCGACGATCGACGGGGCGCCCATCATGAGGTCCTCGCCCTGCTGGTTCATGGGGAACAGGTTCACCTCCCGCAGGTTCGGCTCGTCGGCCAGTAGCATCACGATCCGGTCGATCCCGGCCGCCATCCCGCCGTGCGGCGGCGCCCCGTAGCGGAACGCGTTCAGCATCCCGCCGAACTGCTCCTCCACCGCGCTCGCCGGATAACCCGCGATTTCGAACGCCTTCAGCATGATCTCGCCCTTGTGGTTGCGTATCGCACCGGATGCCATCTCGTAGCCGTTGCACACGATATCGTACTGATAAGCGCCGATCGTCAACGGGTCCCGCTCCTCGAGCGCCCGCAGCTCGCCTTGCGGCATGCTGAACGGGTTGTGGCTGAAGTCGATCCGCTTGGTTTCCTCGTTCAGCTCATAGAGCGGGAAGTCGACGATCCAGCAGAACCGGAACGCACCCTCCTCGATGAGCCCCAGCTCGGTGCCGAGCCGCGTCCGCACCGCGCCGGCGAATTTCGGCGCCTCGTCCGGTTTGCCCGCCGCGAAGAACACCGCGTCGCCAGCCCCCAGCCCGCAAGCCGTCCGAATCGCCTCGACCCGGTCGGCCTCGAGATTCTTCGCGATCGGTCCCTTCGCACCCTCCCCGTCGAACGCGATGTAGCCGAGTCCGCCCGCGCCCTGCTCGCGCGCCCATTCGTTCAGCTTGTCGAAGAACCCGCGCGGGCGGCCCCCCGCCCCCGGCGCCGGAATCGCCCGCACCACGCCGCCCGACGCCGCGATCTTCGCGAACAGCCCGAAGCCGGACCCGGCGAACTGCGCCGTGACATCCCGGATGATCAGCGGGTTGCGGAGGTCGGGCTTGTCCGACCCGTAATCCAGCATCGCCTGCGCATACGGAATGTGCCGCCACGGCCCGGCATCGACCGCTCGCCCGTCCGCGAACTCCTCGAAAACGCCGCGGATCACCGGCTCCATCGCCGCGAAAACATCGTCTTGCGTGACGAAGCTCATCTCGACGTCGAGCTGATAGAACATCAGCGTGCGGTCCGCCCGCCCCGCCTCGTCGCGGAAACACGGCGCGATCTGGAAATACCGGTCGAACCCGGCCACCATGCAGAGCTGCTTGAACTGCTGCGGCGCCTGCGGCAACGCATAGAACTTGCCCG
>Ga0326763_1000590_pt1 | contig 12601 bp, 12 predicted proteins | sample NORPS_P_FD_207671 | JGI IMG/M metagenome (GOLD analysis project Ga0326763, IMG submission 207671) | Hot spring water microbial communities from Norris Geyser Basin, Yellowstone National Park, WY, United States - NOR.PS_P | ecosystem: Environmental > Aquatic > Thermal springs > Unclassified...
CCCATCGGTCGTCAACATCCGTACCATCGAACGCGTGCAGCGCGAGCCCGACGCCGGCGGGCCCGACGGAGACATGCGCGAGTTCTTCCGCCGCTTTGGCATTCCGCTGCCGCCGGGCGCGTCTCCGCGCTCGCCCCAGCGCCCTGGGCCCGGCGGCCCCCAGGAGCGCCAGCGCGGCGTGGGCTCGGGCTTCGTTTATGGCGCAGACGGCTACATCATGACCAACGCCCACGTGGTCGACGGGGCTGACGAGGTGATCGTGACCCTGCCGGACAAGCGCGAATTCAAGGCGCGCGTCGTGGGGGCCGACAAACGCACCGATGTGGCCTTGGTCAAGATCGACGCCGCCGGTCTCAAGCCGGTGCGCATCGGCGACGTCGAGCGGCTGCGCGTGGGCGAATGGGTTATAGCCATCGGCTCGCCGTTTGGGCTGGACAATACGGTCACCGCGGGCATCGTTAGCGCCAAGCAGCGCGAGACGGGCGACTTTTTGCCGTTCATCCAGACCGATGTGGCCGTCAACCCAGGCAACTCCGGCGGGCCACTCATCAACATGCGCGGCGAGGTGGTGGGTATCAACAGCCAAATCTACTCTCGCTCGGGCGGCTTCATGGGCATCAGTTTCGCCATCCCGATCGACGAAGCGGTGCGCGTGGCCGAGCAGCTCAAAGCCACGGGCAAGGTCACGCGCGGGCGCATCGGCGTGGCGATCGAGCCGGTGGACAAAGAGGTGGCGGAGGCGCTGGGCCTGCCGCGTGCCGGTGGCGCGCTCGTGCGCGGGGTGGAGGACGGCTCGCCCGCAGCCAAGGCGGGGATCGAGCCGGGCGACATCATCCTGAGCTTCGATGGTCGGCCCATCGAAAACTCGGCCGATTTACCGCGCATCGTCGGCAACACCAAGCCGGGCACGCGCGCCACGGTCGAGCTCTGGCGGCGTGGCGCCACCAAGACCGTCACCGTGACCGTGGGCACGTTCGAAGAGGAAACCGCCGCCGCGCCTGCCGACAAGCCGCAGGCCGCCAAGGCCGGGCCGCTCGGGCTGACGGTGCGCGAGCTGACCGCTGCCGAGCGGCGCGAGCTCAAGCTCGGCGGTGGCGTGCGCGTCGAAGAGGTGGCGGGTCCGTCCGCAGCCGCCGGTGTGCGCCCGGGCGATGTGATCGTGGGTGTGAGCAATCAGGCGGTCTCGGGCGTGCGCGAGTTCGAGCGCGCCGTCGCCGACTGGCCTAAGGGGCGGCCCCTGGGCCTGCTGATCCGGCGTGGCGATTGGGCCCACTGGGTGCTGGTGCGTCCCTGACGGGTGGCGGCGTGCGCACGCCGCACCGCCTACAATCGGGGGGTTGATTCGATCGGGCGCGCTGCTGCTGGAGCGCGCCCTTTTTCTGTCGCCATGAAGCACATCCGCAACTTTTCCATCATCGCGCACATCGACCACGGCAAGAGCACGCTGGCCGACCGCCTGATCGCGCGCTGCGGGGGCTTGAGCGAGCGCGAGATGACCGAGCAGGTGCTCGACTCCATGGAGCTCGAGAAAGAGCGCGGCATCACCATCAAGGCGCAGACCGCCGCGCTGCAATACACCGCGCGCGACGGGCAGGTGTACAACCTCAACCTCATCGACACGCCCGGCCACGTGGACTTTTCCTACGAGGTGAGCCGATCCCTGTCGGCCTGCGAGGGGGCACTGCTGGTGGTGGACGCCAGCCAGGGGGTGGAAGCGCAGACGGTGGCCAACTGCTACACCGCGCTCGACCTGGGCGTGGAAGTGCTGCCGGTGCTCAACAAGATGGACTTGCCGCAGGCCGACCCCGACCGTGCCAAGCAAGAAATCGAGGACGTGATCGGCATCGACGCCTCGGAGGCGATCCCCTGCTCGGCCAAAACCGGCATGGGCATCGACGACATTCTGGAGGCGGTGGTGGCCAAGATCCCGCCGCCGCGCGGCAACCCCGATGGTCCGCTGCGGGCGATGATCATCGACTCGTGGTTTGATAACTATGTGGGCGTGGTGATGCTGGTGCGCGTGGTGGACGGGTGCCTCAACCGTGGCGACCGCATCCGACTGATGGCCACGGGCGCGCAGTATGCGTGCGAGAAGCTCGGCGTGTTCACGCCCGCCAACCAGCCGCGCGACCGCTTGCAGGCCGGCGAGGTGGGTTATGTGATCGCGGGCATCAAGGAGCTCAAGTCGGCCAAGGTGGGCGACACCATCACCTCATTCAAGGCCGCCAGCGGCGCCAGCCTGACGGCCGCCACCGAGCCGCTGCCAGGTTTCAAGGAAGTGCAGCCCCAGGTGTTCGCGGGCCTGTACCCCACCGAGGCCAGCGAGTACGACCAGCTGCGTGACGCGCTGGAGAAGCTCCAGCTCAACGACGCCTCGCTGCACTTCGAGCCCGAGGTGTCGCAGGCGCTGGGCTTTGGCTTTCGCTGCGGCTTTTTGGGCCTACTGCACATGGAGATCGTGCAGGAGCGCCTGGAGCGCGAGTTCGACCAGGACCTCATCACCACCGCGCCGAGCGTGGTGTACCAGGTGGTCAAAGGCGACGGCGAGGTGCTGATGGTGGAAAACCCCTCGCGCATGCCGGAGCCGAGCAAGATCCAGGAGATCCGCGAGCCCATCGTCACCGTGCACATCTACCTGCCGCAGGACTATGTGGGCCCGGTCATGACGTTGTGCAATGGCAAGCGGGGGGTACAGCTCAACATGGCCTACCACGGCAAGCAGGTGATGCTGACCTATGACCTGCCGCTGGCCGAGATCGTGCTGGACTTCTTCGACAAGCTCAAGTCGGTCAGCCGCGGCTATGCGTCGATGGACTACGAGTTCAAGGAATACCGCCCGTCCGACGTGGTCAAGGTTGACATCTTGCTCAACGGCGAGAAGGTCGACGCGCTGTCGATGATTGTGCACCGCAGCCAGGCGCAGTTGCGCGCGCGGGCGGTAGTGTCCAAGATGCGCGAGATCATCAGCCGTCAGCAGTTCGACGTGGCCATCCAGGCGGCCATCGGGGCGCAAATCATCGCGCGCGAGACGGTCAAGGCGCTGCGCAAGAACGTGCTGGCCAAGTGCTACGGTGGCGACATCACGCGCAAGCGCAAGCTGCTGGAAAAACAAAAGGCGGGCAAGAAGCGCATGAAGCAGATCGGCACGGTCGAAGTCCCGCAGGAGGCGTTCCTGGCCATCCTGCAGGTGGAGGAATCATGAACGACCAGACCATGGGCACGCTGACCGGCGTCGTGCTGGCTGCTTTCGTCGGCTATGGGGTGGCGTGGTACCTCGGGGCCATCGACGGCAATTTTTCGCTGCTGCTGCTGCTGGCAGTCGTGGTGACGGGCTTGTATTGGGCGGCCGAGCGCTGGGTCTTTTTGCCCCGGCGACGCGCGGCGGCCGAGCGCGCCGTGGCCGACGCCCAGCGCCGCCAGCAGGAGCTGGCGCGCCAGGGCATCGCCGCCGAGCCGACCGACCTGCAGGCACTGCACCAAAAGCTGATGGCGCAGCCCTGGTGGCTGGACTGGACCGCGGGGCTGTTCCCGGTGATCCTGGCGGTGTTCCTGCTGCGCTCGTTTCTTTACGAGCCGTTCAAAATCCCGTCGGGCTCGATGATCCCGACCTTGCACATCGGCGACCTGATTCTGGTCAACAAGTACCACTACGGCGTGCGCTTGCCGGTGGTGCACACCAAGGTCATCGACAACCACGAACCGCAACGTGGCGATGTCATCGTTTTTCGCTACCCGCCGCAGCCGAGCCTGGACTACATCAAGCGCGTCGTCGGCCTGCCCGGCGACGAGGTGGCGTACCTGAACAAGCAGCTCTTCATCAATGGGCAGGCGGTGCCGCGCCAGCCGACCGACGATTTTTACGACGCCGAGGCGATGCGCTACCGCAAGCAGTTCATCGAGGAGATCGGTGGGCGGCGGGTGCGCACCCTGATCGACGACGAGCGACCGGCGTTCATCCCCGCGGTGGTCGATTTTCCGGGCCGCGAAGCGTGTCGATACACGGTCGAGGGCGTCACCTGCCGTGTGCCAGCGGGGCATTATTTCGTGATGGGCGACAACCGCGACAACTCGCTCGATTCGCGCTACTGGGGTTTCGTGCCCGAGCGCAACATCGTCGGCAAGGCAGTGCTCGTGTGGATGAACTTCCGCGACCTGAGCCGCATCGGCCGCTTCGAATGACGCCGGAGCGTGGTTTGCCGCTATCATGGCCCCAGGCCGCCATGGCGGCGGCCCACGACGATCCGGGGGTGGTGCAGATGCGACAACGTGGCGTGACCGTGTTCGGGATGTTCTTCGTCGGCGTGGTCGTCGCCGTGTGTCTGGTGCTGGCGGCCAAGATCGTGCCCGCGGTGACCGAATACCTGGCAATCCAGAAAGCCGTCAACCGGGCCGCCCAAAGTGGCACCACGGTGGGTGAAATCCGCAGCGCCTTCGAGCGCGCCCGCACCGCCGACTACTTCGAAGCCGTCACGGGCAAGGATCTCGAGATCAGCAAGGACGGCGAACGCATCGTGGTCGAGTTCGCCTACGACAAGGAAATCCACCTGGCGGGCCCGGTGTATCTGCTGCTCAAGTTCCGTGGCAGTAAATCAGTGATCCATGGCTGAACCCCTGTCCCCTGGGCTGGAGGCCCTGCAGAAGCGCCTCGGTCACCGTTTTCGCGACCCGGGTTTGCTGCTGCGCTCGCTGACGCACCGCAGCTATGGCGCCGATCATTACGAGCGACTGGAGTTTCTCGGCGATGCGGTGCTCGGCTTGGCCGTCTCGACGCTGCTGGTCGAGCGGCTGCCGCAGCAGCCCGAGGGCGAGCTCTCGCGCCTGCGCGCCAGCCTGGTGCGCCAGGATGCACTGCACCGCATCGCGCTCGACCTGGGGCTGCCGCCGTTGCTGCGCCTGGGCGAGGGTGAGCAGCGCTCGGGTGGGCGCGAGCGCGCATCCATCCTGGCCGACGCCGTCGAGGCCTTGCTGGGCGCGCTGTATTTGGATGCGGGATACGAGGTGGCGCAGGCCGTGGCGCGTCGTTGGTACGAGGGGCTCGAACTGCGCCCGGGGCAGGGCAAGGATGCCAAGACCGCGCTGCAGGAGTGGCTGCAGGCGCGCCGCCGCCCCCTGCCGTCATATGAGGTGGTGGCCATCCACGGCGAAGCGCATGCCCAAACCTTCGAGGTCGCGTGTCGGGTCGAGGGGGCTGGGCCCACGGTCGGGCGGGGGCCATCGCGTCGCGCCGCCGAGCAAGCCGCTGCCGCGCATATGCTCGAACTCCTGCAAACGGGCGGCACGAGCCGCCGCGCCCCTACGCCATGACCATGCTGCCTGCCGAGTCGTCTGCTGCGCCTTCCCCGTCTGCGCCCGCGCCGTCGTCGGCGCAGCGTTGCGGTTTCATCGCCATCGTGGGCAAGCCCAACGTCGGCAAGTCGACCTTGCTCAATGCCCTGGTGGGCCAAAAAATCAGCATCACCTCGCGCAAGGCGCAAACCACCCGGCACCGCATCACGGGCATTCGCACCGAGGGCGCGACCCAATTCGTGTTCGTGGATACCCCCGGTTTTCAGACCCGGCACGCGAGCGCCCTCAACCGCGCGCTCAACAAGGCCGTGCTGGGTGCGGTGACCGACGTCGATCTGGTGCTGTTCGTGGTCGAGGCGGGCCGTTTCGACCTGGCCGACGCCAAGGTGCTGGCCCTGCTGCCGCCCGGGGTGCCAGTGATCCTGGTGGCCAACAAGCTCGACCGCGTGCACCGCCGCGTCGAGATCGCGCCCTGGCTGCGCAGCATGCAGGAGCGCCACCCGTTTGCCGAGTTCTTTCCGATGTCGGCCAAGCAGCCTCGCGACGTGCAGCGCCTGCTGGCGCTGTGCGAGCGCTACCTGCCCGAGCAGCCCTGGCTGTACGAGGCTGACGACCTGACCGACCGCAGCGAGCGCTTTTTGGCCGGCGAGCTGGTGCGCGAGAAGCTGTTTCGCCTCACGGGCGATGAGCTGCCCTACACCTCCACCGTCGTCGTCGATCGCTTCGAGCAAGAAGGCGAGCTGCGCCGCATCGCTGCCACCATCATCGTCGAGCGCGAAAGCCACAAGGGCATGGTGATTGGCGAGGGTGGCGAGCGGCTCAAGCGCATCGGCACCGAAGCGCGGCAGGAGCTGGAGCGCCAGTGGGGAGGCAAGGTGTACCTGGAACTCTGGGTCAAGGTGCGCTCCGGCTGGTCGGACGACGAAGCGCGGGTGCGCGCCTACGGCTACGAGTGACGTGGGATCGCGGCCGCGCGCGCGGGTGCACGACGAGCCCGCCTTCGTCCTGCATCGGCACGACTGGAGCGAGTCCAGCCTGATCCTGGAGCTGCTCAGCCGCCACCATGGGCGCGTGGCCCTGGTGGCCAAGGGGGTCAAACGCCCCACATCGCAGTTTCGGGCCGTGCTGCTGCCGCTGCAGCCGCTGCGCGTGGATTGGTCCGGCGACGCCGAGGTGCGCACCCTCAAGGCTGCTCATTACGCTGGCGGACACGTCATGCCCGCAGGTGACGCGCTGTTGGCGGGCTACTACCTGAATGAGCTGCTGCTGCGCCTGATGGCGCGCGACGACCCGCACCCGGCGCTGTTCGACCACTACGCGCGCGCGGTGTGCGCGCTGGCCCTAGGCGATGACGCCTCGGTGGTGTTGCGCGCGTTCGAGCTGCTGCTGCTGCGCACCTTGGGGTGGCTGCCCGATTTGGCGCGCGACGGCCTGCGGCTGCTGCCGCTGGAGCCGGCGCAGCCGTGCCGGCTCTCGCCGCACGCCGGCTTGCAGCCCGCCGCTGGTGAGTCGGCCGACACCTTGCCCGCCGCCGCGTGGACTGCTTTGCAGGCCGCGCTGCAGGCCCACGACCCGTGGGCGGCGCTGTGCGCACAGGCGCCGCTGCTGGCCACTGCCGCGCTGCGCACGGGGCTCGCCGGCCTGCTGCACTACCATAGCGGGGTCCGTTCCTTTCGTACCCGTGAGCTGATGCGGGCCGTGCGCCGCATCGCCCCCCGTCCGTTGCCGCCCACGAGCGAGCCCACACCATGAGTCCAGGTCTGCCATCCGCGCCCGCGCGCACCGCGCTGTCCGTCAACGTCAACAAGGTCGCCCTGCTGCGCAACAGCCGGCATTTGGGCATTCCCAGCGTCACGCGGGCCGCCACGCTGTGCCTGCAGGCCGGGGCCGACGGCATCACCATCCACCCCCGACCGGACGAGCGCCACATCCGCTGGCACGATGTGTTCGATCTGGGGCACCTGATGCAGGCCTGGCCGCAGCGCGAGTTCAACATCGAGGGCAACCCGTTCCACAACCTGCTCGACGTGGCGCGCGAGCTGGTGCAGCAAGGCCTGCCGTTGCATCAACTGACCTTCGTGCCCGATGCGATGGACCAGTTCACCAGCGACCATGGCTGGCGTTTTCCCGACGACGCGGAGCGACTGCGCCCGGTCGTCGAGCAGGCGCATGCGCTGGGCGCGCGTGTCAGTCTGTTCATGGATCCGCTGCCCGAGCCAATGGCCGCGGCGCGCGCGGTGGGGGCGGACCGCGTCGAGCTCTACACCGAACCCTACGCCGCTGCTTGGCCCGATCCGGCGGCGCGCGCGGTGCAGCTGCAGCGCTACCGTGCCGCGGCCGAGGCGGCGCGCGCCGCCGGGCTCGCCGTCAACGCTGGCCACGACCTCAACCGCGACAACTTGACTGACTTTTTGCGCGCCGTCCCGGGTGTGGCAGAGGTCTCCATCGGCCACGCCTTGATCGCCGACGCGCTCGAGCTCGGCTACACGGCCACGGTCCAGGCGTACCAGCGCTGCATCGACGCGGCGCACGCGCCATGATCGTCGGCATTGGCACCGACCTGTGCGACGTGCGCCGCATCGCCGCGGCCTTGGAGCGCCATGGCGAGCGCTTTGCGCGCCGGGTACTGGCCGACGGCGAGCTGGCCACCTGGCACGAGCGGCGCCAGCGCTGGCCCGAGCGCGGTGTGCGTTTCGTGGCCACGCGTTTTTCGGCCAAGGAAGCGTTTGCCAAAGCCGTTGGACTGGGCCTGCGCGCCCCCATGACCTGGCGTGACTGCGAGGTCGTCCACCTGCCCGGCGGGCGTCCCGCCTTCCGGCTGCACGGACCGCTGCAGCAGTGGTTCGAGGCACGGCGCTGGCGCGCGCACCTGAGCCTGACCGACGAATCCGACTATACCGCCAGCTTTGTGGTGGTGGAGCAAGACCCATGACCCTGCATGCCCCCTTGATCATCGACATCGCCGGTACCCGGCTGACCGAGGCCGACCGTGCCCGGCTGAGCCATCCGCTGGTCGGTGGCGTGATTCTGTTTGCCCGCAACTGGCGCGACCGCGCCCAACTGCAGGCCCTGTGCCGCCAAATCAAGCGTGTGCGCAAGGATCTGCTCATCTGCGTGGACCACGAGGGCGGGCGCGTGCAGCGCTTCCGCAGTGACGGCTTTACCCACCTGCCGCCGATGCGCGAGTTCGGCCGCCTGTGGCGCGAGGCGCCCGAGGCGCGCGCAGGGGAAGCCGCGCTGATCGCGTGCAATGCCGCCACGGCGGCGGGCTACGTGTTGGCGGCCGAGCTGCGCGCCTGTGGCGTGGACCTGAGCTTTGCCCCGGTGGTGGACCTGGACCATGGCCGCAGCGACGTGATTGGTGATCGCGCGTTCGACGCCGATGCGCGCGTGGTGACGCTGCTCGCGCAAGCGCTGATGCACGGCATGCGGCTGGCGGGCATGGCCCACTGCGGCAAACATTTTCCGGGCCACGGCTGGGCCGAGGCCGATTCGCACGTCGAGCTGCCCATCGACGACCGGCCGCTGGAAGCGATCCTGGACGACGACGCCGCGCCGTACGGGTGGCTCAGCGCATCGCTGGCGGCCGTGATGCCGGCGCACGTGGTCTATCCGCGGGTGGACGATGGCCCCGCCGGTTTTTCGCGTCGCTGGCTGCGCGACATCCTGCGCGAGCGGCTGGGCTTTACCGGCGCCGTCTTCAGCGACGATCTGTCCATGGCCGCTGCCCGCCAATTGCGGGGGCAGTCGCTGACGTACACCGAAGCCGCACTGGCGGCGCTGGAGGCTGGCTGCGACCTGGTGCTGCTGTGCAACCAGAGCACGCAAGCGGGCGGCGTGGCGATCGACGACCTGATCGAGGGCCTCAGCCGCGCGGTATACGAGGAGCGCTGGCTGCCCGACGAGACGGCCGAGGTGCGCCGCCGTGCGTTGCTGCCCAACGGGTCGGCGCTCGATTGGGATGCGCTCATGGCCGATGCGCGTTACCAGCACGCGCTGGAGTGCTTGCCCTGAGCCCCCACAGCGCCCGCGGTGGTGGGGGTCGCACCACGTGCGCCACTGGGCGCATGGAGCGTGCCGTGGATGCCTATCTTCTGGACTGTGCCAACCTGTTGTTGCGTTGGCTGCATGTGGTGGCGGCCATCGCCTGGATCGGGTCGTCGTTTTACTTCGTGTTTCTGGACAGCAGCCTGACGCCACCGGTGGACGAGCGCCTGCGGCGCGACGGCGCGACCGGAGAGCTGTGGGCAGTGCACGGCGGGGGCTTTTATCACCCCGTCAAGTACGCCGTCGCGCCGCCCCGCCTGCCCGAGCGGCTGCACTGGTTTTACTGGGAGAGCTACACCACCTGGCTCAGCGGTTTTGCGTTGCTGGCGGTGTCGTACCTGTGGCAGGCCGACATCTATCTGGTGGACGCGCGGGTGTACGCGTGGCCCGCGGCGTGGATGGCGGGCGCAGCAGGCGACATGCTCGTCGCCCACGTAGAGCCTGCTCAGGTGTTGGCCGTGGTGCAGCAGCGCTGTGTGCCGTGTCACGGCGAGGCGCTGGCCTCCAAGGGCGTGCGGCTCGACAGCGCGCAGGCCCTGGCGCAGCAGGCGTTGATCGCCGCCTGGTGGCGCGCGGGGGCACCGGTTCCCTGACCAGGCGGGTCAGTCCTCGACGGTCTTGACGTCCATCACGCGCAGGCTGACGCCGCCGGCCTGGCGCGCCGCCTTGTCGCCGATGACTGGCTTGTTGGCGTTGGGCTGGTAGCGGGTGCGCAGGGGCTGAATCGCCTGCGCCAGCGCGGGCGCATCGTCGATGCGCGCCTCGTAGCGCTTGAGCACGCCCCAGGCTGCCTCGACGTCGAAGTCCTTGTCGGTGATCGCGGCCATCATGGCGCGCAACTGTTGCAGCACGCGGGCCACTTGGGCGTCGTGCAGCAGCAGCGCGATTTCGAGCACCTCGGCCAGTCGGCGCAGGCGCTGCGACTGCGGGTGGCGCTCCACCATGCGCAGGGCATCATCCCAGTAGCGCTGCAAGCCCTTGCGGTCGCCCGCCTCGAAACGCATGAATCCCAACAGCACCAGCGACTGGGCGTCAGGTCGGCGGCCATTTTGTAGACGGCCAGTGCGGCGTCGAAGTTGCCCAGCTCGATCTGCGCCCGGCCCATGACGTCGTAGGCGTCGGCGTAACCGGGGTCGTCGTCGATCAGGCTTTGCAGGGTTTGGCTGGCGCGCTGTGGCTGTCCGGCTTCGAGCTGCGCGCGCCACACCCAGGCGTGCCCAGGGCAAGGCCTTGGCTTCGACGACGGCTTCGTACAGGCGCTGAGCCTCGTCGTAACGCTCCAGCCGCAGCAGCAGTTGGGCGCCGACCCGGGCCGCGTACAGCAAGTTGTCGGCGCGCTCGCGAAAGCGCCGCAGGCATAGCTCGGCCGCACGCTCGAAACGCGTTTTCGACCGCCTCGAATGTCTTTGCGCACCGCTTTGCGCTAGCGCGCATCCGCGATGCGCGGGCTTTGCGCGACGGTGCGCGCGCCTATGTTGCGCCGTGGTGACACCAGGATCGAGCGCGAGGTGGGATTGCCGTCGATGACGAGTGCCGTGGCGCCGTAGAGATCCATCGGGCTCATGCCGCCACATTATCGACCCGCACTGGCGCTGGCGCGCGATCCATCGGGCCCAGATGCACGCCACCCGAGGGGCGCAGGCGCGGGTCGCCCAGCGCCGGCCGGTTGCGGGCGGTGCCATAGCCCTGGCGCAGCGCCTGCACGCGCTGTTGCCAGCGTTCGGGGTTGGGAATGTCACGCTGGTAACGCTGCAGCACCAGCCAGGCCGACTCGACGGCGCGTGCGTTGAGCGTGTCTCGTGCGATTGTGCACAGCTCGGCCAGTGCCAGCACCGGCTCTCCGTCGTGGGCGCGGCGCAGCGCTTGTTCGATGCGCTGCACCATCGTGGTCTCGCATTCGCGCAGGCGCTGCGCGTAGCGGGTGTGGTGGCTGGCGGCGCTGGCCAGCAGTTCGCCCATCGCCTTGGAGGTGGCAAAGCGCAGCCCCAGCCGCTCCACCAGCGCGTCGTGTTCCGGCGTGCAGCCCTGGTGCGCCAGCGCTGCCAGCGCGGCGAGCAGGTTGCACGCCGCCTCCATATCGAAGTCGGGCGTGCCCACACCGGGCGCCATCGCGGTCAGCTCGGTCGCCACCCGTGTTCGGCGCTCCTCGTCCGGGGTGGGCAGGGCCTGCGCCAGCAGATCGACGAGGGCGACGAAACGCTGCAGCCGGTTGTCGTCGGGATAGCCGCGCGCGCGCTTGGCCAGTTCGGCCTGGTGGCGCTCCAGTTCGGCCGCGTCGTGCCGCTCGAACGCCGCGATGGCCAGCAACACCAGGCTCTCGGCGTCGAACATCTTGGAGTCCAGTCCCAGGTCGGTGGCGCGCTGCAGCAGCTCGACGGCCTTGTCGCGGTTGCCGAGAAAAAAAGCCAGCATTCCCAGCCGCTGCTGGCGGCCGATCGCCATCGGTGTCGCCTCTAGCGCCCGCTGCAGGCTGTCGAGCGCATCGTCGAAGCGGCCTAGCTCCATCTGGGCGCGACCCAGCACGTCGTAGGCATCCGGGTAGTCGGGCGCGACTTCGATCAGTTGGCGCAGTGTCTCCAGCGCCGCCGAGGGCGCGCCGCTGTCGAGCTGGCAGCGTGCTACCCCCAGCAACGCCCAAGGCTGCGCTTGCGCATCCCAGATCGACTGGAACAACGCCTGCGCCTGCCCGAAGCGCCCCAGCCGCAGCATGATCTCGGCCCCCCAGCGGGCCGCCGACAGCCACTGGGGGCCCTGGGTGGCAACGCGCTCCAGGCAGCGCTCGATCGCATCGTCGCAGCGGCGCTCCTCGAGCGCGCGGTAGATTTCCCACAGCGCCGCCTTGCGCCGCTGGGCCTGCTCGATGCGGTCGTACAGCGTGGCGGCCGAGTAGGGGCGCACGATATAGCTGTCCACCGAGGATTCGGCGGCTTCGACCACCTTGAGATAGGTTGCCTCGTCGGTGATCAGGATGAACACGGTGCCATACGGCAGCAAGCCTGAGCGGCGCAGATCGTCGAGCAGCTCCTGTCCGGAGCCACCGCGCGGGAAGGTGCCGGCGCACACCACCAGGTCGAACGGGTGGCGCTCGATTTCGCGCCGCGCATCGGCAATGCGCCCGGTCTGGCTGATGGACGTGAAGCCAAAGCTGCGCAGCTGGCCCGCCAGCGTCATGCGCGTGGTCGGGTTGGCATCGACGACCAGTGCCGCGTTGCGCCGCAGGTCTGTCGGCAGGGGGGCGCCGGATCCGGCTGCGGACATGGTCAGACCA
>Ga0326763_1000594_pt1 | contig 12514 bp, 14 predicted proteins | sample NORPS_P_FD_207671 | JGI IMG/M metagenome (GOLD analysis project Ga0326763, IMG submission 207671) | Hot spring water microbial communities from Norris Geyser Basin, Yellowstone National Park, WY, United States - NOR.PS_P | ecosystem: Environmental > Aquatic > Thermal springs > Unclassified...
TGTGGCCCTATCTGCGGAGCACCAACCTGATGGAGCGTTTCATTCGGGAGGTGCGGCGCAGCACCAAGGTGCGGGACCACAAGTTCCCCAATGAGGAGGCCATCTACAAGCTCCTCTACCTGGAGGCCGAGAGGCAGGAGGGGAGATGGGAGGAGAGGCGGCTGAAGGGCTTTGACCAGGTCAAGGAGACCCTGGAGGAGATGCTCTGTGAGCGCTATGCCCCCCGGACACAGAGGTCTACTGGATCACACCAGTGAGGAGGTGATGCGCTATGCATGTGTTGCGTTCTGGCGTGGTCAGGCTGGGGGCCGTGCTGCTCCTGGCGGTGGCGGTGATGGCCGCCGCCTACGGCTTTGCCGCCACCAACACCGTGCCCGACACCCGGGCCGGCGATGGGGCGGGTACCATCAGCGGCTACACTGTGAGCAACGTGGCCTACACTCTTAACGCTTCCAACCCGCAGCAGCTGGACAGGGTAGAGTTCGACCTGGACGCTGCCGCCGGCACGGTGAAGGTGCGGCTCCAGACGCCGGGCGGCACGTGGTACAGCTGCACCAACACCTCGGGCAATCACTGGAGCTGCGACACTCCCGGCCAGGGCGTCCAGCCGGCCAACGAGCTGCGGGTGGTGGCTGTACAGTAGGACGGGTATTGTTTGGCTGCCTGGGCCCTGGGCATTGACGCCGCGGGGCCCAGGGCGTATAAGGGGGCCAGGATGAGGTGGCCGCACCCCAGGAGGTTGTTCTTGTCTATGATGGCCCTCGTGGGGGCGGTGGCGGCCTGGCTGGCCCTGGCTCCCGCCCAGGTGGGTGGCGCTGTGACATATATCATCGTGGCCGGGGCCAGCATGGAGCCCCACATCCACGCCGGCGACCTGGTGCTGGTGCGGGGCGCCCCCCTCTACCACGTGGGGGACGTGGTGGCCTACCAGAACCGGGAGATGGGGCGAGTGGTGCTCCACCGCATCATCGATCTCCAGGGCGGCCGCTACGTCCTCAAGGGCGATGCCAATAGCTGGGTGGACAGCTATCGCCCTACCAGGGAAGACATCATGGGGCGCATGTGGGCGCGCGTTCCCCGATTGGGGCGGGCCCTGGAGTGGCTGCGAAAGCCTGAGCACGCCGCCGTGGCCGCCGGTGGCCTGACGGGGGCCCTGGGGGCCGTGGGCATCGGCGAGGCCCGACGGCGCCGTCGGGCCCAAGGGGGGCCGCCGGTGATGCCCCTGACGGTGGGAGGGTGGCTTGTGGCCACCCTGGCAGCCGTGACGGCGGCCTTCGGCGGCCTGGCCGCCGTGGCCTTCACCAGGGACGAGACGCGCCTGGTGCAGGAGTCCATCCCCGTGCGCCATGTGGGGCGCTTCAGCTACCAGGCGGCCGTGCCTTCAGGCGTTGTCTACGATGGCCCTCAGGCGGCCACGGGCGAGCCCATCTTCCTCTCCCTGGCGCAGCGGGTCCAGGCCGGATTCGCCTACAGGCTGGATGCCTCCGTGCCCCACCAGACGGAGGGGCGGGCCCGCCTCCTGGCGGTGGTGGGCGACCCAAGCCCTGGAGGATGGCGTCGCACCCTGGAGCTGGCCCCCTGGCAGGAGTTCCAGGGGGACGAGGCCACCGTCTCGGGCGTCCTGGACCTGGGGCAGGTGAGGGAGCTTCTGGCCCAGGTGGAGAAGGCCACGGGCCTGAACCTCACGTCCTATCGCCTCTCCCTGGTGCCCCAGGTGGAGGTGCGGGTGCAGGCCGCCGGCAGCCAGACGGAGCAGACCTTCTCCCCGCCCCTGCACTTCCGGCTCGACCGTGTGCAGCTGGCTATGGAGGGGCCCAGCTCGCCCCTGGGGCAGGAGGAGGACCCCACCCGTCCCGTGCAGGAGGGGGCCCTGAAGGTCTCACGGGAGGAGGAGGCCACCATGTCAGGTCTCGGGGTGCGGGCGCCCGTGCGAGCGGTGCGGCTGGCCTCGGTGGTGGGAGGTGGGGTGAGCCTGTTGGGGCTTGGGGCCACGGCTGGCCTCATGGCCTTCGGTCTTGTGGGCGGTGAGGAGAGGCGCATGAGGGCCTTATATGGCCATCTCATCCTCCCGGCTGCAGCCGTCCAGGTCCCCCCGGGGCCCCTGGTGTGGGTGAAGGACATGGACGCCCTGGCCCGCCTGGCCCACGCCAGGGCCACCTTCGTCCTCCACGATGAGGGGCAGGACCGCTACCTGGTCCTGGGAGAGGGGGTCACCTATGCCTATCGTCCCGCAGGGCCGCCTCCGCAGGAGACGGCCCCGGCGGAGGGGGGCCGCCCCAGCCAGGTGCAGGAGCTCTCCGCCCTCAGGGAGGAGATCGGGGCCCTCAGGCAGGAGCTCATGGCCCTGGCGCAGGACTTGACGGGCCTCAGGCTGGAAGGGGAGAGGCACACGCCAGGAGAGCCCCAGAGGGGCCAGCAGCCACAGCGGCCTCGCTCCCTCTGGCAAAGGATGTGGGGAGGCTGAGGCGATGGTGTGGAGGGCCTTGGTCGTCCTGGCCTTCTTCCTGGCCATAGCCGGCTCTGTCTACGCCTTCGCCGCCGCCAACACCGTCCCCCCCACCAGGCTGGACGATGTCCAGGTCAGGAACTATGCGGGCAACGACGCTCTCAAGGCCCAGGACTTCGCCCCGCCCGAGTGCGCTTCCATCCGCAGCACTTTGCAGCGCATCGTCTACATCGGCGGCAGCCCCGGCACCCCCAGCAACCAGAGCGAGCTGATACTGGGCACGGCGGGCAACAATACCATCTACGCCGGCGGTGGTAACGACTGCGTCCTGGGGGGAGGGGGCAACGACTACCTCTACGGCCAGGTGGGCGACGATGTCCTCATCGGCGGCCCTGGCTTTGACAGGTTCTCCGGCGGCGCTCATGTTTCTGGCGACATATGCTATCGCCGTGTCTCTTCCCCGTCCGAGACGACCCTCTTAGGCTGTGAGACGGTGCTCACTGACCCCTATGACCCGTGAAGGAGCTTGCCTCTGTGAGGTCATCAACAATCCCGGTTGAGGATACCACTCCCGTTTTGCCGCCTCTCCGCCCAGGGACGGTCTGCTCTATGGCCTGACCATGCGTAGCCTCTGTGTCTCCCTCGTCCGCAGCTGTTGGTCTAGTTGAGAGGGGTGGGGTGGGCCAGGGCGGGGGCGCGGCGGGCCAGCGCCGCCCCCACCAGCCCCAAAAACAAGGGGTGGGGCCGGCCAGGCCGCGACCGGAACTCGGGGTGGAACTGGCACCCCACCATGAAGGGGTGCCCCGCCACCTCACATACCTCCACTAGGGAGCCATCGGGGGAGGTGCCGGAGGCTATGAGCCCCGCCCCCTCCAGCCGGTCGCGATACCGGTTGTTGAACTCGTAGCGGTGGCGGTGGCGCTCCCACACCACATCTGACCCATACAGGTCATGGGCCTTGGAACCTGGACGGAGCCGGCAGGGGTAGACGCCCAAGCGCATGGTGCCCCCCTTCTGCTGAACCCCCACCTGCTCCTCCATGAGGTCGATGACCGGGTAAGGGGTATGGGGGTCGAACTCGGTAGAGTGGGCCCCCTGCCAGCCCAGGACGTTGCGGGCATACTCGATGACCATGACCTGCATGCCCAAGCAGAGCCCTAAGTAGGGGATGCCCCGCTCTCGGGCGTAATGGGCGGCTGCCACCTTCCCCTCCACCCCCCGCTCGCCGAAGCCGCCGGGGACGACGATGCCGTCTATCCCCTCCAGGAGGTCGTACCGGCCCTCCTCCAGGGCCTGGGAGTGGACCCAGCGGAGGCGGACCCCCACGCCATGGGCCACCCCGGCGTGGATCAGGGCCTCCTTTACCGAAAGATAAGCGTCGGGTAGCTCCACATACTTGCCCACTATGGCGATCTCCACTTCGCCCTGGGGCGACTTCAACCGCTCCACCCACCGCTGCCACTCCGAGAGGTCGCGGGGGAGGTCGGGCAGCCCCAGGCGTTGCAGGATGTAGCTCCCCAGCTCCGCCTCCTCTAGCACCAGGGGCACCTCGTATATGGTGGGCATGGTGAGCAGGGGCACCACCGCCCTCTTGGGCACGTCGCAGAAGAGGGATATCTTCTCCCGCAGGTCTACCCCCACCAACCGGTCGCTGCGACAGATGATGACGTCAGGCTGGATGCCGACGCTGCGCAGCTCCCGCACGCTGTGTTGGGTGGGCTTGGTCTTCAGCTCGCCGGTGGTGGAGAGATAGGGCAGGAGGGTGACGTGCACAGAGAGGGTGTCCTCCCGGCCCTCCTCAGTGCGCAGCTGACGGATGGCCTCTAGGAAGGGCTGCCCCTCCATGTCCCCCACTGTGCCCCCCACCTCCACCACCACCACCTGGGCCCCAGCCTTCTCCCCCACCGACCTAATGCGCTCCTTTATCTCGTTGGTGACGTGGGGGATGGCCTGGATGGTGCGCCCCAGGTAGTCGCCCCGTCGCTCCTTGGCAATGACCGCCTGGTAGATCTGGCCGGCGGTGACGGAGGATAGGCCCGTCAGGTCCTGGTCCAGGAACCGCTCATAATGGCCCAGGTCCAGGTCCGTCTCCGCCCCATCGGCTGTGACGAAAACCTCCCCGTGCTGGTAGGGGGACATGGTGCCTGGATCCACGTTGAGGTAAGGGTCCAGCTTCTGGAGGACCACCGATAGGCCGCGGGACTTGAGGAGGCGGCCGATGGCGGCGGTGACGATGCCCTTGCCAACGGAGCTCACCACGCCGCCAGTCACAAATATGTACTTCCTGCCCATATAAAGAAAGCCCCACTCCGGGGCCAGGCCGCCCATGCCTCATGCTACGCCATGCCTTCTCCATTGTCAAGAGGGGGAAGGAGAAGGGGTGAAGGCGCCGGGCCCTGGCTGGCTATCATGAGAGTGGAGAGGGGGTCATGCCCAGGGTCATCGTGGATGTGCCGCTGGAGGAGATCGCCCCCAGGCGGGTGAGCAAGGCCAAGGTGGCCGAGTTTGTGCGCCTCCTTGAGGGGGGTCTCGTGTTCCCGCCGGTGAAACTGGCCCGTCTCCCCCCCGGCTCCCCCTACAAGTGGCGGGTATCCGATGGGGGCCATCGGGTGGCGGCGCACAGGGCCCTGGGGCGTAAGACCATCAAGGCCAAGGTGTGGCTGCCGGAGGAGGAATTGCGTTGACCCCCCATGAGGCCCCTTGCTATACTCGCCAAGGGGCGTTAGCCGCCTGGGAGGTGAAGTAAGGATGGCGGAGCAGCAGAAGGGGAAGGGAGCTCTTGGGCGCATCTTGGGCCTGCTGGGTGCCCTGGGGGTGTTGGTGGCTGCTCTGGCCTTCTGGCGCCGTCGCCAGGCCGGACAAAAGGAGTAGCCGGCCCGCCCCGCCGCCATGGAGATCGTCTGGCTGGGGCATGCGTGCTTCTGGCTGAGGGGACGTAACGTATCCATCGTTACTGACCCTTGCCCCCCTTCCACCGGGTACGAAATAGGGCGGCTGCGGGCTCCCATCGTCACCATCAGCCACCACCATGAGGACCACGATTACCTACAGGCGGTGGTATCCCCTTCATTCGTCCTGGACGCCCCTGGTGAGTATGAGATAAGTGGTGTCTATATCACGGCTGTTCCCACCTATCACGATGGGCGCCAGGGGGCGGTGTGGGGCCCCAACCTGGCCTTCGTCCTGGAGATGGAGGGGGTGGTCCTCTGTCACTTGGGGGACCTGGGCCACCTCCCCAACCCCGAGCAGGTGGAGATGTTGAGCGGGGCGCACGTCCTCATGGTGCCCGTGGGAGGTGGCACCACCATCGATGGTGCCCAGGCGGCGGAGGTGGTGCGGCTGTTGGAGCCCCGCATCGTCATCCCCATGCACTACCGCACCCCTGTCTGTCGCCTCCCCCTGGAAACCCTGGATCGCTTCCTGCAGGAAATGGAGGTGGAGCGGCCTGAGCCCCAGCCCAAGCTCAACGTGACACCGTCCACCCTGCCCGAGGGGACGGAGGTGGTGATCCTTTCTTACCGGGGTGGCTAGGGGAGATAGGCGAGGGGGTTCACGGGCACGCCGTTGACATGCACCTCGAAGTGGAGATGGGGCCCCGTGCACCAGCCGGTGCACCCTACGGCTCCAATGACCTCTCCCTGCTGGACCTGCTGGCCCATGGTGACATAGATGGCCGATAGGTGAGCGTAGGCTGTCTCTATGCCATTGGCATGGCGAATGATAACGTAGTTGCCGTAGCCGTAGTAGCCATAGGCCACCAGCACCACCTGCCCGGCGGCAGCAGCCACCACTGGGGTTCCGTGGGCAGTGGCGATGTCCAACCCCTTATGCCCGCCACCGAAATACTGGGTGAGCATCCCTTGCACTGGCCATATGAAGCCACTGCTGGCGGCCGCTGCCACTGAGGCAGGTGGGGTGGGCCTGGGCTGCTGCACCGCTGGTGGCGGGGTGGGCTGCGGCGACGCCGGCGCTGGCTTGGGCTCCGGCGGGGACGGAGGCTTGGCCCCAGGCAGGAACACCAGCATCCCCTCCCGCACCGCGTCAGGGGAGGTGATGCCGTTGGCAGCGAAGGAAACGATGTCCTCCACCTTGACCCCGAAAAAGAGGGCCACGGCCTGCAAGGTGTCCCCAAGCTTGAGGCGGTAAAGGATGCCGTTACCCACCGGGATGATGAGCTCCTGCCCCACCACTAAGCTGTCAGGGTCATCGCTTATCTCTGGGTTGTTCCACACTATGTAGTTGAAGTCGATGCCCAGGCGCCGGGCGATGCCATAAACGGTGTCGCCGGGCTGCACCTTGTAGGTGGTGAAGAGGGGCGGTGGGGAAGGGGGCGGCGCGTCCTGTCGCCGCTCCTCCTGGGCCTCGGTAGGCTGCGGCGCGGCATCTGCCGAGGCCAGCGGCTCCAGCACCAGCACCTGTCCCGTGGGCTGGATGAGGGGTTCGGCCAGCCCCACCATGCTGACGCCCCCGCGCTCCTGGGTATGAGGGATGACGGGCAGACGTAGATAGGTAGGCTCCTGCTGGTCGCGCGCTGGTGGCGTGGGTGGGGTGGAGGAGCCCATCACCGAGCTGGCCAGACGGTGGCGCCCTATGCCCACAGCTCCGGCGATAAGGGCCACCAGCACGAAGGCGATATGAAGCACCCGCCGCTGGGTGCCTAGGACGGCTCTACCCGCCGAGGCCGCCCGCCCCTGGGTCGGTCGGTGTCTTCCAGAAATGGCCTGCCCCCTTTGAGCATGGCCCCCTTGGCCACCTCCCTAAGCCCTACCTCCCCAAGGGCCGTCGTCGGGGGCCATTATACCAGGGGAGGGGGGATTGTCAAGGGCTTCACATAGAGGGGTTATCCACACCAGGCCCACAGAGGAGGGCCCGGGGAGGTCTTGACGGCCTGGCCATGGGTGGTAGAATCGTGATGGCGGGGAAGGTGGGCGGTTAGCTCAGTGGGAGAGCGCTTGCTTCACACGCAAGAGGTCGCAGGTTCGAGTCCTGCACCGCCCACCATGGCCGGCTGAAACAGGAGCCCAGGTGGCGGAACTGGCAGACGCGCTGCGTTCAGGGCGCAGTGCCCCGCGCGGGCGTGCGGGTTCGAATCCCGCCCTGGGCACCATGAGAGGACAAGGGCGGCCACGGGGCTGGGTTCCTTCGCCAGGCGCCTGTGGCCATATACATAAGGCGCGCTCGTAGCTCAGCCCGGACAGAGCGCAGCCCTGCGGAGGCTGAGGTCGTGGGTTCGAATCCCACCGAGCGCGCCATCTCTTTTATGGCGCTTCCTCTATCAGAAGGCGATCCCCCTCCTGGGTGCCAGTGTCCCTAAGGGTGCCAGCGGGCAGCTCCAGGGCCATCTTGGCTCCTCTCCCTCCTATGGCCACCCGGAAGGGCGGCAGAGCGTGGCAGGCCTTCACCACCCTCCCCCCCTCGTCCAGGAAAGCGATATCGATGGGGAAGAGCATGAAGCAGGTGTGGACGGAGGCGGTGGGTTTTATGAGGAGGCCATACCCCCTGGCAAGGGCCCGTCGCCCCAGAAGGCCGCGCAGGCGGCTCCAGAAAGTGTCGGCCAACCTCACATGGTAGGCCAGGACGGTGCCGCGGGCGGGGTTGGTGACTTTTAGGGCCATGGCACCTTAACAGCGCGCCGGGCACGCGCTACCATAATATAGGGACGCCGGGGCCAGGCCCCTTGGATTCATACATCTATTGTAGCGTCTGTAGCGTCGGGAGGTGTGAAGGGGGATGGCCACAGCGGTGGTGGGCCTGGCCCTGGGCATCTTCTGGACACTAGGCGGGGGCGCCTTGGTGGCCCTCGGCCTCTTGATGCACCTCTTGCCTGGGTTGGCCTCACCCATAGGAGGAGGTGCCTTGGTTTTCCTGGGGTTGGTGGCAGGGGCCGTTAGCGCCCTTTGGCTGTGGACTTCCCGCGTGCTGGAGCACGACCTCCCCCGGGCCTGGCACCGCCGAGAGGGGCAATAGCTCACAGGCGTGCCTTCCCTGGTGGCAGGGGTGGGATTCGAACCCACGACGCACGGCTTATGAAGCCGCCGCTCTACCGCTGAGCTACCCTGCCCCGAGCGCCGGGACCCACCGGCAACTCCATGATGACACTATAACCCGTCATCTGGCAAGGGTGACCTCATGGTAAGATGATGGCTGGCATGGACCAGAGGCGGGAAAGGCTGCTGGAGCAGGTGCGTGCTCTTCCCGAACGCCCCGGCGTCTACATCTTTCGCGACGCCCAGGGGAAGGTGCTGTATGTGGGCAAGGCCACCAGCCTGCGCCAGCGCGTCCGCTCTTACTTTGGCTCGGCCCGCAGCCTGGAGGAGAAGGTGCGCAACCTGGTCTCCAAAGTGGCCGACATAGATTACATAGTGGTGGGAAGCGCCGCCGAGGCCCTGGTGCTGGAGGCCAGCCTTATCAAACGTCACCAGCCCCCCTTCAACGTCCGCCTCAAGGACGACAAGCACTACCCCTATCTGCGCATCGACCTGGCCGATCCTTGGCCACGGGTGGAGATCGCCCGGCGCGTCCTGCCCGATGGCGCCCGCTACTTTGGCCCCTATGCCAGCGCTGGCTCTGTGCGCAAGACCCTTGACCTCCTCAAGAAGCTCTTCCCCTGGCGCTCCTGCACCAAGACCATCACCGGCACCGACCCCCGCCCCTGCCTGGACTACTACATCCACCGTTGCCTGGGCCCTTGCGCCGGCCTCTGCACCCCTCAGGAGTACCGTCGGGTGGTGGAGCAGACCATCAAGTTCCTGGAGGGACGCACTGAGGAGGTAATAGACGAGCTGTGGCGCCAGATGGAGGAGGCGGCCGAGGCCCTGGAATTCGAGCGGGCGGCCCGTCTGCGCGACCAGATCCGCGCCATCCAGCGCACCGCCCCCCAGAGCCAGGCGGTGGACCTAGGCCGGGTGGTGGACATCGACGTCTTCGGCCTGGCGCGGGAGGAGAGGGAGGCCTGCGTGTATGTCTTCTTCGTCCGCCGCGGCAACGTGGTGGAGCAGGACTCCTTTGCCCTGGTGGGGGTCGAGGGAGAGGATGAGTGGACCATACTACAGGGCTTCCTCGCCCAGTTCTATGAGGCAGCACCCTACGTGCCGGAGCTGGTCTTCCTACCCCTGCCCATCCAGGAGCAAGAGGTGCTGGAGGGTTGGCTATCGCAGCGGCGGGGAGGCCCTGTGGCCGTGGTGGTACCCAAAGGGGGCCAGGAGGAGGCCCTGGTGCATAGGGCCAACGAGAACGCCAAGGAGGCCTTACAGGCCATGCGCTTACGGGCCCTGCTGGACCGGGACAACCTCCGCCATGCCCTGCAGGACCTGGCCGAGCACCTGGGCCTGCCATCACCACCGCAGCGCATCGAGTGCTACGACATCTCCAACATCCATGGGAGTTACGCTGTGGGATCTATGGTAGTGTTCTGGGAGGGGCGCCCCCGCCCCCAGGAGTACCGCCGCTTCCGTATCCAGGGTGTGAGTGGGCCCAACGATTATGCCATGCTCCAGGAGGTGCTGAGACGTCGCTTCCGCCGCGTCCGTCAGGCCTCTGAAGACGAGTCCTTCGGTAAGCTGCCCGATCTGGTGATGGTGGATGGCGGCAAGGGACAGGTCTCGGCGGCCCACGACGTGCTGCGGGACTTGGGACTGGGCCACATACCTCTGGCTGGCCTGGCCAAGCGGCATGAGGAGCTATATGTGGTGGACATGAGCGAGCCTATCGTCCTGCCCCGCCAGTCCCAGGCCCTGTACTTGCTGCAGCGCATCCGCGACGAGGCCCATCGCTTCGCCATCACCTACCACCGGCGTCTGAGGGAGAAGAAGGGGCTGGAGTCGGCCTTGGATGCCATCCCTGGCATTGGGCCCAAGCGCAAGAGGGCCCTTCTGCGCAAGTTCGGTTCCCTGCAGGCCATAAAAGAGGCCACCCTGGACGATATAGCGGCCACCCCCGGCTTCACCCGCTCCCTGGCCCGCAAGCTGCTGGAACAGCTCTGAGGTCCAGACCGCCCGCCTCAAGGTCTCTTTTGGCACCCCCTAAGTAGGGCGTCGCTCCCTAGCGGGCAACTAGGTCCCCCTTCATCTGGACGGGGTGGATATCGCACCGGAAGAAGTACTTGCCTGGCGGCACGTTGACGGTGATGGTGTTCTCACAGGGTCCGGTGCACAGCTCACCCACGGCCAGGGCCTCTTTGGCCTCCTTGGTCTTATAGGCGGCGACGTTGTGAGGAACGCCCGTGTCCTCGTTGATGAAACGGATGGTGACGTCCACATTGGCGGGGATCTCCAGGGTGTCCCGGTCGAACTTGAGGGTGGGGATGGCCCTTATCTCCACCACCGTACCTCCGGGGGCAGGGGTGGTGGCCGGGGCGGGGCCTGCGGCCTCCTCTCCACCCTCGGATACGGTGAGGCTGAAGGCTGTGAAGAAAGTAGCGGCTACAGCCACCGCCAGTATAGCAGTCACTAGCCAGTCTACAGGCAGCTTGGTAATGTCCAGGCGCATGGGGCCACCTCCGGCCATATGTTACCATTTTCACTTGCTCAAGGCTATCACCATTTTCGCCTTCCTGGGGCTGCCACTTGGGCGCCCATGGCGGTGAGCATCTCGGCCAGGGTGCGGGCGTTGGTCACGGCATACCCGTAGGCATCGTTGTTGAAGTAGATGAACAGGTCCGTCAGGCCCTGGCCCAGGGCCAGAAGGCGGCGTGCCCACTCCTCCAGCACGGCATCGGGGTAGTTGCTGGCGTACAGGGCCTCGGCGCCGTGGAAGCGCATGTAGGCGAAGGGGGCGGTGGCCACCAGGGGCGTCTTCAGACCTGGCGAATCGAAGCAGCAGAAGGCCACGCCATGGTCCCTCAGAATGGCCAAGGCCTCCTCGCACATCCAGGAGGAGTGGCGGAACTCCACGGCATGGCGCAGCTGAGGGGGCAGAAGGGCCAGAAAGTGGTGCAGACGCTCCTGGTTCTCGGGGGTGCGGCGGAAGGAAGGTGGCAACTGATAGAGGATGGGGCCCAGGCGATCCCCTAATCGCATGGCTCCCTCCAGGAAGCGCTGCAGGGGCTCCTTCACCTCCCGCAGCCTCTTGATGTGGGTGATAAAGCGGTGGGCCTTTACGGCGAACAGGAACCCCGGCGGGGCGTTGTTGCGCCACAGGTCCCAGGCCTGGGGACGAGGCTGCCGATAGAAGGGGTTGTTGAGCTCCACCGTGGGGAAGTGGCCCACGTAATGTTGTAGCCAGCGAGAAGGAGGCAGGTCCTCGGGATAGAAGACGCCCAGCCAGTGGGCGTAGTGCCAGCCGCTGGTGCCGATCCAGTAGCGGGCCATCTCCAGGAGGTATTGTAGAAGGCGACGGGGGTTGTGGGGCGTATACTGGCCTCGGGAGGCAGAGGTGAGGTGGGAACTGGCCCCCGAAGGGGTGCAATGGACACGGGATCTCCTCCTGGCTGAGCTACGGCAGGAGGTGAAGGACGAACGGGTGCTATGGGCCATCTCCCAAGTGCCACGGGAGAGGTTCGTGCCCCCGGAGCTGGCCTCCCACGCCTATGAGAACCGCCCCCTGCCCATCGGCCACGGGCAGACCATCTCCCAGCCCCTCATAGTGGCCATCATGACGTCCGCCCTCGCCCTGCGAGGGCAGGAGAAGGTGTTGGAGGTGGGCACCGGCTCGGGGTACCAAGCGGCCCTCCTCTCCCTCCTGGCCCGCGAGGTGGTGAGCGTGGAGCGGGTGCCGGAGCTGGCCCACAAGGCGGCCCAACGGCTGCAGGAGCTGGGCTACCACAACGTGCGGGTCTATGTGGCCCACCCCGACGTCTTGGGCTGGCCCGACGAGGCCCCCTATGATGCCATCATCGTCACGGCCGCTGCCCCCCGCGTCCCCCAGTCGTTGCTGGCCCAGCTGGCCCCCGGCGGCCGCATGGTCATACCCGTGGGAGGACGCGACCTCCAGGAGTTGGTGCTGGTGGAGAAGGTGAAAAAAGGGTGGAAAAGGCGTGACCTAGGGCCCTGTCGGTTCGTTCCACTAATAGGGCCGGAGGCCTGGCCCCCTGAGGAGGCCTATAAGGGTGAAGGATGAGTCCTGTCACGG
>Ga0326763_1000597_pt1 | contig 12482 bp, 11 predicted proteins | sample NORPS_P_FD_207671 | JGI IMG/M metagenome (GOLD analysis project Ga0326763, IMG submission 207671) | Hot spring water microbial communities from Norris Geyser Basin, Yellowstone National Park, WY, United States - NOR.PS_P | ecosystem: Environmental > Aquatic > Thermal springs > Unclassified...
GGAGACCCCTCTCCTCCTTCGGGGGACCCGTAGGGGCCACGAGGACCAGGTGAAGCGGGCCGAGGAGGCGGAGGCCCAGGAAGAGCCCGTGGAGAAAAAGCCCGTCATCGGGGCCAAGTGGGAACGCTGGGCGAAGCGGCTAGAGGAGCTGGAGAAAAGGGAGAAGAATGGTTGAGGAGAACGGCGCGATGAAACTCACCCCCAAGACACCCAATCCTTTTGCGGCCCTCTGCATCCCCCGCTCGGGGGAACCCCTCGAGGCCATCACCAAGCTTCACCCCAAGACCCGCTGGGCCCTGGCCTTCGCCCTTCTGGGTAAGACGCTCTACTTCGTCCATCCCCTCATCGCGGTCGGCGCTTGGCTCTTCTGGCTCTTGGCCCTCTGGCGTGAGCGCAACCGTCTTCCCGAAGTGTTTTGGCCCAGCCTTTGGGCTGGGCTCTTCAGCTTCGCGGGGCTTGTGGCTTTGGGGGTCGGCCTGGCCAAGGGGGTAGACCCGGAGATTCTTGTTTTGCAAGACAACGTCCTGGAGTTTGCCCTGGCCTACCTCCTGGGCTTTCCCGCGGCCTACTTCTACTCCCGGGCCCTAGCCCCTTTCCTGGGGCGCTGGGCCTACCTCTGGCTGGCCGGCACCGTCCTCTTCCCCCTGGGATTCTTCCTCCACTTTGGTGTCCGCTTGGCCCTCATCTACCACCTGCTGAGGTCTATACGGGGGGATCAGGAAAAAGGAAGCCACGAGGCCAGCGCCCAGGCTGAAGAAGAACTTGAGGGAGTCCAGTTGGCCCAGGTACCCCACCAGGAACCCAGCGGCCATAAAGACCAAGCCTGAGGCCGCTACCGCCCACTCGCGCCTCGGGAACGGGATGAGCGTTCCCAAGGCGCTCCCTATGAAGAAGGCCAGGACCGCTATGTCTGGGCGGATGAAGAACTTCTCCTCGAGGGTCGTCAGCCAGGGTGTCAGGTCCGGCATGGGTTACTCCTTTAGAGCTTTACCTGCTCCTCCTTGGGCGTTTGAGGCGGGCCGCTAACCAACCCGTTTACCGCTAACCAACCCGCCTCGGTGTTTCTGACCAGGCCCTTGGCCTCCAGGGCCCGTAGGCGTTTTAGGGCCCCCACCCGGGTTATGCCCAAGGCCTCCGCCACCTCCCGGGTGGGCCGGGGGGTGTCCAGCAACCGGAGAAACTCCTCGTCTGTGCGTCCCCGCTTGTTGTAAACCACCTCCTCCTCGGCCCTTCCTTCCTCCTCCGCTTCGGCGGTTACCGCTTCCCCTGCTCGGTAAACGTTGGCGGTTTCCGCCTGGTAAACGGCGGTTTCCACCCTAGTTTCTCCGCCCTGTGAGCTTGAGGGGAAAACCTCCGCTTTCAGGTCGGAAACCTTGGGCTTGGAGTTTACGGTGGGCTGGTCTTTCCGTTTAGGGATTACGGTGATCGGGCTCGCTTCGCTGTTTACCGGGTGGACCGGCGGGTTGCCGGTTTCAGCCTCAACCCTCGGTTTCACCTCGTAACCCCTCACCGGGTTACCCGGGTTGACTGGCAAGTTATCGGTTCGGTGGGTTTCAACCCTTGTAACCTCGGGGTGCGCTTCGGCCCTCGGTTTCACCTCGTAGAGAAGCTCCCCCAGGACCTTGGCCACCACGTAGGTGGAGACCGGGACAAACATGCTGGAGAGGAAGACCTCGTAACCCGGTATGCCGCTCGCGCTTCCGGCCCGGGCCATGGAGAAGTAGTTGCCCACCCAGACCAGCCCTAGGGCCACCAGCGCCCCCCATGAGGCCCAAAGGGAACCCCGGAGGAGGGAGTTGGAGAGGAGAGAGAGTAAGAAGGCCGAGGCTTCCAGCGCCGCCGCCAGCCCCACGGCGAACCACTTGGGTAGCTCCCCGAGGGTCAACTTGTACCACTCGGAAAGGTGCCCCGTGGACATGACCAGGGCGAAGGCGTAGGCCAGTATCAGTAACCCCGCGAGTAAGTTTCGGATCATCGGTTACCTCCACGCCACCGGGCGTAAACCGCTAACACCTTCTCGGCGTAAACCTTGGTGCTGACGGGCACCCTCCCGGAAAACACCGCCCCCGAACCGGCGTTGTAGGCCCATAAGACCTTTCGCCAGTCCCGGTGAGTTTCCCAAAGCTCCCTCAGGTGCTTGGCCGTGGCCCAAAGGGCCCAGTCGGGGTCGCGCCGCCAATGCAGGGGGGCTCCCGTGGTCGCCTGCCAGGTCGCCGGCATAAACTGCCCCAATCCCACTTCCCCGGCCTTGCCCACGGCCTGGGGGCAGTACCCCGACTCCACCCACACCAGGGCGGCGAGAAGGTAGGGGTCTATCCCCCAGGCCCTGGCGTGCTTCCAGGTCTTCTCCCAGAGGTCCTTCGGGACGTAGCCACAGGCCAGGGAGACGCTGGCCACGCTGAGAAGGAAGGCCGCTACCAAACCCCTCATACCTCCAGGTAGACGTGCTCGGGAGTCTCGCCGGCCAGCATGGCATCCACCGCCGAGGCCAGGTCCTCGTACATCAGGTACTTGCCCTTGCCCACCACCTGCAGGGCCATCTGGAAGGAGGGCCGTCCCTCCCGCCTTCGGGTCCTTAGGTCGGGGTAGCCCAGGAGGGGGTGGAGCACCGGGTTTTCCAGCACGTCCAAGAGCTTCTCCCCGTGCACGGTGGCCACCACCCGCACCCCCCTCTTGGAGGCCCCCTGCACCTGGGCCACGTCCTCGTTGTAGCCGATCTCGTCCGCCACCACGATCTCCGGCGAGTGGTTGGCGATGGCCTGGTAGATCACCCAACCCTGGTACTTGGAGGGGGGGTCGGGCACCTGCATCCGCCGGGCCGGGGCGATGGCGGGGTGGGTTATTTTGCCGTCTCCGCCGATCTCGTTGGAGGTGTCCACGATGACCACCCGGGGCCCCCACCTTTCCGCCAGGATGCGCACCACGTCCCGGAGGAGGGTCGTCTTCCCCGTCCTGGGCGGCCCCACCAGGAGGATGCTGCCGCCCCCTTCCAGGAGGTAGGGCCTGAGGGGCTCGGCCACGCCCACCACGAACTTCCCCACCCGGATCGTAACCCCCACGGTCTCGCCGAAAGCGTCCGGGATGCGGCTGATGCGGTGGAGGGTGCCCTCGAGGCCCGCTCGGTTGTTCTCCTTAAACCCGCCCACCCGGTGCGCCAGGAAGGCCAGGTCGTCCTTGGTCAGGGGCGGCTTGTCCTCGAAGATGATGTACCGGTCGTCCACGGTTACGGCGGGAGGCCTCCCCAGGTCCATGTAGATCTCCTCGAGGCGCTCCCCGTAGGGCTCGGCCAGGTCCCGGATCATGGGAGGGAGGACTTCCATAAGCGCCGCAAGCTCCCGCTTGAAGTTGGGGTGGACGCGCACCTTCCTCTTGGGTTCCTGGACCTTCATAGTCGCTTCTTCCATCACCTCAGGCGGATTCATCCTTCTCCTCCTTCCGCGCCAAGAGGCCGAGGATCATGACCTGTTGGGCCCTCAGCTCCTGCAAGATCTGCACCATGAGGTCTATCAGGGCCCCTATGCCGAAGATCAAGGCGGCGGTGGGGAGTCCCTTTAGCCCCGTTATCAGCGCCGAAAGCCCTCCTATCACCTGGAGGGTCCTGGCCACCAGCAGGTAGGCCTTGGTCAACCGCGAGGTCTCCCCCATCTCCCCTATGTTAGGGGGAGGCCATCACTTTCCGTACAGTTGCCGCCTCGGGGCCATGTAGATGTCCCGGGCGTAGTTGAGGGCATCGTACTTGCGGGCCCTGGCCCAGGCCTCCCGCCACCAGGCGATGTAGGCGGCCGCCCTCTCCGGCTTCAGGCGGAGGACCTCCCCGTCCCGGAGGAGGTAGACCTCCTTGTCCAGGATGAGGACCGCGTCCTCGCCTTTCTCCTTGAAGACCCCGTGCTTGACAGCCACGTTCTTCCACACCAGTTGCCCCAGGAAGAAGGTGTTGGAGTAGCTGACCGGGTTGTGGATGTCCTCCACGGGGAAGAGGAGGGTGAGGGGCTTGCCCTTGAGGGCCCGGAACCTGAGCGCCCGGGCCACCTCGAGGTCCTCGAGAGTGGGGAAGTAGGCCCAAAGGGCCTCGGCCCGGTCTATGAGCTTGATCAGGTCCCCCTTGGCCACCTTCACGCCCTCCTCGGGGGCCGCTTCGGAGGGAAGGGCCTGGACTGCTTCACCCTTGCCCTGGTCCTGCGGCGCAAGCTGGGATGGCGGTGGGGAAAAGCCCTGGACCCCGGGGGCGAATCCCAGGAGGAGGGTGAGGAAGAGCCACCTCATGCCTGCACGATGCCTTGGGGGAGGAGGGGAGTCTCGAAGACCAGGTAGTCTACCCCGTCTATCCGCTCCCGTTTAGCGAGTTGCTTCACCGCCTCGCTAAGCTCCCCTGCCAGGTCCTCTCGGAGGTAGAGGGCGGCTTCCCGCACCAGGATGGCCTCGCCCACCTTGTCCTTGTGCTTCCTCAGGAGGTGGAACACGGGGTCTACCCTGGCCATCCAGGAGAGGGCCGTCTCCACCTTGCTCTTACGGAGGTGCTTGACTCCCTCGGCGGTGATCTTGAAGCCGCCCGGCACCTTGATGACCCACCCTCGCCGCTCAAACTCTTCCAGCATAGCCAAGTCGGCCTGCTTGGGGATTCGGGTCAGGGTGAACGTCTTCAGCCCGCCCTCGATACCGGTTTCCACCTTGGGGCCGAAGTGGAGGAGGTGCTCCAACCAGGTTACGAAGAGCACGCCGTGGAAATCCTCCTCCGAACGAAGCGCCATCTGCTCCACCACCGCCCCTTGCAGGGCCGCCAGGGTGAGGACCACTTCGGGCTTGTGTTTGGCGATGATGGCCTTCCTTTTCTCCGCCCACGGGTGAGGGGTGAGCCCGTTTTTCCGGGCGGAAGCGTCAGCGAAGAGGAAGGGGGTGATCGCCCGGATGGGGGGGATGCTGGGGGTGGTGATGACCACTTCTTCCGGGGGGAAGGTCTGCATCTCGTCTACCGTGAGGAGTTCCCGGGCGGTCTCCTTGAGGGTCTCGGAAACCCGGCGCTCGGTGATGGTGAGGGGCGTGTAGTGGCCGCCTTCCATGTAGGAGCGCTCCAGGGCGGTGGTCTTACCCAGGAGCTTGCTGTACCACTCCCGGTCCTCGGCGGTGAGGCGGCTGGGCCAGGCCACTATGGTCTGGATGGTCCCGAACATGGCATCGAACTCCTCCTTGCCGTAGACGGCGTAGCCCTGGGCGTGGTCCTGGAGGGAGATGAGGTAGGCCACCCGGCGTGAGCGCATGGTGGCCAGCATCTCCGTCATGTTGGGCAGGTAGCCGAAGCTGGGGAACTCGTCCAGGTAGAAGACGGTGTGGTGGGGTAGCTTCCCTCCGTGCTTGTGGGCCACCTCGAGGATCGCCCGGTCCAAGAGCCGCTTGATGAGCTGGAGCAGGGTCTGGCCCTTCCCCCCTTGGATCTCCGCCTGGGGGATGCCGATGTAGAGGATGCCGGGCTTTTCACCGCCGAACACCTCCTTGAGGTTGATGACCCCTTCGCCCTGTCCTCGGGTGGTGGCGGAGGCCAGGAGGGGGTTGTCAAAGAGGATGAACTTGGTGGCCAGGCCCATGGTGATACCCACCTGCTTGTCCCGGGCCATCCCCGCCAGCTGGTTCACGAACTGGCGGCCCCACTCCCGCACTTCGGGCCGCTTGTGCCCGTGGATGTAGTCCTTGATCTTCTCGGGTCCTTCCATGATGTACCGGAGGAGGTCCCTGGGGGAAGGGGAGGAGATGTTGGGGTCGTTGGCGATGGCGTAGACCAGGACCATGACCAGGGCCCGCTCCAGGTTGCGGTAAAACTCATCGGGCCCCTCCTGGAGCCTCTTGGGCACCAGCATCTCGGCGATGGAAAGGGCCCCCTCCCGGGTCTCACCCCCCTCGAGGAGGGGTAGGACCATGCTGGTCTTCTCAAAGGGCGTGAACACGTAGACGGGCCGCCCGTAGTGCTCGAAGTAGGAAAGGGCCTCCCCAAGGCCGGTCGGGTCGGGGAACTTGAAGTCAAAGACCACGGCCACGTTCCCGTCCTCGGCGTCTTTGAGGAGGTTGGGCAGGAAAAAGGCCGTGGTCTTGCCCGCTCCCGGGCCGCCCAAGACGGCGATGTGGCCGTTGCGGATGGCCTCGGGGAAGGGGACCAGGACCTTGGGGGGCTTGGGCTTACCGTCCGGGGTCTCCTCTCTGAGGAAGCCCATGTACCCGCTTTGCCTGCCCTTCTCCAGGGGCTTGAGGTCTTTGGCCTCCGCCCACTTCGCCGTCCCCGGGGCCTTGACCCGGGCCTGGATGGTTACGAGCCGGGAGGCGAACGCCGCCAGGAGGAGGGCCCCGCCGATGGGGTAGAGGGCCTTGAAGTAGTCGGGCGCTACGCCCACCTGCCTGAATGCGGCGGTGCAACTCTTGCTGAAGAGGCACTTCGCCCCAACATGGAGGGGGTCGCTGGTGCCGAAGAACCTCCCCCACCCCTCTCCTCCTACCCTGAGGATCTCTTGCCCGAAGCCGTGGATGACCAAGTAGGCTCCGTAGGCTACGGCTCCGAAGAAGGCGAGGCCCGAGAGGAAGAAGATGAGGGACGCTAGGGGCGAGGGCCTCCGCTCCAAGTAGGGTTGGGCTCCCTGGGGGGTTGTGCGGATTCGCCGCTTCATCGGCTATATCCTCGTCCTCGCCGGGCCCGAGAGACCTTGCGTTCCCAATCCTTGAGAGGGGCCGCGTATCGTGCTGCCGCCGCCTTGGATGATGTCCATCATCAGGCCGGGGATGGCGTTTATGAGGGCGAAGGCGGCACCGAAGGATATGAGGAGGCTCGCCACGAAGAAGATAAAGGACAGCGCCTGTAGCACCAGGATCATGAGAATAGATATGGCGATGCTGACGAGCGCTTTCGCGAAGTTCAAGAGCATCTCCCCGGTCTTCTGCGCGAGGTATTTGGCGTGGCCCAAGAGGTCGAAGAAGCCGGGGCCTTGGTTGGGACCCTGGTTCTGCTGGTTTTGCTGCTCCTGGTCGTCAAAGCTGACTGTGGAAGAGGTGATCTGGGTGAAGATGTTGTCTATGGCGGCGTCTATCTGCCGGGAGATCCCCTCCATCATGGCCGCCGGCCGCTCCAAGGCGAAGATCACGCTCAGGATGAATATGGTGGGCAGTGTGTAGATGAAGAGGACCTGGGCCAGGATGAAGAGCGCCGCGCGGAAAACGGCATCCACCTTCCCCCACGCCAGCAAGGCGATGGCCAGGGGGATAAAGGACACGGCTATAGTCGTGGACACCGAGGACACGATGACCAGAAACCCGTAGATGATGGCGGGTAGGGCCAAGAGGAGGTAGGCCAAGAAGGGAAGAACGTTGAGCCACCGCTGCAGGGTGTCGGCTAGGCTGGGCGCTTCTTTGGGCGCTGGTTGGGGTAACCCCCCTGTGGGCGGAGGGGGAGGGGTGGGTGTTTTGGGAGTCAGGAACCTAAGGACGCTCTTGACAGCGGTTCTTAGAAGCTTCAGCACGGCCAGGCCGGCCATCGCCGAGACGGTGGCGGTAACGAACTTTTTGATGGCCATTTCTAGCCTGGGTTGCAAGCCCGTCAGCCTGCTTATACCCCTTCCATACCCCGCATCCCAGGCGCACAGGGCAACCTGGGAGAGGATGATGGTGTTGCAGTTATAGGTGTTGCCCCTAAGAGGGGCATCGCTTATGCGGTTGGCCAGGTAGTAGTTGGAGATCAGGAAGAACCCGACAATAAAGGCGTAGCGGATGACCGTGTAGATGAAGGCGCTCGAGGAAACCTCGGAGACCCATATGTCGTAGATCCGGTACAGCAGGGCGATGAGGAGGACGGCCTTGGCTATGTCGCTCAAGCCGACGCTGATGAGGCTACTGATGTACTTGTTCCACAGGTCGGCCGTACTGTAGACGCTACTGGAGAAGATGATAGAAAAAACGCCATCAAGGTAGCTCCCAGGTGAACCGGATGTGGGGTTGGGGAGAGCGAGCGCGAAGCCCAGCAAGCTGACAAGAGCTATGAGGCCTTTCCAGCGAAAACTTAGCAAGGCCCACCTCCTCAGTAGTCGGTCCTACGCGCACCGGGTATGAACACCAGCTTGTTGATCCTGATGATACCCTCTCCGGCCGCCTCCGCGGCGAAGGTTTCCAGCGTGGCCTCACCGGCGGCTTCCCTGATCTCCTGCCGTATCTCCTGATCCGCCCGAAAGGCCCTAGCGCCCGCGTCTCCGATCATCTGGGCCAGCATGTGGTTGGTGGCGTCCAGCTGGGTTACCAAGGCGGCCACGGTCTCCACGATGGCCCGGCTCCCGTAGAGCTCCACGGCCACCACGTGCCCCACCATCTTGGTCAGGACCTCCACCGCCGTCCGGGTGTCGGGGGCCTGGGCGGCCTCGCTCAGGGTCTCGTTGATCAGGCCCTTGACGGGCTGACCTGTCGTGGGGTCTATCATGTACTGGCCGGTGATGGGGTCCTTTATGCCCAGGTAGGCCGACTCTTTGTTCATGAGGGAGGCCAGGGTTCCTTTTTCCCCGGTAACGCTAGTGAGGGCCTTTTCGCTACGATCCACGTTCGCGGCGGCTTGGGCCCTTTTCTCCGCATCGATGTTGTCCTCGATGGTGGTGTAGGCGGCCAGGGTCTTGGTGGGGGTCGCCCCTTCTACCCTCTTGGTGATCTCCTCTATCTTCAAGGCCGTGGGGTTGTTGGCCTGGCTCGGGGGCAGCCTCTGGGCCGCGGAAGCTTCTTTCTCGGCCCTGGCCTTGTCCAGGCTGAGCTTCGCCGCGTTCCAGATGGCGTTGCGTATCGTCTTGTTGAACTCAGAGTAAGACTGCCTGAGCTTGTCGTTGAAGTCAGCGATCTGGTTGGCCCAGTCCGCGCTTCCCACCTCGATGCCGATCGATGTGGCGAGACTGGTGGCGAGGTCGCCGATCCATTGGCCGGCCACCTCGGCGGCGAACTCGGCCCAGTCCTGGTTGATCACACCGTTGATAAACCCCCAGGTCTTGGAAGCCTCGCATATCCACGCTAGCTCAGGAGTCCATCGCCCCACCACAGGAATCCTTACGGGGATTCCGTTTAGGTTCAGGTATAACGGTTGCCCCTCGAAGAACGAACAGGTGGTCCTGAGGGCGGTGCCCAACCCGCTCCAAATGTCTGTTAGAGCGCCCAACGCCGGTCGGCTGGTGTCGTTGTTCATGGACGGGGTAGCCACCGTCCCCGAAGGCGGGGTCATGTCGCGTATGGACTCCTTCAGGGGCGGGGTGATCTGGGCCAGCGCCGCCGCTCCCAGAAAGAGCAACAGGGGAAGGAGTCTCCGCCTCACGGCTACACCTCTCCTCCAAGTATACGGGCCGCTTCCACGATGTCCAAGCCCTTTTCCCGCATGAGGCTCTTGCGCCGGGCCATGTCGGCGGGGTTGGTGGTGTAGATCCAGTACTCCAGGGGGGAGGCCTCTACCCGGATCACCTCGCCTTCAGGCCTGCCCTCGAGGAAGGTGTAGGCGATCCACTCGCTGTACTTGCCCCGGATCATGCGCAAGGAGGCCAGGGCCCTTTTGATGGGCTCCGGCGCTCCTAGGATCTCCACGATGGCCTTGTGCTCCTCCTCGGGGAGTTTGCCCAGGAAGAAGTACGTGGTGTTCTGGATGATGCCCCGCACCTCGGCGAAGTCCAGGATGGACTGGGACACCGAGTAGATGGCGGTGTTGTATCGCCTGGCCCGGCGGTAAAGCTCCACGATGAGCTGGCGGGCCTGGGGGATTTTGAGCATGGCCCACACCTCGTCCATCACCACCAGCTTGCGGACCGAGGGGTCCTTTTCCGCTCGCCGCCAGATGATGTCGGTCAAGAGGAGGAGGCCAGGCCCTTGTAGCTGGGGGTAGCGGTCCAGGCCGGTGGTCTCGAAGTAGATGACGGGGAAGTCGGTCCGGATGCTGGTGGGCCGGTCCACAAAGGTCCCCAGCGGGGTGTCGCCCGTCCACACCTGGAACCGGGTGGCCAGGTTTTGGGCGATGGCCTTGTCCTGCAGGGTGGCCGCCCGCCCGCCCACATCGTCCAGGCGGAGGAGCACGCCTACAAGGTCGGAGAGGCGGGCCCCTTCGTACTTGGGCGCGTACTCTCCCGTGATGGGGTCTTTGACGAGGGGGGCCTTCCGCTTGTAGGTCTGGTCTATGGCCGAAAGCAGGATAGCGTCCTCCAGGGCGGCGATCTGGGGGTCTTCGGAGGGCGGGACCATGCTCCTCAGGATGGCGAAGACGAAGGCCTTTTTCTCCTCGGAAGGCGTGTTGACCCCCGGCGGCAGGTCAAAGGGGTTTATGGACACGCTTCCGGGCTCGATGGGGATGATGACCTCGGGGCCGGCCAGGGCTTCCACCAGCGGGGCGTAGCCGTAGCCGCGGTCCACGATCATCACCTCGGCGTTGCCCTGGGCCAGCAAGGAGGCCAGGTACCCCTGCATGAAGAATGTTTTGCCTGAGCCCGATCCCGCCACCACGAGGCCGTTCCAGTTGCTGGCCCTTTGGTCGAAGGCGTTGATCCCCGTGAGTGCGCTGAAGCGGTTGCGGTAGATGGCCGTGGGCTTGGGCATGCCCTGCCAGGGGAGGGAAGTCGGGGCGAAGTCGGCGGCGTTGGTGGAGGGGACGATGAAGGTGTGGGGGCTGATCTCCCCGTTGAAGGGGGCCATCTGGAAGAAGAGGCGGAAGGCCAGCCCGCCGCCGTAGGTGGGCCGGGCTCCGGCGAAGGTGCCCAGGGCGGAGAGGACCCGCTCCCTCAAGATGGCCAGGCTGTCCACATCGTTGGCGGCGAAGATGACGCTGACGCTGGAGCGGTACACCCGGTCCCCGGTCTCCATGAGCGCGTCTATGGCCTTTTCCACCTCTTTGAGCTTGCTCTTGGCCGTCAGGTCCCGCATCCCCTCACCCTCGGCCAGGGCCATGTACTTTCTCGCATCGCCCTGGAGTTTGGCGATGAGGGGGTCCAGGGGCTCATGCTGGTACTCCACTACCAGGTAGAGCACCGTTCCCGGCAGGCCTTCCACCACCCGCCCCAGCATGCCGATAAAGGTGTCGTCCGGGGGGCTGTAGAGGGCCACGGCGTCTATGAGCTTCCCACCCACGTTCAAGAAGCGGTCGGAGTAGTTCTCCACGATAGACCCCGCCGCTTGGGCTCGGGCCGTGGGTTGGTGGAGGTAGTCGGAGACCTTGGTGGCCACCTGCCCGGGGATGATGGCCAGCCCCTCCTTGGTCCAGGACCGGTAAGGCGGGGCCGGGACCGAGGCGATGGCGGGGTTGAGGTACCGCCAGAGCAGGTCAAACACCTCCTGGGTGTCCATTGGGGTAGCGTGCCACCCGGCGGCGTTCAAAAACTCCACCAGGCGCTGCCGCAAGCCCAGCATGTTGGTCAGGATGTCCTGAAAAGTCTCGGGGGAGAAGGTAACCCTTTTCGGCTTGGTGATGGGGGCGGAAAGGGTGATGTAGGCCCCCCATTGCAGGAGCTGTCCTCGAGCCCGCTCCCGCTCGAGGAAGTTGGCCCTGGACTCGGCGATCTCCTTGGCCAGCTTGAAGGGGGTGTTGATGGCCTCCCGGTATTCCCGGATGGCGTGGCCCTGGTCGGGGGCGGCCTCCAGGTAGTAGCGGGCCCGGTAGCCGAGGGGGATGGCCAGGTGGAGGATGTTGCGCACGTTGCGCCAGTCTTCCTCGGCCCGCATCCCGGAGGAAAAGAGAAGGGAGGGGAGGTTGACCCTCACCCCCACCTCGGCCCTTCCGTTTTCCAGGAAGACTACGCCGTCAACGATGTCAAGATGCGGCAACAGGCTCAGGGTGTTCCCCAGAGACCCTTTTCTCCCCGTTAGCTCCTCGGCTGACCGCCTCATCCTTGACATTATAGCCAATCAGGGGGACCACCGACTCATCGGGTAGAGGAGCGTAGAGGTCCTTGGTGAACAGCCAGCGGATGTAGTTATTGAACCAGCCTGGGGGGTAGCGCCCCAGGAAATCCTTGATCCTTGGGAACAGGAACATGTACGCCCCCAAGGCGGCCCCTATCTTCACCATGGGGTTCCCGCTGACTAGCCCCCCCACCTTCCAACCGATGTACATAAAGGCGAAGGCTACCAGGATCTCCAGGGGCGACATGCCCTGGATCGTAAAACTCTGCTTGAGACGAGGGACTTTGTGTCTCACGGCTCGTTATTTTAAGCGATTGAAGGGGCCCCGTGAAGGGCCCCTAGGGCTAGCTTCCTCTAGTAAGGGCGGTCAAACGGGCCGTTAGGAGCCGTTGTTGGGGCAGCTACCACTTCCAACGATCCAGCCGGCTACCTGAGTGGCACCGAGCAGAATGGCGGTAGCGATCACCGCTTTGATGATAACATCGCTCGCTTCCCGCTTTCCCATGTAGATCATGTACCCGGCCCAGGCCACGATGATGAGCACGATGGCGAAGATCAAGCCGGTGTTGTTGAGCACGTTGTTGTAGATGTTGCACAGCGCCGTCTTTACC
>Ga0326763_1000598_pt1 | contig 12474 bp, 10 predicted proteins | sample NORPS_P_FD_207671 | JGI IMG/M metagenome (GOLD analysis project Ga0326763, IMG submission 207671) | Hot spring water microbial communities from Norris Geyser Basin, Yellowstone National Park, WY, United States - NOR.PS_P | ecosystem: Environmental > Aquatic > Thermal springs > Unclassified...
GGCCGTGGCCGGGTCGGCGCGCCAGGCTGTCCGCCGCGAACCGCGCCGCCGCGGCCGGGTCTCCGCTGCGGAGCGAGAGGGTCGCTTGCAGCTGCAGCACGGCCGGGTGACCGGGCATGACCGCCTGCAATCGCTCGCAGGTTGCCGCCGCCTCCGTCAGCGCCCCGGCGTTGAGCTGGCCGATCGCGGCCTGCAGCAGCCGGAGGCCCTCTTCCAAGATTAGTTCGCCGCGATCGGTTCGGGCATCGCGAGGCCGAGCCGGTTCGCCTCCGCTTCCAACTGGGCCAATTCCTGGCTGTCGAGCGGCACGCCGGTTTGCAGGCGCTTTGCCGTCATGCGCTCCTCGGGCTCGCCCGGCAGCAGGATCTCGCCGACGCCCTTCGCGCGGTCGCACGCCTTGGCGCGCTGCGCGAGTTCTTCCATGCGCCCGGCATAGTCCGTCATCGGCATGAAGAGGTCGGGGCGCATCGTGATGAAGCAGTGGCCGACATCCTGCGGCGCGTCGAAGTCGATATATTGATTGCGCACGGCGCCGCCGAACGCCGCACCGGACATGACGCCGGCCAGGATCTCCATCATGAGCGACAGGCCCGACCCCTTCACCCCGCCGAACGGCAGCACCACGCCCTCATAGCCCGCCTTGGCATCCGTCGTCGGCCGCCCCTCCGCGTCGAGCGCCCAGCCGAGCGGGATGGGCTCGCCCCGCTGCATCGCGCGCCGGACCTTGCCGCGCGCCACCACCGACATCGCCATGTCGAGCATGACGGCCGGCCGGTCCGGACCCGACGGCGCCGCGAAGGCGAACGGGCTGGTGCCGAGAAACGGCTCGCGGCCGCCCCAGATCGGCATGGCGCGGGACGCGTTGGTGAACACGAAGGCGACGAGCCCGGCCTCGATCGCCTGCCTGAGGTAATTGGCCGCCATGCCGAAATGATTGCTGTGATGCGCGAGCACCAAGCCCATTCCGTGCTCCTGCGCGATGTCGACCGCCACCGCCATCGCGCGCGTGCCGACCACGAAGCCCAGGCCGTTATCGCCATCGACTCGCGCCGCGACCGTGCACGACCGCTCGACCGCCAAACGCGGGGTCTTGTTCACCAGTCCCTTGCCGAGCCGCTCCAGATAGATCGGCACCCGGCCGACGCCATGCGACGAGATGCCGCGCAGATCCGCATCGACCAGACAATCGGCGACCCGGCCCGCGTCGGCCTCCGGCACGCCTTCCTGCTCGAACAGCGCCGAGACGAAGCGCCGGAGATCGGCCGCGGCGTAAACAGGAGCCTGACCCATCATCACTCCTCCACCATGAAGAGTTTCAGCACGCCGATGAGGAGGACGGCCAGAAACAGGAAGCCCGCGAGATAGAGCAGTCCGGCGTTGAACGAGCCGGTGGCACCGCGCAGATAGCCCATGATCGACGGCCCGACGAAGCCGCCGAGCGTGCCGACGGAGTTGATCAGCGCCAGGCCGCCTGCCGCCGCGATACCCGAGAGGAAGCGCGTCGGGATGGTCCAGAGCACGGCGCGCGCCGCATTCGTGCAGACCACGACGGCGGTGAGGCCGAGCATCGCCACCGCGAACGAGCCGGTCGAGACCGCGAGCACCAGGCCGGCGCCCGAGAGGAAGCACATGGCCGCCAGATGCAGCAGCTTGCTGCGGCTGCGGTCGACGATGCCGGCCCAGATCACCATCAGCACGCAGGCGAGCAGGCTGGGGGCGGCGGTGATCAGGCCCACCGTGAGGTTGTCGAATTGCTGCTGCTTGATGATCAGCGGCAGGAAGATCGCCACGCCATAGGCCCCGATCGTGTAGGAGAACTGGATCAACGCCAGCATCACCACGCGGCGATCGCGCAGGCCGGCGAGCAGGCTGTGGCGCTCCCGCGGCTTGCGCTCGGCATCGAGCCGCCGCCGTACGAGTTGCTTTTGCTCCGGGCTGAGCCAGCGCGCCTGCTCCGGGCTGTCGGTCAGGAAGATCAGCAGCACCACGCCGAGGATCACCGCAGGCGCACCCTCGATCAGGTAGAGCCACTGCCAGCCGGCGAGCCCGAACCAGCCGTTCAGGCCCAGCAACGCGCCGGAGATCGGGCTGCCGATCAGCGACGAGGCCGGAATGCCGATCAGGAACCAGGCATAGATCCGCGCCCGGTATTCGGCCGGAAACCATTGCGCCAACAGGAACGCGGCGCCTGGGAAGAACCCGGCCTCGGCCGCACCGAGCACAAACCGCAGGCCGTAGAAGCTCAGGGGACCGCTGACGAACACGGTCGCCATCGAGATCAACCCCCACGACACCATGATGCGGCTCAGCCAGATGCGCGCGCCGAACCGATAGAGCGCGATGTTGCTGGGCAGCTCGAACAGGCAGTAGCCGACGAACAGGGTGCCGGCGCCATAGCCGAACTGCGCCGGCGTCAGGCCGACATCCTTGTTCATCGTGATGGCGGCAAAGCCGACATTCGTGCGGTCGAGGAAGTTCACGATGTAGGCCAGCGTCAGCAAGGGCAGCAGCCGCCAGCCGATGCGTCGAAAGATGGCGTCTGCCGGGTCTCGCGCCACAGTGGGGTGAGTGGTGCTCAAACGCTCCTCCTGAACGACGCGACTTGGCGCAACGCCAAAATCAGCGTATCGAGTTGTATACAGTTGTGTCTAGCTAGGAGGACATGCTGGACCAAGCTGTCATACTCGTCCCTCCCGAGCCGACGCCCGAGGCGCTCGACGAGCGTTCGCTCGGCCAGCGCGCCTACGAGGCCATTTTCCAGGCGATCCAGAATGGGCGTCTCCCGCCTGGTTCGCGCGTGCGCGAGGCGGACCTCACCGCTTGGCTCGGCATGAGCCGGACCCCGCTGCGGGCCGGGCTGCAGCGGCTGCAAACCGAGGGGCTGCTCAGGCTGGAATCGCATCGCGGCGTGCTGATCTCGCGGCTCGACAGGCGGCAGATCACCGAGTTGTACACCGCCCGCGAATGGGCCGAAGGAGCGGCCGCCGCGCTTGCCGCCCAGAGCGCGACGGCGGCCGAGATCGACGGGTTGCGCCATCTCCTGGCGCTCGAGCGCGCTGCCGCGGGCGACCCGGAGGAAGGAGCGCGGCTCAACCGGCTCGTGCACGAGGCCATCCGCGACAGCACCGGAAACCAATACCTGATCGACCACCTCCGCGCCCTGTCCGCCCTGCTCGGGCTGGTCGGCAACGCCACGCGGCGCGATGCTGTCCGCGTCCAAGAGGCCGGCCGCGAGCACGAGGCTCTGGTCGACGCGATCGCGGCGCGGGACGCCGGCGGGGCCGAAGCGCAGGCCCGGGCGCATATCCGCAACGCGCAACTCCTCGTGCTCAGTAACCACGCGATGCAACAGGACGGCAGAATCTCGTGACCGATTTCGCAGTCGACGGCTGGAGCCTCGACATCCTCCAGCAGGGCTACCCCGGCAAATCGCCCGCCCATGGCGGCCTCGGTTGGTGCACCGTGGTGCTGCTGCGCGGCCACGGCCGTGTCGCCGTGCTCGACACCGGCGGCTTCGGCGGGCGCAAGCCGCTGCTTTCAGCTTTGGCAAGGCACGGCCTGGCGCCGGCCGACGTCACCGACCTGCTGCTCAGCCATCTGCATTACGACCACATCGTGAACTTCCCGATGTTCACCCAGGCCCGCATCGCCGTGGGCGCGCAGGAATTGGCCTGGGCGCGGGACGAGCCGCCGGGGGTCACGCCCGTGGCCGAATGCTGCGTCGAGGCGCTCCAGCGGCGCGGCGGGCTGCGCTTGCTCGAGGATGGCGAGACGGTGCTGCCGCAGATCGTGGCGCATCTCACGCCGGGTCATACCCCGGGGCATCTCATGTTCGTGGTCGAGGGGGCGGAACGCGACCTGCTGCTGGTGCAGGATGCGGCGAAGTATCGGTGTGAGATGATCACCCGCAGCGCCGACATGACCTATGACCAAGTGGTCACGCACCGCACGATCGAGCAGATCTGGTCGGTCTGGCGCCGCAAACCCGGCTCTGTGTTGCTCCCGGGGCACGATCTGCCGCTGGTGCTCGAAGCCGGGGAGCCGGCCTATCGCGGCCAAAGACGTGCCGGCATCGAGGCGTTCTTCGGGACCAGCATGGACGACCGGACCGCGTTCGACCTCACGCAATGAGCGACGGAAACAGACCATGACCGAACACGCGCCTCTCCGCCTGCTCGTGCTGGAAGGAGACGGCATCGGGCCGGAGATCTGCCGGGCGACGCTGGACGTGCTCGAGGCTGCCGCCCGCGCCTTCGGGCTCGTGTTCCGCTTCGAACAGGCCGAGATCGGCTTCGTCGCGCATCGGTCCCAGGGCACGACCTTCCCCGACGCGGTGTTCGAGGCGGCTCGTGCCGCCGACGGCGTGATCTTGGGCCCGGTGTCGCACAACGAGTATCCGCCCGCGGCGGAAGGCGGGCTCAACCCGTCGGGACAGTTGCGCAAGCGGCTCGACCTCTATGCCAACATTCGCCCGGCCAAGTCGCGCCCGGGTTTCCCGCCCCGCTGCGGCAAGCCGGTCGATCTCGTCACCATGCGCGAGAACACCGAAGGCTTCTATTCCGACCGGTCCATGTTCAGCGGCCCCGGCGAGATGATGCCGACGCCGGATCTGGCGCTGTCGATCCGCAAGGTCACGCGGGCCGCTTCCCTGCGAATCGCCGAAGCGAGTTTCGAACTGGCCCGGCGCCGGCGCCGCCATGTCACGGCCGTGCACAAGGCCAACGTACTGCGGCTCTCGGACGGGCTGTTCCTCGAGTGCGTGCGCGAGGTCTCGGCGCGCTTCCCCGATGTCCGCTACGAGGAACAGCTCGTCGATGCCATGGCCGCCCTGCTGGTGCGCGACGCGAGTGCGTTCGACGTGATCTGCACGACCAACATGTTCGGCGACATCCTGTCCGACCAAGCGGCGGAGATCTCCGGCAGCATCGGTCTGGCGGCCTCGCTGAACGCGGGCACCGACCACGCCGTGGCGCAGGCGCAGCACGGTTCCGCCCCCGACATCGCGGGCAGCGACCGGGCCAACCCGAGCTCGCTGATCGGCTCGGCAGCCATGCTGCTCGCCTGGCTCGGCCGCCGCCGGAACGACGCCGGGTTGCTCGGCGCCGCCAACGCGATCGAGGCGGCACTCGACCGGGTCATCGCCGTTGCGGAGTACCGGACCGGCGACATGGGTGGCCCGCTCGGCACCGCCGCCTTCGCCGCCCGGGTCGCCGGAGCCGTGACGGCCTAGCCCGTCAAGGGACCCATGACGTCTCGACGAGGGTATTGCCTGGCTCCGCGCGGGACGCGACCGGGTCGGCAGCGGGCGACCGCGAGGCGGTCGAGGTCGGCGGGGGCGGCGGCGCCACGGGCGGCGCGGTGACCATGTCGGCGCCGCGCGCCGCGTCCGGCCGGTGCCGGGTCGCGGCGGGCAGGTTCATGGCGCGGCTGTTGGATTGCAGCTGCGCCGCGCTGCGGCCCGCAATCCGGCCGAACGTCGCGCCGGAGACGAGCCCGGTGCCGGCCGGGTAGTTGTCGTAGAACAGCCCGCCGACCATCTCGCCGCAGGCGAGCAGGCCCGGGATCGGCCGCCAATCGGTGCCGATCACGCGGGCGTTCTCATCGACCTTGAGGCCGCCGAAGGTGAAGGTGATCCCGCCCGTGGCCGTGTAGGCGTAGAACGGGGGCTTGTTGAGCTTGAGCGCCCAGTTGGTCTTCTCGAGCGCCAATCCGCTCGTGGACAGCCCATCCTTCTGGGATGGGTCGAAGCCCGCCGAGGCGTCGCGCGCGGCGGCATTGTATTCGTGCAACGTCCGGAGCGCCTGCTCCTTGTTGTCGATGTCCAACTGCGCGACCAGCGCTTCCAGCGTGTCCGCCACCAGCGGCTTGCTGGTGGAGTAGCGCGGCTCCAGCAGGTGCACGACCTGACTGTCGAAGATCTGGTAGGCCTTGGCGCCGGGCTCGGCCAGGATGGCGCGGCCATACTTGGCGTAGGTGAACATGGCGCCATCCTCACCCTCGTCGACGAAGCGGCGGCCGTTGCGGTTGATCATGACGCCGTAGAGATAGCTGAGGCGGTTCGAGCGGTCGGTCAGCTCCCGGGGGGCGAAGTTGCCCCAGTCGGCCGAGATCGGCGTGGCATGGCAGCCGCTCCATTGACCCCACGGCATCGCGCCGAGGTCGTTCATCGCCATGCGCAGCCCGTCGCCCTGGTTGTGCGGCGTGCCCCGCACCTTCGCGGCACCCACCAGGGGGCCGATGTGCTGCGTGCGCATCTGCACGTTCGCCTCGAAGCCACCGCAGCCGAGCACGACCGCGCGCCCGGCGATCTCGTGGACTCCCTCGTCGTCACGGACGGTGACCCCGCTCGCATGGCCGCGCTTGTCCATCAGCAGGCCGATGACCGCGGCCCCGTAGCGGATCTCGATGCCGATCTCGTCGCAGCGGCGGAACCAGGCCGTGCTCAGGCCGACGCCCTCATGCTCGGCCCGCACGACCAGGCCGCGCGCCCACACCACCTTGTTGCCCTTGCGCACGCCCGTGAGCGTGATGGCCGGCTCCATCGGGACCCCGTTCGCGTGCATCCAGAACACGGTGTCCTTGGAGTTGTCGACCAGCACGCGCGACAGCACCGGGTCCGTTTGGCCGGAGGTGACGCGCATGAGGTCGCCGTGAAAATCGGCGCGCGTGTAGGGCTGGATGCCCTCGTAGAAATTCTCGAACGCCTGCTCCACGCCGGGCAGCAGCGGGCCGATCTCGCGCGGATCATCGAAGGCGAAACGCAGCACGCCCCCGCTCCAATGCGTGTTGCCGCCGCGCATCTCGCGAGGCGCCTTCTCCAGCACGACGACGCGCTGCGCTCCGTTTTCCTTGGCCGACACGGCCGCCGCGAGCGCGGCATTGCCCGCACCGACGACGATGACGTCATAGAAGGGGGCCTCTGCCGGCTCGGTCATGTCAGATCCTTTCCACTTGAGTGATGTCGGTCGCGCAGCATCGCGGTCATGCTGCGGACCTCGAACTCATCGGCCTGCAGCGCGCGGCCGATCAGCTCCACCGCGGCCTCATGGCCGATGGCGGGGGCCAGCAGGTCCCTCGCCTTCTCGACGATCCGCTCCTCGCCGATCGGGCGGGACCAGCTGCCTAGCGGCGCGTCGCAGCGCCGCGTCAAGGTATCCCCGCGTTCCGGCTCGACGGTGATGTCCACATGCATGCGGTCGAAGCGGCCGGAGATCGTGGGGTCCGGCCGCAGCTCAATGGCGGCGAGCAGGGCGACCATATCCGGCGCAAAGCGGCGGGCGTCGGTGAAGCTGCCGGACCCGACGGCGCCGTCGAGCAGCGCGGCCGCGGCGGTATACTGCCAGGAGAACTTTCCATCGAGCCCATCCTTTGGCTGCGGCCGGTCGATATACGGCATCGGCGGCACCGTGAGCACGACCCGGCGGATCGGGCCGGAGCCGAGCGTCTCGCGCGCCGCTAGCGCCGCGGTGATGCCGAAATGAGTTGCGAACTGGGAGGGGAACAGCTTCCAGGCGGGCCCCGGGTCGAGGGCGCGCGGCGCATCAACCGGTGCGGTAAGCGGCGCCGGGTCGAAGCTGTCCGGGAACAGCGACGGCCCCCAACCGCGCGGGCTGCCGATCGCGTCCTCATTGGCGCTGAAGCCCGACGCCGCGAGCAGAGCAGCCTCGAGCCCGTGCGCGGCACCATCCCCGCAATGCAGCGCCTTGGTCATCGAGCCGACATTGGCCAGCAGCCCGGCGGAGCGGGAGGCGGCGATACCCACCGCAGCGGCCAGCCGCTCCGGGGCGAGCCCAAGCATGCTCCCACAGGCCAGCGCGGCCGCGAGCGGGCCAACCGCGCCGGGCGGGTGCAGGCTGAGCTTTGCGGGCTCGATCTGCCCGCTCGCCAGCCGGAGCCGCCCCTGCGCCTCGATACCCTTGGCCAGGCACGAGAGCAGCACGCCTCCCTGGGGCGACGAACCCGCGGCTTCGCGGCGTTCGGCCAACGCCAGCAGCGCCGGCAGAAGAGGCGAGATGGCGTGGTTGGGCGGGTTCCACATCGGCTCGTAGTCGAGCACGTGCATGGACATGCCGTTGACCCGCGCGGCGTTGGCGGGGGCCGCGGACGCCCCTTGGCCGATCAGCGTGGCGGGCCCGCCGCCGTTCTCCCGCGCCAGAGCAGCCATCGCGCGCGGACCGGGCTCGGCAGCCCCGGCGACCGCCACCGCGAGACCATCGAGCAGCAGCAGCCGGCAGCGTCGCAGCAGAGCCGGGTCGTCGGCCGGCCAGTCGGCCAGGCGCTGAGCGAAAGCGAGGGTGAGCGAGTGCTGGGGAGCGTCCCGGGTCATTCTGCCGCGAGCGGCAGAGCGCGGTAGAACACCTCGCCGGTGAACAGCCGCCGTGCCGTGCGATAGACGGTGGCGTGCCGGATGTGGACGCCGCCCGCGAGCGGCTCGACGTCGGCATCCACCAGGATGACGCCGGACGGGTGCGCGATCCTGAGCGGGCCTTCCTGCGCCTGGACGAGGCGGTGCGGGACGCTGCCCGGCACGCGGCAAGCCGCGGCCAGGCACAGCGCGCCGGTCAGCGGCACCGCGCGGTGCGGCTGGCCGATCGAGATCATGCGGACCAGGATGTCGCACTCGGCGGCGCCGACGACGCGGCCGGAGAGTGTCGGCGCGTCGCAGGGCCCGGCGACCACCGCGATCTTTGGGACGCCGAGAATTCCGGCGGCTTCCGCCGGGTCGGCGGCCAATCCCATCATCACCGAAGCCCGGCAGCGGATCGCCTCCAGCCGCGCCAGCAATCCGCAATCCCGCTCGAACGCCTCCGGCAACTCGGTGCCCTGCAGCCCCAGCGCTTCCGCGGGCACGAACACGCAGGGGTTGGCGGCATCGACCAGGCTGGCCGGGAGGTCGCCCAACCCCTCGATCGCGATGAGATCGGTCGCATTGCCAGTTGGCAGGAGATGGCCGGTTCGCGCGCCGCCGGGGTCGTTGAACTCGAGCTTGATCGGCGCCCCCGAGCCGGCCACGCCGTCCAGCACCAGGCCGCCGTCCACGGCGGCGCGCCCGTCCTCGACGGCAAAGCGCGCGGTGATGATCTTGTTGGTGTTGGTGTTGTGGATGCGGACCGCCGCTTCGCCGCCCACGGGGGCAGGCACCAGGCCCTCATCGAGCGCGAACGGTCCGATCGCGGACGACATGTTGCCGCAGTTGGCGGAGTAATCGACGACCGGCGTGCCGACCGAGATCTGGGCGAAGGTGTAGTCGACGTCCGCATCCGGCCGGGTCGGCGGACCCACGACACAGACTTTCGACAGCGACGAGACGCCGCCCCCCATGCCGTCGAGCTGCCGCCCGTTCGGATCTGGCGAGCCCATCGCGGCCAGGAAGATCGGCGTCCAATCTTCACGGTCGGCCGGGAGGACGTCGCGATGGAAGATGAGCGCGTTGGATGTGCCGCCGCGCATGAACGTGGCGCGCAGGGAGCGTTGCCGCATATCTCCTCCCGTCAGCTTGCGTCCCGTTGCATACAGGGTCATACTGCTGAGGACAAGCCAGGGTGGGTTGCTCATTTGGAGAACGCGGCGGCGCTAGACAGCAAGGCTCCCGACCGGGTGGTGCCGTTACGGACAACGGGCCGGCTCGCCGAACAGGCCTACCAGGCGATCCGATCAGCCATCCAAGAGGGCAGGCTCCAACCTGGCCAGCGCGTGCCCGAGATCGATCTGAGCGACTGGCTCGGCATGAGCCGCACGCCGGTTCGCGAAGCCCTGCGGCGCCTGCAGTCCGATCATATGGTGGTGCATGCGCCGGGCGGCGGCCTCGCGATCGCTCAGCATGATCTGCGGGCGATCGCCGAACTCTACGACATGCGGGAAAGCTTGGAGGGCACCGCCGCGAGTCTGGCTGCGCGGAACGCCGGGCCGTCGGAAATGATGATGCTGGAGGCCATGCTGGCGGGAGCCCGGTCGCTGCCGGCTGACCCCGCCGTGCATGCCCGCGAGAACACGCGCCTGCACGAGCAGATCTACCGGGCGGCACATAATCGCTTCCTCCTCAAGCAGGTCGGCGACCTTCACGACGCCGTGGCACTGCTGGGCCGGACCACGTTCGCCGCGGAGGGCCGGATCGCCCAAGCTTGGGCGGAACATGAGGAAATCGTCGCCGCGATCGCGGCCCGTGAGGCCGACCGGGCGGAACGCCTGATGCGGCTCCACGTGCGCCGCGGCCTCGAGCTGAGGCTGCAGGCAATGGCGCACGACGCACGCTGAGTTTCGAGGCCGACCTGGAACACCGGGCGGAACAGGAGGGAGTCCAATGACGAAGTCGGGATCGGATCTGCAGATCGGCCGCCGCGCGGCGCTGACGCTCTTCGCCTCACTGGCGGCGGGGGCCACGGCCCGTGCGGCCGACGATTGGGCGGAGGTCGAACCCGCGGCGCGGAAAGAAGGCCGGGTCGTCCTGTATCACAACATGCGGCCGCAGGGCGCCGAGATCCTGCTCGGCGCCTTTCGGAAAGCCCATCCCGGCATCGAGACCGAGCACATCCGGCTCGGCAGCGCCCCGCTCAACGAGCGTTTCGCCACCGAATTCAATGCGCAGCGCAACCTCGCCGACGTGATGCTGAGCTTCCCGGACGACACCTTCTTCAAGGGCGTCGACAGCGGCGGCTGGGCGCTCCAGTGGTCGCCGCCGGAGTTCGCCGCGTTCCCGCCGAAAGACAACCACCAGAACCGTGCCTTCGCCGTGAACACGACGCGGAACGTCATCATCTGGAACAAGAACCGCGTCCGTGCGCCCGATGCGCCCAAGGAGTGGAGCGACCTCTGGTCGGCTCGCTTCAAGGGCCGCGTCGGCATGGACCCGCCCTGGCGCTCCGTTGCGGTGCAGGGTGTGGCCGCGCTGTGGAACAAGTTGGGGATGACGGATGCGGCCGAGAAGCTGCGTGACAACGACGTCCGCTTCTTCGAGGGTTCCGCCGGCGTCTACCAGGCGGTCCTGCGCGGCGACGTGCAGATCGCGACGCTTGCCGACCTGCCGCTCGAGCCGGGGCTCGAGGATGGCGCGCCGATCGGCTTCGTCTATCCGCAATCGGGCACCGCCTACAGCGACGGCTACTTGTTCGTCAGCGCCCGCGCGCCTCACCCGGCCGCGGCGAAGCTGTTCGCGAACTGGCTGCTCAGCGTGCCGGGCCAGGAGTCGTTGCAGGAAAACGATGGCCTGCCGGTGACCCGGCCCGGCGTGCCACCGCCGAAATTCATCCCGCCCACCGCCAGCCTATCCAACGCCGTCGACACGCTCACCCTGATCGGAGGGTCGGGGCAGGACGACCTTATCCGGCATTGGCGCACCGTCTTCGGCATCCGATAGCGTGTCCCACGCCGAACAATCGCTCGGGATCGCCGGCGCCGTCGTAGCCCGGCCACGCGCGCCTAGGCGAACGGGCGGCGTGCTCTCGGTCGCGTACGCCGGCGTGTTCGGCATCGTGGGGCTGCTCGCGCTGACCCCGGTCGCGGCGCTGGTGCTCGGCAGTTTCCGCGACACGGCACCGGGCACGCCGGGCGGCCACTGGACGCTCGCGAACTGGCAAGGCCTCACCTCGCCGGGCGTCGTCGACACGTTGGTGACCACGTTGATCGTGGCGGGCTCGGTCACGGCGCTGTCGATGGTGTTCGGCACGGCGCTCGCGCTCGTCATCCACCGGACCGATTTCCGCTGGTCGGGCGCGATGACCGCGATGCTCGCGCTCAGCTTCTACTTTCCGTCATTCATCCTGGCGATGGCCTGGATCGTCATCGGCTCGCCCGGCGGGCTGATCAACGACGTCCTGCAGGACACGCTCGGGATCGATTGGCTGTCGGTCGACATCTACACGACGACCGGGATCATCTTCGTGATGACGCTGCACCAAATCCCGTTCGTGTATCTCACGATGCGGGGCCCGATCATGGGCATGGACCCCAGCTACGAGGAGGCGGCGCGCACGGCGGGAGCCTCGTCGTGGCGGATGCTGAGCCGGGTCACGCTGCCCATGCTGTCTTACGCGCTCGGATCGAGCGCCCTGCTCTGCCTCATCATGGCGCTCGAGCAGTTCGGCATTCCCGTGCTGATCGGGGTGCCGGGCCGGGTCACGGTCCTGGCGACGCAGATCTACCTGCTCTGCCGCTTCCCGCCGACCGCCTACGGGCTCGCGGCCGCGGCCGGATTGACGCTCTCGGCGCTGACCGGGGTCGCGATTATGCTGCAGCGGCGGCTGGCGCGGGGCGGCCGCGCCGTCGTCACGACGGGCAAGGCGGGGCGGATCACGCCGGTGCCGCTGGGCCGCCTCCGCTTCGTGGTGAACGCGCTTTGTGCGTTCTACGTCCTGATCGCGCTCGTGCTGTCGAGCGTCATCCTGCTCTACACCTCGCTGATCAAGTTCTTTACCGCGAGTCCGTTCGACGCCGCGTTCACCTGGCGCAACTACACGTACGTCTGGCAATCGTCCGACA
>Ga0326763_1000599_pt1 | contig 12448 bp, 7 predicted proteins | sample NORPS_P_FD_207671 | JGI IMG/M metagenome (GOLD analysis project Ga0326763, IMG submission 207671) | Hot spring water microbial communities from Norris Geyser Basin, Yellowstone National Park, WY, United States - NOR.PS_P | ecosystem: Environmental > Aquatic > Thermal springs > Unclassified...
GATCGATCGTACATTGTCAGGCCGCGTGCCCGCGCACACCGTCGCAGCCCGCCGGGTGTCGATGCTGGCTCTCCTGCGCGCATCGGCTGCAGCCTCGCCCCCGGCGCTCTGCTCTGTACCGATCCGACTGACGCGATCGATCGTGCATCGTCAGGCCGCGCGCCCGCGCACACCGTCGCAGCCCGCCGGGTGTCGATGCTGGCTCTCCTGCGCGCATCGGCTGCAGCCTCGCCCCCGGCGCGAGCGCGACGGACCTCAACCGCCAAGCTGGGGCGCTGGGGAGAGGCGCCGCCCGCCCGGATGCGCGTGATCGCCGACGGAGGGCGGCCGAGGCGCATAGCGCCCCGTCCTGACCGCGCCCGCGCCGTCCTTCGCGAACCGCTTGAAAAAGCTGTCGCTGTTCCACTGCGGACGATCGGGCGCATCGGCCACGCGGGTGATGACGTCGGCCAGATAGCTGTTGAACGCGGCCGCTGCGGCCTTATCGAGCGGCTGCCCGGCATCGTCGGACGGGGCGTGGTAGCGCGACTTCAGGAACGCTGCCTCAAGGCCCTTCTCTTCGGGCGTCACGCCTTCGAACTTCAGCATCAGCGACGGCACGCCGGTGCGGACGAAGCTATACTGATCGCTGCGCGTGAAGATGTTGCGGTCGGGCGCCGGATCGGGGACCAGCGTCAGCCCGTGCGCTGCCGCCGCCGCGCGCGCGACGGGGCCGAGCGAGCTTTCGTCGGCGCCGTAGGCGACCATGGTTTTCAGCGGGAAGAGCGGGAGGAACATGTCCATGTTCACGTCCGCCACGATCGCGCCTGGAGCGACCGTAGGGCGGTTGGCGTAATAGCGCGAGCCGAGGAGGCCACGCTCCTCAGCGCAGACCGCGACGAACAACACGCTGCGTTTCGGCCGTTTTGGCTTCAGCACGCGCGCGGTTTCGATGAGGCTGGCGACGCCCGAGGCGTTGTCCATCGCTCCGTTATAGACGCGGTCGCCGTTGATCGGCGCGCCGATCCCTAGGTGATCGAGATGCGCTGTCAGCACCACATACTCACGCGCCAGCTTCGGATCGCTACCGGGCAGCATCGCGGCGACATTGGGCGCGGACACGTCGCGAGTCGTGTAAACAACGTTTGCCGACAGCATCTTGCCGATATCGAAGCGCGGCAGGGGGGCGCCCTTCTCCTGCAGCGCGATCAGCTCGGCGAAGCTGTGGCCGGTGCCCTCAAACAGCCTGTCGGCCTCGGCCGGGTTGAAGGTCGCCACGAAATGCCGCTGTTTGGCGTCGCGGAGCGCTTGGTCGGCAAGCACCATGCCCGATTGGCCCGCGAGCAGCCGCTGGCGCTCCCACGGGATGTCGCTGGACTTCGGGTTGTTGAGCACGATCGCGCCGACCGCGCCCGCGCGCTCCATCGCGGGCCAGAACTCGGCGGCACGGGCATGGGACTTGAGCGCGCCCGACAGGTTCGACGGCCCGCCATTCACGTAGACGACGATCTTGCCGCGCAGATCCTGCCCCGCGAAGTCGTCATAGCCCGCATCGGGCAGGTGCAGGCCATAGCCGATGAACACAAGCGGCGCGTCAGAAACCTCCTTCAGCTGCGGCTGACGGCCGATCAGCAGGTCATGGCCGACGGCAAGCGGCTTGCCGTCGAGGCTGACCTTGGAGGCGTTCTGGTCGACGACCTGCTCCTCGAAGCGGACGGTCTGGAAATGGCTGCCGCCCTCCCCCGCGGGCTTGAGGCCGAGCGCCCTGAACTGCGCCGCAGTATAGTCGGCCGCGCGTTGGTAGCCGGGCGTGCCGGTCAGGCGGCCTTCATACTTGTCGTCGGCAAGTTCGGTCACGTGGCTCCACCAGCGGTCGGCGGCGGCCGAGGACGCGCCGGTCGACGGGGCGGCGTGCGCGGTGGCGGCGAGGAGCAGCGCGGCTGCAAGAGCGGGCTTCAGCATGGCGCGACGGTAGTTTGCCGGAGCGGCGGAGCAAAGCCCCGCAGAGCTGCGGGCGACGCTTGCGAGACCCCGGCGCCAAGCCCCTCCACCTTCCGGAGAGGGGCTGGTAGGGCGTCGGCGCCATGCTCGCCGCCCTCGCACTCGCCGCCGCAACGATCGCGGACCCGCGCGCCTTCGTGCTGCTCGGCGACGGCGGCGTGCGAGAGGTTCGCGTCGCCACCGCCGCCGGCGCCTGCCCCACGCTCACCGTCGATGGCCGCACCGTCGCGATGCGCGAGCGCGCGCCGCCCGCGACGCTCCCCGGTCGGCGCGGCCCGGCGGGCGAGTCGGCGCCCGCCGCCTTCCCGCGAGTCTGCGAAGCAACGTTGCCCGCTCCGACCCGATCCGCGTCGCTCAGCGGGCGCCGACTGCCGCTCGGCGCGCGCATGGTGCGGCGCATCGCGGTGATCGGCGACACCGGCTGCCGCCTGAAAGCGGCGAGGGCGGGCGGCGGCGAGTTCCAGGCGTGCAACGATCCCGCCCAGTTCCCGCTCGCACGGATCGCCGCGTCGGCCACGCGCTGGAAGCCCGACCTTGTCGTCCACGTCGGCGACTATCACTACCGCGAATCGCCCTGCCCGGCGGACAATGCGGGCTGCGCGGCCTCGCCGTGGGGCTATGGCTGGGAGGCGTGGGAGGCCGACCTTTTCACGCCCGCAGCACCACTCATCGCAGCCGCGCCGTGGCTCGCCGTGCGCGGCAACCACGAAAATTGCGCACGCGCGGGTTCGGGCTGGCAGCGGCTGCTCGCGCCGGGCCGGCTGACGCCCGAGCGCAGCTGCGACGCCCCCGGCGACGACCGCACCGGCGATCGCGACCCGGCCGTGACCTTGCCGCTGGGCGGCGGAGCGCGGATCGTGGACCTCGATCTGGCGAACGCACCGAACGATCCGCTGCCGCCCGGCGACCTTCGGCTTGGGCAAATTGAGGCCGCCCGCGCCCGGCTTGGAGCCGACGCGGCACGGGGCGGATATACGATCATGGCAACGCACCGCCCGCCGCTCGCCTTCGCGGCCGACGCGCGCGCGCTTTACCCCGGCAACGGCGCGATCCAGCAGGGATTTCACGATTTCCCGCGCGGGGTGGGGCTGGTGCTTTCGGGCCACGTCCACGTGTGGGAGCAGCTGAGTTTCACGACGTCGCACCCCAGCCAGTTCGTCGTCGGCCTCAGCGGCACCGCCGAGGATCTCGCTCCGCTCCCCGACAGCCTCGCCCCGGACCAGACGCCGATGCCGGGCGCGGTCGTCGAGCGGTTCGACCACTGGGTCGGCCGCTTTGGCTGGATGAGCCTGACACGCGTCGGGCGCTCCGCCGACCGCTGGACCGCCGAGCTGCGCGATACGGATGGCCGCGTCGTCAAGCGCTGCCGCATCGCTGGGCGGCGATCAGCGTGCAGCGATGTGTGAGGAAGGCTGGAGCGGGCGGCGGGAATCGAACCCGCACTGGAAGCTTGGGAAGCTTCTGTTCTACCACTAAACTACGCCCGCGCTGGCGTGGGCCGGGTTGTGCTGGCTCCGCGCGGGCGCGTCAAGCGGTGGCGGCGATCGACGACGGAGCCGCGGCAGAACGGCGAAGCGCGGCGGCTGATCCACGGCTGAGCGCGGGCAGCGGACCGAATCGCGATCCGCAGCTGGCCGGCCGCCTGTTCCACGCCGACGCCGCGATTCGACATGGGCGCCGACGCCATCCGCCAATGAAGGCGCACGGTGTCTGCTCGGTATTCCTGCCCGGCGTCGGCGCAGCCTAGGCGGCCGGGGTGCGCGCGGCCGACCCTCGCAGCCGGTGCGACCGCCCCGGGAAGGGCCCGAGCCGCAAGTAGCGGAAGCCTTGCGCAGCCGCTATTGCGCGCGGGGGATGTGAGGGTGTGCGTGCTGTTTCGGGCGGATCGGGATGTCAGTTCGGCGGGCGTGATCAGACCGCCCAAATGGCTGTGGCTGGCGGTCGCGCTCATCTGGGCGGTGGCGGTTGCGCGGCTGCAGATCGCGCTCGGCCGCAGCGCATGGGATTACAGCCTGCTCGATCCCGACAACTACACGCGCCTCCAGCAGGTGCGCGACCTCACGGCCGGGCAGAGCTGGTGGGACCTGCATCAATGGCGTGTCGACCCGCCAAGGGGCACGCTGATCCACTGGTCGCGGCTGGCCGACCTGCCGTTCCTGCTGACGCTGTGGCTCGTGACGCCGTTCGCCGGCGCGCACGCCGAGCAGATTGCGCTGCTTGCGACCCCGATGTGGCTGGTGGGGCTTGCTTTCCTGTTCCAGGCACGCGCCTCGGCGGCACTGGGCGGCGTGTGGGGGGGCGTGGCGGCCGCCGCCTATGGCGCGCTCGCCAGCCGGATGCTGCTGAAGTTCCTGCCGGGCAATATCGACCACCACGCGCCGCAGATCGTGCTGTTGCTCGGCGCAACAGCTAGTCTGGTCGCGGGCCGCGGGGTGCGGGCGGGGTTGGCGGCGGGGATCGCCTGCGCGGCGTCGCTGCTGGTCGGCCTGGAGCTGCTGCCGCACCTCGGCCTGATCGGCCTGTGGGTGGTGGCGGTGTGGGTGGGGCGTGGCGACGAGCGGCGCGGGCTCGCGCTTGGGTATTTCGTCGGCCTCGCGGGCGGCACCGCGCTGCTGGCTGCGCTGACGGTCGCTCCGTCGCAGTGGTTCTTGCCGTGGAGCGATGTCGCCGGACGCGGGCATCTGCTGGCTGCGCTGCTGTTCGGCACGGCCTTTGTTGCGGCCGTGGCGCTGGTGCGCAGCGACTGGCGCGCCCGGTTGGCGGTGGCTGGTGCGATCGCGCTGGTGGGCGGCGCAGCGGTGCTGCTGCTGACGCCCGAGGTCATCGCTTCACCCTTCGTGCATGTCGATCCGGTGCTGAAGCGGCTGTGGTTCGATAATGTGCAGGAGGTCCGCTCGGCGCGCGGCATCTGGCGCAAGAGCCAACTCGACGCGATCGGGCTCTACGGCCCGCTGCTGTTCGCAGTCGCTGCGGGCTCGTGGCAGTGGAGCCGCCTGACCGGCGCGCGCCGCGACGGGATGGCGCTGGCGACTGCGCTGACGGCGGTCGCGCTGGCGATCGGCCTGTGGCAGCACCGCGGCACCGTCGCGGCCTACGCGGTCGCCGCCATCCCGGCGAGCGTTGCGCTCGCAGCGGTGTGGACCGGCGGGCGTGCCGGGCCGGGCGCGAAGGCCGTGGCGCTGCTGCTGCTCACCTCCAGCACGTTTCCGGCGGTGCTCGACGGCGGGCGGGCTTTGTGGAACAGCCTCAATCCAACGAAGACCAAGGGGGCGTCGCGCGATGTCGATTGCCTGGTCGATACGCGCGCATGGAGCGCGTGGCGCGGCAAGCCGGGTCTGGTACTCGCCGGGACCGACCTTGGGTCGATGACGCTCGTCGCGACGCGGAACAGCGTGCTTGGCATCGGCATGCACCGCAACAACGAGCCCAACCGCTTCATCTTCGATCTGTTCATGGCTCCGCCCGAGCGCGCGCGCGCGATGGCCGTCGCGCGCGGCGGCGACTATCTGCTGTGGTGTCACAACGGCGCCGAGGGCGGCATCTGGCGCAAGGCGGGCGGGACCACGAGCCTCGCCGCGGCGCTTGAGCGGCGCGAGCCGCTGCCGTGGCTTGAGCGCCAGCCGCTGCCGGGCGCCAGGCATCTCGAGCTCTACCGGATCAGACGACAGGTCGCTGGTGCCCGCGGCCGGGCTCGAACCGGCACGGAGGTCGCCCCCCGAGGGATTTTAAGTCCCTTGCGTCTACCAATTTCGCCACACGGGCCAGCGCCAGTGCTGTAGCCGCGCGGCGCGCGCTGGCAAACGCCCCTCAGGCCGGTGGCGAGACGCCGCTCTCGCCGCGATCGCCGCCGCTGTCGCCGGTCTCGTTCTCCAGATTCAGGCGATGGCGCATCTCGCGGCCCGCCTTGAAATAGGGCACGCGCTTGGCCGCCACCTCAACCGGCTCGCCGGTGCGCGGGTTGCGGCCCATGCGGCCGTCGCGGGCGCGCGTCGAGAACGCCCCGAAGCCCCGCAGCTCGACGCGCCGCCCGTCCACGAGCGCGTCGGCGATCGTCGACAGGATGCTGTTCACCACGCGCTCGGCTTCCTTCACGGTGAGGTGGCGGTTGCGCTGAGCGACGCGCTCGATCAGCTCGGACTTGATCATGCGTGGAATGCTTAATGACTCCCTCGGGCCGGGCCAATAGCCGTGAGCACGAGGGCGGTTCGGCGGGTGCAACCGCCTGATCTGCTAGCCTATCTTTACTGGGCAGGCGCAGCCGCCACGTAGGCCGGGCGCGCGCCGACGGTCGGCAGCGATTCCCACCCCCCGCCAAGCGCTCGATAAAGCTGCACGATATCCAGCTGCAGCGACCCTTCGCTCTGCGCCAGATTGTCCTCGGCCTGCAGCAGCGCCGCCTGCGCGTCGAGCACCGCGGTGAGGCTGGTCAGCCCCACGCGATATTGCGCGCGGATCGCGTCGACCGACCTGCGCGCGCTCGCCACGCCCTGGCGCAGGCTGACCGCGCGGCGCTGCTCGGCGTCGATCCGCGCAAGCGCGTCCTCCACCTCGCTCAGCGCGCGCAGCACGGTCTGCTGGTAGGCGACATAGCTCTGCTCGCGCTGCTCGCGCCGCACCCCGACCGCGCCCTTGCGGCGGCCGAAATCGAGCAGCGGGAAGCTGATGCCCGCAGTCCCGGAAAGCTGGACGCTGTCGCCCGAAAACAGGTTTGAGAGCCCCAGCGAGAGGAACTGCGCGGCGCCGTTCAGGTTGATCTTCGGGTAGAGGTCGGCGACTGCGACGCCGATGTCGGCGGTCGCCGCCGCAAGCCGGCGCTCGGCCGCGCGGATGTCCGGGCGTCGGCGCAGCAGGTCCGAAGGCAGGCCGGCGGGGACGATCGGCGGCGCGGAGAGCTGAACACCGCCGGGTGGAGGCTCGTCGAACGTGCCGGTCAGCTCCTCGGGCGTGCCGCCGACGAGGATGCCGAGCGCGTGGATCTGCGCCTTGGCCTGCGAGACGATAGGATCGATCGTGCCCTTGGCGGCAGCGATCTGCGTGCGCTGGCGGTCGGCATCGACCGCTGGGATCAGGCCGTTCCTCGCCTGGGCTTCGAGCAGTTGCAGCGTCTCCTGCTCGCGCCGCAGCTCTGCGTTGGCGATGGCGAGGCGCCGCTGCAGCAGCCGGAGCTGGAGGTAGCCAGTCGCGATCTCCGACGCGATCGTGACGCCGGTGTCGCGGCGGCTCCATTCGGCCTGCTCGACTCGCGCGCGCGCCGCCTGCACGCCGCGGGTGGCTCCGCCGAAGATGTCGATCTGCCAGCTCGCCGTCGGCCCGACAGTCCAGGTGGTGAAGCCCGTGCCCGGAAGCCCGATGCCCTCGCCGGGTGTGACGCCCGTGCCGCCTCCCGCGCCGCCGCCGAAATTGCGTGCGATCGCGGCGAAGCCGCCGTTCTTGCTCAATTCGGTGCGGTTGACGCTGCCGCCAATGTCGGCGCTGGGGAACAGCGCAGCGCGGCTCTGCGCCACCTCATAGCGCGCCTGCCGCACCCGGCTGGCTGCCGCGCGAAGATCGAGATTCTGCGCCAGTCCGCGCTCAACAAGGCCAGTCAGCACCGGATCGTTGAACGACCGCCACCATTGGCCGAGATCGCCGGGCTCGCCCGCGACCTGCGGCTCGGCGAAACGCTGCGGCGCGATCAACTTGGGCGCCTGGTAGTTCGGGCCGACGGTGCAGCCCGCGAGCAACAGAAAAGGCAGGATCTTGCGCATCAATGGGCCGCCGGGCGCCCCTTCGATGGGCGCAGCAGGAGGGAGAAGGGTGCGACGATCAGCACGAAGAGCATCAGGTTGCGAAACACGTCGACGAAGGCGAGCGTCGCGGCCTGCGTCTGGATCTGGCTGAACAGCACGCCCACGGCACTGCTTGTGTCGCTGCCCGCCTGCCGCAAGGCGTCACCGATGCGGTCGATCGTCGACGCATAGTTAGGGTCGAGCGCCTGCGCCCGGTTGACGAGCATCGACTGATGGACCTGCTGCTGCTGCGCCAGCGTCGACTGCGCGTAGGCGATGCCGAACGTGCCGCCCAGATTGCGGAACACGTTCAAGAGCGCCGACGCCTGGTTCGTATCCTGCGGCTTCAGCCCGACATAGGCCGCGCCGGTGATCGTGACGAACAGGAACGGCAGTCCGACCGCCTGGAACAGTCGCGCGGTCGAAGCGTCGCCGAAGCTGATCGTGGAATTGATCCGCCCCAGATCCCAAAGCGCGAAGGCTTCGATCAGCAGCGCGCCGAAGATCACGAAGCGCGCGGGGATCTTCGAGGAAGCGAGCCCCGCAAGCGGCATCATCAGCACGCTCACCATGCCGCCGATCGTCAGCGCACGGCCTGCGTCGGTGGCGGTGTAGCCCAGCACCTGTTGCAGGAATTGCGGGATCAGCTGCGTCGTCCCGAACAGGATGATGCCAAGCACCATCATCACGAACACCGCGATCGCAAAGTTGCGCCGCCCTAGAAGACGGACGTTGACGATCGGGTTCTTGCGGCTGAGCTCCCATAACACGAAGAGCACCAGGCTGACCGCCGAGATGATCGCGAAACTGACGATGAAGCTCGATTGGAACCAGTCCTCGCGCTCGCCGCGGTCGAGCGTGATCTCGAGGCAGCCGAGGCCGGCGGCGACCAGCAGGAAGCCGATCCAGTCGACCTTGATGCCGCTGGCCCTGCGCGCCTTCTGGTCGCGGATCAGCGCGGGCGGTTCGGCCATCAGTGCGCCGACAAGGAACAGCGACAGGATTCCGACCGGCACGTTGATGAGGAAGATCCAGTGCCAGCTGGCGTTGTCGGTGATATAGCCGCCGAGCGTCGGGCCGATGGTCGGCGCGGTCACCACGACAAGGCCATAGGCAGCAAACGCCGCACCGCGCTTCGAAGGCGGGAAGGTGTCGGCAAGGATCGACTGCTCCGACGCTGCGAGCCCGCCACCGCCGATGCCCTGGAACACGCGCGCGATGATCAGCACGACAAGGTTCGGCGCCAGCCCGCACAACAGCGAGCTGGCCGTGAACAGCGCCACCGACGCCATGTAATAGCGCTTGCGCCCGAAGGTGTCGGCCAGCCAGCCGCTGATCGGCACGATGACCGCGTTCGCGACGAGATAGCTCGTCAGGATCCACGTCGCCTGATCGGGCGTGACCGAAAGGCTGCCCGAGATGTGGATGAGGCTGACATTCGCGATCGCGGTGTCCAGCACCTCCATGAAGGTCGCCAGGCTGATGACGATGACGATCAGCCACGGGTTTCGATGCCCCGCCGCCGAGCGGTCGGGAGTCCAGCCTGCGTCGGCCGGGTTGGCCGCGGTCGCCATCAGTCGCGGACCCTGACCTTCGGCACCACCGACATGCCCGGCCCGATCGGATATTTGAGCGGATCGGGGCTGTCGAATGCGATGCGCACCGGCACGCGCTGCACCACCTTCACGAAATTGCCCGTCGCGTTCTGCGCCGGCAGCAGCTGGAACGCCTGGCCGGCCCCACGCTGGAAGCTTTCGATGTGGCCCCTGAACAGCACGTTCGGGATCGCGTCGACCTTGATGTCGACGGGCTGACCGACGCGCATCCCGGCTAGCTGCGTTTCTTTGAAGTTCGCCGTTACCCACATGTGATCGGGCACGATCGCCATCAGCTGGCTCTGCGGCGTGACGTAGGAGCCGACGTTCACGTTGCGGTTGGCGACCACGCCCGCGATCGGCGCGACGATCCGACCATAGTTTTGCGTGATCTGGGCGGTGTCTACGCGCGACTGCGCGGCCTCGACCTTGGCCTGCGCGGCCTTGATCGCCGCCTCGGCGCTCGCCAGCTGGCGCACTGTCGCGCCGATATTCGCGCCAGCGTTGCGAACGCTCGCGCGCGCGGCGGCTTCCTGCGCCAGCGCGACATTGAGCTCGGCGCGCGCCGCGTCGATCGTCGTCTGCGCCACCGCGCTCGGCTGCTCGCGCTGCAGCTGCAGATAGCGGGCGAGGTCGCGGCGCGCTCTTTCTACCTGCGCGCCGGGCACGCCGACGTTCGCGCTCTGCTGGCCGCGCGTCGCCTCCGCGGCCGCGATGTTCGCGCGAACCTGCTCGCGCTCAGCTTCGGCCTGCGCCAGCTGGCCGCGAGCCTCGGCCAGCTGCGCCTCGGCGTTCTGCAGGCTGGCGTTGAGCTCGGCCGGGTCGATGACGGCGAGCAGGTCGCCGGGTTTCACGTGCTGATTGTCCTGCGCGGGCACCGCGGTCAGGCGGCCGCTGGTCTGCGGCGAAACGCGGACGATGTGCGCGTCGACATAGGCGTCGTCGGTCGATTCGAAGCGCCGCGCGTCCTGCCAGTAGAGGAAGCCGCCGATGAGCGCGGCGATCAGCGCCGCCAACCCGATCCAGAAGATCGGGCGGCTGGTGAGCGGCCTGCGCGGCTTCTCGCGGCCCGGCCCATCATCGTCGAGCACGGGGAGCGCGATCGGCGGCCGCTTGCGGGCCTCGGCATCGAGTTCGGTCGGCGGGGTTGTGCTCTGCACGGACGATCCGGTCCTTCGTTGCTGCAGCGCCGCAACAACCGGGCGAACCGTTGGTTGCTGCGCGCCCGGCGGGTGAACGGCAATTAATCAACCTGGCCGGTATGGGAAATCGCCCGGCCTTTCAAGCGTCCTGTTGGCTTGACCGCCTGCCTGACGCCCCATATTCCCTCATAACCTGTCGCGCGGCGGTCGTAGCTCAATTGGTTAGAGCACCGGTTTGTGGTACCGGGGGTTGCGGGTTCAATTCCCGTCGATCGCCCCAGCGCGCTGACTCCCGGCGCCGCACCGAGTCGTCACCTCCATCCGTGCGACAAGCGGGCCATCCGGGGTCGCCGTCAGAGGACCTTGACGTCGGTTCGGGTAGCACAGCGCGGTCCGACGTAACCTTTACCGGCCCAAGTTCTTGAACGTGATACGGAATTGGAAGCTGTCGCCGGCTTTCACTGCGATGTCGTTCACATAGTCGCGCCGCCACGTCAGCGCGAGCGCGAAACATTCATCCTCATAGGCCACGCCGAACCGGTGCCGGATCGGCTGGAAGCCGTTAAACTGGGCAAGGGGGTCTTCAGACTTGGACGTCAGATCAAGGATCGCTGCGCCGAACACCGACCAATAGCGGCGGAATTGCAGGCGGGCGGTTGCGCGCAGCTCCTCGCGGTCGCGCAGGTCTTCGATGAGGATATTGCGGTTGAGCCGGATATAGGCGAGCTGAACAAAGCTGCGATTGGTGCCAAGTGTCAGGTCGACATCGGTTTTCCTGAGCGCCAGGTTCGCCTGGTCGAAGCGGAACCGGTAAGTGAGATCGACGAAACGGCCATAGCGCACCGCCACGCGCCCGACGATGTCCGAGAACTTGTTGGTAAGCCCGGTGCCGAGCGGGAACAGATCGGGCCGGTCGTTCAGCCGGTAGCTCTGCGCGGCCTCGGCCATCAGGCGCAGGCGCGGCACCTCCAACGTGTAGTTGAGCCCGTAGGTGACGCGCGTGCCGCCCTCCCACCGGTCATAGCCGGGGAAGCGGTTCAGGCTGAAGATGTTCGTGTCGTCGAGATCGATCGCACGCGCATCCTCGTTCGGTATGACGGAGTTCGTGACATACGGGCTGGAGACGAGCTGGACACGCGGCGTGATCGTCTGCACGCCGCTGAGCGCCGGGCCGAAGAACGGCCATGCCACGTCGACCGCGGCGAGCGGGATGACGCGGCCGTGCCAGCCGTTTTCCCCGGCATAGATCGACAAGTCGGGCCGCTCGGTCTCGCTGGCATGATAGGCGTCGGCGCGGACCTGGCCGGTCAGGGTGATGCGCTGGCCCCAAACGGTCGTGAAGATCTGGCTGGTGCGGACCTGCCCCAGCGCGCGCTGGTTGTCCTCACCCGTCGTCCGCGTGATCGCCTGGGTGTTCCCCAGCACATCGAGCGTGAAGCCGAGCGGCTTCCAATCGGGCGTCCAGCGATAGGTGACGAGCGGGATCGCAATCGGCGTCAGCCCGCCCCTGTCGGTTGGGCGCAGCCCCTGGAACGCCCAGCCCTCCACCGAGAAATAGCTGTTGGTCTCGAAGCGTTCGATGCGTGCGACGCTGCGCAGCACGTCTTCCTGGCTGATGTCATAGCGGCGCAGGAACGTGTCGTCGGACGTGCCGCGGAAGCTGAACGTGGCGCGCCAGCTGGGCGAGAGTTGGAATTGGCCGTTCGCGTAGACATAGCCGCGCAGGATGTCGCCCGTGCCCTCAATCTCGTTTCCCTGACGATCAAGCGTGAAGGCGCGCGCAAGCGTGCCGATGCCGCCGATCTGGAACGGGCCCAGACTCGTCAGCTTGCGGTAGTCTGCCTCAAGCGCAGGGTTTGCGGCGGCGTAGATGCGCGGCGAGATCGTCACGTCCTGATCGGGGCCAAGCGGGATGTAGTATGGGGTGATGAGGGTGAAGCCCTGCGCGCGCGCGATGCGGAGG
>Ga0326763_1000604_pt1 | contig 12391 bp, 10 predicted proteins | sample NORPS_P_FD_207671 | JGI IMG/M metagenome (GOLD analysis project Ga0326763, IMG submission 207671) | Hot spring water microbial communities from Norris Geyser Basin, Yellowstone National Park, WY, United States - NOR.PS_P | ecosystem: Environmental > Aquatic > Thermal springs > Unclassified...
CCAGCGCTTCCAGCAGCGCCACGTCCAGCGCCGCGGGCGTGGGCCAGGGCACCATGCGCACGACGGCGCTGTCCACGCGCGGGGGCGGCTCGAACGCCTGCGGCGGCACGAGCAGCACCGTCTCCATCGCATAGCGCCATTGCAGCATGACGCTCAGCCGCCCATAGGCCGCGGTGGCGGGCGTGGCCACCATGCGGTCGACCACTTCCTTTTGCAGCATGAAGTGTTGGTCCTGCACGCGGTCGGCCCAGGCCAGCACGTGAAACAGGATGGGGGTGGAGATGTTGTACGGCAGGTTGCCGACCACGCGCAGGCGCCGTGGGACGGCCGCCCCCGGTGCGTTGCCGCAGTGCGCGGCGAGGGCACCGAAGTCCACCTGCAGCACGTCGGCTTCGACCACCTCCAGCTGCGGGTGACGGCGCAGGCGCGCAGCCAGGTCGCGGTCGAGCTCGATCACCGTTAGCCGCCCCAGCCGCTCGACCAAGGGCTGCGTGAGCGCCCCCAGGCCGGGGCCGATTTCCACCATGCAGTCACCCGGCTCGGGGTCGATCGCGCGCACGATGGCGTCGATGACCGCGGGGTCGCTCAGAAAATGTTGTCCGAAGCGTTTGCGGGCCCGGTGACCGAGGGTGTCGCCAGTGACACGGCGGGACGGCTTCACTGCGGCGCCTCGCGGATTTCGATATAGGCACGGCTGCGTTGCTCGCGCAAGCGCTCGGCCAGGGCTTCATCGGCCTTGCGCTCCCGCAACAGGGAACGCACGGCGTCGCGCAGCTCGCGCGGGCTGCGCTCGACCGTGCGGCGCTCCTGCACCTCGATCAGGTGCACGCCAAAGCGCGACACCACCGGGGCCGACACCTGCCCAGGGGCGAGCGCGTCCATCGCCTCCTCGAACTCGGGCACGAACATCCCCGGCGTGGCCCAGCCAAGCGCGCCGCCGTCACGGGCCGAGGCGTCCTCGCTGATCTCGCGCGCCGCGGCGTCGAAGCTCGTCTGCCCGGACACGATGCGTTCGCGCACCGCTTGCAGGCGTGCGATGGCGGCGCGCTGGCTGGCCTCGTCACTGGCGCGCAGCAGAATGTGGCGCACGCGGGTTTGCGTGACCGTGGGCTCGGGCAGATCGACGTGCCGCTTGGTCAAGACCTTGAGGACGTGAAAGCCCGCGCCGCTGCGCAGCGGACCCGCGACGTCGCCCGGGCGCAGGTCGCGTACCGCTTCCCAGAACAGGGTGGGATAGCGGTCGGCGCTGCGCAGGCCCAGGCGTCCGCCGTTGGCGGCTTCGGGCGCCTCCGAGTGGCGCCGTGCCAGGGCGGCAAAGTCCTCACCGGCCCGGGCGCGCTGCGCGATCTCTTCGGCTTGCTGGCGCGCGCGCGCCAGCGCCTCGGCACTCGCGGTTTCTGGCACGGCAATCAGGACCTGTGCCAGCTCCAGCGCGGTGCGCGTTGGGTCGGCGCCCGCCTGGTGTTGGCGCAGGTAGGCGTCGATCTCGCTTTCGCTGACGCGGGCCTGCGACGCCTCGCGCTCGCGCAGGCGCTGCAGCAGCAGCTCGTTGCGCAGGTTGGCGCGCAGCGTGGCCGGTGTCAGCCCGGCTTGCGGCAGGCGCGCACGCAGCTCGGCGACGCTGAGCCCATTGCGGCGCGCCACCTCGGCCTCGGCAGCGTCGATGGCTGCCTCGTCCACGCGGATACCGCTGTCGGCGGCCCATTGCAGCAGCACCTTTTCGTCGATGAGCTGATCGAGCACCTGGCGTGCCAGGGCGGTACGTTCGGCAAGCGACGCGTTGGCGGGGACTTCGATGCGCGCCAGCCGCGCGCGCAGCTCCGAGGCGGCGATCGGCTCCCCGTTGACCAAGGCCACGACGTAGTCGGCCGTCGCCGCCGTGCCGGCCGGCATCTGGGCCGGGGCGGTCAAAGGGGCCGCGAGCGCCAGGGCACACAGCAGGCTCGCGGCAGCACGGCGGATCGGGAGGGACTCATTCATAGCGTTCGAAGCGGCTGGGCGGGTTGACGTCCTCGCGCAGGTAGCGGTAGCGCGGAATCTGCGTGCGCAAGGTCTGCAACGGGTTGCTGCCCAAGCGGGAGAAACCCGAGAATTCGAGCTGGAACAGGATGCGCTGGTTGGCGCTGGTGCGGCTTTGCTGCAGGCGCTCGAGCACCACACGCCCGATCCAGCAACCGGCATCGTATTCGAAGCCCGCGACCAGATCGACGATGCGCCGGTCCGTGAAGCTGTAATTGACGCGGCCCACACCGTACCACTGGCCGGGGCCCAGCGCGCGGCCCGGCACGGCCCCGGGCGCTCGCTCGCCCAGCAGCGCGGCCAGCGGCCACTGCCAGCCGAGGTCGAGCTGGCGGCTGCGGGCGGTGGTGGTTTCGTTGTTGCGGTACGCCACGCTCAGCACCCGGTAGGGTCCCGGCATGTAGCGCGCCGACGCCAGCGTGCGCACCGACGTGCGGCGCGCCGTGTTGTACTGCCACGTGCCCCCCAGGGCCCACGTGGGCGTCCAGTTGACGGTGGCGCCGATCAGGATGTCGCTGCGGCCTTCGGCGGCCACGCCTTCGTTGGGCAGCGTCACGCGCTGGTCTCGCAAGCGCAGCCGCTGTGCCAGGCCGATGGAAGCGAGCTCGCGCCCGTCGTCCAGCGCGTACAGGCGCGTGCTCAACCCATAGGTCAACGCGCGCAGGTCGGCGATGCGGTCGTGCCCGCCGTAAGGATTGGGTGAAAAAATCGTCGCCGGGTTGAAATCGAACACTGCGCTGTCGTACACCGGCAGCAGGCGCTGGTCGCGGTACGGGGTGGCCGACAGCAGCACGCGCGGCTCCAGCGTTTGTGCCACGGCACGGTCGAACAGCACGGTCTCGCGCTCGAGGAACAAGCCCGCATCCAGTGCCGCCGTGGGCAGTGCCACGCTGGTGCTGCGTCGCCCGTCGCCGATGGGCTGATCGAACCGGTAGTGTCGTGCGTGCGCTTGCAGGCTCGGCTCGACGTACCAACCCGGGGCCTCCCAGCGGTGGCTCAGCCGTACTACCCCCAGCGCGCGCGTGCCATCGACGTCGGTGCGCTGGTCGCCCGCCGACACGCCGTCCCACACGGTGGGCAGCCGGTCGGTGGCGAAATGCGTGAGCTCCGCATCGGCCGTCAGGCGCCAGCCGTCCAAGCCCGCGAGCGCCAGCCGGCCCGGGCGGTAGCGCAGCGCCACGCTGGGCAGCCGGTCGTACGGTGCCACGATTTGATCCGAGCCGATCGGCACCAGCGTGCGCGACGCGCCCAGCGTTTGCCAGCGCTGTGCGGCCAGGCTGTACGACCACGGCCCCGTCCCGCCGCTGAGCACGGCTTCGTTGAGCAACAGCCGCGCCGCCAGGTTGGTGATGACCGCGGTGCGCGGAAAGTCACGCCAGTAGTCGTCGTCGCTGACGCGGTTGAGGTTGAGCCGCAACCCCGCGCCCGGCAGCCAGTCGATAGGCGGCAGCGCGTGCTGGTGCTGGATGGCGTAGGCCCAGCGGTCGCGATCGCGCAGGCGGTCGTTGCCCATCCACGCCGCGCGCACCTGCCCGCCGTACGTGCGCTCCAGGTAGCGGTATTCGGCCCCGAGGTCCACACCGCGCTTGGTCATCAGCGTCGGGTACAGCGTGGCGTCGCGGTTGGGGGCCAGGTTCAGGTAGTACGGGACGGTGGTCTCGAAGCCGCTGCGGTTGTCCAGGTTGAAGGTGGGCGGCAGCAGTCCCGTCTTGCGCGCATCCGACAGCGGAAAGCTAATCCACGGCGCGGCCAACAGCGGCATACCTTGAAACTCCAGCCGCCCGCCGACGGCCTCGCCGGTGTCGGTGGACAGATCGAAGCGCACTTCGTCCGCCGTTACCGCCCACGCCGGTGTCCAGCGCGAGCCGGGCGGGCGCTCGCAGGTGCTGTAGCGCACATCGTGCGCCACGGCGCGGTTCTCGTCCAGAAAGTCCACGCGGCTGGCTTCGCCCTGCCCGCCCGTGCGCAGGAATTGGAAGCGCACGTCGTCGAAGCGCCCCTCGAAGGTGTCGAGCTTGAGTTGCAGCCGCGCGCCTTCGTACACATCGCCCTGGCGGAGGATGCGCACGCCCCCGCTGGCCAGTGCCGTGTCGTCCGTGGCGCGGTGCTCGAGTCGGTCGGCGCGCACGGTGACGTCGTGCCGGCGCAACACGGCGGCGCCTTCCACGACCGTGACCTCATCGACCTTACCCTCGATACGCTGCCCTTCGACGGTCGTCGGCGTTTTGCCGCGCAGCGCGGGGGGTAGCTGCTCCAGCAGCGTCAGCGACGGCTGCAGCAGCACGGGCTCAGCGGCTGCCGAGCCTGCCAGACCCAGCAGGCCGAGCCACCAGCCGACGCGCAACCGACCACGCCCGGCGGTCGTGCGCCGGGCGGGCGGGGGCGAGGTGGCGAGGCGGATCGGCACGGTCGGAAAGCGAAGCTCGAAGCCTTCGTAGAATGCCGTCGATTATCCATGAGCACCACCCGCCTCCCCTCCCCCATCGATTGGCCCGATGCGGCACGCGCCCGCGCGTTCGACCAATGGTTGCAGGGCCTCGCGGCCGAGCATGGCGTGCAGCCCGACACGCTGCGGCTGGCCAGCGCGGACGCGAGTTTCCGGCGTTACTTTCGCGTCGATAGCGCGCAAACACCCGACGGCACCCTCATCGTGATGGACGCGCCGCCCGCCCACGAGGACTGTCGCCCCTTCGTGCGCGTGGCCGCGCTCATGCACGCTGCGGGCGTGCGCGCGCCGCGGGTGTTGGCGTGGGACGAGGCGCAGGGCTTTCTGTTGCTGACCGACCTGGGCGAGCAGACCCTGTTGGACGCGCTCGATCCGGCGCGGCCGGAGGCGGCGCTGCCCTACTTCAAGGACGCGATCGCCGCCCTGGTGGCGTGGCAGCAAGCCTCGCGCCCGGGCGAGTTGCCGCCGTACGACGAGGCGCTGCTACGGCGCGAACTCGTGCTCTTTCCCGACTGGTACGTGGCGCGTCACCGGGGCTTGACGCTGACGGACGCCCAACGCCAGACGCTGGCCGCGACGTTCAACCTCATCGTGCAGCGCGTGCTGGCGCAGCCCACGGTATGGGTGCACCGCGACTTTATGGCGCGCAACCTCATGCTGCCCCACGGAGACTTCGACCCCACGCGGCCCGAGGGGCGGTTGGGCGTGCTGGATTTTCAGGACGCGGTGCACGGGCCACTGACCTACGACATCGCCAGCCTGATGCGCGACGCCTTCCTGAGCTGGGACGAGGAGGTGGTGCTCGACGTCACCATCCGCTACTGGGAAGCAGCGCGCCGCGCCGGCTTGCTCGACGCCGAGGGTTGGGCGCAGGACTTCGGCGCCTTCTACCGCGCGGTGGAGTGGATGGGGCTGCAGCGGCACCTGAAAGTCGCTGGCATCTTTGCCCGCTTGACGCTGCGCGACGGCAAGCCGCGCTATCTGGCCGATGCGCCGCGTTTTATCGGCTATATCCGCCACAGCGCAGCCCGCTACCGCGAGCTGGCCCCGCTGCTGCGCCTGCTCGACGCCATCGAAGGGCAGGACACCCCAATGGCGTACTCCTTTGGCCGCCTGGGCTGACACGGCGCCACCGGAGCCGAGCGCATGCCTGTGCCGCGCATCCACCACCCCGAGCCACTGCAGCCCGGCGTGCTGCTGACCTTGCCGTCAGCGGCCAGCCGCCACGTGCAGGTGCTGCGCTTGCAGCCCGGCGACGCGCTCACCCTGTTTGGCGACCCCGTGCGCGGTGGGGAGTGGCACGCGCGCGTGACCACCATGGGGCGCCAGCAGGTGCAAGTGCAGGTGCTGGCGCACCACGCCGTCGAGCGCGAGCCCGCGCGGGCGGTGCACCTGGCCGTGGGTATGCCCGCCAACGAACGCATGGACTGGTTGATCGAAAAGGCCACCGAGCTGGGCGTCGCCAGCGTGCAGCCCCTGGTGAGCGCACGCACCGTACTGCGCCTGACCGGCGAGCGTGCCGCCAAAAAAGTGGCCCACTGGCAGGCGGTGGCGGTGGCGGCGTGCGAACAGTGCGGCGGCAACCGGGTGCCGCTCGTGCACCCGGTGCTCGAGTGGCGCGATTGGCTGGCGCACGCCGGGGCGCTGGCCGACGGCGTGCCGGGCGCCTACCTGTCGCTGAGCAACGGGGCGCTGCCTTATGCGGCGTGGGCGCAGGCCATCGGCCCGGCCTGCCGCGTGGTGCTGGGGCCCGAGGGCGGCCTCACCGCCGCCGAGGAGGCCGCGTTGCAGGCCGCGGGATGGCAGCCCCTCTCGCTGGGCGCGCGCGTGCTGCGCAGTGAAACCGCGGCCGTGGCCGCGCTGGCTGTACTAACCCTGACCTGAGCGGGGGTGCCGTCAGCCGTGCAACAGCGGGCCGAGTGCCGTGATCGAGGGATCGGTGTAGATCGCCTCCAGTGGCCAGCGGCGGCCGGCCGCGTGGTCCTCGATGCAGCGCCACACCAGCGGACTGCGGTGGCGCTCGCAACTGGCGCGCACCTCGTCGCGCGTCAGCCACACGGTGCGCACGATGCCCGCGTCCAACGCGCGCCCCGCCACCATCTCGCCCAGCTCACCCGTGAACGCCAAGCGCAGGTAGGTCACGTCCTCTCTCCGCTCGGGGCGCTGGAAGCGCGACAGGTAGATCCCCAGCAGCGCCGTGGGCGTGAAACGGTGGGCCGTTTCTTCCAACACCTCGCGCACGCACGCCTGCACGGGCCCCTCGCCCGGGTCCAGATGGCCCGCTGGGTTGTTGAGCCGCAGGCCATCGGGGGTGTGTTCTTCCACCAGCAGATAGCGCCCATCGCGCTCGATGATCGCTGCCACCGTGACACTGGGTTTCCAACGTTCGGTCATGTTCGGATTATGCGTGGCCAGACGCGGCAGCGGTGCGCGCGGCCATGGAAAGCTCCGGTGAAATCGAAGGCGGGTCAGCGATGATATATTGGCCGATAACGCCACCGCTCGCACGATGCGATCGGCGATCGACCCAACAGAGGAGAACCCACCATGCGCATAGGCGTGCCCGCCGAAACGGCGGCGCTGGAAACCCGGGTGGCCGCCACCCCAGAGACGGTCAAAAAACTTGTGGCGCAAGGCCACACGGTGTTGGTCCAAAGCGGCGCCGGTGTGGCGGCCAGCGCACCGGATGAGGCCTACCGCGCGGCAGGCGCCGAGATCGTCGATGCCGACGCCGCCCTGGGTGCCGAGCTGGTGCTCAAGGTGCGCGCGCCGTCGGCGGACGAGCTCGCGCGCATGAAGCCGGGCGCCACCCTCGTGGGCATGCTCAACCCCTTCGATGCCGAGGGGCTGCAGCGACTGGCGGCCGCAGGGCTGACCGCGTTTGCACTCGAGGCCATGCCGCGCACCACGCGCGCGCAGAGCATGGACGTGCTGTCCAGCCAGGCCAACATCGCCGGCTACAAAGCCGTGATGCTGGCGGCCAACCACTACCAGCGCCTGTTTCCGATGCTCATGACCGCGGCCGGCACCATCAAGGCCGCGCGGGTCGTGGTGCTGGGCGTGGGGGTGGCGGGCCTGCAAGCCATCGCCACCGCCAAGCGACTGGGCGCGGTGATCGAGGCGTCCGACGTGCGGCCAGCGGTCAAAGAGCAGGTCGAGTCGCTGGGGGCCAAATTTATCGATGTGCCCTACGAGACCGACGAGGAGCGCGAATGCGCACAAGGCGTCGGCGGCTATGCGCGCCCCATGCCGCAGAGCTGGCTCGAGCGCCAAAAGGCCGAGGTTGCCAAGCGCGTGGCGCAGGCTGACGTGGTCATCTCTACCGCGCTCATCCCTGGCCGCCCCGCCCCAACGCTGGTCACCGAAGACATGGTACGCAGCATGAAGCTGGGCTCGGTCATCGTGGATATCGCCGCGGGTCGCGGTCCGGTCGGTCCGCACGGGCAACCCGGGGGCAACTGCCCGCTGACCGTGCCCGACCAAGTGGTCACCGTGCACGGCGTGACCATCATCGGACACACCAACCTGCCCGCGCTGGTGGCGGCCGACAGCTCGGCGCTGTACGCGCGCAACGTGCTGGAATTCCTCAAGCTCATCTGTCCCAAGGACGCCACGGCAGTGCAGGTGCCGCTGGAGGACGATATCGTCAGCGCCTGCCTCGTCACGCAAGGCGGCGAGGTCAAGCGTCGCGCTTGAATGCGGCGTCGTGCCCGATCACTCCACCGTTCGAGGTTTGCCATGGAAGCCATCTCCCCCGTCGTCTACAACCTCATCATCTTCGTACTGGCCATCTACGTGGGCTACCACGTGGTGTGGAACGTCACCCCTGCGCTGCACACCCCGCTCATGGCGGTGACCAACGCCATCTCGGCCATCGTGATCGTGGGTGCCATGCTGGCCGCGGCGCTCACCGAAAGCCCGCTGGCCAAGACCATGGGCGTGCTGGCGGTGGCGCTGGCGGCGGTCAACGTGTTCGGTGGCTTTTTGGTCACCCGGCGCATGCTGGAGATGTTCAAGAAAAAAGAGCGCAAAGCACCCGCTGCCGGTGAAGGAGCCGCCCAATGAGCATGAACCTCGTCGTTTTGCTGTACCTGGTGGCCAGCGTCTGCTTCATCCAGGCGCTCAAGGGGCTGAGTCACCCCACCACCTCCATCCGTGGCAACGTCTTCGGCATGGTCGGCATGGCCATTGCCATCGTCACCACCCTGGGCTTGATCACCACCCTGGCCGAGCGCATGGCGCTGGACGAAGCCATGGGGCTGGCGTGGGTGGCGCTGGGACTGGTCGCCGGTGGCACCGCCGGGGCCATCATGGCCCGCCGTGTCGAGATGACCAAAATGCCGGAGCTGGTGGCCTTCATGCACAGCATGGTCGGCCTGGCCGCGGTGTGCATCGCCATCGCGGTGGTGGTCGAGCCGTGGGCGTTCGACCTCGCGGCCAAGGGCGGCGACATCCCCGTCGGCAACAAGGTCGAGCTGTTCCTGGGCTCGGCCATCGGCGCCATCACCTTCAGCGGCTCGGTCATCGCGTTTGGCAAGCTGTCGGGCAAGGTCAAATTCCGGCTCTTTCGCGGCGCGCCGGTGGTGTTTCCCGGCCAGCATCTGCTCAACCTGGTGCTGGGGCTGCTCATCATCGCGCTGGGCGTGGTGTTTGCGCTCACCGGCAACGGGACCGCGTTTGCGGTGCTGACGGCGTTGAGCTTCGTGTTGGGCGTGCTCATCATCATCCCCATCGGCGGGGCGGACATGCCGGTGGTGGTGTCCATGCTCAACAGCTACTCCGGCTGGGCGGCGGCGGGTATTGGCTTTTCGCTCAACAACCCCATGCTCATCATCGCGGGCTCGCTGGTAGGCAGCTCGGGCGCGATCCTGAGCTACATCATGTGCAAGGCGATGAACCGCTCGTTCATCAACGTCATCCTGGGTGGCTTTGGCGGGGATGCCGCGAGTGGCGCACAGGCCGACCAGCCCCAGCGTACTGTGCGCACTGGCAGTGCCGAAGATGCGGCGTTCATCCTGTCCAACGCCGAGAGCGTCATCATCGTGCCCGGCTACGGCCTGGCGGTGGCGCGCGCGCAGCACGCGGTCAAGGAGCTGGCGCAAAAGCTCACCGAAAAAGGCATCAGCGTCAAGTTCGCCATCCACCCCGTGGCCGGGCGCATGCCGGGCCACATGAACGTGCTACTGGCCGAGGCCGAGATCCCGTACGACCAGGTGTTCGAGATGGAGGACATCAACCCCGAATTCGGCCAGACCGACGTCGCGCTCATCCTGGGTGCCAACGACGTGGTCAACCCGGCCGCGCTGCAAAAAGGCAGCCCCATCTACGGCATGCCCATCCTGGAGGCGTACAAAGCACGCACCGTCATCGTCAACAAGCGCTCCATGGCCGCGGGCTACGCCGGCCTGGACAACGAGCTGTTCTACATGGACAAGACGATGATGGTGTTCGGCGACGCCAAGAAGGTGGTGGAGGACATCGTCAAGGCGATCGAGTGAGGGGGCGGTGGGCGAGGCGATGCCGGACCGCGAGAATGGCAATGTACTGCGCGTCGAAGTGATACAGAGCGACGTAGCCACTGCTGCCGAAGTCGATCAGCCATGGCATTGGGGCGGCTCCGCATCGTCGCCCGCTTCCAACTTCGCCAGCCAGGCATCGGCCTCTTCTGCCGTCAGGTGCAGGCCGGTGTGCTGATAGTCGTCCCAGGCACGCAGGGCATCCTGCTTGCATGTCTCCCGTCTTTCTTCGCGCGGGCAGCATCTCTTCCCCTCCAACCAGCGAACGATCGTTCGGAAAAACCCCAATATCGCGTTCGTGGCGGGGCTTCTTGGGGAATAATGCCCGCAGCCGTCAGCCTGGCGTCAGGCCGCAGTCAGGCCGCAGAGCCGCGGCTGACCCTGTTCATCGACTGGAGACACCCCCATGACCACCGTGACCGCTGCCGACAAACCTTGGCTCCAACAGTACCCCGAGGGCGTGCCCGCGACCATCGGCCCCAGCCAATACCGGTCGCTGGTGGCGTTGATGGAAGAAAGCTATGCCAAGTACGCCGACCGGCCCGCGTACAGTTTTCTGGGCAAGGAGTGGACGTACCGCGAGATTGACGAGGCCTCGCGCGCGTTTGCCGGGTATTTGCAGAGCCTGGGCCTGCAACGTGGTGATCGCGTGGCGGTGATGATGCCCAACGTGCCGCAATACCCCATTGCGGTGGCCGCCATCCTGCGCGCGGGCTACATCCTGGTCAACGTCAACCCGCTCTATACCGCGCGTGAGCTGGAGCACCAGCTCAAGGACAGCGGTGCCAAGGCCATCGTCATCATCGAAAACTTTGCCCACACGCTGCAGCAGTGCATCGCCAACACGCCAGTGCAGCACGTGGTGCTGGCCGCGATGGGCGATCTGTTGGGCGTCAAGGGCGTGATCGTCAACCTGGTGGTGCGGCACGTCAAAAAGCTGGTGCCGCCGTTCGAACTGCCGCAGGCGGTGCGATTCAACGACGCGCTGGCGCGTGGGCGGCGCGCCGGCTATAAGCTCGTAGAGGTGGGGCCCGACGACGTGGCGGTGCTGCAGTACACGGGCGGCACGACCGGGGTGAGCAAGGGCGCCGTGCTGCTGCACCGCAACCTGATCGCCAACGTGCTGCAGTCCGAGGCGTGGGAGGCGCCGGCGCGCAAGACCATTCCTCCCCACGAACAGCCCACCGCTGTCTGCGCACTGCCGCTCTATCACATCTTTGCCTTCACGGTCAACATGATGTTGGGCATGCGCACCGGCGGCAAGACCATTCTCATCCCCAACCCGCGCGACATCCCGGCGGTGCTCAAGGAGCTGCGCAACCACACGTTCCACAGCTTTCCGGCGGTCAACACCCTGTTCAACGCGCTGCTCAACCATCCGGATTTTGACACCGTCAACTGGCGCAACCTGCGCGTCTCGCTGGGTGGGGGCATGGCGGTGCAAGCGGCGGTGGCCAAGCGTTGGCTGGAGCGCACCGGCTGCCCGATCTGCGAAGGCTATGGCTTGAGTGAAACCAGCCCGTCGGCCTGTTGTAACCCGGTCACGGTCAAAGCGTTTTCGGGCACGATCGGGGTGCCCATCCCCAGCACCGAGCTCAAGTGTATCGACGACAACGGCAACGAGGTGCCGATGGGCACCCCGGGCGAAATCGCCATCCGTGGCCCGCAGGTGATGGCGGGTTACTGGCAGCGCCCGGATGAAACGGCCAAGGTCATGACGGCGGACGGGTGGTTGCGCACCGGTGACATCGGCGTTATGGACGAGCGCGGCTACTTCAGAATTGTCGACCGCAAGAAGGACATGATCCTGGTGTCGGGCTTCAACGTCTACCCCAACGAGATCGAGGACGTGGTGGCGCAGTGCGACGGCGTGCTGGAGTGCGCGGTGGTGGGCATCCCGGACGAGCACTCGGGCGAGGCGGTCAAGCTGGTCGTGGTCAAGAAAGACCCGGCACTGGCCGAGGCGCACATCCGCGAGTTCTGTGAAGCGCGCCTGACGGGCTACAAGCGCCCCAAGGTGATCGAGTTCCGCACCGAGTTGCCCAAGACGCCCGTGGGCAAGATTTTGCGGCGAGAATTGCGGGACAAAAAGTAACTTAGTCCCGGAGGTGGTCGCATGGCCCGTGTCGCCGTCATCAGTGCCGTTCACGAAGAGTTGGCCGAAATCCTGCAGCTTATGCCCGACGAGCGCAAGGTGACGGTGGCGGGGCGCGAGTTCTGGCAGGGCCATCTACAGGGCCACGAGGTGGTGGCCGTGCTCAGCGGTATCGGCAAGGTGGCGGCGGCGACGACGGCCACGGTGTTGCACGAGCGCTTTGCGCCGCAATACATCTTGTTCACTGGCGTGGCCGGCGGCTTGGCGCTGGGGGCCGAGGTGGGCGACGTCGTGGTGGGCACGCGCTACCTGCAG
>Ga0326763_1000609_pt1 | contig 12343 bp, 10 predicted proteins | sample NORPS_P_FD_207671 | JGI IMG/M metagenome (GOLD analysis project Ga0326763, IMG submission 207671) | Hot spring water microbial communities from Norris Geyser Basin, Yellowstone National Park, WY, United States - NOR.PS_P | ecosystem: Environmental > Aquatic > Thermal springs > Unclassified...
CCTTGTGGGGGAAGCTCCCCAGAAGGGTGTGGGAGTGGCCCCCCACGATCACCTGGGCCCCCACCAGCCTCCTCGCGAGCTTCAGGTCCTCCCCGTAGCCCAGGTGGGAGAGGACGACGATCTTGTTCACCCCCTTGGCCAAAAGCTCGTAGACGGCCTTCTGGGCGCTCTCGTAGGGGTCCAGGAAGGCCACGGTGGGCCCGGGGTTGGCGATCTCCTTGGTGTCCGGGGTGGTGAGGCCGATGACCCCGACCCTCTCCCCGCCCACCTGCACCACGGCGTAGGGGGCGAAGAGGCCCTTGAGCCTGGGCTCGGCGCTCACGTCCACGTTGGCCGAGACCACCTTGAACCTGGCCCCCTTGAGGAAGTCCGCCAGGGGCCCCGGCCCCAGGTCAAACTCGTGGTTGCCCAGGGCCATGACCCGGTAGAGCATGCGGTGCATGAAGTAGCGGTCCGCCAGGCCCCGGTACTGGTTGAAGTAAAGGGTCCCCTGGAAGACGTCCCCCGCGTCCAGGAAGAGGAGGCTCCTACGCTCGGCCCGGAGGCGGTCAAAGAAGGCCACCCGCTGGGCCACGCCCCCCACCCTCACCTTCTTGCCGGAAAGGGTGAGCTCCATGGGCTCCAGGTGGGCGTGAGTGTCGTTGGTGTGGACCAGGGTGAGGGTGAACCCTCCCTGGGCCCGCACGAACCCGAGACCGCCAAGGGCTAGACCCGCCTTTAAAACCGTCCGCCGCTTCACCATACTGCCCTCCGGCCCCCAGTTTAAAACGCCCCCGGTCAGACAAGTGTCAGACCCCCGCATAAGCCAAACGCACCGCCCAAACTTGCCGTTTGACCTCTAAACTCTTGACACCTGACCACTTTTTCCGGTACACTCCGCCACAAGTCCGGGGGAAAAACGGCGAAACTCCGGACCCAAATAAAGGAGGCGGTGAGCATGGGATACACCAAGGCCGAGATTTTAAAAGCCCTGAAGGGGGAAAAGGTCAAGTTTTTGCGGCTTCAGATCACGGACATCCTGGGCGTGGTCAAGAACGTGGAGGTCCCCGAGTCCCAGTTTGAGAAGGCCCTGGACGGGGAGATCATGTTTGACGGCTCCTCCATTGAGGGCTTCACCCGCATTGAGGAGTCGGACATGCTCCTCAAGCCCGACTACAACACCTTCGTCATCCTCCCGGACGGCGTGGAGGACCCCGCCCGGGGCCGGGTGGCCCGGCTCATCTGCGACGTCGCCTACCCCGACGGCCGCCCCTTTGAGGGGGACCCCCGGTATGTGCTGAAGCGCCAGATTGAGCGGCTGAAGAAGCTCGGGTTTGACAACATGTACGCCGGCCCCGAGCCCGAGTTCTTCCTCTTCCTCAGGACCCCCGAGGGCCTCCCCACAGTGGAGACCCACGACAAGGCGGGCTACTTTGACCTGGCCCCCATAGATAAGGGCGAGGAGGCCCGGCGGGACATGGTCAACGCCCTGGTGGCCATGGGCTTTGAGATTGAGGCCAGCCACCACGAGGTGGCCCCGGGCCAGCACGAGATTGACTTCAAGTACGCCGACGCCCTCACCACCGCCGACAACATCGCCACCTTCAAGTGGGTGGTGAAGCGCGTCGCCCTCAACCACAACCTCCACGCCACCTTCCTGCCCAAGCCCATCCGGGGCATCAACGGCAGCGGCATGCACACCCACCTCTCCCTCTTCAAGGACGGGCAGAACGCCTTCTTTGACCCCAAGGCCGAGTACCAGCTCTCCCAGACCGCCCTTCACTTCATCGCCGGGCTTCTGGAGCACGCCGAGGGCATGGTGGCCATCACCAACCCCCTGGTGAACTCCTACAAGCGCCTCACCCCGGGGTACGAGGCCCCCACCAACATCGCCTGGTCCGCCTCCAACCGCTCCGCCATGATCCGCATCCCCGCCCGGAGGGGTGTGGGCACCCGGGCCGAGCTCCGGATGCCCGACCCCTCCACCAACCCCTACCTGGCCCTGGCGGTCATGGCCGCCGCCGCCATAGACGGCATTGAGCGCAAGCTCCTCCCCCCGCCCCCCATCCAGCGCAACATCTACCAGATGAGCGTGCGGGAGAAGCGCAAGCACAAGATCCGGGAGCTCCCGGGCACCCTGAGGGAGGCCCTCGAGGCCCTCAAGAAGGACCCCGTGATCCGGGAAGCCCTGGGCGAGCACGTCTACACCCACTTCCTCCAGGCCAAGCAGATGGAGTGGGACGACTACCGGGTCACGGTCCACCAGTGGGAGCTGGACCAGTACCTGGCCACGTACTGATGGGCTTTGACCGGTGGGTCAGGCATAAACTTGCGGGGAGGCATTGACAAAGCCCCTTACCCCCCCTATAGAATAGTGCCGCTACGCGAATGCGAGCCTTAGGAGGTGCCTATGAGGAAGATCGGCCTTTTGGTAGCAGGTGCGGTGGCCCTGGGCATGGCCCTGGGCCAGGCCAACGTCATCAAGATCGCCAGCCAGTCTCCTCTGTCGGGCCCCCAGGCGGCCCTGGGGGAGCAGATCAAGCTGGGGGCGGAGCTGGCCATTGAGGAGGCCAAGCCCCGGTTCAAGGCCCTGGGCTTTGACCTCCAGTTCGTCCCCTACGACGACCAGGCCAACCCCGACGTGGGCGTGGCCAACGCCAACCGCATCATCAACGACCCCGACATCCTGGGCGTGGTGGGCCACCTGAACTCCGGCGTGGCCATCCCCTCCAGCGAGGTCTACGCCCGGGTGAACCTGGTCATGGTCTCCCCCGCCAACACCAACCCCCGGGTCACGGACCGCAGGCTCCCCAACGTGAACCGCATCTGCGGCCGCGACGACGTGCAGGGCCCGGTGGGGGCGGAGTACGCCTTCAACAACCTGAAGGTGAGGAACGTCTTCATCATCCACGACAAGACCGCCTACGGCCAGGGTCTGGCGGAGGAGTTCAAGAAGCGGCTTGAGGCCCTGGGCGGCAAGGCGGTGGCCTTCGTGGGCACCGAGGAGCAGTCCAACTTCGTGCCCATCATCAACCAGATCCGCGGGGCCCGGCCCGTCCCCGAGCTCATCTACTTCGGCGGGATCTACAGCCAGATCGGTCCCTTCGTGAAGCAGCTTAGGGAGCGGGGCGTCAAGACCCGCCTCATGGGCGGCGACGGCCTGGACGCCAGCGAGTTCGTGCGCCTGGCGGGCAAGGAGAACGCCGCCGGCACCTTCTACACCACCGTGGCCGGCCCCGTCTCCGCCTTCCCCAAGGCCAAGGCCGTGGCCCAGAAGTTCAAGCAGAAGTACGGCAAGGAGATTGAGGGCTTCGGCATCTACGCCTACGACGCCGCCAACGTGATCCTCGCCGCTCTGGAGAACGCCATCAAGGCCGCCGGCGGCAAGAAGCCCACCCGGGAGCAGGTGAGCCAGGAAGTTCGCAAGGTCAAGATGGAGGGGCTCACCGGCACCATTGAGTTTGACGACAAGGGCGACAACAAGAAGGCCAAGTACTTCGTCATGCAGGTGGCCGCCACCGGCAACTGGGCCGACAACAAGCTGATCCGCGTCATTGAGATGGCGGCGCCCGCCAAGTAAACCTTAGGCGCTTAGGCTAAAGGGGGTGGCCTGCAGGCCACCCCCTTGGCCCGGAGAAAGGAGGCGCCCTTGCTGGAACAAATCCTCGCCCTCTTGCCCCAGGTCATCTTTGACGGCTTCGTCCTGGGCTTCGTTTACGCCATGGTGGCCCTGGGGTACACCATGGTCTACGGCGTTTTGGAGCTCATCAACTTCGCCCACTCGGAGATTTTCATGATCGGGGCCGTGGTTGGGGTGGAGGTCTTCCGCTACCTGGGCCCCCACGTGGGAAACGGCTACCTCCTCCTCCTGGTGGCCCTCCTCCTGGGCGGGGCCATCGCCGGGGCAACCGCCATTTTGGTGGAGCGCTTCGCCTACCGCCCCTTGAGGAAGCGGGGGACCACCAACCGCCTGGTGCCCCTCATCACCGCCATCGGGGTCTCCTTCATCCTCCAGGACCTGGTGCGCCTCATTGAGGGGCTCTGGCACAACGAGTTCTTCCTGCGCATGCGCACGATGGAGGACCTCGAGGGCTCCTTTGGCCTCTTCGGCGGGGCCATCTTCGTCCAGGCCAAGTCCCTCATCCTGATCCTGGTCTCCATCCTCATGCTCCTGGGCCTCACCTACCTGGTGAACCGCACCAAGCTGGGGGTGGCCATCCGGGCCGTGGCCCAGGACCTCCACACCGCCAGCCTCATGGGCATAGACCCCGACCGGATCATCTCCCGCACCTTCCTGATCGGGGGCTCCCTGGGCGGGGTGGCCGGGGTCCTCTTCGCCCTGCAGTACACCACGGTCAACGCCTACGTGGGCTTCCTGCCCGGCATCAAGGCCTTCACCGCCGCCGTCTTGGGCGGCATCGGCAACATCCCTGGGGCCATGCTGGGCGGGCTGGTTCTGGGCCAGCTGGAGAACTTCTTCGGCACCTACCTGCCCATCCTGACGAACGGCAACTTCGGCACCGAGTACAAGGACGTGGTGGCCTTCCTCATCCTCATCTTCATCCTGCTGGTGCGGCCCCAGGGCCTTCTGGGACAGATCGTGAGGGAGAAGGTATGAACGCCTTGAGCCTGGTCCTCAGCCTGCTCTTCCTGGCCCTTTCCTGGCTGGCCCCCGGGGCCCTCACCGCCTTCTTGGGCCTCGCCGCCTTAGGCCTCACCGCCTTCGCCCGGGTGCCCCAGAACCTGAGGGGCCTGAACCTGGCCCTCCTCACCCTGGGCTTCACCCTGGGGCTCAAGCTCTCCGGCAACACCCTGGGCCTCATCGGCCTGGTGGGCATCCTGGTGGCCCTCACCACCCTGCGCCTGCCCCTCTTCCTCCGCCTCCTCCTCGGGGCCGCCATCCTCCTCATCTCCGTGCCCCTGGCGGGCTTCGCCAACACCTTCGTCTTTGAGCTGGGCATCCAGATCGGCATCTACGCCGCCATGGCCCTGGGCCTCAACGTGGTGGTGGGCATGGCGGGGCTTCTGGACCTGGGCTACGCCGCCTTCTTCGCCGTGGGGGCCTACACCTGGGCCATCTTCGGCTCGGAGCAGGCCAAGAACTTCATGAAGGGGAACTTCCCCCTCCCCGGGGAGTACATGTACCTCTTCATGCTGATCGCCATCGTCACCACCGCCCTCACCGGCCTCCTCATCGGCCTGCCCGCCCTTAGGCTCAGGGGAGACTATTTGGCCATCGTCACCCTGGGCCTGGGGGAGGTGGTGCGGATCCTGGCCAACAACCTGGACCACCCCATCAACTTCACCAACGGCCCCCAGGGGATCACGCCGGTGCAGCGCCCCCCCATAGACTGGTTCCGCCACCTGATGGCGAGCCTGGGGATCCCTTTGGACCAGACCACGGACTACCAGCTCTTCTTCTACCTCCTGGTCCTCCTCATGATCGGGCTGGTGATCCTGGTCAACGTGAACCTGGCCAACTCTCGCTTCGGCCGGGCCTGGGTGGCCATCCGGGAGGACGAGATCGCCGCCCGCTCCATGGGCATCCCCCTCCTGCCCACCAAGCTCCTGGCCTTCATGACCGGGGCGGCCTTCTCCGGGGTCATGGGGGTCATCTTCGCCGCCCAGCGCACCTTCGTCTCCCCCGAGTCCTTCACCCTCCTCGCCTCCATCAACATCCTGGCCATGGTGATCCTGGGCGGCATGGGCTCCATCCCCGGGGCCATCCTGGGGGCGGCGGCCCTTTCCATCCTCAACCTGGACATCCTCAAGACCTTCAGCGAGTTCGTGCGCACCAGCCTGCCCCAGATCCCGAGCCAGGTGGACCCCGCCAAGTACGAGAGGCTGGTCTTGGGGATTATCCTGGTGCTCATGATGATCTACCGCCCCGAAGGCCTCATCCCCGAAAGGCGCCACCGGGCGGAGATGGAGGAGGCATGAAGGCCCTGTTGGTGGAGAACGCCACCAAGCGCTTCGGCGGCCTGGTGGCCGTGAACAGCGTGAGCCTCGAGGTGAACCAGGGGGAGATCTTCTCCGTCATAGGGCCCAACGGCGCCGGTAAGACCACCTTCTTCAACCTCCTCACCGGCATCTACGCCCCCGACGAGGGCCGGATCCTCCTCTTCGGCAAGGACGTGACCGGCTTCTCCCCCGACCGCATCGCCAAGGAGGGGGTGGGGCGCACCTTCCAGAACATCCGCCTCTTCGGGGCCATGACCGTTTTGGAGAACATCCTGGTGGGCATGCACATCCACATCCACGTGCCCTACTTCCACGCCGTCCTCCGCACGCCCCTGGCCCGGCAGGAGGAGAGGCGGGCCAAGGAGGAGGCGGAAAGGCTTTTGGACTACGTGGGCCTCCTCCACCGAAAGGACGAGCTGGCCAAAAACCTCCCCTACGGGGAGCAGCGCAAGCTGGAGATCGCCCGGGCCCTGGCCCTCAAGCCCAGGCTCCTCCTCCTGGACGAGCCGGCGGCGGGCATGAACCCCAAGGAGACCGAGGAGCTCCAGGCCTTCATCAGACGGCTAAGGGACGAGCTCGGCATCACCATCGTCCTCATTGAGCACGACATGCGCCTCGTCATGCGCATCTCCGACCGCATCGCCGTTTTGGAGTACGGGGCCAAGATCGCCGAGGGCACCCCGGAAGAGGTGCGCAAAAACCCCAGGGTCATTGAGGCCTACCTGGGCAAGGGGGCCGCGGGAGGTGCCGCATGAGCCTCCTGGAGCTGAAGGAGGTCCACACCTACTACGGCCACATCCACGCCCTGAAGGGCATCTCCCTCCGGGTAGAGGAAGGGGAGATCGTGACCCTGATCGGCTCCAACGGGGCCGGCAAGAGCACCACCCTAAGGACTATCTCCGGCCTGGTGAAGCCCAGGCAGGGCGAGGTCCTCTACCAGGGCAAGCCCATCCACCGCCTCCCCGCCCACCAGATCGTGGCCCTGGGGGTGGGGCACGTGCCCGAGGGGCGGAAGATCTTCCCCCGCCTCACCGTGGAGGAGAACCTGGAGATCGGGGCCTACCTGGAGAGGGACCGCAAGGTGGTGGAGAGGCGGAAGGAAGAGGTCTACGCCCTCTTCCCCAGGCTCTATGAGCGCCGGAGCCAGAAGGGCGGGACGCTTTCCGGGGGCGAGCAGCAGATGCTGGCCATCGGCCGGGCCCTGATGCAAAACCCCCGCATCCTCCTCATGGACGAGCCCTCCATGGGCCTGGCCCCGGTCCTGGTGGACTTCATCTTTGAGACCATAAAGAAGCTCAACCAGGAGGGGAAGACCATCCTCCTGGTGGAGCAAAACGCCCGCCTGGCCCTACAGATCGCCCACCGGGGTTACGTGCTGACCACAGGGGAGATCACCCTAACGGGGTCCGCCCGGGAGCTTGCGGAAAACCCCGAAGTGCAGAAGGCCTATCTGGGGGAGGACTAAGTGCCCCACCCCAGCGAAAGCTGCGGTGGGGGTCCCAGAAAAGCCTTTAGCCCCGACTTGGCCACCCCATGTCGCGAAACCAAAGTGCGGGCACTTGGGGTCTTGCCCAATCGGGGGAAGCCCGGTATAGTGGCAGGCGAAAAGAAAGGAGGAGGAAAACATGCTGAGGCTTTTGGCGATCTTAGGCCTTCTGCTCCTGCCCTGGGCCCTGGCCCAACGGCTGGTGGTGGCCCAGGGTACCGACCCCACCACCCTGGATGCCCCCCTGGCCACGGACTCCCCCTCGGCCACCGTGGTCACCCACATCAGCGAGACCCTCTTTGAGCTGACCCCGGAGGGCAAGATCGTCCCCCATCTGGCCGAGGGGTACAGCTTCGCCGATGGGGGCCGGACCCTCACCATAAGGCTCCGCCGAGGCATCACCTTCCACGACGGCACCCCCTTCAATGCCGAGGCCGTCAAGTTCAACCTGGAGCGCCTGGTCAGCCGGGAGCTGGCGAGCCCCTTCGCCTTCCTCCTCTCCGAGCTGGAGCGGGTGGAGGTGGTGGACAGCCACACCGTGCGCCTGCGCCTCAAGAACCCCTTCGCCCCCCTTCTGGCCCACCTGACCCACAGCTCCACCGCCATGCAAAGCCCCACGGCCATAGGGCGCCTCGGAGCCCAGTACCGGGACAACCCCGTGGGCACCGGGCCCTACCGGTTCCAGGCGTGGCAGAAGGGGCAGTTCGTGGACCTGGTGCGCAACGAGAACTACTGGGGTCCCAAACCCGCCATCCCCCAGGTGCGCTTCATCCCCGTGCCCGAGGGCACCACCCGGGTAGCCTTGGTGGAGACGGGGCAGGCCCACGTGGCCGTGCGCATCCCGCCCCAGGATATCGCCCGCCTCCAGGCCAACCGGGCGGTTCAGGTGGTGCGCACCCCGAGCCTCAGGACCATCTACATCTACTTCAACACCCAGCGCCCACCCTTCAACGACGTGCGGGTGCGGCAGGCCCTGAACCACGCGGTGAACCGGGAGGAGATCCTCCAGTTCGTCCTGGGCGGCATCGGCCGGACCTCCGACGCCCCTATCGCCCCCGGCATCTTCGGCTACACCCCCGTGGGCCGGTACGAGTACAACCCGCAAAGGGCCCAGGAACTCCTGCGCCAGGCGGGGGTGAGCACCCCCTTGCGGGTTACGCTCCACTGCCCCACAGGCCGGTACTTCCAGGACATCCAGGTGTGCGAGGCCATCCAAGGCCAGCTCCGCCGCGTTGGCGTGGAGGCCAGCATCCAGACCATGGAGTGGGGGGCCTACCTCCAGGAAACCCAGCGCCCCCTCAAGGAAAACCGCATCCAGATGGCCATGCTGGGCTGGGGCACGGTAACCGGGGATGCGGACTACGGCCTCTACCCCCTCTTCCACTCTAGCCAGTGGGCCCCGGGCTTCAACCGGGCCTTCTACAAGAACCCTGAGGTGGACAAGCTCCTGGCCCAGGCCCGCATCTCCACCCTGCCCCAGGGCCGCCTAAGCCTCTACAAGGAGGCCATGACCCGCATCTGGCAGGATGCCCCTTGGATCTTCCTCCACTCCGAGGTGCAGGTCACGGCCATCAGGCAGGAGGTCCAGGGCTTCCTCGTCCACCCCACGGAGCGCTACCTGGCCTATCGGGCCAGCTTCCGCTAAGGCCCTTCCCCCCGCGGGCAGCGGGAAACCGCCCCGCGGGGCCTTTTCCTGCCCATGACCGCCTACCTCCTCCGGCGAATCCTCATCGCCCTGCCCACCCTCCTCGGCGTGGTGGTCCTGGTCTTCCTCATGGTGCGCCTGGCCCCGGGGGACCCCGCCGTCCTCCTGGCCGGGGAGTTCGCCACCCCGGAGACCCTCGAGGCCATCCGGGCCCGCTACGGCCTGGACCGGAGCCTGCCCGAGCAGTTCCTCATCTACATGGAAGCCCTCCTCCAGGGGGACCTGGGGGAGTCGGCCCGAAGCCGAAGGCCCGTCCTGGAGGAGCTCAAGACCTACTTCCCCAACACCCTGGAGCTGGCCTCGGCCGCCATTTTGGTGGCCGTGCTCACCGGGATTCCCCTGGGCGTCCTGGCCGCCCTGCGCCCGGGGAGCGGCTTGGACCTTTCGGTGATGGTGCTCGCCCTCCTCGGGGTCTCCATGCCCGTCTTCTGGTTTGGCCTTCTCGCCATCCTCATCTTCTCCGTGGGGCTGGGCTGGTTTCCCGTGGCGGGCAAAGGGACCCTGGCCCACCTGGTCCTCCCCGCCATCACCCTGGGGATCAACGCCACCGCCCTTCTCGCCCGCATGACCCGGGGCACCCTCCTGGAAGTCCTCTCCCAGGACTACATCCGCACCGCCCGGGCCAAGGGGCTCGCCGAGCGGGTGGTCATCTTCAAGCACGCCCTAAGAAACGCCCTGATCCCCGTGGTCACCGTGGTGGGCCTGGAGTTCGGCACCCTCCTCTCGGGAGCGGTGATCACCGAGACCATCTTTGCCTGGCCGGGCCTAGGGCAGCTCCTCGTGGGCTCCATCCTGGCCCGAGACTACCCGGTGGTCCAGGGAGCCGTCCTGCTGGTGGCCATCACTTTTGTCCTCATCAACCTCCTGGTGGACCTCCTTTACGCCGCCATCGATCCGCGGGTGCGCTATGACTAGACCCTGGCGCCGCTTCCTCCGCAACCGCCTGGCCCAAGCGGGCCTTATCCTCCTTTTCCTCTACCTCCTCGGGGCCCTCTTTGCCCCCTTCCTGGCCCCCTATAGCCCCTACAGCCAGGACCTGCGCTCCACCTACATCCCCCCCTTGGCGGGCCTCTCCCTGAGGGGACCAGAAGGGGAGTGGGGGCTTTGGGTGAGCCCCGCCTTCCGCCACCCCCTCGAGGGGGTCCAGGTGCGCTGGGAGGAGAAGTACCCCGTGCGGTTTTTCGTCCGGGGGGAGGCCTGGTCCTGGCTCGGGGTGAAGGGGGATCTCCACCTCTTCGGGGTAGAAGGCCCCGTGCGCCTCTACCTCCTGGGCACGGACGAGCAGGGGCGGGACCTCTTCTCCCGCATCCTGTATGGGATTCCCATCTCCCTCAGCATCGGCCTGGTGGCCGTGGGCATCGGCCTCCTCCTGGGCACCCCCCTGGGGGCCCTCCCCGCCTACCTGGGAGGGAGGTGGGACCTCCTGGCCCAGAGGCTGGTGGACATCCTCCTGGCCTTCCCGGGCATCCTCCTGGCCATCGTCCTGGTGGCCATCCTGGGCCCGGGGCTTTTGAACGGGATAATCGCCGTGGGCATCGCCGCCGTTCCCATCTACGCCCGCCTGGTGCGGGGGGTGGTCCTGAGCCTCAAGAGCCTGGACTACGTGGAGGCGGCCCGGGCCCTGGGGGCCTCCCACGCCCGCATCCTCCTCAGACACATCCTCCCCAACGCCCTCACCCCCCTCCTCATCCAGACCAGCCTGCAGATGGCCATCGCCATCCTCTTCGCCGCGGGGCTGGGCTTTCTCGGCCTAGGGGCCAGGCCCCCGGAGCCAGAGTGGGGGCTCATGCTGGCCCGGGGACGGGAGTACCTGGCGGTGGCCCCCCACGTGGCCACCTTCCCGGGCCTGGCCATCGTGGGCCTGGTCCTGGCCTTCAACCTTCTGGGCGATGCCCTAAGGGACGCCCTGGACCCCCGCTCAAGGTAGGCTAAAGGCCTCCCGGGAAGGTGGGCGGTATCATGGAACCATGCGGAAAGCCTTAGTTCCCCTTCTCCTTCTCCCCCTCCTCGCCGCCTGCGAGGTCCTGGAGGGCACGGGCTACCGGGTGGCCGAGGCCCAGCTCCTCTTCCCTGAGGCCACCGAGCGCTGGACCTATTTCTACGGGGAGCCCCGGGAGGTGCGCTTGGGAGGCCGGGTCCTGAAGCTGGAAAAGGCCTCGGGCCAGAGCCTCTGGGCCGTCCCCGGGGCCCTTTGGGTGGACGGGAACCCCCTCCTAAGGGAGGTGGGCCCCGCCCTTAGGCCCCAGGCGGAGGCCGTGCGGGGGGTCTCCGGGAGCCTCCTCGAGGTCCGGACCCAGGTCCCCTTGCGCTCCAGCTGGCTCTACGACGGGGCGGGCTGGGTCCGCCTCACGGGGAGCCTCAAGGAGGGAGAGAAGCGCACCCTGGTCCAGCCCATGGACTACACCACCCCGGACCTCTACGCCTTCACGGGCGCCGAGACCCAGGTCCTCCTGCGGGAGGTCCTGGCCCGGAGGGGCGGGCGGCAGGTGGTGGTCTTTGAGCTCTCCGAGCCCGTCCTGAAGCCCCTCTCCCTGGACCCTCCCCCGAACGCCTACCGGGCGGGGGCCCTTCTGGTCCAGTATGGGCTTAACGTGGAGCTGGTGACCCCGCCCACCCCGCCCTACCGCATCCTGGACCGAGGGACCAACGCCGCCTACCAGGAGAGCGAGCCCCGGGCCTTCCTGGCCAACACCCCCACCCGCCTGGCCGAGGTCTGGAACCTGGTGGTGGCAAACCGCCTCCCCCGCCCCCCCGCTCCCCAGGTGGACTTCCGCACCCGGAGCGTGGCCGCCTTCTTCTGGGGCCTGAAGCCCACGGGAGGGTACGGGATTGAGGTGCTGGGGGTCACCTACCTGGGGGACACCGCCCGGGTGGTCCTGAACCTCATCTCCCCCAGGCCCGGGGCCATCGTCACCCAGGCCCTCACCAGCCCCTACGTCCTCCTGGAGCTGAACCGGGTGAAGCGGGTGGTCTTCACCGATCCGGCGGGGAGGACCCTGGCCGAGGCCCGGGAGTGAGCCCCTTAAGAAGGGCCCCCACCAGGTAAAGGGAGCCTGTGGCCAGCACGGGAAGCCCGTCCTCCCTAGCCCTTTCCACGGCGTGGAGGAGGGCCTCCCAGGGCTCGGGGAAGAAGGGCGCCCCCAGCTCCCTCCCCAAGGCCCCCTCTCCCGCCAGGGTGTAGCGGACGCTTCTGGCCTTGGGGAGGAGGTGGG
>Ga0326763_1000611_pt1 | contig 12338 bp, 21 predicted proteins | sample NORPS_P_FD_207671 | JGI IMG/M metagenome (GOLD analysis project Ga0326763, IMG submission 207671) | Hot spring water microbial communities from Norris Geyser Basin, Yellowstone National Park, WY, United States - NOR.PS_P | ecosystem: Environmental > Aquatic > Thermal springs > Unclassified...
TACGGTGAAATTTGTGCCGAAGGAGTTAATTGAAACCACGTTTATGCTGGGAGGAAATCGGATGGCGACGGTGATGCAGGTGATTTTTCCCCATGTCCTGCCGGGGGTTTTGGATGCCTGTCGGATCAATTTGGCGGCGGCTTGGCAGTTGGTGATTGTGGCGGAATTGGTAGCGGCGACGGAGGGGTTGGGGCGACGGATTAGTTTGGCAGGAAGATTTCTGCGGACGGATGAAATTTTTGTGGGGATTATCGTGATTGGATTGATTGGGTTGGGGTTGGATTTGTTGTTTCAATATCTGGTGCGGTTGACCAGTCCTTGGGCGGATGCGAAATGAGTTGTTTCTATGACCAATTGGGAGGTGCATTGATGTTTTTACAGGTGCGACAGTTGAGCAAACATTTCCCGACCAAGCGGGGGACGTTGGTGGCGCTGGAGGATATTAATTTCTCGGTAGCCGCCGGGGAGTTTGTCTGTGCGGTGGGGGCTTCGGGTTCGGGGAAGTCCACTCTGTTGCGGCAGATTGCCGGGTTGGATCAGCCGACCCGTGGGGGGGTGTGGATTGATGGACAGCGGGTGACGGGACCGGGGGCGGACCGAGGGATCGTCTTTCAGCATTACTCCCTGTACCCCTGGATGACGGTGCAGGAGAATGTAGCGTTTGGCTTAAAATTGCACGGGATTCCCCCCCGGGTGCGGCGGGAACAGGCGCAGTATTACCTGGAGGTGGTGGGGTTGACGGCGTTTGCCCAGGCGTTGCCCCGGCAGTTGTCTGGGGGGATGAAACAGCGGGTGGCGATTGCCCGGGCGTTGGCGGCGGAACCCCGGATTTTATTGCTCGATGAACCGTTTGGGGCGTTGGATTTGCACACCCAGGAAACCATGCACGAATTTATGGTGCAACTGTGGCAACGCACCCGTTTGACCGTGTTTATGATCACCCACGATGTGGAGGAGGCGGTGTTTTTGGCGAATCGGATTTTGGCGTTGAGTGCTCACCCGGGGCGCATCTGTCGGGAGATGCAGGTGGAATTGCCGGATCGGAGTGTGGGGGTGATGGCAATCAAGCGTCACCCACATTTCCATGACTACCGGGATGAATTGGTACGCATCCTGCGGCAGGAAGGGCGGGCGAATGCCTCTACCCCGGCGTTGGTGGCGTGACCCTATTGATTTATGCCCCTGAGTCTCGACCTACCATCCTTGCGTCAGGCGTACAGCACCGGGCAGGTGACCCCAGTTGACGTTGTCGAAACGGTGTACGAACGGATTGAACGGTATGCTGACCCGGCGGTGTGGATTTATTTAGCGCCCAAGAAGGACAGTGTACGGCGGGCGCAGGCGTTGACCAAAACCGAAGCGAGCCAGTTGCCCCTGTACGGCATTCCCTTTGCCATCAAGGACAATATCGATTGGGCGGGGGTGCCCACGACGGCGGGGTGTCCCAGTTTTGCCTATGTGCCCAAGGAGTCGGCGACGGTGGTGAACCGGTTAATCTTCGCCGGGGCAATCCCCATCGGGAAAACCAATTTGGATCAGTTTGCGACGGGGTTGGTGGGCACCCGTTCCCCCTACGGCATTTGCCGCAATCCCTTTCACCCGGAGTACATTCCGGGGGGGTCGAGTTCCGGGTCGGCGGTGGCGGTGGCAGCGGGGCTGGTGAGTTTTAGCTTGGGGACGGATACGGCGGGGTCGGGGCGGGTGCCTGCGGCGTTTAACCAGATCGTGGGCTTGAAACCCACCCGGGGTTACTTGAGTACCCAAGGTGTGGTGCCCGCCGTGCGGAGTCTGGATTGTGTTTCCATCTTTACCCTCACCTGCCGGGATGCCCAGGCGATTCTCCGGGTAGCCGCTGGGTTTGACCCGCTTGACCCCTTTTCTCGTTCGCCCCAGTGGACGGATCAACCGCCAGGTCTGCGGGTGGGGGTGCCGCCGAGGGAACAGTTGGAATTTTTTGGCAATGAGGCGGCGGCAGAAAATTATCAGCAGGCGTTGACCCAGCTGGCAGGGTTGGGGTGTACCTTGGTCACGGTGGATGTTATGCCCTTTTTGACAGCGGGTGACTTGTTGTATGAGGGGGCGTGGTTAGCGGAGCGGACGGCGGCGGTGGGGGAATTTCTCCGCCAGACCCAAGCGGGGGTTGACCCGGTGGTGCGGCAAATTATCCTGGCGGGTGAGGCGATTTCCGGGGTGCAGGTGTTCCAGGATATGTACCGTTTGGCGGCGCTGAAACGGAAAACGGAAATGCAATGGGCGCAGATGGATATGCTGGTTCTGCCCACCACCGGGACGATTTACCGGGTGGCAGAAGTGCTGGCTGAACCCATCGCCCTGAATCGCCATTTGGGACGGTACACCAACTTTGTCAATCTCCTCGACCTGTGTGCCTTGGCAGTACCGAGCGGCAGGCAACCCAACGGTCTCCCGACCGGCATCACCCTCATGGCTCCGGCGGGGCGGGATCAATGGCTCTGCCACTGGGGGCAACGGTATCAAGCGGCGCTGGGGGGAATGTTAGGAGCCACCGGGATTGCTTATGGGGAGGTGTCCCCATGACCGAACCCTACCGCTTGGCGGTCGTCGGTGCCCATTTGACCGGACAACCCCTGAACTATCAACTCCAGGAATTACAGGCTCGGTGCCTGCGTACCTGTACCACCGCACCCCTCTATCGTCTGTACGCCCTTGGTGGTGGGGAAATACCCAAACCCGGTCTGGTGCGCCAAGGGGCAGGGCAACCGGGCTATGCCATTGAGGTGGAAGTCTGGGCTTTGTCGGCTGGTGGTTTTGGGCACTTTGTGGCGCAGATTCCCTCGCCCCTGGGGATTGGCACGCTCATTTTAGAGGACGGGGAAACGGTCAAGGGCTTTGTGTGTGAGTCGTTTGCGGTGGCGGATGCCCTGGATATTTCCCACTACGGCGGTTGGCGGGCGTATCTGGCGGCGCAGGCGAGAAAAAATTCCTCAGAACCCCTAGACAAATCCAGAGATTCAGTCTAAGATTTTAGATCGTGTCGCTAATCCACTGACCCGGTTGACCCTGGAACGGTGGGGGATACTGCATCCCTTAGTCATGTGCGGGGGATGTAAGTCTCGGGGCGATCAAACTAGAGCTTGGTGCGGTGCAGAGGTTCGGCAGTCTCGGGTTTCCCGCTGGGAAATGCGGTCGAGCCTGTGGCGTTTATTTCGTTGTGGAGGCCAGTCGTGGCATTGGGAATCCTGGGAACCAAGTTGGGCATGACCCAGCTTTTTGATGAAACGGGCAAGGCGGTGCCGGTGACGGTGGTGCAGGCGGGGCCTTGTACGGTGACGCAACTGAAAACCATTGCCACGGATGGCTACGATGCGGTGCAACTGGGGTTTGGGGTGACCCGGGAAAAGACCTTGAGCAAGCCGGAGCGGGGACATTTACAAAAGGCGAATGCCCCCTGGGTGAAGCATCTGCGGGAATACCGTTTGGACAATCCCAGCCAGTACCAGATAGGTCAGCAGATTACGGTGGCATTGTTCCAGCCGGGGCAACGGGTGGACGTGGTGGGCACCAGCATTGGGCGGGGGTTTGCCGGGTATCAACGGCGGCACCATTTTGGGCGGGGGCCGATGGCGCACGGTTCCAAAAACCACCGCCAGCCCGGTTCGATTGGGGCGGGCACCACGCCGGGGCGGGTCTATCCGGGGAAACGCATGGCGGGGCAAATGGGCAACCAGCGGGTGACGATCAAGGATTTGAGCGTCTTTAAGATTGACCCGGAGCGTCATCTGATCCTGATTCGGGGGTCGGTGCCGGGGAAACCGGGTGCCTTGGTGAGTGTCACCCCCGCCAAACTTGTGGGCGCAAAGGGGTAAATCATGGTGGCATTAGCGGTCAAAAATTGGCAAGGGGAAACCAGCGGCGAAGCGCCCTTGGAACTGCGGGTGGCGAAACCGGAGACGGCGAACCATATCCTGCATCGGGCGGTGGTGCGGCAGTTGGCTCATGCCCGGCAGGGGACAGCCTGTACCAAAACCCGCTCGGAGGTCAGCGGCGGTGGACGCAAACCCTGGCGACAAAAGGGCACGGGGCGGGCACGGGCGGGTTCCAATCGGTCGCCTTTGTGGCGGGGTGGGGGGGTGATTTTTGGCCCAAAACCCCGGGATTACGAACTGAAAATGAACCGGAAAGAACGCCGGTTGGCCCTGCGCACCGCCTTGATGAACCGGGCCGAGCAAACCATTGTGGTGGAAGAATTTACGGAGCAATTGCCCCGCCCCAAAACCAAGGAGATGGTGCAAGCCCTGAGCCGGTGGGGGGCTGACCCGGAAGCCAAAATTTTGTTGATCGTGCCGGAGATTACGGAAACCCTGGGGTTATCGGTGCGGAATTTGCCCCGGTTGACCCTCCTGCGGGCGGATCAATTAAATGTGTGGGACATTCTCCATGCGGACACCCTGGTGGTGACGGTGGGAGCTTTGCAAAAAATTCAGGAGGTGTACGGGGATGGGTCGGATCACCACGCTTAAACCCCGCCAGGATGACCCCCGTCGGTTGGTGGATTGTATTATCCGCCCCTTGGTGACGGAGAAGGCGACCCGGTTGTTGGAACAAAACCAGTACACGTTTGCGGTGCGTCCCCAAGCCACCAAGCCGGAGATCAAGGCGGCGATTGAACTGCTGTTTGACGTGAAGGTGGTGGCGGTGAATACCCTGCACCCGGCGGAGCGCCGGAAACGGGTGGGGCGGTTTGCGGGGCAAAAACCCCACTACAAGAAGGCCATGGTGACCCTGGCCAAGGGTGACCAAATTGTGCTATTCCCGGAGGTGTAGGAGCGACCTATGGCTTTACGTATTTATCGTCCGTTAACGCCAGGCACCCGGAGACGCTCGGTTGCAGATTTTGCGGAAATTACCAAAACCAAACCGGAAAAATCCCTGGTCACCCACCACCATTCTCCCAAGGGGCGCAACAACCGGGGGGTGATCACCACTCGCCATCGGGGCGGCGGCCACAAGCAGTTGTACCGGCTCGTGGATTTTCGGCGGGACAAACGGGGGATTCCGGCCAAAGTGGCGGCGATTGAGTACGACCCCAACCGCAACGCCCGTTTAGCCCTACTCCATTACCGGGATGGGGAAAAACGCTACATTTTGCATCCCCGCAAGCTGGCGGTGGGAGCGACGGTGATTGCTGGCCCGGATGCCCCGATTGAGATTGGCAATGCCCTGCCCCTGAGCAACATTCCCCTGGGGACGGAGGTGCATAACGTGGAATTGGTGCCCGGTAAGGGGGGGCAGATGGTGCGTTCAGCGGGTGCCAGTGCCCAGGTGGTGGCCAAGGAGGGGGATTTTGTCGCCCTGAAATTGCCCTCTGGGGAAGTGCGCCTGTTCCGGCGGGAAGGCTATGCCACCATCGGGCAGGTGGGGAATGTGGAACACAACAACATCACCCTGGGGAAAGCGGGGCGCAAACGCTGGCTGGGTCGTCGTCCCGAGGTGCGTGGTTCGGTGATGAACCCGGTGGATCACCCCCACGGGGGCGGGGAAGGGCGGGCACCCATTGGCCGCAGTGGCCCGGTCACCCCCTGGGGCAAACCGGCCTTGGGGCAGAAAACCCGCAAGCGCCATAAACCCAGCGATAAATTGATTATCCGTCGTCGGAAAGGGAGGAACTAGCCATGCCCCGGTCATTGAAAAAAGGGCCGTTTGTGGCCGACCACCTGCTCACCAAAATTGAAAAGCTGAACGAGCGCAATGAGAAACAGGTGATCAAAACCTGGTCCCGGGCATCCACGATTGTGCCGGAGATGATCGGGCATACCATTGCGGTCTATAACGGCAAACAGCACGTCCCCGTGTACGTCACCGACCAGATGGTGGGGCATAAATTGGGGGAATTTGCCCCGACCCGCACCTTCAAGGGGCACACCAAAAGTGACAAGAAAGCCAAACGCTAGGAGGAGGACATGGTGATTGCCACGGAAGGCCCGGAAGTGCGTGCTGTATTGCGTTTTACCCGTTTAGCGCCCAACAAGGTGCGGCGGGTGTTGGATCAGATTCGGGGGCGTACGTACCGGGAAGCCCTGATGATTCTGGAATTTATGCCCTACCGTCCCTGTGGGCCAGTGATGCAGCTTTTGCGGTCGGCGGCGGCCAATGCGGAGCACAATAACGGTTTGAACCGCGCCAAGCTGGTGATTACCGAAGCGAAGGCCGATGGGGGACCGATGCTCAAACGCTTTCAACCCCGGGCCCGGGGGCAAGCCTACCGGATTCACAAACCTACTTGTCACATCACCATTGCCGTGCGGGAACGGGCGGACAACCAAGGGGAGGCTGAATAATCATGGGACAAAAAACACATCCAGTGGGATTTCGGTTGGGGATTACCCGGGAGCACCAGTCCCGTTGGTTTGCCCCCCACCGCCAGTACCCGGAACTCCTGCAGGAAGACCAAAAAATCCGCCAGTTCATCATGAAAAAGCTGGGGAAAGCCGCCATTGCCCGGGTGCAAATCCAGCGCAAGGCCGACCAGATCGAGTTGGCGGTGCATACAGGTCGCCCGGGGGTGGTGGTGGGTCAGCGGGGTGCGGGGATTGAAGCCCTCCGCAAGGACGTGGAAAAACTCCTGGGGCGACAACAGGTGAAAATCCGGGTGGTGGAAATCAACAAGGTGGATGCGGAAGCCCCCCTGCTGGCGGATTACATTGTGGAGCAGTTGGAAAAGCGGGTGGCCTTCCGGCGGGCGGTGAAACAGGCGATCCAGCGGGCCCAACGGGCGGAGGTACAGGGGATCAAGATCATGGTGGCCGGACGGCTGAACGGGGCGGAAATTGCCCGCAGTGAATGGGTGCGGGAAGGCCGGGTGCCTTTGCAAACCCTGCGGGCCGACATTGACTTTGCCCAGCGCACCGCCAAAACCATCTACGGCATCCTGGGGGTGAAGGTGTGGGTATTTCGGGGGGAAGTGGTGCCCGGTGTCCCGGAAGCCCCCGCCGTCCGTACCGGCAAACCCAACGCCCGTCCCCCCCGCCGCCGGCAACAGTTTGAAGACCGTTCAGGAGCCGAGGTACAGGAGTAGGAAACCATGCTTAGCCCAAAACGTACCAAATTTCGCAAACAACAACGGGGCAACCGCCGGGGTGCCGCCAGCCGGGGGAATACGATTGTGTTCGGGGATTATGGACTCCAAGCCCAAGCCCCTGCTTGGATCACGGCGCGCCAGATCGAAGCCTGTCGGCGGGCCATGAACCGGTGCATCAAGCGGGTCGGCAAGATTTGGATTCGCATCTTTCCCGACAAACCCGTGACCCTGCGCCCGGCGGAAACCCGGATGGGTTCGGGGAAAGGCTCCCCGGAATTTTGGGTAGCGGTGGTCAAACCCGGCACCATCCTCTTTGAAATGGGCAATGGTGTCCCGGAGAGCGTGGCCCGGGAAGCCATGCGGTTAGCCGCCTACAAACTGCCCATCAAAACCAAATTCATTACCCGCACAAGGGAGGAGGTGCCCAGCGATGGCGTTCCCCAAAATGTCTGATATCCAAGCCCTGGACGACACCCGGTTGGCTGAGGAAATCCTGGCGGTCAAAAAGGAACTCTTCCAACTGCGGTTTCGCCAAGCCACCCGCCAGCCGGTGAAAGCCCATGAATTTCGCCATGCCCGACATAAGCTGGCGCAGTTACTCACCCTAGAACACCAACGGAGGCAGGATCATGGCGGTTAAACAATTGGTGGGGGTGGTGGTCAGCAACAAGATGGACAAAACCGTGGTCGTGGCGGTGGAAAACCGGGTGGCTCACCCCCGCTACGGCAAAATCGTGGTGCGTACCAAGAAGTACAAAGCCCACGACGAGGAAAACCGTTGTCAGGAAGGCGACCGGGTGCGGATCGCAGAAACCCGTCCCTTGAGCCGGACCAAGCGGTGGCAAGTGATTGACATTCTCAGTACCACAGCCGGAGATACCCCATGATCCAACCCCAGACCTATCTGAATGTGGCCGACAACAGCGGTGCCCGCCGGATCATGTGCATCCGGGTGTTGGGTGCCACCGTGGGCAGTAAGGGCTTAACCAAGGGCGGTGGGAGCAAAGTCACGGCGGGGATTGGCGATGTGATCGTGGCCGTGGTCAAGGATGCCGCCCCCAATATGCCCGTGAAAAAATCCGAAGTAGTGCGGGCGGTGGTCGTCCGTACCCGCAAAAACCTGCGCCGGGACAGCGGCATGAGCATTCGGTTTGATGACAACGCCGCCGTGATCATTAACAAAGACGGCAACCCCAGGGGCACCCGGGTGTTTGGCCCCGTGGCGCGGGAACTGCGGGATCGCAACTTTACCAAAATCGTTTCCTTGGCACCGGAGGTCTTGTAATGGTACGGCGTTTGCAACCGGGGTTGGTGAAAAAGCTGACCAAACAGGCGGGGATTCGCCCCCACCGCAACGGCCTGCGCTACAAAATGCACGTCCGCAAAGGGGATACGGTGCAGGTGATCAGCGGCGACGACAAGGGCAAGGTCGGGGAAGTGTTGCGGGTCTTGCCGGAAACCAGCCAGGTGATCGTGGCGGGGGTGAACATTCGCACCAAGCACGTTAAGCCCCAACGGGAGGGGGAAAAGGGGCAAATTGTCCGGGCGGAAGCCCCCCTCCACAGCAGTAAGGTGATGCTCTATTCCAAAGAGAAAGATGTCGCCAGCCGGGTTTGCCACACCTACACGGAGGACGGGCGCAAGGTGCGGATGCTGAAGAAAACCGGCGAACTGTTACTGCCGAAACCGACCAAGCAGAAGGGGAACTAACATGGCACAACGATTGAAATCCCAATACCAGGAAACCGTCATCCCCCGCCTGATGCAGGAATTTGGCTACACCAACGTCCATCAGGTGCCCAAATTGGTGAAAGTCACCGTCAACCGGGGCTTGGGGGAGGCCGCCCAAAACGCCAAAGCCCTGGAATCCTCCCTCCAGGAGATCACCCTGATTACCGGGCAAAAGGCGGTGGTGACCCGGGCGAAAAAGGCGATTGCGGGGTTCAAAATCCGCCAGGGGATGCCCGTGGGGATGATGGTCACCCTGCGAGGGGATCGGATGTACAGCTTTTTAGAACGCTTAATCCATCTGGCTCTGCCCCGGATTCGGGACTTCCGGGGGATCAACCCCAAGGGCTTTGACGGGCGGGGCAATTACAGTTTGGGGCTAAAGGAGCAGTTGATTTTTCCAGAGATTGAATATGACAAAATTGACAAAATTCGGGGCATGGACATTGCCATCATCACCACTGCCCGCAGTGACCGGGAGGGGTTGGCTCTGCTCAAAGCCCTCGGGATGCCGTTTCGGGAGAACTAACGATGGTTAACGACACCATTGCCGATATGCTCACCCGGATTCGCAACGCCGGTTTGGCCCACCACCAGACCACCCAGGTGCCCGCCACCCGCATGACCCGCAGTATCGCCCAGGTGCTGAAGTCCGAGGGCTTTATCCAGGACTTCCGGGAGGAGGGGGAAGGGGTACGCAAGGTGCTGGTGATCACCCTCAAGTACAGTGGTCGCCAACGCCAGCCGGTGATTCGCACCCTACGGCGGGTCAGCCGTCCAGGTCTGCGGGTTTATGCCAACCACCGGGAACTGCCCAAGGTACTGGGGGGGATTGGCATTGCCGTCATTTCCACCTCCCGGGGGATCATGACCGACCGGGAAGCCCGTAAAAACGGCATTGGTGGGGAAGTTCTTTGTTATGTCTGGTAGGAGCCGCCATGTCCCGGATTGGTAAACGACCGATTCCTTTGCCCGCCAAGGTCACCGTCGCCCTCGATGGTCAGCGGGTACGGGTCAAAGGCCCCAAAGGGGAACTCCAGCGGGAATTTCCCCCAGGGGTGGTGATCCAACAACAGGAGAACGTTTTGCTCGTCACCCGGGCGGACGACTCCCGCCAAAGTCGCCAACTCCACGGCCTGTGCCGCACCCTCATGGCCAACATGGTCGAGGGGGTGGCCAAGGAATTTGAACGCAAACTGGAAATCCAGGGGGTGGGCTACCGGGCGCAAATGTCCGGTACCAAGTTAGTCCTCACCGTGGGCTACAGCCATCCGGTGGAATTTACCCCGCCCCCCGGCATCACCTTCAGCATCGAGGACGCCACCGGCAAAACCGTCAATCAGGGCACCCTGGTGGTGGTGCGGGGCATTGACAAGGAGCAGGTGGGCAATTTAGCCGCCCAGATTCGCTTTGTGCGTCCACCGGAACCCTACAAGGGCAAGGGGATTCGCTACCTGGGCGAAGCAGTGCGACGCAAGGAAGGCAAAACCACTGGTAAGAAGAAGTAACACCATGAAACTCACCCGTACCGAAGCCATCCAACGCCGTCACCGCCGCATCCGTCAACGGGTGGTGGGCACCCCAGAACGTCCCCGCTTGGCGGTCTTTCGTTCCCACCAGCACATCTATGCCCAGGTGATTGACGACAGTCGGCACCATACCCTGGTGGCAGCCGCCTCCGTGGAACCCAGCCTGCGCCAGGAACTGGACAACAACGGTGCCACCTGTACGGCCTCGGCCAAGGTCGGCCAGTTGATTGCCGAACGGGCCCTGGCCAAGGGGATTCAGCGGGTCGTCTTTGACCGGGGGGGCAACCTATACCATGGGCGGGTCAAAGCCCTGGCCGAAGCCGCCCGCGCCGCCGGATTAGAATTTTAAGGGAGCGAAAGGAGAAACACCCATGGCCAAAGAACGTCGTAGCAAAGCCGCCCGCACCCCGGAAAAAGACCCGGAATGGCAAGAGCGGGTCGTGCAAACCCGCCGAGTGACCAAGGTGGTCAAAGGGGGGAAAAAACTCAGCTTCCGCGCCATTGTCATCGTCGGCAATGAAAAAGGCCAGGTGGGCGTCGGGGTGGGTAAAGCCAACGATGTGAGCGGTGCCGTCCGCAAGGGGGTCGCCGATGGCAAAAAACACCTGATCACCGTGCCCCTGACCCGGGCCAATTCCATCCCCCATCCCACCCAGGCGGTTTCCGGGGCGGCCACCGTGATGATGCGCCCAGCGGCACCCGGTACCGGGGTGATTGCCGGGGGAGCGGTGCGAACCGTGTTGGAACTGGCGGGGGTGAAAAATATCCTGGCCAAACAGTTGGGTTCCAGTAGCCCCTTGAATAATGCCCGGGCCGCCGTGGCCGCCCTCTCCAGCCTGCGGACGCTCTCCCAGGTGGCCCAGGAGCGGGGCATTCCCTTAGAACAACTGTACGGTTAAGCGTTTCCCCCATCTGTTCCCTAATCTCAGGTAATAACGATGAACTTACATGATTTACACCCCCAACCCGGTTCCCAGCATCGGCGACGGCGGATTGGCCGGGGCATCAGTGCGGGGCAGGGAGCCAGCGGCGGCTTTGGGATGCGGGGGCAAAAATCCCGTTCCGGTCGCCCCACCCGGCCGGGGTTTGAGGGGGGGCAAAACCCCCTGTACCGGCGGATTCCCAAACTGCATGGCTTCCCTGTGGTCAACCCCACCCGCTACACCATCCTCAACGTGGGGGATTTGGCTCGCTGGGAAGGCGAACAACCCGTGACCCTGGAAGCCTTACGGGCGGCGGGCTGGGTGAAGCAACCCCAGGGGGCATTGAAAATTTTGGGCAGGGGGGAGATTACCCGGCCGGTGCGGGTGGTAGCGGCGGCTTTCAGTGCCTCTGCGGAAGCCAAAATTACGGCGGCGGGGGGTACCTGTGAACGACTGGAGGGTCATGCCCCCGAGACCTAATCACCAGCACCGCTTGTCTTGACCCGGCAAACCTGGTCTAATAACGGTGGTGACTTGCGGGAGCAGTATGCAGGAAAAAATTAAACTTTTGAAGGCGGTGGCCGTGACCAACCGGGGTTTGCTCGCCTCCCCTCGGTTCCAGGCGGAACTGGATCAGCTGATTCGCCAGCTGGAAGCCCATAACCCGACGACCAACCCGGCGCAGGCTCCCGAATTGCTCAGCGGCTGTTGGCAGTTGCTCTACACCACCAGCGTGGATGTGATTGGTCTGGGGCGGGTGCCGGGGGTGACCCTGGGGCAAATTTATCAAGTAATCCAAGCCGACAAAAATCGGGTGTACAATCTCGCCGAAGCCCAGGGAATTCCTTTTTTGGAAGGGTTATTGGCGGTCAAAGCCCGTTTTGAGGTGGTGAATCCCAGCCGGATTGCCATTTATTTTGAACAAAGTATGCTGGCACTGCAACGATTGGTGGACTATCGCCATCCCACCCAATGGCTCGAGCGATTGGAGCAGGAAGAACCTTTACCTTTGCTCCAAATTCCCTTGGACAGTGGCCGTTCCCAGGGTTGGTTGGACATTACCTACCTGGACATTGACCTACGGATTAGCCGGGGCGACAA
>Ga0326763_1000613_pt1 | contig 12325 bp, 10 predicted proteins | sample NORPS_P_FD_207671 | JGI IMG/M metagenome (GOLD analysis project Ga0326763, IMG submission 207671) | Hot spring water microbial communities from Norris Geyser Basin, Yellowstone National Park, WY, United States - NOR.PS_P | ecosystem: Environmental > Aquatic > Thermal springs > Unclassified...
CCGCGATGGAACCGCAACTGCTCGCGCCACAGCCGCCCCATCAGCCTCCGCGTGCTCACCTCGTCGATAGGGTTTCCAAGCGCCTCCATGCAGCGCCTCTACCCCCGCGCGCGCTCCAAAGCCACCCGTCGCGCCAGTTCCGCCCGGCATGCTGCGGCGTCGGCCATGCAACCCCCCGCCATCCACCAAGCCCGGACGTCGCGGATCAGCTCGCCCACGGCCGGGCCGGGCGCGACCCCGAGTGCGACGGCATCGCGCCCGGTTAGCCCGAAGACCGGGCGCGATTCCGCCCTCAGCCGGGCGCGCACACCCTCGCCGGCCTTGCCGTCGGCCAGCCAGGACCGTCCGCTCAGCACGGAGGCAGGCGTGTCGGCGAGCATGCGTCGCAGGTCTGCGCCCGCGAGATCCGGCGCGGGCGCCGGCCCGGCCAGTGCGGCGAGGGCCTCGCTCTCGGCCGCCGACATGCGCCAGCGCGCCGCCACATCGTCGTCCGGTTTCAGGGACGCCAGGCGCAAGATCGGATCGGGCGCCGCGCCTTTCACACGCTCGAGCCCAGCCGGATCGGCTCCGGGCAGGATCGCCGCGAGCACGCCCAGATCGGCCATCAGCCGGACGGCGGCGCCCGGGTCCGGCGCGAGCAGGATGCGCTTGACCTCGCTCCAGACACGCTCAGGCGACAGAAACGCCAATCCCGCGATGCCGCCGCGCAACGCGGCCACCGTCTCGGCATCCGGCGGCACGCGTCCATACCGGGCCTGGAAGCGGAAATAGCGCAGGATCCGAAGGTAGTCTTCCGCGATACGCGCCGCCGGGTCGCCGACGAACCGCACACGGCCTGCGCCCAGATCGTCCCGCCCGCCAAAATAGTCGAACACCGCGCCGCCCCGCGACATTGACATGGCGTTCATGGTGAAGTCCCGCCGCGCCGCGTCCACCGCCCAATCGTCGGTCCACGCCACCGCGGCATGCCGCCCGTCGGTCTCGACGTCCCGCCGCAGGGTCGTGACCTCGAATCCGCGATGATGGCTCACCGCCGTCACCGTCCCGTGCTGCACCCCGGTCGGCACGACTTTCAGCCCCGCCGCGCCGAGCGCCGCCATGACCTGCTCGGGAGGTTCGGGCGTCGCCAGGTCCACGTCGGCCACCGGCCGGGCCGCCAAAACGTCGCGCACGCACCCGCCGACCAGCCGGGCTTGTGGGAGCGCGTCCAGCACGGCCCGCAACGCAGGGTCGGCCAGAAGCTCAGCCGGTGTCACGCTCCATGGCCCGGCACCACGCGCCCACCTTCCATCTGAGCCGGAATGTAGCGGGACCCTTCCCGATGGCGCTCCCGCAGCCCGGTCCACGCCAAGCCGCCCCCGAGCGCGATCAGCCCGGCCAGCAGCACTAGTAAGGCGCCGCGGCTCGGGGCCAGCCCGGTCGCCACCGTGCGCCGCCAAACGAAGAACAGCACGAACGGCAGCACGAACAGCGAAAGCTCGAACGCACGGATCATGCCGCCGCCCGCTCCTGCGCGCGCAACCGCGCAGCCAGATCCACGAGAATCGCCGCCGTTGCACCCCAGATGTAGTGATGCTGGTGCGGCCACACCCAGAACTCACGCATGCGCCCGCGGAACTCCGCCCGTCGCCGCTGCGGCGCTGCCGGGTCGAGCAGGACATGGAGCGGCAGCGTGAAGATCGCTTCCACCTCGTCCGGGCTGGGGGTCAGCACCACCGGCCGCGGTAACAGGGCCAGAACCGGCGAGATACGAAACCCGGTTCCGGTCAGGTAATCCGGCAACCGCCCCAGCACTTCCGGCTGATCCGGCGGCAGGCCCACCTCTTCATGCGCCTCGCGCAGCGCCGCCGCCTCGGCCGAGGGGTCGTCACGGTCGATCCGGCCGCCCGGGAAGGCCACCTGCCCTGCATGCTTGGCCAAGGTCGAGGTCCGCTTGGTCAGCAGGATCCCCGGCTCCTCGCCATGGACGATCAGCACCAGAACCGCGGCGGGCACGGCCGCGGTCTGCCTCAGATCGGCGGCGTCGTCCGAGTTTGCCAGCGCGGCGATGGCCTCGGCCGGCGCTCGGGTCGGATCGGCCGCGAGGCGCGCCCGGATCATGTCGATGTCCATGGCCGGCCCGTGTCTCGGCGGCGTCAGAGTTCGCCGCAGGCAGGGAGATCGCCGAGGGAAAAGAACCGGTGCTGGCTCCACACCCCGAGCACCCGCTTGCCGCAGACCTCGCCCGGCACCGCGAGCGCCACCAATTCGTAATATACCGCGCGTGAAATCCGCGCCTCCAGCGGCAACCCGCTCTCGCTGTCGCGCACCCGCAGATACGGCACCGGCGCGCATTCGAGGCAACCGTGCTTGACGGAGATCGGATGATCCGGCCCGGCGGTGACGACCTGATCGACGTTGGTGCGGAACGAAAGCACTTGCCCGGTGCCGACCCCGCTCCAATCCATCTCGACGGCCAACCAGGGCACGTCCTCGACCTCGATCCGCCCTCTCTCCGCCGGCGTCTCGAGCCAGTAGGAGCCATCGGCCTCGCGCTTGAGCACCGAGCTGAACAGGCACACCATCTCGCGCCGGCCGATCGGGCTCCCACGGTACAGCCACGTGCCGTCGCGCTTGATCACGAACGGAAGGTTGCCACAATCCCGCGGCGAGCGTTTCTCACGCCGCTCCAGACCTACGAGTGGAGGTGTTGCGGTTCCCCCCTTCGAGGCGTTGCGGTCGTAAAAAGCTTCATTCACGTTCTGCGTCTCCGGGCGGGCCGTGCTTCCTTCCTGACGACCGATATAGGAAGCTGCCCCCCGTTGATGAAAGAGCCCCCCGACCACAGATCGAGCAGTGACGCTGCTTCTCGATAGGAATGCGCTGAATGAGTGACGCAGCCCGGACAACCGCCGAACCGGACATGGTCGGCGCCATCGAGCAGCTGGGTCACCGCGTCGCGGCGGCCAAGGGTGAACTCAATCGCATCATCTTCGGCCAGAACGACGTAATCGAGCAGGTGCTCGTCACCGTCCTGTCCGGCGGGCATTGCCTGCTCGTCGGCGTGCCGGGCCTCGGCAAGACACTCCTGGTCGAGACGCTCGGCACCGTGCTCGGCCTCCAGCCGACCCGGATCCAGTTCACCCCCGATCTCATGCCCGCCGACATCACCGGCTCGGAGGTACTCGACGGCGACGGAAGCGGCCGGCGCAGCTTCCGCTTCGTGCCCGGCCCGGTGTTTTGCCAGCTGCTGATGGCTGACGAGATCAACCGCGCCAGCCCGCGCACCCAATCCGCCCTGCTCCAGGCGATGCAGGAGCGCAAAGTCACCGTGGGCGGCGCCGAGCACGCGCTGCCGAGCCCGTTCCACGTTCTGGCCACCCAGAACCCGCTCGAGCAGGAGGGCACCTACCCGCTCCCCGAGGCCCAGCTCGACCGCTTCCTGCTCCAAGTCAACGTCGGTTACCCGGACCGCGCCGCCGAGCGCAGCATGCTGCTGGCCACCACCGGGGCCCGCCAGGAGCGCGCCGCCGCGGTGCTGACCGCGGACGAACTGATCGCCGCACAAGCGCTGATCCGGCGTGTACCCGTCGGAGAGGCGGTCGTCGACGCGATCCTGAACCTGGTGCGCGAGGGCCGGCCGGAGCTCACCGGCCAAGACAGCATCCGCCGGCACGTCGCTTGGGGACCCGGTCCGCGCGCCGCCCAATCGCTCATGCTCGCCGTCCGCGCCCGCGCCGTCCTTGACGGCCGCCTGGCCCCGAGCCTGGACGACGTCAGCGCCCTCGCCCCCGCGGTGCTGCGCCACCGCATGGCCCTCAACTTCTCAGCGCGCGCGGAGGGTGTCGGCCTTCCGGAAGTGATCGACACGCTCATCGGACAGGCCGTTTGATCGCAACGGCTTTCGCCAGCGCACGCCGCGCCGAAGCGCTCGGCGCCCGCCTTCCCCCTTTGCTGGTAGCCGCCCAGCGGGTCGCCAACACGGTCGCGCAGGGGGTCCATGGACGCCGCCGGGTCGGCCAGGGCGACAGCTTTTGGCAGTTCAGGCCGTTCATGCATGGCGACCAGATCGCCCGCATCGATTGGCGGGCCAGCGCCAAATCCGATCGCTCCTTCATCCGCGAGACCGAGTGGGAGGCCGCGCAAACCGTCTATTTGTGGCGAGACGCCTCCGGCAGCATGGATTGGAGGTCCGGCAGCGAAACGCCGTTCAAGCGCGAGCGGGCCGAAATCCTCCTTCTCGCGCTGGCAGCCCTCCTGCTGCGCGGCGGCGAGCGCGTCCGCCTGATCGGTGGCCCCCCTCGCCTCCGCGGTGGCCGCTTCGCCCTGGAAGATCTGGCCGAAGCCGTCGCCGGGCTGCCCGCCGGAAATGGCATGCCGCCTCAACTGCCTCTCCCGCGCCACGCCCGCGTCATTCTAATCGGCGATTTCCTGCACCCAATCGACGAGATCAGGCCGATCGTCGCTGCCATGGCGGCGATCCCGGTCGCCGGCTACCTCCTCCAGGTTCTCGACCCAGCCGAAGCGCTGCTGCCCTATTCCGGCCGCATCCGCTTCAAGGGGCTCGAGCGGGAGGCCGACGCGCTCGTCCCGCGCGTGGAAGGCATCCGCGACGCCTACGCCGCCGCGCTGCAGGAGCAGCAGGCCAGCCTCGCCGCGCTCTGCGCCGCCGCCGATTGGCGCTTTGCGGTCCATCGCACCGACCATCCGCCCGAAGCCGCGCTGCTGGCCGCGTACACCGCCATGTCCGCGACGTGATCTTCACCGCGCCCCTGCTGCTGCTGGCGCTCGCGACGTTGCCGATCCTCTGGTGGCTGCTGCGCGTCACGCCGCCGGCCCCGAAAACGCAGACATTCCCCGCGATCGGCCTGTTGCTCGGTTTGCGGGCCAACGAAACCACCGCGGCGCGGACCCCATGGTGGCTGCTGCTGCTCCGGCTCCTCACTGCCGCCCTGCTCATCGTCGGCCTCGCCGGCCCCGTGCTCGACGCCGCGGCCAGTCTCGGCGGCGCGGGCCCCGTTCTGCTCGTCATCGACGACGGCTGGGCCGGCGCGCCCGACTGGTCGACGCGGATGACCGTTGCCGGGCGCGCCCTCGACCGGGCCGAGCGGGCGGGGCGGCCGGCGATGCTGCTGACGACCGCCCGCACCGACACGGACACCCCTCCCGCCGCCACCGTCGCGATGCCGGCCCCCGAACTCCGAACCCGGCTCGCAGCATTGCGCCCGAAGCCCTGGCCCAGCGACCGGGCCGCCGCGGCGGCCGCACTCGCCCGCCTGCATGCCGGCGACGTCATCTACATCGCCGACGGCCTCGCAACACCAGCCGACCCGGCCTTCGCCCGCGCGCTCGCCGCCGCGGGTCCGGTCGACGAACGCCGCCCCGTGCCGGTGAGTGCCCTCGTGCTGCGACCGCCGCGCCTGGAGGCCGGGAGCCTCGTCGCCCATGTCGAGATTCTGCCGCAACCGGTCGAGCGCACCGTCTCCGTCCTGGCGCAGACCGGCGACGGCCGCACCCTGGCGCGCGCCGACGCCACATTTACGCCGGGCAGCACGGCCGCGGAGGCCGAGGTGAAGCTGCCGCCCGAACTGCGCAACGAGGTGGCGCGCCTGGTGGTGGACGGCGCGGCTTCCGCCGGCGGCGTCATGCTGCTGGACGAGCGCTGGCGGCGGCGCCCCGTCGGCCTCGTAGCCGAGCAGGAGGGCGCCGACACGCCGCTGATCGGCCCGCTTTTCTACCCGCGCCGCGCTCTCGCCCCGTTCACCGAACTGCGCGAGGGCACGCTGGCCGAGCTCCTCGCCCGCCCGCTCTCCGTGCTCGTCCTCGCCGACGTCCCGCTCGAGGCGGCGGATTCGGCCGCGCTGGTGAACTGGGTCGAGCAAGGGGGCACCCTGATCCGCTTCGCCGGTCCCCGCACCGCCGAGGCCAGCACCGACCCGGCGCATGACGACCCACTCCTTCCCGTCCGCATCCTCGCCGGCGACCGGCAACTCGGTGGCGCCCTCTCCTGGAGCGAACCGGCGTCGTTGGCACCGTTCCCGGCCAATTCGCCGTTCGTTGGCCTACCCATTCCCGAGGACGTAAAGGTCAGCCGCCAGATCCTCGCCGAGCCCTCCGCCGACCTCGCCGCCCACACGTGGGCCTCGCTGGCCGACGGCACTCCCCTCGTCACCGCCGCCGTCCGGGGTGCTGGCCGGGTCGTGCTGATCGGCACGACCGGCAACGCCGACTGGTCCAACCTTCCCCTCTCCGGCCTGTTCGTCGACATGCTTCGCCGCTTGGTTGACCTTTCCGCCGGCGTCGCCGCGGCCGACGACGCGACCCGGCTGCCGCCTTTCGAAACGCTCGACGGTTTCGGCGCCCTTTCCGCGCCGCCGCCCACCGCCACCGCGCTCACCGCCAAGCAGATCGACCAACCCGCGCCGGACGACACGGTCGTGGGCCCTCGCCATCCGCCCGGCATCTACGGCCCGGCCAGCTATCGCCGCACGCTCAATCTCGGCGCCATGCTGCCGCCGCTGCAGGTCGCAAGCCCCGTTCCGAGCGCCCGGCAACAGGCCCTTACGGCGCCGGGCACCGAGCGCGCGATCGGCCCGGCGCTCCTCTCCCTGTCGGTCCTGCTGCTCGCCGCCGATCTGATCGTCTCGCTCGCCTTGCGGGGCAAGCTCCGGCTACGCACCGCGACCGTTGCGCTCCTCCTTCTCGCCCCGCTCGCCTCGGCCCGGGCGGCCGACGTATACCCCTCGCTGCAGGTGCAGCTGGCCTATGTGCAAACCGGCGACGGCACCGTCGACGCTATCTCCCGCTCCGGCCTGATCGGCCTCTCCACCTATGTCAACCGCCGCACCGCGGTGACGCTCGCCGATCCGGTCGCCATCACCCCTGGCCGGGACGACCTCAGCTTCTATCCGCTGATCTATTGGCCCATCACCGCCGACGCGACGATGGGCTCCGGCGCGATCGAGGCCCTCAACGACTTCACGAGCAAGGGCGGGATCATCCTTATCGACACCCGCGATGGCGGCAGCGGCGAGGGCTTCGCGCCGGGCACGGAGGCGGCGCTGAAGCGGCTCACCGTCGGCCTTGCCGTCCCGCCACTCTCTCCGCTGACCAGCGACCACGTCATCGCCCGGGCTTTCTACCTCCTGCAGGATTTCCCCGGCCGCTTCGATGGGGACACCGTCTGGGTGCAGCGCGCGCAAGACCGCGCCAACGATAGCGTCAGCCCCGTGATCATCGGCGGCCATGACTGGGCCGCCGCTTGGGCGGTCGACGCCGCTGGCCGCAACCCGTACGCCACCCTCCCCGGCGGCGCCCGGCAACGTACTCTGGCCTACCGCTTCGGCGTTAACCTCGTGATGTATGCGCTGACCGGCAACTACAAAGGCGACCAGGTCCACGTCCCCGCCATCCTGGAGCGGCTGGGGCAATGAAGCTCACCCTCGCCTACGCCTCGCTCCGGTTCGATCCGGCCGTTCCGGCCTGGGTGCTCGGCGTGCTCGCGGCGCTGTGCGTCGCCGCCCTCGCTCCCGCCCTGATCCGCCGTGCGCGCGGCGCGCTCTGGCGCACCCTCGCCTTCGCCGTCCTGCTTCTCTGGCTCGCCGGCCCACGGCTGGTCGAAGAGACCCGGGACAGCTTACCCGACATCGGGCTCATCGTCGTCGACAAGACCGATTCCATGCGGGTCGGCGAGCGCAGCGCGGCCCGCGACGCAGCCGCGGCCGAACTGGCCCAACAAGCCTCGCGGCTGCCCGACCTCGAGATGCGGACCGTCGTCGTCCCGGAAGGCGGGCGAGACGGCACCGCCCTCTTTGCCGCGATCGACGGCGCCCTGGCCGACGTGCCCCGCGCCAGGCTCGCAGGCATCCTCGCCTTGACCGACGGCCAGGTCCACGACACCCCCGCCACCCCCCTTCCCGCACCGCTGCACGTGCTCATCCCCGCTAGCGGCGAGCAGACGGACCGCCGCATCCGCATCGTCGAGGCCCCGAGCTTCGGCATCGTCGGCCGCGCGGTGACCGTTCGCCTCGCGGTCGACGATCTCGGCGTCCGCCCCGGCAACACGATGGCACGCCTGACCGTGAGGCGGGACGGCGACCCGCCTCAGACGCAATCGGTTCCCGTCGATCAGGAAACCAGCATCGATATCCCCATCACGCGCGCGGGGCCCGTCGTGGTCGAGCTATCGGCCGACCCGTTGCCCGGCGAGGTCTCGACGCTGAACAACCGGGCGGTGGTCACCATCAACGGCGTGCGCGACCGCCTCCGCGTGCTCCTCGTCTCCGGAGAGCCGCACCTCGGCGAGCGGACCTGGCGCCGCCTGCTCAAGGCCGACCCGGCGGTCGATCTCGTCCACTTCACCATCCTCCGCCCGCCAGACCGCGACGACATGACTCCGACCAACGAGCTGTCGTTGATCGCCTTCCCGGTGCGCGAGCTGTTCCAGGTCAAGATCCGCGATTTCGACCTGATCATCCTCGATCGGTTCTCGAACCGGAACAGCATCCTGCCCCCGCTCTACCTGCGCAACATCGCCGACTACGTCCGCGGCGGCGGCGCCTTGTTGCTCAGCGCAGGTCCGGAATTCGCCGGCCGATACTCGCTGGCGGCCACCAATCTCGGCTCGGTCCTCCCCGTCGCGCCGCCCCTCGGCGCGGAGCCCGGCTTCGCGGTCGTCGACGGTCCCTTCCGCCCCGCCGTCACCGCGCTCGGCGAGCGCCATCCCGTGACCGAGAGCCTCGCCGACGCTGGCCAATGGGGAGACTGGTATCGCTACATCGGGGCGTCCGCGACGGGCGGCCAGGAGCTGATGAGCGCGGGAGACGGGGCTCCGCTGCTGCTGCTCAACCGGGTCGGCGAGGGCCGGGTCGCGCTCCTGCTGTCTGACCAGATCTGGCTGTGGTCGCGCGGTCACGAGGGCGGCGGCCCGCAAGCCGAATTGCTGCGCAGGATCGCCCACTGGGCCATGAAAGAGCCCGCCCTCGAGGAGGAGACGCTCCGGGCCACCATCGAGCACAACAGCATGCACATCGAACGCCGAAGCCTCCAGGAGCTGGGCCGGGTCGGCGTCACCGTGACGTCGCCCACGGGCCAGGTCACCCGCCTCGACCTCACCCCGTCGCAACCCGGCCTTTGGCAAGCCGATCTCGACGCCGCCGAACCGGGGGTATGGCAGGTCGCCGACGGCGAACACACGGTCTACGTCGCCGCAGCCAACGCAAACCCGCGCGAGATCGCTGACCTCCGTGCGACCGCCGCCGTTCTCTCGCCACTCGCCCGCGCATCCGGCGGCAGCGTGCGCTTCATCGGCGGCAGCCCCTCCGAACTCCGGCTGCCCGAACTGCGGCGCACCGGCTCGGGCCGCGAGGCCGCCGGCTCCAGCTGGGTTGGGCTGCCCCGCCGCAACGACCATATCGTGACCGGCGTTCGAGCCGTACCGTTGCTCCCGCCATGGGCCGCCCTGCCGCTGCTGCTCGGCCTCGTCCTGGTCGCCTGGCGCCGGGAAGGCTCCGGTTGACACCCTCGAGATGGAGTCCGTGCTTTCCAGCCGACTGAACCGCCCCGCCGCCGCGCCGCACGCGCCAGCATCCTTGCGCTGATCGGCTTCGTGGGCCTTGCTGCCCTGGTGCCGATCGCCCGGGTCGCCCTGGCCAATGGCGTGCTATCTCTGCGAACCCCCGCGCTTGCGGCCGAGGCCCTGCTGTGCCCGCTGACCGGCGTCGGCGCCTGGCTCGTATGGCGGCGGGTCGACATCGGCCTCGAGCGCAAGCGAGCCGCGTTACGCCGATGGGGCTGGGTGCTGATGCTCGGCGCGCTCTGGCCGGCCGCCCTTTACGGCGCCGGCAGCCCGGACCTCGCCACCCTCTGCCAGCTATTCTGCTTCGGCTTGGCCGCTTGGACGGCCAACGCGTTCCGCAAGCTCCGGCCAGCCGCCGCGGTTCTGTTGCTGCCCTACACGGTCTGGATCGCGACCGGGGTCGTTCTGGGTGTCGCTCGCTTTTGCAGCAGCGGGTTTTAAGTTATGCTCCATTTATGGTCAGAAAACTTCTTGTCGGCGTAGGCTTGTCGGTACTGCTCGCGGCACCCGCCTTCGCGCAAACCTCCGTCCCCGGCCCGATTGCCACGCCTGGCGGACAGCCCGCGACCGCGCGCGGTCACCGCAAGGTCGAACCCGCGCCAGCGGGCGTTCCCGGGGCCCGGGCCGAGCCCGCGCTGAACGCGCCGGCAGAGCGCGGGATGACGGACATGCCGCCGACCGAGGCGCTGTTCGACGCCATCAACCGCGGCGACACGGTCGCAGCCCGCGATGCCATCGGCCGCGGTGCCGACATCAACGGCCGCAACATCCTGGGTCTGACGCCGCTGGAGCAATCGGTCGACCTCGGCCGCAGCGACATCTCGTTCCTGCTGCTCTCGCTGCGCGGCGGTGCCGGCTACAGCACCACCGAAGGCCCGCGCGCCGCCAAGCCGGACAGCAAAACCGCCGCCGCCGCAGCCCGCGCCGAGCGACAGGCCGAGACTCGCGAGGCCGCGCGTAGCCAGCGCCAGCAAGCTGCCGCGGACCGTGCAGCCCGCACCGCGCCGGTCGCCCCCCGCAACGCTCGGCTCTTCGCCGGCGACGGCGGTGCGCCGGTGCCGCAAGCGGGCTTCCTCGGGTTCGACGCTGCCCGATAGCTTACCCGGCACGGCGCAGGCGGCCGCACCGCTTCTTCGGTCGAGAGACGAGCGCCCACGTTCCTCCGCTTCCGCCGCCGGCTACTGGCGCCTCGCCGGCGGCTTCTGGCGCGGCGCCACGGCCCGCGCCGCCTGGAAGCTGACGATCGCTAGCCTGTTCCTGGTCGTCGCGAACACGACCGTCCAATACGGCGTCAACAAATGGAACGCCTTCTTCTTCGACGCTCTGCAGCAGAAAAGCTACAAGGACGTCGCCAGCGCCATGGCGTTCTTCGCCGTCCTGGCCGTCGCGGCCTCCATGATCAGCGTCTTTTCGCTGACTTCCCGCGTCAAGCTGCAGGTTTACTGGCGCCAATGGCTCACCAAGCGCCTGACCTCCCAATGGTTGGACAGCCAGCGCTTCTACCGCCTCAGCATCGCGGCGCCCGACCTCGACGCGCCAGAGTTCCGCATCGCCGAAGATGCTCGGGTGGCCACCGAACCGGTCGTCGAATTCGGCACCGGCATCCTGAACGCGGTCCTTGCAGCGCTCGTCTTCTTCGTCGTGCTCTGGTCCATCGGCGGCGACATCGAGCTGTTCGGCACGAGAATTCCCGGCTTCATGGTCATCGCCGCCGTCCTGTATTCGGGCGTGATGTCCGGCTCGATGCTGATCTTCGGCCGACCGCTGATCCGCCGGATCGAGGAAAAGAACGCGGCCGAAGCTAAGCTTCGCACCGAGATGGGCCGCGTGCGCGAGAACGCCGAGAGCATCGCCCTCATCGGGGGCGAAGCCGACGAGATCAAGGCGCTGCACGAGACGCTGCACGGACTCGTCGAGAGCTGGATGCGCATGCTCAAGCAGTGGGCGCGCATGATGTGGCTGATGGGCAGCAACTGGGCCGTGGCGCCCGTCGTGCCGCTCTTGCTGGAAGCCCCCAATTTCCTCGCCGGCAAGATGACGCTCGGCGCCCTGATGCAGACGGCTGCAGCGTTCGCCCAGGTTCAGGTCGCGCTCAACTGGATCTTCGACAACTATCCGCGGATCGCCGAATGGATGGCCTCCGCCGGCCGTGTCACCGGCCTCTGGGCGGCATTCGGCCGCCTCGACAGCTCGGTCGGCCTCGAAGCCCACGAGCATATCGTCATCGGCGAGAGCCCCGACGATCATGTGCGCCTGGAGCATCTGTCGGTCGCGCAGTTCGACGGCCGGGTCATGATCGACGAGGCCACCACCGAGATCGGCCCCGGCGAGCGCGTGCTGCTGACCGGGGAGAGCGGCACCGGTAAGAGCACGTTAATCCGCGCGATCGCCGGGCTATGGCCCTGGGGCTCCGGCCGCGTGCTCTTTCCGGCCGACGCCCGCGTCGCCTTCCTGCCGCAGCGCGCCTACATCCCTAACGGCACGTTGCGCCAGGTGCTGCACTACCCGATCACCGCGCGAGACCCCACCACGGAAGAGCTCGAGGTGGCGTTGCGCCGATGCGGCCTCGGCCACCTCGTCTCGCGGCTCGACGACGAGGACCGTTGGGATAAGCTCCTTTCGGGCGGCGAGCAGCAGCGGATCGGGTTCGTCCGGCTGCTCGTCCAGAAGCCGGACGTCGTCATCCTCGACGAGGCCACCGCCGCGCTCGACGTCGACACGCAGGCGTCGATCATGAACCTGTTCAACGATGAACTCGGCCGCACGACC
>Ga0326763_1000615_pt1 | contig 12303 bp, 13 predicted proteins | sample NORPS_P_FD_207671 | JGI IMG/M metagenome (GOLD analysis project Ga0326763, IMG submission 207671) | Hot spring water microbial communities from Norris Geyser Basin, Yellowstone National Park, WY, United States - NOR.PS_P | ecosystem: Environmental > Aquatic > Thermal springs > Unclassified...
CACGCTGGTAAAAAGCTCCCACAGGTTTACCGCCAGCTCGGGCTCGGTGGTGAGCTGGGTAAAGCGAAAATAGGCCGCATCGCCTGAGGGCAGCACGAAGGTGGGCGTGCCGAATACCCCCAGCTCACCGGCTTGTTCCAGGTCGCGGGCCAGCTCGAGCCGCCGGCTTTCCTGGTCTTCCAGGTCGGCCATAAAGCGCTCCAGATCCAGCCCGGCCCGGCTGACCGCATCCACCAGGGTCTGGTCTTCGTCCAGCTTGCGCCTTTCCTGGTGACGCAGGCGAAACAGCTCGAGGGCAAAGCGCAGGTGGGCGGCCTTGCCCTGCTGCCGTGCAGCATGGGAGGCCAGGAAAGCCCGCAGCGATCTGGGGCCTTCCAGGGGTTGTTCGACCAGCTTCCAGGTCGGAGCATTGCGAGGAAGGCTGGCATTCTCGGGGTGGTTGCCCTGCTCGAGGCTGTAGTGCCGAATTTCAAAGTCCAGGGCAAGCTGGGGGGCCACCACATAGGCCAGCTCGAGGCCCCGCCAGGCAAAAGGGCACAGGTAATCGAGGTAGACCGTAACGCGCCGCATCTTCAATCGCCAAAGTACTCGTAGGTGTGCGAACCTTCCAGGCCCAGCATCAGGTCGAGGTTCTGCACCGCTGCCCCCGAAGCCCCCTTGCCCAGGTTGTCGAAGCGGGCCACCAGCAAAGCCTGTTCCTGCGCGGGGTTTTCGTAGACGAAGAGCTCGAGCAGGTTGGTGCCGCTCAGGGCCTCCGGGTCGAGTACCGGGTGGTACTGGCCGTAGGTTTCCAGGGGCATCACCCGCACGAAGCGCTGGCGCTGGTAGCGCGCCACCAGGGCTTCGTGCAGCTCGGCAGCGGTCACCTTTTTGGGCAGGGCCCAGAGGTGTACCGGGATGAAGTCCAGCATGCCCTGGCGGAAGCGCCCCACCGCCGGGGTGAAGATGGGTGGGTGTTGTAGACGCGAATAGTGGGTCATCTCGGGGATGTGTTTGTGGGTAAGCTCGAGGCCATAGGCCCGGTAGTTCCCGGCCAGCCGGTGCTCCCCCCGGCCCTCCATCGCATCTATCAGCTGTCGCCCTCCACCAGAATAGCCCGAGATGGCGCTCACCGAAGCGGCAAAATCCGCAGGCAGAAGCCCCCCGTCCACCAGGGGCCGCAGCAGGGCAATCACCCCGGTGGGGTAACAGCCGGGGTTGGAGACGAAGCGCGCTTGGCGGATCTGCTCGGGCTGCTCGGGGCTTAGCTCGGGAAAGCCATATACCCAGCCCTCGGCCACCCGGTGGGCCGAGCTGGCGTCCAAGAGGCGGGTATGGGGGTTTTCCAGCATTCCCACCGCGGCTTTGGCCAGGTCATCGTGCAGGCAGAGGATGGCCACATCCACCGCATTCAGCAGGCGCTTGCGCTCGAGTTCGTCCTTGCGTTTGGCAGGGTCAATGGAAATGAGCTCTATATCGTCTCTATGCTGCAAGCGGGCCCGGATTTGCAGGCCCGTAGTCCCGGCCTCGCCGTCAATGAAAACCTTGGGTTTGCTCATGGGTCTTCCTCGAGGTTTCTTTGCAGCACCTCCACGTCCAGACGATCCTGGGGGCGCAACGAGCCTTGCTTGAGCAGAATCAACCCCTTGGGGCCCAGGCTGCGGATGGTTACTCCCGCCACGGTCTGCGGTTGGCTCAGGGGCAGCAGATCGAGATAGGTTCTGCCGTTCATAAGGGTAAAGATGTCCACCGGAAAATCCTCATTGACCCGGATGCAACCCTCCTCGCGGGTAAAGTCGGCAGGGCTGAGCTCGCGGGCCGAACCGCTACCAAAGCTATGCAGCACGGCCAGTAGCCGCTTTAGGTTCTCCTCGGAGTCTTCTACCACAATGTCCAGGTCAAAGGTAGCTCGAGGATAGCCGCTAAACGCCACCGCCAGGCCGCCTACCAGGATGAACTCAACCCCGCCTTGGCCTAGGGCGGCCAACAGACTTTCGAACGTGTGTGTGTTCATGCCTCGGTTCCAGACCCAGCTCGATAAGCATCTGTCGCAGAAGAAACACCTGGGCCAGCGGTGACTTTACCTGCGGCTGGCCCACCTGCTTGCGCACGCGCTCGCTCTGCCCCATTACCCTAGCTTAGCAAATGGTACAGCAGCGCCTTCTGCGCGTGCAGCCGGTTCTCGGCCTGGTCGAAGACGCGGGACTTCTTGTGCAGGGTGGCTTCCTCGACCACCTCCTCGCCGTAGTGGGCCGGCAGGCAGTGCAGGAAAATGCCGTCGGGGTCAATCAGGTCGAGCATAGCCGGGTTGACCTGGAAGCCGGCAAAGTCTTTGATTTTGCGCTTCTGGCTGGCCTCGGCCTCCTGGCCCATCGAGACCCAGACGTCGGTATAGAGCACCTGGGCCCCCTCGGCAGCGGCCAGAGGGTCGTGGGTGAGGGTGATATCGGCGCCCAGCTTGAGCGCCTCCATATAGATGATGGCGTTGGGCTCGTAGCCGCGGGGGGTGGCAATGGTCAGCCTGGCCCCAGAGAGCACCGCGCACTGGATATGGGCGTTGGCCATGTTGTTGCCATCGCCAATGTAGGTAATCTTCAGGCCCTTGGTGTTGGGAAAGGTTTCCTCGATGGTCTGGTAGTCGGCCAGCAGTTGCACCGGGTGCAGCAGATCGGAAAGGCCGTTGATGACCGGCTTTGAAGAATACTGGGCCAGCTCCTCGAGGGTCGAGTGCAGGTAGACCCGGGCCATGATGCCCTCTACCCAGCGCTCGAGGTTGAGGGCAATGTCGCGCACCGGCTCGCGGGTACCCAGGCCAATTTCGGAATTGGCCAGGTTAACCGCGTGCCCACCCAGTTGGTTCATGGCTACCTCAAAGGTGGTGCGGGTGCGCAAGGAGGGCTTCTCGAAGATCATGGCCAGGGTCTGGCCCTCGAGGGGCCGCAACCCCTTAAAAGCCCCCCGCTTCATGGCATGGGCCGTATCGAGCACCGCCCGGTACTCGGTAGGCGACAGGTCGAGGTTGGAGAGGAAGTCGCGGCCTTTCAGGCTGGCAACCGGCTTGATGACATCAACCACAGGTACCTCCGCAGGTGCCCCGCGCGCATAAAAACACACGCCTGGGGTTTGATTATACAAAGGCCGGCCCCAAGCAAAACCTAAAGCAGCACGAGAGCTCGCCGGACACGTTGGTTGCTATTTATGGCGGACTGCTCCGAGCTAGAGGGTCTCCAGCGCAACTTCAACCATCTGGTTGAAGGTCTCCTGCCTTTCCTGGGGGGTGGTCTTCTCGCGGGTAATCAGGTGGTCGCTGATGGTAACGATACACAACGCCTGTACCCCAAACTTGGCCGCCAGCGTGTAGAGCCCTGCAGCCTCCATCTCTACGGCCAGTACCCCAAACTGGGCCCAGAGCTGGTAGGGGTTGGGCAGGTCGTGGTAGAAGGTGTCGGTCGAAAGCACGTTGCCCACATGCACCGGCATGCCCCTGGACTGGGCCTGCTGGTAGGCGCGGCGCATCAGGTCGAAGGTGGCGATGGGGGCGTAGTTCTGCCCCGAGAATCGCAGGTTGTTGATGGAAGAGTCGGTGCAGGCGGCCTGGGCGATGACCAGATCGCGCAGCTTGAGCTGCTCCGTGATGGCCCCGGCGGTACCGACCCGTATCAGGGTCTTGCAGCCATAAAACTGAACCAGCTCGTGAATGTAGATGCTGGCCGAAGGAATGCCCATTCCGGTGCCCTGCACGCTAACCCGCTTGCCTTTGTAGGTTCCGGTATAGCCAAACATATTGCGCACCTGGTTGTAGAGCACCGGATTTTCCAGAAAGTTCTCGGCGATGTACTTGGCCCGCAGGGGGTCTCCCGGTAGCAGAATGGCTTCAGCAACAGCGCCTTGCGGAGCGGAGATATGTGGCGTCATGCCTGTACTTTATCCGGTTGTACCGGAATCACAAAAGTACGGCAAGGTTTTCCGCCAGAATCCAGACCTGCGTTCTGCCCCAGGCCTTCGCCGCCACCAGTCTACTTGGCGTACCCATCCGACCCCTCCTCGCTCGACTGCCGCAGGACGGCCAGCTCGAACTGGGTGGGGCTTTGGGCGTATTTGGCGTGCATCCCATCACCCAATCTACCGGAATGCACAGCGCGCGCCCTGGTGATAAAGACCTGCTGCTGCAAGCTGGAACATCCATTCCCGCGCCCCCAAGGGCAAGGGGCTTCTTTCGGCTAGTCGAAGGAAAAACCGTTGGCAAGTTGGGCCACCGGACGACCGGAGATGCGCTGCACAGCCTCAGGAAGGAGCGGCAGAATCACCTCGAGGGAGTCCTTGCTGTCTTGCGGCCCCCCTGGAAGATTGACGATCAGGGTTTTGCCGCGCACACCCGCCACCCCTCGAGATAGCACTGCCAGGGGGTTTTTCTTATAGGTTTCCATGCGGATCAGCTCGGCGATACCAGGGGCTTCCTTCTCCAACATCTCGCGGGTGGCTTCAGGAGCATGGTCACGGTTGCTGAGGCGGATGCTGCCCACCGTCAGGATGACATCCAGGCCATCGCGGTCGGTCCAGAGACGCAATACGCGCTTTATCTGAGCGGGCTCATCAGGAATAATCTCGTAACTGGCAATCTCGTAGGGCCCCAGGGCCAGGATCTCGCGCAACACGGCGTAGGTGCGGTCTTCAATCTCGCCGCGTGCTTCACGGTCGGAGATGGTGAGGATACCGATTCGAATCATTTGGTACAGAGTTTAGACCATAATGGTGTTAGCTTTGGGTTATATGTGGCACGAGAGCGTAACCCTGGAGGGTCGTCATATCCGGCTAGAGCCTTTGAACCTGGGGCATGCCCCGGCCATGCTGGAGCACTTCGATGCCGAAATGGTGCAGTATTTGAGCAATGCGCCCAGGGAGGCCACCCTCGAGGCCATGCAGAACTACATCCGCACCCTGCTGGCGGCCAAAGACCGGGTCAATTGGGCCATCATCGACAAGACCAGCGGCCAGATGGCAGGGCGTACCGGCTATGTGCGGGTCAACCCCGAGTACCGATCTTTAGAAACCACCACCTGGATTTTTTCCCCCTTTCAGGGAGGGTACGCCAACACCGAAAGCAAATACCTGCTGCTACGGAGGGCCTTCGAAAACCTGGGGGCGATTCGGGTGCAGTTCAGGGCCGATGCCCGCAATGTGCGTAGCTGTAAGGCCGTCGAGAAGCTGGGCGCCACCTTCGAGGGCATCTTGCGCAAAGACCAAATTTATCCGAGCGGCCTCATCCGCAACACTGCGGTGTACTCGATTATCGACGACGAATGGCCCCAGGTGAAACAAGCCCTCGAGGCCCGGCTTTATCGCTAAAGCGCAGCCATATCGAGCCCCCGTGCAGGGCCTGGTTTATGCCCGCAGCAAACCTCAAATCTGCCGCAAATCCTCCAGCAACTGCCAGCCTACCTCTTTGGGGGTGGCCTCGAGGTAGGGGCTTAGCTCCTGGCTCACCCATAGGGCCAGGGGTTTGAGTTCGGCGGGCTCCTGCTCGGTGCGCACCAGCAAGGTGACCTGATAAAACTGCTGGGTCTCGGTAGGGGTGCCGTCCTCGAAAAAGGTCATGGGAGGCCGTACCTTGTCAATCAGCACATGCACCTCCCCCAGCCGGCGGGGAATCGCCTCACGGGGGTCAAAGGGGAGTTCCTTGGGGTGCCACAAGTACCCCTGAAAAAGCTTGATGGCTTTCATCGCAATCACGTATCCGATTTTCGCCGCAGAAACAAGATACAAAAGTGGCTTTGGTCGGCCCCTCTGGAGAATACCTACTCCACCCGTGCCACCTCCACCCCATCCCGCAGGTACACCCTGGGCAAACGCGGGGAGAGCCGCACCGCAGGCTCGTAGCTCACGGTTCCGGTGAGCTCGGCCCAGCCCCACAGGCTGCTGGTGGGGTCGAAATCGGGGGTAACCACCTCAAACACCTGATCCAGGCTTACCGGCGCTGGAATCTTCACGGTGATCTGATCCATCGAGACCCGCCCCACCACCGGGCAGATGCAAGGCTGGGGGTTCAGGGCTTCGGGTTCTGGGTAATAGCGAACCGTGGCCCGGTTGAAGACCAGGCGGGGCATTCCATCGGCATAGCCCACCGGCAGGGTGGCAATCCACTCGAGGCCCTGGGTGGTGTAAAGGCCGCCATAGCCGATTCTGCGCCCCGCCGGAAGCGCCTTGACCTGGGTGGGCTTGGCCAGCAGGCGGGCAATGGGTTTCAGTCCCAGACCCGGCAGCAGGCCGTACAGGCCGATGCCCGGGCGCACGGCACTGAAGCCGTAGGCGCTGTAGTTGAGGGCTCCAGCTGTGTTGCACAGGTGGTAGAAGTAGCCCGGCCCAAAAACCCGCTGCACCTGCTGAAACTGGGCGGTCTGCTCTCTTGTCCAGGGCTCATCTTCTTCTGCATCAGCAAAGTGGGAGTAGATGCCCTGGATGAGCAGGTTTTGGTAGCGGGCAAAGCGTTCTTTGACCAGCGCGGCCTCCTGGGGCTGGAAGCCCACCCGGCCCATGCCGGTGTCGAACTCGAGGTGCACCCTCACCGGTTTCCCCAGCGCGTTGAGGGCCTCGGCGCTCTCGAGGGTGGAGATAGAAGGAATCAGGTCTAGCTCTACCACTTCCTGGGCTTGTTGGGGATGCAGGCTTCCCATCAACAAAATGCGGGCCACAATACCCGCCTTTCGCAGTTGGCGAGCCTCCTCGGTGGTCGCTACCGCCAGCCCCCAGGCCCCCAGGCGCAGCAATTCCTTGCCCACCTCCACCGCTCCATGGCCGTAGGCATTAGCCTTGACCACCCCAACCACCTGCACATTGCCCGCCCTGGCCCTTATCAGGTTGAAATTATGGGCCAGGGCATCAAAGTTTATTTCCAGCCAGGCAGGGCGCATAACAGACAGTTTACGGTCAAGCAGCGGTAGCCCAGAAAGGGTTATGGTGGTTGGCTTGCTAGCAAAACAATTCCAGGGCAGACCGCTAAAGTGTTACTTCACCAATGGATCGGGCGAACGGAATGCGCTTTCTTCGCCGAGCGCAGCGAGGGGTGTGCTCTAGGATTCAAAAAGATAGCCTCTTAGCGCTTTTTGTTTGGAGATTATCTTTTTGAATCCGGTATAAGGGGCAATTAATCGGGGGTAAACGCCTCAGGCGTTATGAGCGCAAAGTAAAGACTTGGTAAAGGTTGCACCCCTGCCCCACCGGCACCCATCCGGGAGGCCACTGTGTTGTGCAGGACAAAGCAATTTAGTTGTGAGCAGCTCAATACTTGTGAAGAGCGCTCTAAACTTTACGAATCTTCATGCTCTGCACCTGGCCGGTTTCGGCATTGATGCGGAAGCTTTTGTACTCGCGGGTGCGGGCCGCATCGCCTAAGCTCAGGTAGGCGGTGGGCTCACGTACCACAAAGGAAAGCGTGACTTCCCAAAACTGATTGTCGGGTGTGAGCTCGACCTCCTCCAGCCGCAGTTCGGGAATTTGCTTTTCGCTAAACAGGGTTTGGATATACTCGGTGGCAATCTTGACCGCTTCTTTGACCTCGAGCATAGATAAAGCGATTGTACCGCACCAGACGTCGCCTCTGGTGTAAGCTAACTAGCGTGCCGCGCAAAATTATCCTCGACTGCGACCCCGGACACGACGACGCCATCGCCATGATGCTGGCCCTGGCCAGCGAGGAGCTCGAGGTTTTGGGTATTACCACAGTTTTTGGCAATGTGGGCCTCGAGCGCACCACCCGCAACGCCCTGGTGGTGCGGGAAGTGCTGGGCAAAAGGGTGCCCATCTATGCCGGAGCCGACCGCCCTTTGGTGCGCGAGCGCATCAGTGCCGAGGCCGTCCACGGGGTCTCGGGGCTGGAAGGCCCCCACCTACCCACCCCCACCGGCCAGGCCGAGCCCCAGCATGCCGTACACTTCATCATCGAGCAGGTGCTCAAATACCCCGGCGAGGTCACGCTGGTACCGGTGGGCGCCCTGACCAACATCGCACTGGCCATGCGCCTGGAGCCCCGCATCATTCCCCAGATTCGCGAAATTGTGCTGATGGGCGGCTCAATTGACATCGGCAACTGGACCCCCAGCGCAGAGTTCAACATTCTGTGTGACCCCCATGCTGCCAAAATAGTCTTTGAGGCCGGGGTTCGAGTGGTGATGATGGGTCTCAACCTGACCCACCAGACCGTGGCCCATCCCGCCCGGATAGAGCGCTTCCGTGCCCTAAGGACGCGGGTGGGGACGTTTGTGGCCGAGTTGCTCGAGTTCTTCCGCGAGCATCATATAAAGCGCTACAAGTGGGACGGAGCCCCCATCCACGATGCCTGTGCAGTGGCTTATTTGTTGCGCCCCGAGCTGTTCAAAACCGCCCTGTTTAACGTGGAGATTGAAGCCAACGAAGGACTGGCTTTCGGGCGCACGGTCTGCGATTACTGGCACGTGACCGGCAAAGCGCCCAACTGTGAGGTGGGCCTCGAGGTCGATGTGGAAGGTTTCTACGACCTGCTGGTGGAGCGAATCGGGCGCTACCACTGAACCCAACCCTCTTGTGAAATCTGCTTGATCCGTTCTTATTTTTGGGGCCCCCACCCGAAGCGCTGCGATTCGCCACAGTAGTAACAGACGAGCTTTTGCAAGCGCTTAGTAAAACGCTTCGGGTGGGGTTCGTATAAGCTATAGGCCATGAGCATCGTGGTGGTTGGGAGCATCAACATGGATCTGGTGGTACGGGTCAAACGGCATCCCCTGCCAGGAGAAACCCTGTTGGGCTCAGACTACGAGACCCACCACGGGGGCAAAGGGGCTAACCAGGCGGTAGCAGTCGCCCGCATGCTGGCCCGCAGCGCCCAGCCCAGCAAAGGGGTCATTTCCGGCCAGGGCCTGGGCGTGCGCATGATTGGGCGGGTTGGACAGGATGAGTTTGGCAATCAGCTTCGCAACGCCCTCAAGCGCGAAGGCATCAACGTACACGCCACCATCCCCATCGCCGCCCCCACTGGGGTGGCCTTTATTGCGGTCAACGAGGAAGGACAAAACACCATCATCGTCTCGCCGGGGGCCAACCACCGCCTCCGGCCCGAAAACCTCTCCCCCGCCGAGTTCGAGGGGGCGCGGGTGGTGGTATTGCAGCTCGAGATTCCCCTCGAGACCGTGCGCCGGGCTGCCGAGCTGGGCCGACAGGCCGGGGCCAGGGTCATCCTCAACGCCTCGCCGGCGCAGCTACTGCCCAGCAAGCTGCTCGAGCATACCGACATCCTGGTGGTAAACGAAAACGAAGCCTATGGCCTGACCGGGGTACAGCCCGATTCGCCCGAGATGGCCCTCGAGGTAGCCCAGGTACTGGCCGAAAAAGTGCCCACCGTAATCATCACCCTGGGCGAACAGGGCGCGGTATGGGTAGCCCCCGAGGGCAAAGGCCATCAGCCGGTTCCCAAAGTAGAGGCCATTGATGCCACTGGGGCTGGGGATGCTTTTATTGGGGCGCTGGCCACCGCCATCTGCGAAGGCAGGTCGCTGTCCCAGGCTGTGGAACTTGGCTGCGTGGCCGGGGCCCTGGCAGCCACCAAAGCGGGGGCCCAGTCTTCGCTGCCCTGGCGTGAGGATGTATTCGCCCGGCTCGAGCCCTGAAGGCTACCCATGGCCCGGCCTTGTTTTTGATAGTCTGCAATTGGTGCTGCTATCGATCTATCATCTAACGGAGTACGTTTACCCCGATGAAGCGCGGGACTCCTTCAACGAGCTGTGGCTCTACCCGGTAGACGACCACCGCCAGGGGCTTCTGGAGTTTCGCCTTCACATCGCGCCCCACACCATGCCCCGTAGCCGCCAGGATTATTTTCATAACCGGGTCTACAGTTTTCATGTCAATCACCCCCACCAGCAACTGCGGGTGGAAATGCAGGCCAGGGTTTTGACGTTTACCGCGCCAGAGCCGCTGCCAGTGCCAGTGCAGGCCCTGAGCAACCTGGAATCCAGGTTTTTTGAGTTCCTGGCCCCCACCCCCCGGGTGCCCCTGCATTACAACTGGCTCGAGCTGCTGAGCCTGCGCCGCCCCCACCCTCACGAAAGCCTGCACGCTTACTTGCTGGAAGTAACCGAGCATCTGTATCGGAGCTTCCGCTACGACACCATGGCCACCCAGGTAGACACCCCGCTCATCCAGTTTGTGGAAGGCAGGGCTGGGGTCTGCCAGGACTACGCCCAGGCCATGCTGGCCGTGCTACGCAGTGTGGGGATCCCAGCCCGGTATGTTTCGGGATACCTGGCTACCGGGGTGGGTTCACAAGGCAGCCATGCCTGGGTTGAGGCCTTTGTGCCAGGCTCGGGCTGGTATGGCTACGATCCCACCAACAACTCGGTCATAACTGAGCGGTATGTCAAAAAGGCCCACGGGCGCGACTACGACGACTGCCCCCCGATCAAAGGGCTCCGCCGGGGCGGCGGCAAAGAGCACCTGCAGGTGTTGGTCAGGGTCGAGGCGGTGTAACGCTGTCCAGGAGCCACCCACGCATAGTGCACCCATCTGTTCCAACCAACACAGCGCGTCGGCGTGGTTGTGGCTTTGTTGCCGAGGGAAATGGCAATTAGGGTTCAGCCTAGCGGTTGCGGGCCGGACGCAAGGCGGTCTGGGTGGGCAGGCGGTAGCCGTGGTCGTCAGGGGCATCATCGGTCGCGGCAGTAATCACCCGGCCCGACTTCAGGCGGGTTCCTTCGCCCACCAGCCAGACCGCACCCCAGGGGCGGTAGGTGCTGGTGAGGGTATCTTTGAGCACCCTGCCGTCGGAAAAGCGGATGGTGCGATAGACGTTCACTGTGGCCCCCTCGGCAGCCCAGTCTACCTGCACAAAGCGCTGGGGGGGCAGGTCGGGGCTAACGATGTAGCGGGTAGGTGGCGCGGGAATACGGGTTAGTGTAACTGGGCTGCTCCAGGTTACTTCGCGGTCTTTGCTGCCAAAGATGCGGAAAGTAATCTGGCTGCCGTTTACGCTGCTCTGGATCAGCAGGTAACCCGGGGTATCGTTTTTGAACTTGAGGTCCAGGGAAGGCAAAAACACCGCAGCATCGAGGCCGGTAGGCTGGTAGTAGCGAACCTGGTAGCTGTGCGGTCGGCGCTGCACGATGGGCAGGCCCGAGAAGTACGCTGCGCGGAAAAGGGTGGTCGAGACCTGGCACATTCCCCCGCCCACCCCCTCTACCGTCTGCTCACCGGAGATAACAAAGGCTTTTTTGAAACCGGTGCGTTCGGAAACCTCGCCCATCGCCCTGGCAAACGAGAAGGTTTCGCCGGGAGCAATCAGCACGCCGTTCAGGCGGCTGGCCCCGAGCTGGATGTTGTAGCCGCGTTCGTAGGACGAACCCGCAAAGGAGGTGGTGGCCTCAGCGAGTAGCTGGCGGATGCCGAGGCTGTAGTAATAAGGGGCCCCCAGGGGGTGCAGGGTGTGGTTTACAGGCAGTAAAAACTCCGTCTGGCCTGCCTTCAGGGCCTCGAGGTAGCGCTTCTTGGCTTCGGCCAGGTCGAAGCTGTGGCCCATCTGATCCTGTAGCACCCAGTCTTTTAGGGTGGTATCGTAGCGCCAGCGGGCCTCGAGCGCAGGCCGGGCGGCCCTGGTCAAGAGGGTTGGAAGCTGCCCCACCCCCCCAATCTTGATGCGCTGGGGCACCCCGATGGTCACAATCTGACCTTTTTCGATGCGGTTCTCCAGGGCATAGTAAACGCCATCCGGCCCCGCCAATGCCAGAGAAATCAAGCAAAAAACACCCAGAATAGCAGCCCGCATACCCCACTGTACAACCAAAAATGCTCAAAAGCTGTGCAAATCAACCCTGGCCGCGCGCATGCCGGGCGATCCAACTCTGCAGCACGGCCTCATAGTCTTCTGGCGAAAGGCGGGGCCGCTGGTAAAACCCTGCCTGCAAGCGCTGCCGCTGGGCCTCAAACAGAATCACCGCTGCCGCCACCGAAACATTCAGGCTCTCTACCATGCCCATCATGGGAATCAAGATGTGGGCATCGGCCCGCTCGGCGGCTTCGGGCGACACCCCCCATTTCTCGGTGCCCAGCAGGATGCAGGTAGGGCGGGTGTAGTCGGCCTGGCGATAGTCCACCGCCCGTTCGGAAAAATGCGCCGCCAGCACCTGAAACCCCTGCGATTTCAGGTGGGCAAAAGCCGAGGCCACATCGGGGTGAATCTGCAAACCCACCCACTTGGCCGCCGAACCGGAGGTTTCGTTGAAGGTTTTGCCTTTCAGGCTGAGGTTCTCAGCTTCCTCCAGGTTGGGGATTCCGTGCCGGGCTGGGATGGCGTGGGCCTCGAGC
>Ga0326763_1000616_pt1 | contig 12295 bp, 11 predicted proteins | sample NORPS_P_FD_207671 | JGI IMG/M metagenome (GOLD analysis project Ga0326763, IMG submission 207671) | Hot spring water microbial communities from Norris Geyser Basin, Yellowstone National Park, WY, United States - NOR.PS_P | ecosystem: Environmental > Aquatic > Thermal springs > Unclassified...
AGGTGGCGACGACGAGGTCGTCGAGACTGAGGGTGAAGGCAAGCAGCCAACCCGCGAGCAGGGCCGGGCCGAGCAAGGGCAACGTGATCCGCAGGAACGCTTGGAGCGGCGTGGCGCCGAGGTCTTGCGCGGCTTCCTCCAACTCGGTTCCGGCGTCCGTCAGACGCGCTTCGACGACGACGGCCACATAGGAGAGGCTGACGGAGATATGGGCGAGCGTGATGGTCAGGACGCCGCGGTCGGCGGGCCAGCCGAACAGCTGCTCGGATTGCACGAAGAGCAGCAGCATGGACAGGCCGACCAGCACGTCGGGCAAGACGAGGCGGGCGGAAATCAGGCTCGCGAACAGGCCGCGGCCGCGGAACCCGCCGAAACGCGCCAAGGCGAAGCCGGCGAGGGTGCCCAGTAGCGTTGCGCCCGTGGCCGACACGGCGGCGATCAGCAGCGAGAGACGCGCGGCGTCGATCAGCTTGGCGTCGTGCCAGAGCGTGACGTACCACGTGATCGAGAAGCCGGTGATGACCGTCGTCAGGCGCGACGGGTTGAAGCTGGTGGCGACCAGAAGCGCGATGGGGACGTAGAGGAAAGCATAGCCGGCCAGGAGCGCGGTGGGGAGCAGGCGGCCTCGCCTCATTCGCGGGTCCTGAGCAGCACCATGGGGACCAGGAGCACGATCAGCAGCGCGGTCGCGAGCGCGGAGGCCATGGGCCAGTCCCGATTAGAGAAGAACTCGTTCCAGAGCGCGCGGCCGACCGTCTGCGCGCTGGGGCCGCCGAGCAGTTCCGGGATGACATATTCGCCGACGGCGGGAATGAACACGAGGGCGAGCCCGGCGGCGACGCCCGGCACCGACAGCGGCCAGGTCACGGTGCGGAAGACGGTCCAGGGTGTGGCGCCGAGGTCTGCGGCGGCTTCCTCGAGCGCCGGGTCGCGGCGGGAGAGGCGGGCGTAGAGCGGCAGGATCATGAATGGGAGGTAGGCGTAGGTGATGCCGATGTACATCGCGAGGTCGGTGTAGAGCAGCTTGAACGGGCCGAGCCCGACCCAGCCGAAGGCGAGATTGATCCAGCCGTCGTCGCGCAGAAGGCCGATCCAGGCCGTGATCCGGAGCAGGAAGCCGGTCCAGAACGGGAGCATGACGAGCAGGAGAAGCAGCGACCGCCAGCGTTCGGGGGCGCGGGCGATGGCGAGCGCCATCGGGTAGCCGATCGCGAGGCAACAGGCTGACGAGACGCTGGCGATCAGAAGGCTCTTGAGAAAGGCGTCGAGGTAATAGGTGTCGCTGGTGAGGAGCGCGTAGTTGGCCGGGTCGGGTTGCTGGAGCAGCGGGGTGAAAGGCGGCACGGCTTCGACTGCCGTGGAGAACGACAGCGCTGCGACAATCAGCACCGGCAGCAGGACGAACAGCCCCAGCCACACCCAGAGCGGCGCGAGAACCTTGGTGCGGTTCATTCAGCGAGGATGGTCAGGGCGTCGGGCGGGAACGCGACGGTGATGGCGCTGCCCGGCGCGAGCAGCCCGGAGCCGAAGCCGGCGCTGAGCGGCTGGACGAGCTGCAGCGTGGCACCGATGTCGAGGCGGATGGCGTAATCGGCGGAGTCGCCGAAATAGGCGGCGGTCAGGACCGTGCCGGCCGCCGTGTTCGGGGCACGCGCCGCCTCGCGGACGAGACGGAGACGTTCCGGCCGGATGGCGACCCAGAAGGGAGTCGCGGGCACATCGACATCGGCCTGGATGGGGCCGACGCCTTCCAGCTCGAGCTGGCCCGGGGCCAGCGCGCGCGCCGGCAAGACGTTGTCGTTGCCCATAAAGCCGGCGACGTAGCGGCTGGCCGGCCGTTCATACAACTCGGACGGCGTGCCGACTTGGGCCAGACGGCCGTTGTGCAGCAGGCCGATCCGGGTCGCCATGGCGAGCGCTTCGTCCTGATCGTGGGTGACCATGACGAAAGTGGTGCCGGTCTGCTGCTGGATGCGGATCAGCTCCTGCCGCGTCTGCTCGCGCAAGCCGCGGTCCAGCGCAGAGAGCGGCTCGTCGAGCAGGAGCAAACGGGGCCGCGGGGCGAGCGCGCGGGCGAGGGCTACACGCTGCCGCTGGCCGCCGGAGAGAGCGTCGGGCTTGCGGCGGGCGAAATCGCCGAGGCGCACGAGCTCGAGCAGCTCGGCCACCCGCTCGGTGATCTCGGCGCGGGAGGCACCTTGGCGGCGCAGGCCGAACGCCACGTTGTCGGCGACCGTCATGTGCGGGAACAGCGCGTAGGATTGGAACGTGGTGTTCACCGGGCGGCGGTGTGGCGGCAGCCCGGTGATGTCGCGGCCGCCCAGGAGGATGCGGCCGGAAGCGGGCTCGATGAAGCCGCCGAGCGTGCGCAGCAGCGTGGTTTTGCCGGAGCCGGAGCCGCCGAGGAGCACGAACAGCTCGCCGCTGCCGATCGTGAGATGGAGGCCGTCGAGCGCGGTCACGGGGCCGTAGCGGACCGTCAGGTCCTCGATCGAGACGTCGGCCACGTGTTGCGCGACGGGCGGAGGTCAGGAACCGGCTTTGAAGCGGGCCCACATGCGGGTGCGCGCGCGCTCGGCCGCCGGGCTGGGTGCCTTGGCCGTGAAGCCATGGGCCAGCATGTCCGGAGTGGGGAAGACGTTCTTGTTGCTCTTAACGTCCGCATCGACCATCGGCAAGCTGTCCGGCTCGGCATTGGGATAGCCGACCTTGTTCGTGATGGCGGCCATGTTGGCGGGCTGCAGGATGAAGTTGATGAACGCCATCGCGTATTCCGGGTGGGGAGCGTCCTTCGGCACGGCCAGCATGTCGAACGTATATTCGGTGAATTGCTTGGGAAGAATGTATTCGACGGCGTCTTTCTTCGCCTCAGCGGCGCGGCTGGCGGCCTGCACCACGTCGCCGGAGTAATCCATCGCGAGGCAGATCTCGTTGCTGGCAAGCATCTCGAGCGCACCGCCGGAGGCGAAGGTGCGGATGTAGGGGCGAATCGCCATCAGGGTGTTTTCGACGGCGACGAGGTCCTTGGGGTCGCTGCTGTCGGGGTCCTTGCCGAGGTATTTCAGAACGCTCGGGATCGTGTCGATCGCGCTGTCCATCAGCACGATCCCGCACGGCGCGACCTTCTTGGCCCATTCGGGCTTCAGCAAAAGGTCCCAACTGTCGATGGGCGCATCAGGCGCCAGGGCCTTGATCTTGGTGGGCACGGCCCCGAGGCCGAGCGTGCCCCAAAGATAGATCGCGCCGTATTTGTTGCCGGGGTCGCTCGTCTCGACCCGCTTCATCAGCGCCGGGTCTTCGTTGCGGAGGTTGGGGATCTTCGACTTGTCGAGCGGCTGCAGCGCACCCGCCTTGATCAAGCGGGAAAACGTCGGCTCGGCGGTCGGCACGACGACGTCGTAGCCGGACTTACCGGTCAGCATCTTGCCTTCGAGCGTCTCGAGGCTGTCATAGACGTCGTATTGTACCTTGATCCCGGTCTGCTTGGTGAAGGCTTCGAGGACTTTCGGGTCGATATAGTCGGTCCAATTATAGACGTTGACGACCTTGTCTTGCGCCTGAGCTTGGGCGCCCAGCAGCAGAGTCAGAACGGCGAAAAGTCGCGTCCAGCGCATCGACCCATCTCCACGATGTCTGCCGCTCATAGCTTCGGCTCGATTGAATTGGAAGGCTCCAGCCGCCCTTCGGAAGCGAGGCTTGCAGTAAAACGGCGCAGCAGGTCGTCTCGGCGATGCCCGGCGGCGTGGAGGGCCCGAATCGTTTCCGATCCGTCGCGCTTGGCCAGGCGCCGTCCGTCGGGCGCGAGCATGAGCGGGTGGTGGGCATAGGCGGGTTCTGGCCAGCCCAGCAGAACCTGCAGCAGGCGGTGCAGGCCGGTGGCAAAGCGGAGATCCCGGCCGCGGGTGACGAGGGTCACCCCGTGCAGCGCGTCGTCGTGGGCGACGCAGAGGTGGTAGCTGGCGGGGACATCCTTGCGGGCGAGAACCGGGTCGCCGGAGGCGGCGGGATCGCAGGGCAGGCGGCCTTCGCCCTCCTCGAACCAGGTGAGCGGACCGGTGCGCGCGAGGGCGGCGCCGACGTCGAGCCGCAGCGCGTGGGGCGTCGCCGGATCGGTGTCACGGTGGCGGCAGGTGCCGGGATAGATCGTTCCCGCCGGCCCGTGCGGCGCACTCGCGGCGGCGGCGAGATCGGCGCGCGTGCAGGTGCATCGGTAGAGCAGGCCCATGGCGGTCAAGCGGTCGAGGGCGACCCGGTACTCGGCGAAGTGCTCCGATTGGATGCGCACCGGACCGTCCCAATCGAGGCCGAGCCAGCGGAGGTCTTCCAGGATGGCGTCCGTATAAGCGGGTCGGCAGCGGGACCGGTCGATGTCCTCGATGCGGAGCAAGGCGTGGCCGCCGGCGGCCCTTGCGCGATGCCAGGCGAACCAGGCGGCAAACGCGCTGCCGAGATGGAGCAGGCCTGTCGGACTCGGTGCGAAGCGGGTAACCGTCGCGGTGCCCAGCGAGGAGAGTGGCATGGAGCAGCAGCTTAACGTCTGGCGGCGGGACGCGAGAAGCGGGGCCGCGCGGCTGCTGCTGGTCCTGTGTCACGGCGTGGCGGCGAACGGCCAAGACCTGATCGGGTTGGCCGCGCCCTGGGCGGCTGCCTTGCCCGACGTCGCCTTCATCGCGCCAGACGCGCCGGAGCCGTGTGACATGGCGCCGTATGGACGGCAGTGGTTCAGCTTGCAGGACCGGACCCCGTCGGTGCTGGAGGCCGGCGCGCGGCGGACGGCGCCGCTGCTGCTGGGGACGGTGGCGGCCGAGTTGGCGCGGTTGGGCCTGCCGCCGGGGGCCGTGGCGCTGATGGGGTTCAGCCAGGGCGCGATGATGGTGCTGCACGCCGGGCTGCGCCGGAAGGTGCCGCCGGCCGCGATCCTCGCCTACTCGGGCGCGCTGCTCGACAGCCCGGCGCTCGACCTCGAGATGACAGGCAAGCCGCCGGTGCTGCTGGTGCATGGCGAGACCGACGAGGTGGTTCCGTTCGCGTGCGGCCCGGCGGCAGAGGCGGCGTTACGCCGGCGCAGCGTTCCCGTCACGACCGCCTGGCGGGCGGGTGTCGGCCACTGGGTGGATGAGGGCGGATTGCAGGCCGGCAGGGATTTCTTGGCGGGGTTGCCCCGGCCCACTGAGTGAATCGACCGTGACAATCGCCGTCGCTCGCTTGCCGGGCCGATGGTGCGATGCCATAACTTCCGTCGACACTGGCGGTAAATCTAGCGAGTCGTCTGGCAACCGGCTCTTTGGTCTCACGCCGCACGTGAGGAGGAGAGCGCTGTGCCAGACGGCGGAATGCATTTCCCAGCCTTAGTTCTCAATGCCGATTTCCGGCCTCTGTCCTATTTTCCCTTATCGGTTTGGTCGTGGCAGGACTCCGTCAAAGCGGTGTTCCTCGACCGGGTGTCTGTTCTCAGCGAATACGAGGACGAAGTTCGGTCGCCCAGCATGTCCATGCGGCTGCCGAGCGTCATCGCGCTGAAAGACTACATCCCGACCGCGCGCAAACCGGCCTTCACGCGATTCAACGTGTTCCTGCGCGACGCTTTCAGCTGCCAATACTGCAGCGAGCGGTTCCCGACCCAGGAACTGACGTTCGATCACGTGATCCCGCGCAGCCGCGGCGGGCGCACCACGTGGGAGAACGTCGTCACCGCGTGCGGCGGGTGTAATCTCCGCAAGGGCAGCAAGCTCCCGCGCGAGTGCCACATGCACCCCCGGGCGCGTCCGGAGCAGCCGTCGACCTGGGTGCTGCAGGAAAACGGGCGGGCGTTCCCGCCAAACTACCTGCACGAGAGCTGGCGGGACTACCTCTACTGGGATAGCGAACTGGAGAGCTAATCGGCCCAGACGGGGGCGCGCTTGCCGATGAAGGCGTCGATCCCCTCGTTTGCGTCGTGGGCTTCCATGTTGCGGACCATCACCTCCGCCGTGTGGGCGTAGGCTTCGGCCAAGGGCAGTTCGGCTTGGCGGTAGAATGCCGGCTTGCCGAGGGCGACCGCGCTACGGCTCTTGCTGCCGATCTTGCGCGCGAGCGCCTGGACGGCCTCCGCAAGTTCGGCATCCGGCACGCAGCGGTTGACGAGGCCCAAGCGGGCGGCCTCCGGCGCGGGGAGCATGTCGCCGGTCAGCAGCATCTCCATGGCCGCCTTGCGCGGGACGACGCGCGAGAGGGCGACCATCGGCGTGGAGCAGAACAAGCCGACATTGATGCCCGACACGGCGAAGCGGGCCGTGTCCGCCGCGATCGCGAGGTCGCAGGTGGCGACCAGTTGGCAGCCGGCGGCGGTCGCGATGCCGTGGACTTGCGCGATGACCGGGACGGGCAGCGTGGTGAGCCGCTGCATCATGCGGCTGCACTGGGCGAACAGGCGGGCCCGGGCCGGACCATCGAACGCGCGAATCTCGCGCAGGTCATGCCCGGCGCAGAATCCGGGGCCGGCTCCGCGCAGCACGAGCACCCGGATGGCCGGGTCGGCCGCGACGCTCTCCAGCATATCCTCGAGGGCCGACAGCATCGCTTGGGACAGGGCATTGCGCGACGCGGGACGGTTGAGCGTGACGGTCAGGATGCCGTCGCGGACTTCGCTCAGCAGGAAGGGATCGTGGTCCGGCGTCATCGGTGGCCTCTCAGGTCAGGCGGCTTGCTCGGCGGCCGCAGTCGCAAGGAAGGGGTCGAGCCAGGACAATACCTCGTCCGGCGCCTCCTCGGCGAGGTAATGCCCGCTCGCGACGGGGCCGCCGCGGACCGTGCCCGTGCAATAGTGGCGCCAGAGATCAAGCGGATCGTACCAGCCGCCGATCTTTCCCTTGGCGCCCCAGAGCACGAGCATGTCGCAACGGACCTTCCGGCTCTCGGCGCGGCTGATGCGGTCGTGCTCGAGGTCGATGCTGGCGGCAGCGCGGTAATCTTCGCACATGCCGGTGATGGCGGCCGGGTCGTGGGCGGCCCGCAGGTAGTCCTCGAGCGCTTCCTGGCGGAAGAAGCCAGGCGGCTTCGGCTCGCGCGAGGTGTGGCTGTTGAACCAGCTGCCGGGCGCCGCATTGATGAGTTCTTCAGGGAACGGGTGCGGCTGGGCGAACCAGAACCAATGGTAGTAGCCGAGCCCGAACGCCATGTCGGCGCGCTCGAAATGCTCGATGGTGGGCACGATGTCGAGAACGGCGAGGCGCTCGACACGGGCCGGGTTGTCGATGGCGAGGCGGTGGGCGACCCGGGCGCCGCGATCGTGCGCAACGACTTGGAACCTTTCGTGCCCGAGCCCGGTCATGAGTTCGGCCATGTCGCGGGCCATGCTGGACTTCGCATAGGGTGCGTGGTCGCCGGTGGCGCCGGGCTTGAAGCTCTGGCCGTAGCCGCGCAGGTCGGGAGCGACCACCGTGAAGCGCTCCGCCAAGGCCGGTGCGACGGCGTGCCACATAGCGTGCGTTTGCGGGTTGCCGTGCAGCAGCAGCAGCGGCGGCCCGGACCCGGCAATGCGCAGCCGCAACGTGCCATCGGTGACGTGGTGGGTGGCGAGGGTGAAATCGCGGAAGTAGTCGAGCATGGGCCGGAGCTACCCGGGCGGCGTGTCGGCATTATGGCGTGGTTCGGTAACGTTCTCCAGGCCGGCGAGGTCGCGCCACTCCGGTTCGGTGAGGGTGCGGACTCCGAGATCGGCGGCCTTCTTGGCCTTCGAGCCGGCATCGGTGCCGAGGATCACGAAGTCAGTCTTCTTGCTGACGCTGTCGGTCACGCGCGCGCCCAGGGCTTCGGCGCGGGATTTCGCCTCCGGCCGGGTCATGGTCTCGAGGGTGCCGGTGAAGACCACGATCTTGCCGGCGAGCGGGCTGTCCGCGGCGGCGGCCTCGGCGTCCTCGATCGTGAGCTCCCCTGCGAGGTCGTCGATGACGGCGCGGTTGCGGGCTTCGGTGAAGAATTCCGCCAGTTCCTCGGCCAAAGCGGGCCCCACGCCGGTGATGCTGCCCAGCGCGGAACGCTCCTCGCTGCCGACCGTGGTGGCCGCCTGCATTTGGGCCCGCCAGACGGCAAAGCTGCCGTAATGGCGGGCCAGCAGCTTGGCGTTGGTCTCGCCGACCCGGCGGATGCCGAGCGCGTAGATGAAGCGGGCGAGCGGGATCGTGCGGCGGGCCTCGATGGCGGCGAGCAGGTTGTCAACCGAGCGCTGCTTCCAGCCTTCGCGCCCGAGCAGCTCTTCGGCATGAGATTTGAGGCGGAAGATGTCGGCAGGGGTCGAGAGCCAGCCGAGGCCCGCGAATTCGTGGAGCGTCTTTTCGCCGAGACCCTCGATGTCGAAGGCCGCCCGCGAGGTGAAGTGGCGGAGGCGCTCGATCGTCTGGGCAGGGCAAACGAGCCCGCCCGTGCAGCGGCGGACGACTTCGCCCGGCGGGCGGACGGCGAGGCTGCCGCACGCCGGGCAGTGCTCGGGCGGCACGAACGGGTTCGTCCCGCGGGGCGTATCGGGCACGACGCCCAGGATTTGGGGTATCACGTCGCCGGCGCGCTGCAGCAGGACCGTGTCGCCGGCGCGCACGTCCTTGCGGGCGATCTCGTCCTCGTTGTGCAGCGTCGCGCGGGTGACGACCACGCCGCCCACGGTCACCGGCTGCAACCAGGCGACCGGTGTGAGCGAGCCCGTGCGGCCGACCTGGATGTGGATGGCTTCCAGCAGCGTTTGGGCCCGTTCGGCGGGGAATTTCCAAGCGATCGCCCAGCGGGGGGTGCGGCCGACGGCGCCCAGACGCCGCTGCAGCGCGAGGTCGTCCACTTTGTAGACGACCCCGTCGATGTCGTAGGCGAGCGCGGCGCGGCCGGCAGCCAGCCTCTCCTGGAACGCCGGCGCTGCCTGCTCGCTATCGAGGCGTTCAGAGAGCGGATTGACCGTGAAGCCCCAGCGCCGGAGTTGGTCGAGGTAGCCCCAATGCGTGTCGGCGGGCGGCGCCGAGGCCTCGCCCATCGCGTAGGCGAACAGCGACAGCGGCCGGGTCGCGGTTTGCGCCGGGTCGATTTGGCGGAGCGATCCGGCGGCGGCGTTGCGCGGATTGGCGTAGAGGCGCTGGTTGGCGGCCGCCTGGGCCTCGTTCAGCTTCAGGAAATCGTCCTTGGCGATGAAGATCTCGCCGCGGATCTCGATGCGAGCCGGCGCGTCGCCCTTCAGACGGCGCGGGATGGACCGCACGGTCAGGAGATTGGCGGTGACGTCTTCGCCTTCGGTGCCGTCGCCGCGGGTGGCGCCGTGGAGGAGGCGGCCGCCCTCATAGGTCAGATTGATTGAGAGCCCGTCGATCTTCGGCTCCGCGACCAGGGCGAGCGGTGCGTCGGCGGGCAGGCCGAGGAAGCGGCGGGCCCGTTTTCCCCACTCGACGAAATCGGCGGCGTCGAACGCGTTGTCGAGGGAGAGCATCGGGACGGCGTGGCGGAACTTTGCGAAGCCGCTGGCGGGCGCCGCACCGACCCGGTGGTTGGGACTATCGTCGCGGACGAGCGACGGGAAAGCAGCTTCCAGCGCGTCGTTGCGGCGGCGCAGCGCGTCGTAGTCGGCATCCGTCAGAATGGGCGCGTCGTTCTGATGGTAGGCGGCGTCGGCCGCCGCGATCGCCTCGGCAAGACGGGCGAGTTCGGTGGCTGCCTCCGCTTCCGTCTGCGGCAGATCGGCGGGCGCCGGCTTAGGGGCCTTCGGCACGCAGCACCCGGAGATCGCAGCCTTCGTCGGCCTGGAGCACCTGGTCGTGGATGATGCGATCCCAGCCGCGGGCGGGGGTGGCGGGGGGCGACCAGGACTGGCGCCGGCGCTCGAGCTCTTCGGGGGTCACCAAGAGGTCGAGGCTTCGCTGCTGGACGGAGAGGCGGATGCGGTCGCCGCTTTCGGCGAGGCCGAGCGGGCCGCCGGCCGCGGCCTCCGGCGTCACGTGCAGCACGATGGTGCCGAAGGCGGTGCCGGACATGCGGCAGTCGCTGATGCGCACCATGTCCTTGACGCCGGCGCGGCCGAGCTTGGTTGGGATCGGCAAATAGCCGGCCTCGGGCATTCCGGCGGGCGTCAGCGGACCCGCGTTCTTCAGCACGAGAATATCGCCCTCGGCGACGTCGAGGTCCGGGTCATCGATCCGAGCGGCGAGGTCGGCCGGGCCGTCGAACACCATGCAGCGGGCCTCGGTCTCGAACAGAGCGGGGGTGGCGGCGCTCCGCTTGAGGATGGCGCCGCGGGGGGCGAGCGAGCCGAACAGGGCGACGATGCCGCCGACTGGGCTGACCGGCTCGGCGAAGGCGCGGATGTAGCGGCGGTCGACGAAGGCCGGTTCTGCCAGACGGTCGCCGAGGGTCTGCCCGGTGACGTCGATGCAGTCGTGATGGAGGAGGTCACGCAGCTCCCAGAGCAGGGCGGGCATGCCGCCGGCGGCATGGAAGTCTTCCATGTAGCCCTCGCCGGTCGGCTTGAGGTCGACCAGCACGGGGGTGCTGTCGGACAGCTCATTGACCCGGTGCAGGTCGATCTTAATGCCGCGGCGCCCGGCGATGGCGGTAAGGTGGATCATCGCGTTCGTGCTCCCGCCGAGTGCCAACAGCACGCGGAGGGCGTTTTCGACCGAATGCTCGGTGATGAGCTGCGAGGGGCGGATCGGGTTCTCGACGAAGCGCATGACCAGCGTGCCCACTTCCTCCGCCGCCCGGAGGCGGTCGGCATGGACGGCGGGGATGCTGGCGTGGCCGGACGGCATGAAGCCGAGCGTTTCGGCGATGCACGCCATGGTCGACGCGGTGCCCATGACGCCGCAGGTGCCCGCGGTGCTGGCCAGCCGGCCCTCGATCTCGCCGATGCGTTCCGCGCTCACCTTCCCCGCGCGGTAGGCCGCCCAGTAGCGGCGGCAGTCGGTGCAGGCGGCGAGGCGTTCGCCTTGGTAGGGCGAGGCCAGCATGGGGCCGGTGACGACCTGGATCGTCGGCACGTCAGACGACGCGGCGCCCATCAGCTGGGCCGGCACGGTCTTGTCGCAGCCGCCGATCATGACGGCCGCATCCATCGGCTGGCCGGCGAGCATCGCCTCGGTATCGAGCGCGGCGAGGTTGCGGAAATGCATCGACGTCGGGAACAGGCTGGGTTCGCACAGCGAGACCGTCGGAAACGGCATCGGTAGGCCGCCGGCGGCGAACACCCCGCGCTTGACAGCCTCGATGAGTTCCGGCGCGGTCCGATGGCAGTTGTTGAACGCCGAGCCAGTGTCGACGATGCCGATGACGGGCTTGTCGAGCATGGCTCCGGAATAGCCCATGCTCTTGTAGAAGGTCCGACGCAGGTAGGCCGCGAACTCGGGGTCGCCGTAGCCCGGCGTCTTGCGGGCGAGGCCGCGCTTCTCTGTGTCGCTCATGAAGCAACTCTAAGGGCAGAGCGTCCGGACGGAAACGGGGTCGCCGCAGCCCGGCGCACGGTTTCCCAGCGGCGCGGGGTGACGGAGCGGAGGAGGCCGGGTATGGGGCGTTCGTGCGCACCGTCGGAACGCTCTGAATGGCTCGGGACCTGTCGCCACGCTGTGGGGTCGCGATCATGGCGAAGGCGCCCCGGCCGGGTCATGTGAAGACCCGCTTGCAAGGTGTGCTGCGGCCGGAGGAGGCGGCAACCCTCGGCACGGCCTTCCTGCGGGACACGGCGGAGAACTTGCACGCGGCCGCGCTGCTCGCGTCCATCGACCCGGTGGTGGCGTATGCGCCGGCGGGGCAGGAGCGGCGGTTCGACGGTCTGTTGCCGCCCGGAACGGCGTTGCTGCTGGCGGACGGCAGCGGCGGGCAGGCCGAGGGCGTGGAAGGGTTCGGCTGCGTGCTGCTCGAGACGATGCGCGGCCTGTTCGCGCAGGGTTACGGGGCGGCAGTCGTGCTCGCCGCCGATAGCCCGACACTGCCGACGCGGGTGCTGGCGGAAGCGGCGGACGGACTGCTCGCCGGGCGATCCGAGGCGGTGCTCGGGGCGGTCGAAGATGGCGGCTACTACCTGCTCGGGCTGCGGGCGCCGCGGCCGGACGCGTTCGCGCGGGTGCGGTGGAGCACGGATTTCGCGGCGGCCGACACGCGCGAGCGGTTGGCGACAGCCGGGCTGAAATGCGCCGAGCTGACGCCCTGGTTCGATGTCGACGACCCGGCCGCTCTGTCGCGGCTGTTGACGGACCAGAGCGGCTATGCGGCGCCGCACACGCACTCGGCGCTCGCCGCGATGCGGCTGCACGAGCGGTTACACGCCGCGTGATGCTCATCGCCTTGGCTGCGT
>Ga0326763_1000617_pt1 | contig 12284 bp, 14 predicted proteins | sample NORPS_P_FD_207671 | JGI IMG/M metagenome (GOLD analysis project Ga0326763, IMG submission 207671) | Hot spring water microbial communities from Norris Geyser Basin, Yellowstone National Park, WY, United States - NOR.PS_P | ecosystem: Environmental > Aquatic > Thermal springs > Unclassified...
TGCAGCAGCCGAAGACACAGTAACCCCCGGCAGGGCTGACAGGCAGATCTGCTCGAAACGCTTGGTGACGACGGGCCATCCGAAGCGCGTGGTCACCAGGTGGCGGGCGTCGGCCGAAAGGCGCTGTTGCAGGGCCGGGTCGCCCAGGATGCGGCCGAGACAGGCGGCGAAGGCGTCGGCGGTGTCGGCCGCGAAATAGTCGCGCTCGTCGGTCACGTCGAGCCCTTCGGTGCCGAGCCGGGTCGACACGACGGGGCACCCCATGGCCATCGCCTCGAAGACCTTGATGCGTGTGCCGCTGCCGACCCGGAGCGGGATCGCATACACATGGCCGCTCTGGACGAAAGGCCTCACGTCGTCGACGAAGCCGGTGAAGGTCCAATCGTATCCGCGTGAGGCCGCCGCTTCGGCCAGCCGCGGCGGCGGGTTGCGGCCGGCGACGATCGCCCGGGCCTTGGGCCGCAGCGCGAGCAGCTTCGGCCAAACTTCATCGAGCAGGAACTCGATTCCGTCGATGTTTGCCCGCGAGTCCATCGACCCGGTGAATACGACAGTCCCGCCCTCCGTCGGTGGCGGGCTCGGGGCCGAGTAGGCGTAGTAATCGGTGTCCACGCCGGTCTCGATCGGCTCCACGCCGGCCACCCCGTAGGTTTGCTCGAGCGCGCGGGCATCCCGTTCCGAGACGGCGATGATCTTCTGGCAGCGGGATATCGCGGCCCCCTCGAACCGCCGCATCTTGCGCGCCTGATCCTGCCACACGAGCCGCATGGGGCCGCGGGCGACCGTCGCGTGACGGGCGAAGATTTCAGCCTCGACATTGTGGGTGAAAAGAATGGCGGGGATGTCGAGCCGAGGCGGAAGCAGGATCGCGGCGTGCGGGAAATCGATGAGGATCGCGTCGGGCTTCTTGGCCAGTTCCGCGGCGACGACGGCGCGGCCCCGCGCCGACGCGTCGGTCGCGACGGCGACGGGAATGCGGCCCGCCAACGCCAGCGCCTTGCGTGGCGTCGATAAAGTTTGCTCCGGCCACGAGACGTATCGGTCGCAAAGTCGCGCTGTTTCCGCCGCCCAGCGGTCGGCATCGGGCGGCGCGGGGGAAAGCAGCGTCAAATGGAACGCGCCGCCCTTCAGGTGGCGGAGCGTATTGGCGGTGCGGATGCGGCCGCCTTGATCGAGGGGAAACAGAAATCTCGGCGACAGGACAAGCAGCCGCTTGGACGTCACCAGCACAGGCCCTGGTAGGTGATGCCCTCCAGCGTCCGCAGTTCGGCGATGCCGGCCAGGTCCAGCACATGCCGGCCCTGGAGCGCCGAGAAGAAAGCGGGGCGATCCGGTTTTGCGATGTGGCCGACGACGACGAGCTTGGCGCCGACCAGCGCGTCGGCCGGCTCGGGCGCGAGGAGGCGCTCGAGATGGGGGATCTCGCGCTCGATATAGGCGCGGTTGCTGCCGGTCAGCCGGGCGACCTGAACGGAGCGGTCGAAGATACTGACGTCGAACCCCTTGCCGATGAGTTTTTCCGCCAGCACCACGAACGGGCTCTCGCGAAGATCGTCGGTCCCTTGCTTGAAGGCCAGGCCGAACAGCGCCACGCGCTGGCGGCCGTGTTGGGCGATGGCCTCGAACGTCCTGTCGATGACCGCCTGATTGCTGGGCAGAACGTTCTTCAGGAATGGCGCCGGCACGTGGGCGTGATCGGCCAGTGCCAGCAGGCTGCGCATATCCTTCGGCAGGCAAGAACCGCCGAACGCGAAGCCGGGCGTCAGATAGGCGGGCGAGATGTTCAGCACCCGGTCTTCGCAGAACAGCTGATAGGCCGCCCGCGCATCGACCCCCAGCGCCGCCAGGATGGCGCCGCCCTCGTTGGCGAAGGCGAGTTTAACGGCGTGGTAGGCGTTGGCCAGCATCTTCACCGATTCCGACACCCGGAACGGCGCGACGTGAACCGCGCCGCTCACGCCGCTGTAGATCCGCCGCACCGTCTCGGCATCGTCACCGGGGGCGGCGCCGATGAGCGTGTACGGGGGCGCGTGGAAGTCTTTGACCGAGCTGCCTTCCCGAAGGAACTCCGGGTTCGAATAGTAGCGGAACCCGGCGCCGTGACGTTTGCCGGAGTGGCGCTCCAGCGCCGGGATGACCCGGTCTTCCGCGGTTCCGGGCGGCACCGTCGACCGCATGACGACGACATGGGTGCCCGGCTTGTCCTTGATCGCCGCACCGATCGTGGCGACGACCTCATCGACCGCGCGAAGGCTGACACTCCCGTCCGGGCCGCTCGGCGTGCCGACCGAGATGAACGACACCTCCGTCGACCGCACCGCCTCCGCCACGTCCAGAGTCGCGCGCAAGCGGCCCTCCGCCACCGCGTCGGCAATCAGTGTGTCGATCTCGTCTTCGACGATCGGCGACTGTCCGCGCGCCAGCATGGCAACCTTGTCCGGCGAGACATCGACACCGACGATCTCATGCCCGGCCTTTGCCAGGCACCCGCAGGACACCGCACCGACATAACCGATGCCAAAAACGGAGATTCTCATAGGCGCGCGATAACCCTATTCCGAGCGTTGCAACAAGGCCCGGTCGTGTTTGGCATACAAACGGAAATTTAGGGTTAAGCGGCGTTAGTCTTGGCCGGCAGGAGCGACCATGGCCCATGGCCGGACGGCGGCTGGCAGAAGAACGGCGTCCCGTTCGCCAGACGGACACCGGGCTCGAGGCCCATTGCAGAGCGGAGGGCGCGGAACACGGCGCCGTGGGCGACGATGAGCACCGGCGCGTCGAGTAGCAGGGCCCGGTTGACGGCGCCGACCGCACGATCGCGCAACTCTGCAAACGATTCGCCGCCGGCGGGCGTGTAGCGTTCGGCGACCCAATCGTCGAACCACGCCGCCAGCATCGGCTTGGCTTCGTGATCGCCGAAGCTGACTTCCTGCAGTGCGGGATCGAAGTGCACCGGCAGGCCGATCGCGGCGGCCGCGATTTCGGCCGTTTCCCGCGCGCGGCCGAGCGTGGAGGCGACGATCGTGCGGATGCCGCGGCCCCTCAGCAATGCGGCCGCCGCATCGGCTTGCGCCCGGCCCACCGCGTTCAGCGGCACCTCCGTCCGGCCCTGCGCGAGATTCTGCGCGTTCCAGTCGGTCTCGCCGTGGCGGAGATACCAGAATGCTTGAGGGGTCAATCGCATCATGCCGCTCCGATCAGTCGAACAACGAGCTGACCGACGTCTCATCCGAGATGCGCTGCATCGCCTCGGCCAGGATCGGGGCGATCGTGAGGACGCGGAAGCACGAGGCGTCGCGCGCCGCCTCCGTGGGCATGATGCTGTCGGTCATGGTCAAGCTCTCCATGGTCGAGGCCTCCACCTTCGGCACCGCGCTGCCGGACAGCACGCCATGCGTGACGTAGACGTCGACAGACAGGGCGCCCCGCGACTTCAAAGCGGTCGCGGCGTTGATCAGCGTGCCGCCGCTGTCCACGATGTCGTCGATCAAGACACAAGCCTTGTTCCGGACGTCGCCGATGACATTCATCACCTCTGAGTGCCCGGCCCGTTCGCGGCGCTTGTCGATGATGGCGAGTTCGACGTCGAGGCGGGAGGCGATGGTGCGGGCGCGGGCGACGCCGCCGACATCGGGCGAGACGATCATGAGCTCACGGTTGCCGAAGCGGTCGTGGATGTCGCGGCTGAACAGGGGCGCCGCGTAAAGGTTGTCGACCGGGATGTCGAAGAAGCCTTGGATCTGCCCGGAGTGCAGATCCATCGTCAGAACCCGGTTGGCCCCGGCCTCGGCGATCAGGTTGGCGACCAGCTTGGCGCTGATCGGCGTGCGCGGGCCCACTTTACGGTCCTGCCGGGCGTAGCCGAAATAGGGGATCACCGCGGTGATGCGCCGGGCCGAAGCGCGGCGGAGCGCGTCCAGCGTGATCAACAGCTCCATGAGATTGTCGTTGGCGGGAAACGACGTACTCTGGATGACGAAAACATCCTCGCCGCGAACGTTCTCGTGGATCTCGACGAATACCTCGTTGTCGGAGAACCGGCGAATTGCGGCGTTGGCGAGCGTCAAGCCGAGCACCTTGCCGACGGCTTCCGCCAGCGGGCGGTTGCTGTTGCACGCAACGATCTTCATGGGTGGAGTGTTCCTTGGGCGCTGGCGCGAACGGGCTGGCGGGGTGTAGCAACCTCGATCGACGATGTCACGCTGACGTCATTTCGCGGGCGCCGTCTTTCCGTCCACCCGTGGTCCAGCGGCGTTGAACAGGACGTCGCGGATGCCGCCTGCCGCCTGCTCGGCCGCGACAGCGGCCACGTCGCCCCAGAATCGGTCCAGCGTATGGCCCGGCACCTCGTTCAACTGCACGACCCGGCCGCGTTCGCCGCGCGAATCGTCCACGATCCACTGCAGCTCCACTTTCAACTGACCGCCGGATCCGGGCTCGGTGTGGACCTCGCAGTGCAGTCGGTAATCGGCCCCCGACGCCGTGTCCTGCACCACGATCGCGTCATTGGCCAGCTTGCGCTTGATCTGCACCTCGAGGCTCTGGTCGCCATCGCCCGGGGCGCCGGTGACGCCGGCGACATAAACCCGGGCCGGGCGGTTCTGCAGGCTGTTGGGATCGGCTTGCAGCCGGGCGGCTTGGATGCGCGTCAGTAGCGCGTCGATCGATGGTGCGGATTGCGCGGCGGCGGCTTCCAGGGTCGGCTCGTCGGCCTGCGACCACGCCACGGCCGGCACGGGCGCGCCCTCGGCCGTCCCTTGCGGCGCGCCCGTGGCATCCAGCACCTCGAACTCCGGGATGACGTTCTGTCCGCGCAGCGTGGCGGAGAGGCGTAGCTGCCATTCGCCTGGCCGCGCCGGGCCGAAGGAGGCGGGCAGGGCCATGTCGGCAAGCGCTTTGGCGGTCAAGCGGGCCCAGGTCTCGCTGCCGAAATCGGTCAGCAGCGATTGCGCCGGGGTGGGCACGGCCAACCGCGCGGGCGGCGGTTCCGCCAGCAGGGCGCCGTTCCGGCCGGGATAGCCGAAGAATGGCTGCGGGAGCGCGCCGCAGCCGGCGAGCAGGAGAAGAAGACCGAGCAGGAGGGCGCGCATGGTGGACCGGCTTACAGCACGATGGCGCTGATCTGGTGGCCGATCGGCCCGCTCGCCTCGAGCGTGCGGCGCCGGTGGCTGAAGAAGCGCTCGGGGTCGGCCGCGGTATCGGCGTCGATCGTATCGGTCTCCGCCACTCCCGAGAGCCGGGCCGCGCAGTAGCCGGCGAGGTCGAATTGCCAGTGGCCCTCGCGGCCGTCGGCCAGGAAGCGCGCATCGGCCGGGTCGCGGGCCAGGATGGCGTCTCGCAGGTCGGCGCGCACCTCGTAGCTCGGCTGCCGGATCGAGGGCCCGATCGCAGCGACGATCCGCGTGGCGCCGAGCTGCCTCATGGCGTGGACGGTTGCTTCGAGTACGCCGGCCAGGGCGCCGCGCCAGCCCGCATGGACGGCGCCGATCACGCCGGCCGCGCGGTCGGCCAGGAGTACGGGCGTGCAGTCAGCGGTCACGACGCCCAGCGCGATGCCGGGCCGGTCCGTCACCAGCGCGTCGACCCGTGGCCCGGCGCCCGCGGGCCAGGGCTCGGTGACGGTGACGACGTCGGCGCCGTGGACCTGGGTCGCGCCGAGCAGGTGCGCCGCCCCGAGCGTGGCGGCGACGGCGGCACGGTTGGCCGCGACATGGGCCGGGTCATCGGCGCTGGAGAGGCTGCAGTTGAGGCTGGCGAAGGGCCCGGTGCTGACGCCGCCTCGCCGGGTGAAGAAGCCGTGGCGGCAGGAGAGGGCGGAGCTTTGCAAGTATTCGGGTGTCATGCGGCGAATCCGGGTGGAACCGGCAGGTCGGGATGGGTCAGCGCCATGGCCTTGAACAGCCGGCCCATGTGGACCGGTTCGACCAGGCGTTCGGCCGCGGCAAGGATCGCGCCCGCGCGCGCCGGAGGCTGACCCCGCGCCAGGCTGTAGGACCGTTGGTGCAACCCGAGCCGGGTGAGGAACAAACCTTGCGGGACGGGGCCATGGACGGCGGCGCCGCCGGCGGCGGCGATGCGGGCAAGGGCGGCGAAATCCACGTGGGCCGTTAGATCGGCTTCGCCGGGGGAGGAGAACGGGTCGGTCTGACGGGCCTCGCGAATGGCCTGGAGCGTGTCGCCGCCGCCCACGGCGGCGCCGTAGTCGAGGAACAGGGCCGCCCCGCCATCGGCCACGATCCGCCTCGCCACGGCGGCGACCACGGCTTCGCTGGCCTCGCCGACCTCGAGCACTTCAGTCTCCGCCGCTCGGTCGGGCACCGCGGGGGCGTCCTGCTCGACCAGCTGGCCGTCTTTCACCCAGCGTTCGGCCCAGTGGTCTCCCTTGCGGACGAACTGCCGGATCGGGAGCGCGTCGAGAAACTCGTTGGCGATCAGGATGATGGGGCCCGGCGGGAGCGAGGCCACGCTGTCATGCCATTGGGCCGAGAGCCGCTCCGCCTGGATCGCGCGGAGGCGGGGCGATGTCTCAACGAGGTGCAGCGAGAGTGCCCGGGCGAAGCCCGGCGAGACGGCTGCCACCGTCCGCAGGGCGTCTTGCATCAGGGTGCCGCGGCCGGGGCCGAGTTCGGCAAGTGTGACCCGGCCCGGGCTCCCCATCGCCTGCCACAGAACGGCCGCCCAGGCTCCGAGCAACTCGCCGAACACCTGCGAGATCTCGGGGGCCGTGGTGAAGTCGCGGAAGGGGTCGTGAGTGGCGTAGTACTGCGCATTGCAGCGCGCCATGAACACGTCCAGCCGTTCCATCTTCTAGCGGACAGCCTCCGAACGCCGCCGGCGGCGCTTGGGTACCGGCGGCGGGGCCGGCACGTAGGACGGGTGAGGGCGCGCGCGGATGATAAGGAACAGCCCGGCGGCGATCATTGGCACGCTCAGAACCTGGCCCATCGTGATGCCCTCCCACAGGAAGCCCAGGAACGGATCGGGCTCGCGGAATGTCTCGCCGATGATGCGGGCGATGCCGTAGCCGACCAGGAACGACCCCGTCAGCACGCCGAACCGGGCGCGGATGCCGGGCTTGGTGGCCAGGATCAGCATGATCGTCAGCAGCACGAAACCTTCCATGAAGGCTTCGTAGAGTTGGCTCGGATGAACCGGGGTCGACAGCGGCGTGGGCTGCATGGCCCAGGGTAGCCAGTCCGGCGCTTCGCGGCCCCAGAGTTCGCCGTTGATGAAGTTGGCGATCCGGCCGATGCCGAGCCCCAACGGTACGATGGTCGCGATCCGGTCGGCGAAACCGAGCAGGGCGACGTCGTATTTGCGGCAGAACAGCACCAGCGCGACCGTCACGCCGAGGGCCCCACCATGGAAGCTCATGCCGCCCTGCCAGACCTCGAGCGCGGCGAGTGGATGGGCGAGGTAGAGGGACGGCTGATAGAACAGGATGTAGCCGAGGCGGCCGCCGAGCACGACGCCGAGCGTGGCCCAGGTGAGGAAGTCGTCCACCTGCTGCTCGGTGGCGACCGCGGGGGCCCAGCGGGCGAAGCGGCGCACGGCCCGCCAGCCGATGACGAGGCTCACGATGTAGGCGAGCGCGTACCAGCGGATCGCGAGCGGCCCGAGATGGACGAGAACGGGATCGAAGCCGGGGTAGAGAAGAACGGGCATCATGGGGGTGGGCGTCGATCCGTTTTGAACACAAGCGCTTATAGGAGCGCGGCGCGGGCTGACATAGTCCCCGGGCCGTTCCATTTATGGGATCTCATGGGAGGCGTAGATGACCGAGCGACCTAAATTCTTCGACGACCTCGCGGGCGTGGCCGGTGGTGCCATGTCGGCCCTGGCCGGCCTGCGCGAGGAGGCCGAGGGCACGCTGCGGGCCCGGGTGGAGGAGATGATCCGCAAGTTGGATCTCGTGCGACGCGAGGACCTGGAGGCGGTGCAGGAGATGGCGGCGAACGCGCGGGCGGCGCAGGCCGACACCGAAGCGCGCCTGGCCGCATTGGAAGCGAGGCTGGCCGCCATGTCCGCCGCCGGGTCGACGGCCTCGTCCTCGGCGGCGGCAACCGCGAGCGCGTCGGCCGAGCCGGTGCTGCCAGCGACGCCCGCCCCGCCTCGGCCGGGCGACAGTGAAGCTGAGGGTTCCCCGTCCTAAGTGATAAGCCCGTCGTGCTTGCTGCGGTAGCGAATGGCCCGCTACTGTACGGGTGTGACGATTCGCGGCTGAGGCGGGCGTCGCATGACGGCCCGGCCTGCCTCTTCACCAGGGAGACCTAGCATGTCCGCAACCACTTACGTCGCCGAGAATGCGGCAAATCCCCTGGATATCGTTGAACAGCTCATCAGTGCGAACGAGTGGGCCTTCGATCGCCGGACCGAGTCCGAGATGGCGGCCGAAGCGCCCGGCAAATGGTGCGATTACGGGTTGCACTTCTGTTGGTCGCAAGAGATCAGCGCGATGCACTTCACCTGCGCGTTCGATCTCAAGGTGCCGGAGAAGCGCCGCAGCGCCCTGTACGAGTTGCTGGCGCTCGCCAATGAGCGGCTCTGGATCGGACATTTCGGCATGGACAGCGACGACGGCATGCCGTTGTTCCGCCATTCGGTGCTGCTCCGCGGCGCGCCGGGAGCCAGCGCGGAGAGCCTGGAAGACATGGTCGACATCGCCATCACGGAGTGCGAGCGCTTCTACCCGGCGTTCCAGTTCGTCCTATGGGGCGGCAAGGCGCCGTCGGAGGCGCTGCAGGCGGCCATGCTGGAGTGCGTAGGCGAGGCGTGACGGATCGCCTGCCGCCCATCCTCCTGGTGGGCGGCGGTAAGATGGGCTCGGCTATGCTCGCCGGCTGGCGGGAGCGGGGCATGTCCCGCTGCGTGGTCATCGATCCCTCTGGCCCCGCGCATTTCGGCGACGGGATAGAGGTGGTCCGGTCGGCGGCAGCCGTGCCGCCCGACTTCGAGCCGGAAGCGGTGGTGATCGCGGTCAAGCCGCAAGCGGCTGCCGAGGCGATCGGGCCGGCGGTGCCGGCTTTCGGGCAAGCGGTCGTGTTGTCGATCATGGCCGGCAAGACCACCCGGGCTCTGGCCGGCTTGGTGGGTGCCGGGCGCCCCGTCGTGCGTGCCATGCCCAATACGCCGGCCGCGGTGCGCCAGGGCATCACGGTCGCCTTCGCTGGCCCGGGGGTAGACGCTTCGCAGCGCGCGCTGTGCCACACGCTGCTCGAGGCGATCGGCGCCGTGGACTGGGTGGATGACGAAGCGTTGATCGACCCGGTGACCGCCGTGTCGGGCAGCGGGCCGGCATACGTCTTTTTGCTGGCCGAGTTGCTGGAAAAAGCGGCGATCGAGCAGGGGATCCCGCCCGCGCTCGCCCGCCGCCTGGCGCGGATCACGGTCAGCGGCTCCGGGGCGCTGCTCGCCGCCAGCCCGGAGGACGCGGCAGACTTGCGGATCGCGGTGACGAGCCCAGGTGGCACCACGCAGCAGGCGCTCGGCGTCCTGATGCAGGAATGGCCGGGAGCCGTCTCGCGTGCGGTCGGGGCGGCGACGGCGCGATCGCGCGAGTTAGGAGGCTGATCTTGGACGACGACGAATTCGACCGCGCCGCCATTGCCGCCGTGTTCGAGCAGGCAGCCTTGCGGGGGTGGCGTGACGTGAGCCTGGTCGAGGCTGGCCAGGATGCGGGGCTGGACCTGGCCCGCTTGCGCCGGCGTTTTCCGAGCCGCGGGGCCGTGCTGATGCGCTTTGGCGCGGAGGTGGATGGCGCTGCCCTGGCCGGAGTGCCGGACGGCACGCCTCGCGAGCGGCTATTCGACATATTGATGAACCGGTTCGAGGCGTTGCAGCGCCACCGCGAGGGCGTTCGGGCGCTGCTCAGCGCGTTGCCGACCGATCCTGCGGCGTCGACCCTGCTCTATGCCGGCACGATGCGCAGCATGAAGTGGTTGCTCGAGGGAGCCGGCGTGCCCGCGACCGGGCTCAGCGGTGCCTTGCGGGTGCAGGGGCTGTTCGCGGTGTGGCTCTATGCCCTGCGCGCCTGGGAAAAGGATGACAGCCCGGATCTGTCGGGCACGATGGCGGCGGTCGACCGGGGGTTGGACCGGGTCATGCAAGCCGAGCGGAGCCTGCCCGGCCGGGCCCCGGACCCGATGGACCCGATCGTCGAGCCAGAGCCGGCCGCCGAACCGGACCCGCCCGCCATGATCGGCGACGACCCCGCCGCTGCTTCTGGTGTGATTGGCCCGGCAGGATAAAGGCGGTTATAGAGCGCCGGGTAATTTGAGACCAGGAGGTCATCATGGCTGGTGAGACGGACGACAAGGCGGGTGGCACCAACAAGCTAACCGAGCAGACGGCACAGAACGCGCAGCGTGGCGCGCAGGCCGTGCAGGAGATGGGCCGCAAGGCGCAGGAAGCAGGCCAGCAGGCGAGCCAGAAGGCGGTCGAGGCCGGGCGGCAGACGATGGACCAGCTCAACCGGGCGACGCAGGACGTCACCAAGCGGACCGCCGACGCCGGGATGGCCGGCATGGCCGAGTTCAGCCGCATGTTCGGCGAGATGAAATTCCCCATGATGCCCGACATGGAGATGTTCCTGTCCGCCCACCGGCGGAACATGGAGACGCTGTCGGCGGCCAACCGCGTGGCACTCGAGGGCGCGCAGACGGTCGCCAAGCGGCACATGGAAATCGTCCAGCAGACTATGCAGGAGATGACCGACACCATCCGCCAGCTGAGCTCGTCGGAAAGCCCGCAGGCGCGCGCGAGCCGTCAGGCGGAACTGGTCAAGCAGGCCTATGAGCGCGCCGTGGCGCACATGCGCGAGCTCGCCGATCTGATCCAGCGCTCCAATGGCGAGGCGCTCGGCATGCTGAACCAGCGCTTCACCGAGGCGATGGACGAGGTCAAGGCGATGGCGCAGAAGTCCGGCCAGAGCTGATTTCCAATCCGGTCAACCGGTTGCCACGCGGCAGCGGGTTGACCGACCCTTGCGGCGGTTCGCATTGAGGATTCTCGGGGCCTCCGAAACGGAAGCCGCTCTGCCATTCGATCGGCTGATCGACGCCCTGCATCTTGCGTTCACCGCGCCGGCCGAGACGCCGCTCCGTCATCACCACGCGCTGCCGGACGGTGCCATGCTGCTTCTGATGCCGGCGTGGCAGGGGGCTCATGTCGGCGTCAAGCTCGTCACGGTCCATCCGCAGAACGCCGAGCTTGGCCTTCGCGCGGTTCACGCGACTTATCTGCTGTCCGATCTCAAGACGGGTGCGCCGGTCACGCTACTCGACGGCGACGTGCTCACGGCACGGCGCACCGCGGCAGCCTCGGCGCTCGCGGCGCGGTTCCTGGTAAGATCGGATGCGAGAAGATTGTTGGTGATGGGCGCGGGCCGGGTCGCGAGCCTGCTTGCGGAGGCGCATGCCGCTTCCTGGGCTGTCGAGACCGTCGAGGTCTGGAATCGCACGCCGGAGGGGGCGGAGCGGCTCGCTTCGGTGCTACGGGCGCGTGGACTCGACGCTCGTGCGGTCAGCGATCGGCGCGAGGCGCTGGCGAGGGCGGACGTCGTGAGTTCAGCGACGCTATCGGCCGAGCCGCTGATCGAGGGCGCCTGGCTTCGGCCCGGCACGCATGTCGACCTCGTCGGCGCCTATACGCCTGCCATGCGCGAGGCGGATACGGCAACGCTGGAACGCGCCTCGGTGTTCGCCGACACGGAAGCCGCCTTGCATGAATGTGGGGAGTTAGCGGGCTGGAATCGGGCGGACCTGACGGGCACGCTCGAGACACTATGCCGCAAGGAGATGCCAGGGCGTCGCTCGACGGCAGAATTGACTGTTTTCAAATCCGTAGGGACGGGTCTGGAGGATCTTGCGGCGGCCAAGTTGGCGCTCGCGGGATCTCCGCGGTAGCGGCACGACAGGGGTTCCCGTCGCGCCGCTTCCGATCAGTAGGCGGTCTTGCCGACCTGTCCCATCCGGCTCTGAACCGGGGCGTTGACCGCGGCACCCTGAGGGAGAGCGTTCGTGTTCTGCGGCATCTGCGATGCGGCATTCGGCGCGGTGGACGCGGCGCTGGCAGCGTTAGCACCCGTTGCCGTGGTGCCGGTCACGTTGTTGCCGGTGTAGCCCGCCGGCGCACAAGCGGCGACGCCGAGAAGAAGCAGTGAACCTGTTGCGATAAAACCTAGACGCATGATGTTGCCTTCCACAAAGGAGCGAAATCCCGCTCAGCCGATCGTGCCAAACGTACTTGGCTAACGTCGATCCGGTTGTGGAGTTTCCTTTTTCCGT
>Ga0326763_1000625_pt1 | contig 12178 bp, 9 predicted proteins | sample NORPS_P_FD_207671 | JGI IMG/M metagenome (GOLD analysis project Ga0326763, IMG submission 207671) | Hot spring water microbial communities from Norris Geyser Basin, Yellowstone National Park, WY, United States - NOR.PS_P | ecosystem: Environmental > Aquatic > Thermal springs > Unclassified...
ACGACCGTTTGAGGGCAGTTGCGCAACTGCGCGAAAGCGGGGTCAATGTCCTTGACACTTCCCCCGAAGCCCTTTTCAACACCTTGCTTGAACACTACTTGCTGGCTAAGCGAAGGCTTTAAACTTGTTGTCTTGCAAGGTGGGCGAGAAATCATGGCTTTTGTGCCTGCAAGCCAGAGGATGTGAGAGCCAATGGGAGGTGAAGAGCGTGTTTGGGTTGCCTTTCGTTGGTTGTCTCGCAAGTCAAGTGGAGGTGGCTGTTTGGGTTCAGAGGAATTTCGCACAAGGCATCGTCCCACCCTTTTCGTTCACTTACGACGGCAGTCACTCGTCGCAACTTTTGCCTAACTGGAAGTTTTCGCACGCGGAGAAGCGACTTGAAAATGGTTGCACCCTGCACACATTCACATGGGTTGACCCGAAAACGAAACTTGAGGTGCGATGTGAGGCTACATTGTTTCCCGACTTTCCCGCAGTTGAGTGGGTGCTCAAGTTTAAGTTCACCGGGAACGGCGAGGAGAAATCGCCCTTACTCGAAGATGTCAGAGCGGTTGACCTAAAGTTTGTCAGCGACAGCAAAAAGTTTGTGCTTCACCGTTCCCTTGGCAGCAATGCGCAACGCAATGACTTCGAACCGATTCACGAGGAATTGAATCCCAACGCTGAAATCACGCTCACGCCCGTAGGAGGTCGTTCGTCAAACACCACATCTTTGCCTTTCTTTAACCTTGAGGCAATCGGCGACGGGGGCGTTATTGTCGCAATTGGTTGGTCAGGTCAATGGAAGGCTTCTTTCGCTCGCGAAAGCGATGGCGTCAAAATCTCCGCAGGCATGGAGTTAATTCGCCTGAGGCTTTACAGGAGCGAACAAATTCGCTCGCCCAGAATCTTGTTGCTCTTTTGGAAAGGTGAAGACTTTCTGCTCGGTCAAAATCTTTTTCGCAGGTTCATCCTTGCCTATCGCTCGCCGAAACGAAATGGCAAACCCGTGACGCTACCGCTCTCTTGTTCGTCTTGCGGTCCACCGGACGAAGCAAATCAAGCGACAGTGCAAAACCAAATTGAGTTTGCTTCCGAGTTTGTCCGCTACGGTGTTGAGTATTTTTGGCTTGATGCCGGATGGTTTGAAGGTCGCTGGCCAAACGGGGTCGGGAATTGGTTCCCGCGCAAGGACGGGTTTCCCGATGGGCTAAGACCGCTTTCGGACGCCCTCAAGCGCATGGGATTTGATGGGCTAATTTTGTGGTTTGAGCCCGAGAGAGTTTATCAGGGCACTTGGATTGACCGCGAACACCCAGATTGGGTTCTCCGACTTCCAAACAACCCAAACGGCTTGCTCAATTTGGGAAACGAAGAAGCGCTGAAATGGTTGACCGAGCACATATCGTCAATGATTGATCGGGAGGGCATCAGTATCTACCGTCAAGATTTCAACATTGACCCGCTACCTTTCTGGCGAAGCGCTGACCCACCCGACAGGCAAGGAATAACCGAAATACGCCACATTGAGGGACTGTATGAGTTTTGGGACGAACTGCTGAGAAGGCACCCAAATTTGCTCATTGACAATTGTGCATCTGGAGGGCGGCGAATAGACCTTGAAACCGTCTCAAGGAGCGCTGTCCTTTGGCGGAGCGATTATCACTACTTTGAACCGGTTGGACAGCAATGCCACACTTACGGAATCAGTTTCTGGCTCCCGACAACTGCGACAGGGTGCGGCTACCCGATGACTTATGCTCTCCGGAGCGCTATGGGTAACGGTGTAGTGCTTTGGGTCCCTTGGTCGCCGAAAGCACCCCATGAGGTCTACAGCCAATATGTCCCTTGGGCTAACTGGGAGGCTGGCAAACCGATTGATGTGGAGTTTGCAAAGGCTTTGGTTGACGAATTCAAAAAGGTTCGCCACTTCTTCTTCGGCGACTTCTATCCCTTGACACCATATAGCACCAGCGATGATGTTTGGATGGCTTACCAGTTTCACCGTGAGGATTTGAACGCTGGCATCGTTCTCGCTTTCAGAAGGAGCAAATGCCAACAGCCGACATTGAAGGTTAGGTTAAGGGGACTGAGCGAAAGCGCTCGCTATGATGTTGAAATCAGCGATGAGCGTCTCAACCGAAAAACTCAGACAATGACTGGCAAGCAACTTGCCGAAGGAATTGAACTCGTTGCTGAAACTGCGCCCTCGTCGCTACTTCTGATTTACAAGGCACGCTGAAAATTGTGCTGTCAAATCATGTTCATCTCCAGCGAGGGCAACGGGATGGGAAGGCAGCGTTCGTAGAGTTCTCGCATCGAACCGCTGACCCGAATATTGGTGATAGTTTCGTTTGGCGGTGCCCCAAGGAGTGTCCAAACCATATTGGTCACGCCATCAATTTCCAAAATCCCATCTTCGCACCAAGCGATATAGCGTTCGTTGCCGAAAGCGAAATCGAGGCTTTTCGTTATAGTTGCTGGGAGTCGGGAGGCAAAGAAAGGAAGCAATTTGCGCATTGTTTTAGCGAACTCAATCACGGCGATTGTCCCCGGCTTCTTGGTCGGAACGCGTTCTATCCCAATCTCTTCCAGCATCCGCCCGAGAACATCGTCGCCTTCAACCATCACTTTCAATTCGGTCTCGTGAGCCAAACTCCAGATTGCACTCAACACAAGTTGCCGGTCACCAGCATACTCAAACACCACCCGAAAAGCCTTACCATCGCGGGTTTGAGGTGTCGTTGCGAGTAAGTAAGCGCTTGCGGTTCCGTCTTGCGCCAAAATGAACTCACACTCTTGCCCAACGCAGTGTCGATACTTGAGGACAATCTCGTAATCCGAAAGGGGGCGAATGAACCTGATGGGTTCGCGGTCGTAAATTTCCGCCAAAAGTTCCGCATCGCTCAAATTTGCCGTGCGGGTTGAAACCGAATCGACTTTCGGTCGCAACTTTCCGACATTTTCAGGGTTGACAATGAACTCACTTCTGCCACCGACAGGTCGTGCCCCTGCTCGGCGATACATCGCCCTATCACCAGAAATGCAAACGAAATCAACATCGTTTTCGCGAAACCTGTTCATAGTCGCTGCGAGGATTGTGCTCGCCAAGCCGTGACCGCGATAATTCGGATGTGTGCAAACGAAGCCAACGAAACCGATGCGGATTTTGCAACCGTGAACTATTGCGTCCCTTTCAAAGCGGTGTATTAGCGAGACCGGCTTATCGCCATCAAACATGGCGAAAGTATCTTGCAACGCTTGTTCCCTCAAAACCATTGGCCATGTGCTGGCTCCGGAAAGGAAGTCTGGGAAGCGGTCGGAGAAGAAGACTTGATAAGCGAGTTCGGCGCATGCTTGAGCCTCGCTCTCTTTCGGCGTCCTCGGACCGCTAAACGCTGAAATGTCTCGCCCCACCTCAACCTCACCTCGCTTGAGTGCGAAGTCGCTATTCTAAACTGTCACGAGCAAATTGCCTTTCGTTTTTCCTTTGCCGCAGCCATTAAGCCTTCTTTGGTGTAGAATGGATCGTCGGGTTGGATTGGAAGGGTGACGGGTTGACCAGTTATGGCTGACTTATAGATGGCAACAGCCAACTCAACTGACTTTCGTCCCTCGTGACCGTCAACTGCAGGTCTGCGTCCTGTTTGGACTGCCGACAGGAAGTCGCTGATAACCGCCATGTGACCGCCGTGTTCCGGGCGAGGGAGATGACGCAACCATTCTTCAAGTTCGCTTTGATAGCGTTGGTCAACCAAATTGATTTGCCAAGGAAGCGAGACCGAGCCTAATTCGCCGTAGATGGTAACCCTGTGCTCTTCAGGGTAGGTGGCGGTGCTGGCTAAGATGACACCCAAAGCGCCATTGGCAAACCTAACAACTGCAGCAGCAGCGTCTTCGGTTTCAATCTCGTGAGTGAACACATCCATCCCGGCGGAGACGCAAGCAACATCGCCCATCAGCCCGAGCAAAAAGTCAATGTGATGGATGGCATGGTTGAGGACTGAGCCGCCGCACTCCTTTTCCCAAGTCCCGCGCCACCAGACTTTGAAATACTCGTTCGTTCGCCACCAAAGGGAAATCATTACCGCCAAGAAAGGTTTGCCCAACTTGCCTTGCTCAAGTAGTGCTTTGATGCGAATGAATTCAGGCGTGAACCGCCATTGAAACACGACACCGAGAATCCGCTCGTTTCGCTCCGCCGTTTCAATCATTCGGTCCGCCTCTTCCAGACTACAGCACATTGGCTTTTCTACCAGAACATGCTTCCCTGCTTCCAAAGCGGCAATGGCGAGTTCAGCGTGATTGAAAGGTGGTGTGCAGATGCTGACGATGTGGATGTCATCTCGTTTGAGCAAATCGTATGGGTCTGAGAACCACATTTGTGCCCCAAATTGCTCGGTGCGTTCCTGTGCTCGCCGGACATCCTGGTCCGCAAAAGCAATCAACTGACAACTGTCGCCCAATGCCAACCACGAACTGGCGTGGGCGCTGGCAATTCCACCTGCTCCGATAATTCCGATACCAAATCGTTCCATCGTCTATCACCCCGTTTCCTTCGTCGCATCTCCACGCCACAGTTTAACACGACGGTGCTGGGGAAGTTTCTTCCACCGCCACAAAGTTTGCTTGCCGAAAATAGGAGGTGCGAAGATGAGAGCAGTCGTTCAAAGGGTCTCGGAGGCTTGGGTTGAGGTTGAAGGTCAAAAAGTCGCTCAGATTGGGCGTGGGCTTTTGGTGCTTTTGGGAGTCGGTCAGGGCGATACCGAGGAAGACGCCAGATACCTCGCGAGCAAAATTGCCAACTTGAGGGTCTTTGAGGACGAAGAGGGCAAACTCAATAGGTCGGTTTTGGAAATTGGAGGCAGCGTTTTGGTGGTGTCCAATTTCACCCTTTACGGCGACTGCCGAAAAGGCAGACGACCTTCCTTCACCGATGCGGCACCGCCAGAGATTGCCGACCAACTTTACCGGCGCTTTTGCGAGTTTCTCGCTGCCGAAGGTGTCCCAGTTCAAACCGGAGTCTTCCAAGCCCACATGCATGTCGGCTTAATCAACGACGGTCCCGTCACCTTGCTCCTTGACAGCAAAAAGCAATTTTGAACGCCAGGGAACAAAACTTTGGGTGGCGAACATCAACGCAGGTTCTAAAAGGGAGGTTTTTCTGGCTTTAATGGTGCTGTGACCTCAACAGTCCGACCATCCTTTGGCTCCCCCGGCTCTGGCGTCTCGTTCCCCTTCATATCCCTAGCCCTGACCCAAACACGGTAAATCACTGATTGCCCATCAACACTTAAATTGCTCTCAACTGGAAACTCACCCTCGTAACTGGCATTACCGGCAGGTGAAAGTGTTACCTCCCTCTTCCATCCGTCAGGTCTTTGCACAACAGCCCAAACTCGGTCAATCCCAGATGCGTCGCTTACCACTGCCGAAATTTTCACACTTCCTCCTCGAAAACTTAACTTCGTCGGACTGACTTGAACATCGGTCACATTAGGTGGGGTGTTGTCTCCGCCTCCGCCTCCACCTTCACCGCAACCGATAATGAGTAGCACTAACCCCGCCATCGTCCACTTTATCCATCCCCTCATCGTTTTCACCTCCGAATAGCAATTGTTTTCTCACCAACGCCTTTCATCGTGTCCTTACGATCGTCATTCCTTGAGTTGACCTACCTTCATCGTCAATAGCACGGACACGGATGAGATAAACTCCACCCCCAACTTTCTGTCCCTCAATCCCAACTCCCCTCCAGACTACCCTGCGTGTCAAACCTTCACTACTTCCTGCATCCAAAACTGCCACCCTTCTCCCAGTCAGCGTCAAAACTTCCGCTTCAACTTTCGCTGGCTTAGTCAAACTGAACTCTATCACAACTCCTTGTCCCCTCATCGGCGTCGCCTTCAAACCAACCACCCTCAACGGTCTATCATTGCCCCTCTCAACCACTACCTTGAACTTCCTCTCAACCTCTCCTTCTTGCGCAACAAAACGGTAACTTGGCTGGGTTCTCAAATACAACCTTTTCCCTGTCACAGTGTCAACAAGCCATGCACTCACATCCTTCGGAGCATATCCTATCCCATCAAAGGTCAAAACAACTTCCTTCCTTTCACTCGTCCCTCGTCCCCCGTCCCTCGTCCCGAACCTTACCAAGACTTCCCACTCTTGCCTTCTTGAACCATCGTTTCTCACATCAACAGCCAAAGGAGTGTTGTTTTTGAGCAAGATGACTTGGACGCCATTGTTTCCTGTCGGTGGTTCAGGAGGAAGCCCAACAGCCAAACCTCTCGTCCCATTGGCAATTCCCAACACTGCCTCTCCAACGCTTCCATCAACCGACGCTTGCAACCTCATACTCCAACCATTTCCTTTTGCCACTCGTCCCTCGCCCCTCGTCCCTCGTCCCTTTCCTTGACTTGGTGGCGGCAGAATGAGTTCGCAATCAGTGTGGGCATAGACCCATGCACCCTCCCATGAAGGCAAAGCACTGTCAATCCCGATAATACCGACATTAGTGTCGTAGACCAATCGGTAATTGCTTCCATCCCATCTCCAAGCATATGGTTCTACTCCTTCGCTCTCACCCAAATCCTTCAACGCCTTCTCTTGTCCTCCCACCTTCACCTTGATTGAACTCAAATCCCAAACCAAGTCAACAAGCCATGGGTTTCCAATCAAGTTCCAACCTTTCTTGAGCGCAACAGAGAAGGGTTGATTTGTGTCGGGCAAAGTCCCTTCCACATTGGGTTTTGTATCCTGAACAAACTTAGCCCAATAGCCTTTGCCTACTTGCAAGTTGGTTTGGCTGTTTGGATACAGTAGGTAGCCAGAAGTTGGGTCAAACCATGCCCACTTGTTTTCATCAAATGCGAAGACAGGTTTTGGATCGGCTGGACCGATAACAGGGCAAGCAACCAATCTCAATCCAGACCTGATTAAAGGCACTGAGATGACTTGTATTGTTCTTGAATCACTCCACTCTCCTGCTTCTCCTCTGGCATCTATTGCTCTCGCCCTCCATGTCCACTGACCGGGAGAAAGGGATTGGTCTTCAGGCACAATCAGGCTTACCTCTGTTCCACTATTCACAAAATTCGTTACGAGCACCTCCACCCTGCTTCCTTTAGCCACTTCAATCTCGAATTTCACTTGGTCTCCGTCTGCATCAGAGGATTTCAGTTTGAAAGTAGGTGTCGTGGAAACTATGGCGTTGTTGTTTGGGGCAATTAGTTCGGGTTTGGTTGGGAGTTGGTTGACGATGAAAGTTTGTTCACTGCTGAAGGAACTTTCTTGCCCCCTCTCATCTATCGCTTTAGCCCTCCATGTCCACTCCCCTGAACTTAGCCCTTCAGGGACTGTCAAACTCGCCTCTTGCCCACTTGAAACATACTCCGTCTCATATGTCTTGACCTCATTCCCTTTCCTTGCCTCAATCACAAACTTAACCCTGTCACCATCAGGGTCTGTTGACTTGAGCACAAATGTGACTTGAGGTCTGACAATTGCTCCATCGGCAGGGCTTATGAGATCAGGGACATTTGGAATTTGCATGATGGTTAAGGTGATTGGGACTGTAAGTTGTTGCTTCTCCAGATCGTTGGAGTTGAAAACGAGATTTGTCCTGTGGATGCCTAATCCAAGCGATGTGCTATCCAAAGTCAACTCCACATTCACGCTCTCGTTAGCCAGCAAACTTCCAGCAACAGGTGAACGATCCAGCCAAGGAACTTCTCGTGTAATAGGAGCATACCAGATGTCAGGAATCCTGTCCCGTCTCCCTGTATTTCTGTCGTAAAACTCACAAGCAACATGAAGGTCTATTGGGTTGCCAATATCGGACAACTTTACTCCTACTTCAACTGCACCGTTAACTCGCTCGAACCAGATAAAGTCCGCTACTTGCTCAAAGTTACCTGTAGCGGGATTGAATTTGAAAACTCCTACCTGTTCCAGTCCACCATAGAGGATGTAATCAATGCCCATACCATCAACAATCTGTCTATCTCCAGTGCCCGCATTGCGGTCAGTATCAAGGAAGATGTCAAAGTAAGCGTTTTGAGGATCAAAATTGCCGCCATCTAGTTCAGCGCGGAAGTAGAGGTAAGTGCCATTGGATTGATAGAAGACTTTCGTGACATTAATAGCGTTGCCCTGCTGCTCACCATACTCGTCAGGGTCAACGATGATCCAACGCCAAGTGCCTGATGGCGATTGTTCATTTTGAAGTGTGGAAATAGGCTTGCCACCTTTAAGGGGGATAAGTTCGGGTGAAACTACAGAATCTTGAAGAGCCTGAGTCAAACGCTGGCTATTTGGATCTCGTTTAGCGAGAAGTTTTGGGATAACTTGTTGTAATTCCCGTTGCTTTTGCTGTCTCAATCGCAGATAGTCCTGATACAGTTTGGATGTTTCGGGCACGAACATTATGCGACGCCGTGCAGGTTGTTGAACGCTTAGGGTAGAGATTGCGCTTGTAGCACTGCGGGTGAAGAAAGTAAGTGACTCACCACCGACATTTGCTACATTTACGGAAACCACGCTTCTACTCCCTTGCAGCAATGTCTCTTCAATTGATATAGGTGTCACGGAAATCCGAGGTGGTAATAGCAGTGTCATACTAAGTGTGTAGGTGTAATCTGGACCACCTCTATATGGACCGCCGTAAGGCATGACCTGCAAGAAGTAGCGACCTGTTTGAGGGATTTGATAGAAAATTGCAGAGTCAAGACCGTAGTAATCATCGTTGAACGCCAACAATTTCCCTTGTTCGTCATAAAGGGCAAGCATAGAGTCCAAGGATGAAGGTGGATCTTGCCTTCGGGCAAATATCTCAGCAATTATGAGGTCACCAGCGTTGGCGTTGAAGACGAAATAGTCGGTGTCAGGTGGAGGATTTATCACTCCGGGGAGATTTTCTCCAGCATTGATAGGAGTCGCATTTTGAGGCCAATCACCGTGGTCATCGGGAGTATCCTTGACAAGTGTGAGGGTGTAAAAGTGATTTTCGCTGCCACTACCCCAGTAGTCTGCAACTTTGAGATAGAAAGTGCCATCATGCGGGAGAGGAAAGCGAACAAGTTTGGAATCAAGGGTCACCGGCCACCAGTCGGCAAAATCGTCATTAAATGCCAAGACAGTTTGACCATCGCTGTCATAGAGAGTGAGGACAGAATCTAGAGATGAACCGTCAACTTCTGCCCTTACTTCTACAGTGACAAGAGCACCTGCTTGCCCATCAAACTTGTAAAAGTCCACATCTCCTGAGACAGCGATGGTTCCTTGCAGTGATTGTCCATAAGCGATTTGCGTTGCTGTTGTCGGGTCGTCATTTGGTTCTGTCGGGTCTGCGAGAATCCTTGCAGTTGCTGGGTCACTTTCGCCCTCATCATAAAGGGCAGTAACCCTGTAGTAAAGGACGAGTTGACCAGGCAGGTTAGTATCGGTGTAAGTTGTCTGGTCAGGTGGAAGACTGGCAATCAGATCGTAAGGTCCTTGCGCTTGTGTTGCTCTATAAACCCGATACCCTTGCAAGTCAAGCGGGCGAATCATAGGTCGCTTAGATGCTAACCTATGGCTGTTGAACACGCTACCCCATTGGAGCGTTACTGAGTTGTCTTGAGGGTTATAGGTGGCAATCAAGTTGGGCACGGAGCGCAGCTTTAGAGTCAGAGCATAATGCCTCAGTTCATTGGCAAAATCTTTGCTGGTTATTCGGATATAGAAATCACCTGCATGGGGCAGAACAAATTTAGCGATGTAAGGGTATTTGCTTCCATTTGAATCGTCACTTTCAGCCAGAACCGTTGTTCCGTCGCTGTCAAGAATTTGAAGCACAGCGTCAATCCCTGAACCGAGGGATTGAGCATCAATTTTGACTGTGATGACCGTGTTCTGGGTGCCAGTGAATTTGAAGAAATCTTCGTCGTCTGGTTCTATCTTCCCAAATTTCGTTTCTCCAAAGGCAATAAAGGTTGCTTGTGAAGGATTATCGTTCGGTTCATTCGCGTCAGATGCCAATAGCACCAAAGCAGCAAAAGCATCAATCCGCCCCCAACCGTAATCGTTGTCAGGTCCACTTTGTCCCAAATCAACTGCGGTTGTTTTCAAAAGTTGTTTAATTGTGTCAACCGAGAGAGAGACTCCCTGGCTTCTGGCATACGAAATCATCAGTGCAACTGTTCCTGCTACATGGGGCGAAGCCATTGAAGTCCCACTCCAGTATTCATATCCCCAAGGCACAGAGGAGTAAACATAGACGCCCGGCGCAGAGACATCTGGCTTGATTATTTCGCCTATTCATTCCCAAAAGACTGGACCGCGACTACTGAAATATGCGATGTTATCATTGCTGTCAGTAGCTCCAACACCTAACGCCATAGGATAATCGCCTGGGGAACTTGTTGTGCGCGGAGAAGGACCCTCATTACCTATAGCAAAGACAGGGACGATGTTAGTAGCAATCCAAGCATTTAACGCATCCTTTATAGGGTCATACATGATGGGTGAATCAGATGGATAACCCCATGAATTGTTAACGACATCGGCGCCATCGTTGGTGTTTGGGTCACCATCTGGGTCCATCATCCATTGCATGCAAGCAAGGGCTGCAGCCTCAGTAGCCTGACCATCTTCGTTAAATAACTGCGCAACAATTAATGTTGCTTGCGGGGCAACTCCAATATATGTGCCACTGGCATTCCCACCAGCGATTGTCCCTGAAACATGAGTGCCATGCCCATCCCAGTCTGAAGGGGAAGGTGTATCTCCGTAAGGGTCAAACCATCCGTTGACTGGACGCAGTTTCCCTACCAAGTCAGGATGGTCAGCAGCAATCCCTGTATCAATAACTCCAACGGTCACATTAGCCCCTTGGATGCCGAAGGTGTTCCAAACTTCTGGAACACGAATTTTCTCCAAACCCCATGTGAAGGCCTGTCTAGGGCGAATCCCACTCTGACGGCGAATAGGTCTAACGAGGCGAACAGGACGGGCTTGGATAACTTTCTCCTAATGGGTCTCGCTTTAAGGCTTCTATCACTTCTGGTGTCGCTCTAACGGAAACGGCGTTAACAATCCACAGGGAATGGAAATGCTGCACTTTTCCTTCTTGTTGCCATTGCTGTAAGCGGGCAAGCAGTGGTGGTTGTGTTCGCTTTGCAGTTTCCATCAATGCGCGCTTCACAGCCACACGATTCCCTTTCATTGCGATTAACGCTGAAGGACTAACTTTCTCGCGCAGGAGCACAATATAAGTGGTCTCGCGAGACTGAGCCATCAAGCCCACCCATACGACAGCAACCGCTGCTAAGCCGACTAACAAGACAACCAACCTCTTTGCTCGCATCTCACTCGCCTCCTACGCTTATTTGTTGTCCAGCACCCACGCAAGCAATTTTTCTCTACCCAAAATCGTTGTCATATTGCCTCAAGTTTCCCTCAAACTGACCGTTCATTGGTCGTCAAGGCTCAACCCTACCTCAGTCCCTTTCAATCGTCAGACACCTATCCGATAAGCCCGCGACTCATCAATCCGGACCTGCCAACTGACTTCCGGTCAACACGGTCAATTCACGAATAACACAAATCAGTCCTTGCCGCAACACCAATTACTCACCTTTCAGGGTTATTTTCCTGTCCCATATCGCTGACGGGAAATTGCACCTTTGATGCCCTGAACGGCTTCTCGGCTCAGCAGAAGGTTCGTCTTCCCATCGGATAAAGCCTTTTTGAAGGGCGATGGCGATGAGTTGAAGGGTTGAGCGAACATTGAAGCCTGCAAGCATGTGTCGCAAATGTTTGTGGACGGTGTTGATGGAAAGACCCAATTTGGCAGCAGCACTTTTGACGCTTCCAGTGCTAAGGATGGCTTGCAAAATTTCCCTTTCCCGTTCGGTTAATGGGCAGTGAACATGGATGACGATGGCATCTTCAGGTGGCGTTTCTAAGGCGTAAATGACCACAAAGCCTGCTTGTTGCAAGACTGCCTTAATTTCCCGCAGTAGTTCTGAACATGGGCAGGAAAGGTAAACGACTTTTTCGTCTTCTGTTCGTTGCTTTTGGCGCATTGCTTTCACCGCCCATAGCGAAATTGAGAAGGGACGAGCAACTCCCATTAATTGAAATTGCAAAAACCTGCGCCATATTGCCTTCCTTCTGGTGAATGTGCTGTTACCTTAGCCCAACCTTCTAAAAG
>Ga0326763_1000630_pt1 | contig 12137 bp, 10 predicted proteins | sample NORPS_P_FD_207671 | JGI IMG/M metagenome (GOLD analysis project Ga0326763, IMG submission 207671) | Hot spring water microbial communities from Norris Geyser Basin, Yellowstone National Park, WY, United States - NOR.PS_P | ecosystem: Environmental > Aquatic > Thermal springs > Unclassified...
TGGTAGAACTCTTGATACTGCTCGGTGGTGACGTCGGCCTTCGACTTGCGCCAGAGGGCCGTCCCCTCATTGGCAGGCTTGTCCTCGCCTTCCGTCGCGATCACGATCGGGATGGTGATGTGATCGGCCCATTTGCGGACGATCGTCTCGAGCCGGATGGGCTCGAGGAACTCCTCCGCGTCGGACTTGATGTGCAGCAGGATGGAGGTGCCGGGCTCCGAGCGCTCGCCCGGAGCAAGCGTGAAGCTGCCGCCGCCTTCGCTCGACCACACCCAAGCCTCATCGGAGCCGGCGCGGCGGCTCGTCACCTCGACGCGGTCGGCGACCATGAAAGCGGCGTAGAAGCCGACGCCGAACTGACCAATGAGGTTCAGCTTCTCCGTGTCGGCCCCCGCGTCCTTCCGGAGCGATTCGCCGAACGCCCGTGTGCCGGAGCGCGCGATGGTGCCGAGGTTCGAGGCCAACTCGGCCTTGTCCATGCCGATGCCGCTATCCTCGATCAGCAGGGTGCGCGCTTCTTTGTTGGGGACGATACGGAGCTTGGCGTCGGGTGGGAGCGCCAGGGCGGGGTTGGTCAGCGCCTCGAAGCGACGGCGATCGGTGGCGTCCGCGGCGTTGGCGACGAGCTCGCGCAAAAAGATCTCGCGCTCGGAGTAGAGCGAGTGGACCACGAGGTCGAGCAACCGCCCCACCTCCGCGCTGAACTCATGCCGCTCTGCTGCCGTCGTCTCGCCCATTACGATCTCCTCATCAGGTGGCGAGGATATGCGGTCAGGGTCCCTCGGATTTCAACCGTTCAGAGTGCCGGAACGACGTCTATAACCCTTGTCCGTCGGCGCCACTGCCCGACCCGGTGATCCCCGCGCGCGAAGGCGCGTCGCTGCCGGGGACGACCGTCTCGCTCTCGACGGCCAAGTCGGTGTCGTCCTCCTGCGGCAGCGTGACACCGCCGGTCTCGGCCAGCGCATCCACGGCGGCGGAGGGGTCCACCCGTTGCGCCTCCTCGAGCAGAGAAGCCGCGCGATCAGGGTCGCCGTCGGCCTTGGCACGGAGGGCGGCCTCGGCCAGGTTCCGCGCTAGTTCGTGCTTGTCGTCGGCGCCGCCGCCCTGGGGGATTTTGTCGCTCATGCAGGCCGAACGCGGGCCCGACGCGGAGGGTTCCGGAACGCGGGCGCCGCGCCGCCGTTGAGAGTGGGAGGAGATGTTCATGACCGATATCGTTCACCTGGCGCCGCACGACCCGATCCCGACCGGGCCGGGCCGTCACGTCGTCGTGCTGAAGCGGTTCGACGAGGACGAGCCGAAGAAGACCGTCGTCTCCATCACGCTGACGGGGCGCCCTGACGAGACGACGCACCCGATGCGGCCGGATGGCACGGCGATGGGAATCGACGAGGCGATCAAGGCGGCGGTCGCCGTCGCCGAGAGCGAGAAGTTGAGCCGCGTGGTCGTCGCCGACCGGACGGCGGGGCTACGCGAACAGGACATCCTGCAGCATGGAGGCGACCACACCGTACATATGGATGAACTCGTGGACTCCGATATGGAGGACGGCGAGCATGGTGCAGACATGCGCGACAGGACGGCTTAATCAGCCGCAATCTTGCCACGAGCGCCAGCAATAACGGCGGTCGATGATGTATTATCGGGAAAACAGCCTGTCTTCCTCACGGCGGAGTGAACGGGATGTGGGGTGGACTGGGTCGAGAGTGGAGAAAATAGGTGCTTCCCTTCGACCATTACGCCCCCATGTCTAACACCTTCAACAAGTGGTCGCATTTCCGCGGCCCCAAGCGGATGAAATGATGATGCCTGACAGCGGGCTGGATGCGGCGACCACGGGTCGGCGAGTAGGTGTACTTGTGGTTGGCATGGGCGGCGCCGTCGCCAGCACGGCCGCAGCAGGGATCGAGATGTTGCGGGCCGGGTCGAACGACATGGCCGGGCTGCCTCTCGCGGCCGTCGGTGCGTCCGGCATCGCGCAATATCGCAATCTGCATTTTGCCGGCTGGGATCTGCACGGTGAGGATTTGAACGAAGCTGTCCGCGAGCACCGTGTGCTCGACCGCGATCAGGCGGAGGTGGTGGCGCCGGCTTTGTCGAAAATGAAGCCCTGGCCCGCGGTGGGCAGCGTCGACTTCTGCAAGAATGTGGATGGCGCGAACAAGTTCGCCGCCAAGTCGCACCGCGATGCCGTCAACCGGATCCGCGAGGACATTCGCGGCCACCGGGAAAAGACCGGCATCGACAACATGGTCATGATCAACCTGGCGTCCGTCGAGCGCTGGCCGGACAAGGGGTCCGCGGTGCTGCGGACGGCCGAAGGGTTCGAGCGCGGGCTCGACAATAGCGACCCGGCAATCAGCCCGGCCATGCTGTATGCTTACGCGGCGATCGCCGAGGGTGTGCCCTACGGCAACTTCACGCCGAGTCTTGCGGCCGACATTCCCGCGCTGACGGCGATGGCGGAGCGTGAGAACGTGCCGGTGGCCGGCAAGGACGGCAAGACGGGACAGACCTTCATCAAGACGGTGCTGGCGCCCGCGTTCAAAAGCCGGTCGCTCTATGTTGAGGGCTGGTTCAGCACCAACATCCTCGGCAACCGCGACGGGCTGGCGCTCGACAACCCCGACAGCCTCAAGAGCAAGCTCAACACCAAGGGCTCGGTGCTCGACGACATCCTCGGCTACAAGGTCGAGGATCACCTGGTCGACATCCGCTACTACAAGCCGCGCGGCGACAACAAGGAAGCGTGGGACAACATCGACCTCGTCGGGTTCCTGGGGCAAAAGATGCAGATGAAGGTGAACTTCCTCTGCCGCGACAGCATCCTGGCAGCTCCGCTAGTGATCGAGATCGCCCGGGTCCTGGACCTAGCGCGGCAGCGCGGGCGCGGCGGCATCCAGGAGCAGCTGGGCATCTTCTTCAAGGCTCCGATGACGCCGGCCGGCAAGCGGGAGGAGCACAGCTTCCCGGTGCAAGAGCGCGTCCTCATGGACTGGCTCGCCGCGAGCTGATCCATGCCGGACGCACTGCCGGGCCCGGCATCGCTCGCCAGCCTGGCAGCGCTGGGCGCCGAACTCGGGGACCTCAAGCGGCTACGGGACGCGTCGTCGTCCGATAGCTTGGCCAGCCAGCTCTTTCGGCGCGGCTGGGCCGCCCTCGTCGGCGGGCAACCGTTGGCGGAGGTGGCGCTTGCGAGCACGGGGTCGGCGGTGGCCGCTTGCCGGCTCGGCGGGATCGACCGAGGCGTGCTGGAGACGGCGGGTCTCGCGGCCGTTGACGCGGTCCGCGTGATAGGCCGAGCTTTCGATGAGATGGCGGAGCCGGTCGAGGCCGAACTCGGCGACCGCTTGCGTCGCCATCTCGACACGCCGCTCTGGTGCGGAACGGTGCCGGCCTTTGCGGAGGCGTTGATCCGGCAGCCGCGGGCCGGCGCGACGTGCCCGGGCAAGCCGCGGATCGTGCTCGAGCCGCCGGAGGGTCACGGCGACCACTGCATGATCGTGGCCGTGCTGGCCTGCCTCCTGGCGCCCCGGTTCGGGGCTGCGCCTGAAACGGCCTTCCTCGCCGGCATGGCGCATCACCTGCACAATGCGCACCTGCCCGATAGCGGCTTTGCCGGAGAGGTCCTGCTGGGCGAGCACCTCGCGCAGGTCATGTCGACCCTCTTCGCCCGCGAGTTGGCGACGCTCCCGGCGCGGCTGGCGGACGAGACGCGGGTGGCCCTCGATCAAATCGGCGATGCGGATAATCCGGTTGGGCGCGCGTTCAACGCGGCGGACGTGATCGACCGAGTGCTGCAGATGCGGCACTACGACCAAGTGGCGCAGTTCCGGACGGTGCAGGCCCTAGAGGACTTGGACCTCGTCCACGTGGGGCCGGTTCAGGCGTTCCACTACGGCGTCCTCCGGGATGCGGGCCTGGTCTGATGTCGAAGTATGGCCAACCGTCACGGACGGATACTGGACTGCTGAGCCCGCTCTCGCGCCAGAAGCTGCTCGTCGAAACTCCTCACTCGCTGGCGGCTCCCGGGGAGCGGTGGCCGGTGGTGGCCGGTATTCCCTATCTGCGCACCGGGCGCGAGCCGCTGGTGGCGGACACGCTCCACCTGCTCGACGAAGGGCGGGAGGACGAAGCGCTCGCCCTTTTGCTGGGCGATCAGGACGATTGGGCGCAGACGCCGTCGGCTTCCCTGGCGGACCGCCTGGCGGTGGTTCGCGGCTCGATGACGTTCCGCGAGGCGATGGACGGCTTGGCGTTCGGTGGCGTCGGGACCTATTTCGCCCATCGCTGGTCCGACCCGACCTTCCTCTCCGGGCTCGCCCTGGCCGAGGCGCATTGGACTTGCCCGGCGCGCATATTCGAGCTCGCCTGCGGGGCCGGGCATTTCCTCCGCGAGTTCAGCCGGTTCTGCCCGGACGTGTCCGGCGGCGACGTGGTGTTCGCGAAGCTGTGGCTCGCCCGGCGCTACGTCGCTCCGCAGGCGCGGCTGATCTGTTTCGATGCGGCGCAGCCGTGGCCGCTCGCGGATGATGCGGCGGACCTGCTGTTCTGCCACGATGCTTTCTACTTCCTTCCGCAGAAGCCGCATGTCGCGGCGGAGATGCGGCGGGTCGCGGCCGGGCCGGTTCTGGTCGGGCATGCGCACAACGCCCTGGTCGACAATCTCTCGTCGGGCGCCCCGCTGGCGCCGGCGCAGTATGCGGCGCTGTTCGAGGCGCCGACGCTGTATGACGACGCGGTGCTGACGGGCGCGCTCCTGGGCGGCATCGTTCCCCGGGCGGCGGCGCAAGCGGAACTCGCGGGGGTCGCTGCCGTCTCGATCGCGTCGCGGGCGCCGCGTGCCCGGGCCGTCATCGGGGGGCTGGCGATGCCGGCGGACGGCACCGTCGTGCGCCGCAACCCGCTCTATCAGGATGGGCTGATCGCCTGGCCGTCTCCGCGCTACCAGCGGGAATACGGGCCGCTCGCCTCGTATCCTGATCGGGCCGAAGGGCCTCTGGAAGCGGTGGCGGGCGACCGGTCGGTGGAGCGGCTGGTGCGCCGGCGCGTTCTGGTGGACCTGCCGGCCGAATGGTGAAACTCGGTTGGGGCATCGCGGGCTGCGGCTGGGTGGCGCGCGACTACGTGGGGCCGGCAATCCAAGCCTCGGCAAACGGTACGTTGATCGCCTGCTACGACCCGGACCCGCGATCACGTCAGTTGGCGGGCCAGCGTTTCGCGGTCCATTGCCACGACAAGATCGACGCATTTCTCGCGACCCCCGGGCTGCAGGCCGTTTACGTGGCGGCGCCGAACGATGCGCATCGGGGCTTGGTCGAGGCGGTGGCGAGGGCCGGTCTGCCGGTGCTGTGCGAGAAGCCGATGGCGACGACGCTGGACGATGCCGAAGCAATGGTCGCCGCCTGCGAGCGGGCCGGCGTGCGGTATGCGACGGCGTTCGACCAGCGCTTTCATGCGGCGCACCGGGCGTTGGCCGAGCTGATCGCCGAGGGTCGGCTGGGAACGGTGACGGCCATCCGCATCGTCTACGCATGCTGGCTGCCGGCGAACTGGGCCGGCGACAACTGGCGGATCGACCCCAAGCGGGCGGGTGGCGGGGCGCTGATGGATCTCGCCCCGCACGGGCTCGATCTCTCCGCGACGTTGCTCGGCGAGCCGCTCGTCGACGTGACGGCCTTCGGGCAAGCACGGGTGCATCATTATGACGTCGAGGACGGGGCCTTGCTGATGGCGCGTTCGCAATCGGGCGTGCTCGTCCAAATGCATGTGGCCTACAACTGCCCGGAGACGCTGCCGCGGCGCCGGCTCGAGGTGGTGGGCACGGCCGGACAGGCGGTCGCGACGGATACGATGGGCCAGACGGCCGGCGGCACGCTCGAGCTGATCGATGCGGCGACCGGGCTCGCGCAGGTGGTCGAGGTGCCGGGCGCCGAGCGGTCGCCGTTCCTGAACCAGGTGGAGGCGTTCGCCGGGGCAGTGCTGGGCACGGCCGCTTTCGCGTTTCCGGCGCAGGACGATCTGCGCACGATGGGGCTGGTATTGCGAGCGCAGGCGATGGCGGGGGTGGGGTTGTGAGTCAGCATGTGTTGCCGCCAGACATGCCGGAGGCCGGCTCGGCGTATGTCGCTTCCATGCCGGAGGGCAAGGTCGAGCTCTTCGCGCTCTCGCCACTCGACCGGACCGGCGTTGCTTGCTGGAACGCGATCTTCCTGAACGCCGACGGGAGCCGGTGGCACGGGGTGGTGCCGCACGGGGTGGGGTATGGGGTTGACGATGCGAGCGCGATCATCGGCACGACGGGCGAGCTGGCCGAGGCGGTACACTCGGCGGTTCAGATCTGGCGGATGGAGCGACGGCGGGGGAGTTATGCCGGGCTGAAGGCTCAATTCGGCGCCCGCGGCGTCGCCGACCCGGTCAGCCTCGTGCTGCCGGCCGGCAGCCCGGTCGACGACGACACGATTCTGGAGTGGGTGCCGGCCCATCGCTGGCCTTCCGGCGAGCGCGTGTGGGTGCCCATCGACATCGCGGCCTGCTCGGTGGGCGACCTGAGCGAAGGCTACGTGCCCTACACTACCCCGATCACCAACGGGCTGGGAGCTGGCCCCACCCTGGATTTCGCGGTCGGACACGGCCTGTGCGAGCTGTTGCAGCGGGACGGCAACGGCACCGGGTTCCGCGCGATGGACCGGGGCATCGCGCTCGCGTTCGGGCCGGACGAACCGCGCGATCCGCGCACGCGGGCGCTGCTGGCCAAGCTCGACGCGCTCGGGATCGAGGTGATCCCCAAATTCGCCACCGATGAGTTCGGCACGGCGAACGTGTATTGCGTCGGGGCCGAGCGGCCCGACGTTCCGGCGAGCTATCCGATCATGGTGACCGCGGCGGGCGAGGCGTCGTCGCTGGACCGCGAGCACGCGCTGCGCAAGGCGCTGTTCGAGTTCGCGGCCGCGCGGGTCCGAAAAGTGTTCAGCCACGCGCGGCTGGCCGACATCGCGCACGTTGCGCCGCCTGACTACCTGCAGCGTTTCCGCGAGCACCACTCGCTGGGCGGCGAGGAGAGCCGGAGCCTGGCCGCGATGGTGGAGTGGCTGCGGCTGGACCAGACGGCATTGCGCTCGAGGCTGGCTGACACAGTGTTGAGCCGGCAGGCGACGAAGAGGTTCGCCGACTTGCCGGAGTGGGACGGGCCTCTGGCCGGTACCGACCTGGTCGAGGAATTGGCACGGCGGTTCGCGGCCCAAGGTCTGGAGATCATGTATTTGGATTTCTCACCGCCCGGCCATGCGGACGTCCATGTGGTCAAGGCCATCGTGCCGGGTCTCGAGGTCGAGACGATGAGCTATCACAGGATCGGCGCGCGGGGCCTGCGCAAGCTGCTGGAGCGCGGATCGGCCCTCGTGGGCATGGGCGCGCCGCCGGCCGGGGCGAAACCGGTGCGGATGACCCCGGAGGCGGAAGCGAGCCTGGGCGGCCCGGCATGGCTGGACGTGACCGCCGTGGATCGGATGGTCGGCGGGCTCTATCCGCTCTATCGCGAGCCGGAAGTGCACAGCGCGCCGATCAGCATGGAAGCCGCCGCCATGGAAACGGCATGAGCCTCCGCTTCGCGTACAATACCAACGGCGCGGCGAATCACCGGCTGGACGATGCGCTCGGGCTGATCGCCGACGCCGGCTACGATGGCGTCGCGCTGACGCTCGACATCCACCATCTCGACCCGTTCGCCGACGATTTTCCGAGCCAGCGGCGGCAGGTTGCCAACCGGCTGCGCCAACTGGGGCTCGGCTGCGTGGTCGAGACGGGCGCACGCTTTCTGCTCGATCCGCGCGCCAAGCACGAGCCGACGCTGGTGACGGCGGATGCGGCGGGCCGGGCGCGCCGGGTCGAGTTCCTGGGCCGGGCGCTGGAGGTGGCGGCCGAGACCGGGGCGGACGCCATGTCGTTCTGGGCCGGGGTGCCCAAGCCCGGCGTGGCGCGGGGCGACGCGATGGAGTGGCTGCGCCAGGGGCTCGAGCAGGTCGTCGCCCGGGCGGTCGCATTGGGCGCCACCGCCGCGCTGGAACCGGAGCCCGGCATGCTGATCGAGACGGCCGACGAGTGGGCAGCCCTGGAGGTCGGCGGGCTGACGCTGGCGCTCGACACCGGGCATTGCATCGTCACCGGCGAGCGGGACCCGGCCGAAGCGGTGCGGCATTTTGCGGCCCATTTGGGCACAGTGTCGATCGAAGACATGAAGCGCGGCGTGCACGTCCATCTGCCATTCGGCGAGGGCGACATGGACATTCCGGCCATCCTCGGCGCGCTCCACGCGGTCGGCTTCGAGCGGCTGGTGTGCGTGGAGTTGAGCCGCGAGAGCCATCGCGCGGACTGGGCTATTCCGACGAGCCTGGCCTATCTGCGGGCGCGCCTGCCGTCATGAGGGTATGCTTCGTCAGCCGGCGCTTCTTTCCGGCGATTTCCGGCATGAGCGTCTACGCAGTCAATCTGCTGCGGGAGTTGGTCGCGGCGGGGCACGACGTGACCATGATCAGCCAATACCGCGGCGACGAGTTCGGGAAGCGCGTGTATGGCGGCGGACCTCCGCCGGAGGTTCCAGGCGTCAAGGTGATCGGCCTCGAGCAGATCGGCGAACAAACCACGGGCGATTTCGAGCGGGACATCGCGACCATGCGCGACGCGGTGGTTGCCGAGCACCGGCGCAAGCCGTTCGACGTGCTGCACGCGCAATATGGCTACCCGACGGGCTGGGCGACCTTGCTGGCCTCCCAAGAGACCGGCGTGCCGAACGTCGTCTCGATCCAAGGGGGCGATGGCCACTGGGTCGGCAGCTGCTGCGAGACGCACCGGCTGGCGATGACGCGGGTGCTGGACCACACGGGCGCAGTGCTGATCGGATGCAATTCGTTCCGCGACGAGGTGGTCGGGCGACTGGGCACGGCACCGGGCCGGTTCACGATCGTGCCGGGCGCGGTCGAGACCGAGCGGTTCACGCCAGGCGACCAGCCGCCGGCGGAACCGCCCGTCATGCTCTATCACGGCCGGGTCGACGCGCGGAAAGGCGTGCTCGATCTGCTGGAGGCGGCGCGGCGGCTGCACGCGGAGGGGCAGCGCTTCCGCCTGCTGGTCTCGGGGATTGGGCCGACTTACGACGAGACGGAGGCGGCCATTCTGCATGCCGGTTTGCAGGATTGCGTCGTCATGACCGGCTATGTCGACTACGGCGCGGTGCCGGACGTCTACCGGCGGGCTAGCATCTTCGTGTCGCCGACCTATGCCGAGGGGTTCAGCAACACGATTCTAGAAGCAATGGCGAGTCGGCTGGCGGTCGTTTCGTGCCGGTCGGTCGGCGTGATCGATTGCATCCGGGATGGCGAGAACGGGTTGCTGACGGAGCCCGGCGACGTGACTGGGCTGACGGACGCGCTTCGGCGTCTGCTCGGGGATGGCGCGTTGCGCGAGCGGCTGGCCGACGCGGCGCTCGCGGAATGCCGCAAGGTTTACTCCTGGCCGAATGTGGCCGGCCAGATCATGGGCGTGTATGCGCGCCTGCACGGGACAGCGCCGGATCTGGCCTGGGACCCGGCGCTGCCGATGACCCCGTGCCGGTTCCGGGCGGAGCCTCACCTTCTATGAGGACGGCGCTGTTCGTCTCGCCGCATCTGGATGACGTGGTGTTCTCCTGCGGCGGGACGTTGGCGGCGATGGCCGACGCGGGCTGGCGGACGGTGATGGCGACCTGTTTCACCGCGACCGTCGAGCGGCCGACCGGGTTCGCGCTGGCCTGCCAACTCGATAAGGGCCTTGGTGCGGAGGTAGACTACATGGCGCTGCGGCGGGCGGAAGACCAACAAGCGGCCGATCTGCTCGGGGTCGAGACGGTCCGTTGGCTCGACCTGCAGGAAGCCCCGCACCGGGGCTATGAGAGCGCACCGGCCTTGTTTGGCGACCTGCGCGACGATGACGATGTGTGGCGGCCCCTGGCGGCGCGGCTGCGGATTCTAATTGAGGCTACCGAACCGGAGCGAATCTTCGCGCCGCAGGGGCTTGGCGGCCACGTGGATCACCGGCAAACGATCCGTGCCGTCCAGGAAGTCGCGGGCGGCATTCCCACGGCTTGGTATCGCGACACGCCCTATGCCATCCGCAACCCGGCGGCTACCGCGTTCGTTGCAGCGCCGGGTCCTGTAATCGTGCCGATCCAGGCCACGATCGACCATAAAATCGCTGCGGCCTGTGCGTACAAGAGCCAGATCGGGTTTCAGTTCGGCGGCGCGGCTGGGGTCGAGACGGCGCTGAGGGCGTTCGCCGATCGCGAAGGCGGCGAGCGTTTCATCGGGATGCTCGACGTTAGTGCTTTTTCAACCCAAAGCAGCCATAGCCAGGCCACAATGTCCCGCTTTAAAGGCGAGGTATAAACCTGCTGGATCACAATTGACGATGACCATGCACTCCTCCTTCGCCCCGGCCTCCGTGACCGCCGGCTCGTTCGAGGTCACCTCTCTGCAGGACGGGCGGAGACCATGGCTGCGGCGCGCGGCGTTCGTCGTGCCCGTGGCGGCGTGCACGCTGGCCGGCACGGCGCTGGCGACGGTTGCGACGGCGGAGGCGGGGGGGATGCTGCGGCCGGTGCTGCTGGCGTTGGTCGCCGTGAATATCCTCTATATGGCGTTGACCGGTTGGCCGATGCTGCTCGGCTTCCTGCTTCACCTCTTCGGGCGACGCATGAAGGTGGCGGCCATGCCGATGGGCGAGAGCCGCACGGCGCTGCTGATGCCCGTCTATAATGAAAACCCGTCGGACGTGTTCGCGGCGATGGAAGCGATGGGCCGGGCGGTTGCCGAGGCCGGGCTGCAACGGGTCGACCTGTTCGTCCTGTCCGATACGCGGGACGAGTCGATCGCGCTCGCTGAGCAGGCCGAGTTCGAGCGGGTTCAGGCCCGCCTTCCGCCCGGACCGGCGCTGTTCTACCGCCGCCGGGCGGATAATTCGGGGCGCAAAGTCGGCAACCTGCTGGATTTCTGCAAACGCTGGGGCGACAGCTACGATTACATGCTGGTGCTCGACGCCGACAGCCTGATGGGCGCTCGCACGATTTCGACGCTGATCGGGTTGATGGACGGCAACCCGAAAGCCGGGATCATCCAGACGGTCCCATATGCAGTCGGACGGCAGACGCCCTTCGCCCGGTTCCTGCAGTTCTCGGCGCGGCTCTACACCCCGCTGTTGATCGATGGACTGACCTTCTGGCAGGGCGGCGATGGCAACTACTGGGGCCACAACGCGATCGTGCGGATCGCACCCTTCGTGGAACACTGTGCTTTGCCGGTCTTGCCGGGGCGCGAGCCGTTCGGGGGCGAGATCCTGTGCCACGACGTCGTCGAAGCCGGGTTGATGCGGGCGGCGGGGTGGCACGTTTGGGTGCTGCCGCAGATGACCGAAAGCTTCGAGGCCGTGCCGGCGAACCTGGTCGATTTCACCGGGCGGGAGCGGCGGTGGTGCCAGGGCAACCTTCAGCATGTTGGCGTGCTGTCAGACCGGCGGTTGCGGCCGGTGGGGCGCTTTCACCTCGCCTACGGCGTGTTGCACTACCTCGCGGCGCCGGCAGCGTTTGCGCTGCTCGGCCTGGCGACGATCGACAGCATCTCCGGGGGCGGTTTTGCCGATGCGTTGCTTGGTCCGGGCCTCGCCCAGGCCTGGCTGATCGGATTGGGTGCGGTGCTGCTGTATGGCGGCAAGCTGGCCGTACTGCTGAGTGTTTTGGTCGACGGGGACGAAACGCGGGGCTTCGGTGGGCGGATGCGGCTCCTGGCCGGTGCGGTGGCCGAGCAGCTCGGGGCGCTGGTGATCTCGGCGGTGCTGATCACGTTCTACACGCGCTTCATCGGCGCGTTGCTGGCCGGCGCGAGCGTGCGCTGGGACGCGCAGCCGCGGGACGATCGCGGGCTGTCGTGGAGTGAGGCTGCCGACAAGCTGCGGCTGCCGACGTTGGTTGGGGTTGTCTGGCTGGCTTTGCTGACGATGGCGGACCGTTCGCTGCTGATGTGGTCGCTACCGCTGCTCGGTGGCCTGCTGCTGTCCATTCCGGCGGCGTATCTCTCGAGCCGAGCGGCGGTTGGTCGGGATCTTCGCCG
>Ga0326763_1000632_pt1 | contig 12124 bp, 6 predicted proteins | sample NORPS_P_FD_207671 | JGI IMG/M metagenome (GOLD analysis project Ga0326763, IMG submission 207671) | Hot spring water microbial communities from Norris Geyser Basin, Yellowstone National Park, WY, United States - NOR.PS_P | ecosystem: Environmental > Aquatic > Thermal springs > Unclassified...
CTCCTTGGGCACCCAGTAGCGGGGCAGGGGGAGGAAGGTGGGGTCCTCCTTCTCCCCGGGCTCCACGTCCCGGGTGTCCTTGCCCTCAAAGGTGGCGAAGCGGTGGTCGTAGTGCCAGAACATCTTGGCCTCGTAGAGGGGCAGGTAGACCTCCTCTCCCCTCACGAAGCGGTTGCCCACCAGGCGGAAGCCCTGGGCCTCCAGTTCTTTCCGGGTGAGGAAGAGCCCGGCATCGTTAGACATGTGAAAGAGGGCCAGGAACCGCACCCCCCAGGGGTTCTCCTCCGGCAGCACCTTGGTGCCGGGGGTCAGGGGGGCGGTGTAGGGCAACAGGCCGCCTTCCGGCAGGTTGGGCACCTCTTGCGCTTCCCTCCACAGCACCGGCACCCGGCGGTAAATCTTCTTGGTCAGCTCGGCGTCCTGCCGGGTGCGGAAGACCGGGCAGGTGCGGGTGTTGGGGTTCAGCAGGGCGAACTCCTCCGGGCTCAGGGTGAAGAGGCGCAGGGGGTCTTCCACGTACTCCGGGCGGGTGGTGAAGAAGACCAGCCGGGCGGGTTCGGCTCCTCCCTTTCCCCGGAGGGCGAAGACACAGAACTTCACGCGGGAGTCCACAGCGGGGAAAAGCTTCTCGCGGTTCTCAAAGTCCAGCAGGGCCGCAAGCTGCCCCTTGTCCACCACGTCGCTAAAGAACTCCTTGGTTGAATCGTCGGTGGCTATCCCTGTGGGCACAATCATGCCCATCCGCCCCCTGGGGTTCACCAGGCTCCTGCCCAGCTCGGCGAAGAGGGGGTAGGTGTTGATGTCCCCCCGGGCGGTGAGGGGGAAGCGCCCCGCATGGCGCAGGAAGCCGGAGGTGGCCTCGGCGTCCAGCAGGGCCTGCTGGTACTCCTGGTGGAGGGTGGGGTCCTTTTCCTTCAGGGCTTCTATGAGCTTCTTCCGCTTGGCGGCGTTCTCGGCCTGGGCAACCTCGGGGGCTTTGTCGGCAAAGAACTGCTTGTCCTCCAGCTTCACCTTCTCCCAGGGCGGGTTCCCCAGCACCACGTCAAACCCGCCCCGCTCCATCACGTCCGGGAACTCCAGCCACCAGTGGAAGAAGCGGTGGCGGGCCTTGGCGGTCTGGATGGCGGCCAGGGTGGGAGGGGAAAGGTAGGTGGAGTTTTCCCACTGGGCCAGGCTGGCGTGTCCGGCTTGCTGGGCCAGCCAGTTGAGGCCCTGGGCGTCGGGGAGGCGCACGGCGGGGGCTGGGCGCAGGAAGAAGGCGGTGGTCCAGTAGTCGGCCAGGCGCTCCCACTTTTGCACGGCCTCGCTCTGGCGCCACTGGGTGTACAGGCGGCGCTTTTTCTCCACGTCCTCCACGCTTTTTTCTTCGTAGTCAAGGGGTGGGGGTGGGGGCGGGTTGTCCAGGGCCAGGGGGGTTTTGCCGGGCTTCTTGGTAAAGCTCAGGCCTTTCACCACCTCGGCGGGCACGCCCTCGCGCTTATAGGCCTCCTTGGGAATGCCCCTTTCCAGAAAGTCGCGGGGAGCCCCCACCAGGGAGTTGCCGCACTTCAGGTGGTGGTCCAGGAAGGAGAGGGGGCGGCCCTTGGCGGCGGCGGCGATCCAGACGGAAAGCTTGGCCAGCTCCACGGCCATGGGGTTCAAGTCCACCCCGTAGAGGCACCGGGCGGCCACCTCGTGCCGGGCGGCGAAAAGAGCTTCCTGGGCATCCGGGCTCTCCTTGCCCACGCCCCGCACCTCCAGAAGCTTTTCCGCCAGGTATTCCAGGGCGGAGATGAGAAAGGCCCCCGAGCCCATGGCGGGGTCCACCACCTTGAGGGAAAGAAGGGCTTCTTCCCGGGCCTTGGGGTCCTCCCCCGCTTCCTGGAGCCGGGCTTCCACCACGGGCACTAGGGCCTCGCGGATGACCAGCTGGACCAGTTCCCTGGGGGTGTAGTAGCTTCCCGAGGCCTTCCGCTCCAGGAGGTGGCTTTCCAAAAGGTAGCGCCCCTCCACCAACCGGGGGGAGAGGGAAAGAATGCCCTCGTAGACGTGGCCGATCTCCTCCACCTCCAGGTCGCGGTAGTTGATGCGCTCCAGGGCCCCTTCCCGCACCACGTGCGTCAGGTGGCGGACGGCCAGGAGAAGGTGGGCGTTGCTGGGGCGGGGTAGATGGGGGTTTTCCGCCCGCTCCCCCGGGTCCAGCACCCCCCCGGTGAGGATGGGGAGGGCTTCGGGGGCGAAGAGCTCCCCGTTCAAGGAGGGAACCCCCAAGGCCTCGTCCCCCCGGTAGGCCAGCTGGAAGGTGAGGAGGAGCTTCTCCCAGAGGTCATACCGCCTCTCGTCCCCGTAGGCGGGGCCCTGGGCGGCCCGGTCCCGCAGGCGGGAAACGCTGTACTCCTTCTCGTACACCCAGGAAAGCTCCCCCTGGTGGGGAATGAGGTTGCGGCTTTCGGCGTAAAGGAGGAAGAGGAGGCGGTACACGAGCCTCAAGAGCTCCCCGTGGTAGGCTTTTAGCTTCTCCTCGTCCTTAAGCTCTTCCCGAAGGCTTTCCGTGAGAAAGGCGTTGCCCAGGACCTCGAGGGCCTCCACCACCCCTTTCCTGAGGGCTTCCCGGGCCCGGGTGCCCGTTTCCCGGGCCTCCTGGTAGTAGCGGTCCAGGGGGGTCCGGCCGTCCTTGCCCTTTCGGAAACGGGAAGGGGAGAGGAGGAGAAAGAGGATCTGGAACTCCTTTAAGGCGGCGGGCCTGGGGGCCTCAAAGAGCTCCACCAGGTTGAAGGCCACGTACCCGGGCAGGGAAACGTGGTAGTACTTCCGAAGAAGCCGCACCTCCCAGGGGGCGGCTAGGATGCCCCAGTCCTGGGAAGGGTGGAGGTTCAGGTAGGCCTGGAGGAGGGCCTGGGGGCTTTTCTCCTTGCGGCCAGGCTTCTGGTCCAGCTCCTGGGCCATCAGGTGGAGGGGCGGGGCCTCCTCCCCCTCAAACCCCCGGTGGCTGATGGGAAAGCCCTGGTCCCCCACCTGAAGGTTCCCCCGGTTGTACACGGGGCTCCACCCCAGGGCCCGGAAAAAGGGGAGGAGCCAGGCCTCCCGGGCCCGGGAGGTGTCCGTGAGGGCAAAGAGGGGCCGGAGCCGCTCGTAGAGGCTGAAGAGGGCGTAGAAGCGTTCCTCCAAGGATTCCCGGCTCAGCCCCAGCTCCTTGAGCCTCTCGGGCTGGCCCAGGCTTTCCAGAAACTCCTCGGTGAGGAGGCCGCCGGAAACGCGGATGGCGTAGAAGCTCATAGGGCTCACCTTATAGGGATGGCCGTGGGCATGAAAACCCTCAGAGCGCGGTCAGGGGCGGTATCTGGAACCAACATAGCTTAACCACCTACCCTCGTCAAGGGCGCCCTCCAGGGGCGAGAAGGGTAATGGCCAGAAGCTCCTGGCCCAAAAGCTCCAGCTGGTCCAATCCCTGGAAGGCCTCGGGGAGGGCGCCATAAGCCCGGGCCAGGTCCCGCTTCAGGGCTTGGCGCTCCGCCCTTAGCCGCTCCAGGGCCTCCTCCGCCCGCTGGCGGCCCAGGGCCTCGAGGGGGAGGTTCAGGGCCTCCTGGGCCAGGAGGCGGGCCTGCTCCCGGCTCAAGGGCGGGGCCTCCTTGCGCCTTTTCTGCCAGAGGGCCTCGGCCTCCTCCGGCTCCAGGCGCTTCCCGTCCAGGAGCCGCACCCCCACCCTGAGGAGGGATTCCAGCACCTCCTTTTCCCCCAGGAAGCGGGCCCGGTAGTGGAGGAAGGCCACCGGGGGCGTGCCCAGGGGGGCGGGGAAGACCAAAAGGGCGGTGCGGGCCCCGTCCAGGTCCCGGTAGGCCCGGAAGCGCAGGTGGGCCACCAGGTGCTCCACCAGGGGATGGGCCAGGTCCAGAACCTCCACGCCCAGAGGGGCCTCGAGGTCAAAGCTGAAGGGGCCCAGGGTGTCCCCCAGGCCGGGGACCGCCTCCCCGGTTCCCCGAAAGGCGGTGTAGGGGTCCTCCCCCTCCACCCTCCAGCCCAGGTACCGCAGGCCGTCCAGCACAAAGGCCTTCAGGGTGGCGGGGCTTCCCGCCCGGGCCAGGGCCTCCTGCAGGCGGCGCTCCACGTCGGGCAGGGAAAACTCGCTGTGGCCGTAGAACCCCTCGGATACGGCCTTCTTGGCGGCCTCCACCTCCGCCTCCTCCTCTTCGCTGAAAAGCCCTGGCTGAAGACGGCGTTCCTGCCGCCAGTCCTGGAGCCAGAGGGCCTCGAGGCGCCTCCTCAGGTAGGCCTCGTCCCCGAAGAAGGCGGGCACCACTCCGAGCTCCTGCCGGATGCGCTCCGCCTTCTCCAAAAGGAGGCGGAAGACGGCCACGTCAAAGGAGCGCTCGTAGTAGAGGGTGCGGATTTTGACCACGGGCTCGGGCTGGCCGAAGCGGTCTATGCGGCCGTTCCTCTGCTCCAGGCGGTTGGGGTTCCAGGGGAGGTCGTAGTGGACCAGCTTGGCGGCGTAGTGCTGGAGGTTCAGCCCCTCCGAGAAGACATCGGTGGCCACCAAGATGGCGGTGGGATGGCGGGCGAAGGCCAGAAGCTCCTCCTCCCTTTCCCTCTCGCTCATCTCCCCGTGCACCCCAAAGACGGGATGGGGGAGGGCGGCCCGCAGGCGCTCCACCAGGTACTCCAGGGTGTCCCGGTAGCGGGTGAAGACCAAGGTGCGTCCCCGGCCCAGGCGCAAAGGGTCTTGCAAGAGCTCCAGGAGGGCCTTGAGCTTGCTGTCCCCCTTCAGGGCCTTCACGTGGCGGAGGAGGACCTCGAGGTAGGCCTTCTCCGCCTGGATGCGGGCCTGGTCCGCCAGGGAGAGCTCCAGGGCCAGGTCCGCCTCCTCAGGGAGAAGGCGCTCGGGGGCGGCGTCAAAGAGGGCCGCCGCCTCCTCCCCGGTGGGTTTTTCCGTCCCCGTTAGGAGGCTTTCCAGAAGGTCCCTTCGCCTTTCCAAACTCCTCTGCAGGGCTTTGGGGGAGCTGGTGGCCCGGCGCATAAGGTGCATGGAAAGCCACCTTCCCAAGAGGGGCACCTTGGCGGGGTCCGGGTCAAAGACCTCCGCCTGGTAGCGGCGCACGGCCTCAAAGAGCTCCAGCTCCGCCCTGCTGGGCTCCACGGGCACCTCCTTGGCGTCCCGGGTGGGGAAGGGGCTTCGCTTCCCCTCCTTCTGGAACCACTCCTCCACGTCCCGCCGCCTCCTCTGCACCACGTGCTTCTTGGCCGCCTCCCGGTCCAGAACCCCCCCCTTGAAAAGGCCCAGCCGGGCGGCGTCCAGGTGCTCCAGGAGGCTATAGAAGCTTTCCGTGTAGCCGTTGTGGGGGGTGGCGGTGAGGAGGAGGAGGTGGGGCACCCTCTGGGAAAGCTCCCGCACCAGGCGGTAGCGCTCCATCTGGCCTCCCCGCTCCGTGGGAGGGCGGGCCGCCATGTGGGCCTCGTCCACCAGGAGGAGGTCCCAGTCCTGCAGGAGGACCAGGTGGCGCACCCCGTCCTGCTTGGCGTAGTCCACGCTGGCGATAACCCTATCAAAATGGGTCCAGGGATTGGCCCCTGGAGGCAGGCTCCGGGCTAGGCGCTTCAGGTTGGGGCCAGAGAGGATTTCAAAATCCAGATGGAAGAAGCGCCTCAGGGCCTCCTGCCACTGGCTGAGGAGGTGGGCGGGGGCCAGAACGAGGACCCGTCGGGCTCTGCCCCGGACCAAAAGCTCCTTGAGGACGAGCCCCGCCTCTACCGTCTTTCCCAAGCCCACGTCGTCGGCGATGAGGAGGCGCACCCTTGGCTGGCGCAGGGCCATGAGGAGGGGGACCAGCTGGTAGTTGGCGGGTACCACCCGGGAGCGCTGGAGGGCCAGGAAGGGGGCGTCGGCGTGAAGGGTGGAGAGCTCCAGGGCCCGCAAAAGGAGGTCGTGGAGCGCGGGGTCTCCGGGCTCCGCCGGCGGCAGGCCCAAGGAGGTGAGGCGGATGGCCTGGCCCTCGAGGGGGAGGTAGAAGAGGGCTTCCTCGTCCGTATCCACCGCCCGGGCCAGGAGCAGGTCCTTCTGGCGGTGCTCCAGGCGGTAGTCCCGCCCCCGGGCCCGGAAGAGGGCCCCTGGCCTCAAAAGGTCCGCGATATCCATAGGGCAATCATATCCTCAGAAAAGCCCGGATTCGCTCCACGGGGGTGTCGGGTTCCACTTCCAGGCCTTCCCCTCCGCTTCCCTTGGGGAAGAGGCGCTTTCCCCCCCAGCGGGCAAGGCTTTGGATCATCTCCCCGTGGGGGGTGGGAACGTCCTCCGGTCCCTCGGTGGGCGGGGGAAGGCCGGCCTCCTGGAGGGCCCGAAAGAGGGGGACATAGGCCTCGTCCAGAAGGGAGAAGAGCTCCTCCCAGGTAATGCCCTCCACCGGGGTAATGGGGGCCGACCAGGGCTTCGGCGGGCAAGGGCCTCGAGGGGGAAACTCCTCCCTGTTGTAGTAGCTCATCTCGCAGTAGACCCGCTCCCTGAGCTGCAGGGCCAGCTCCGTTAGCGGTTTAACCCGGCTTTCTGGCCAGTCCCGGTTGGGGTAGAGGAGCTTGAGAAGGGCGGAAACCCACTTTCGCACCGCGCGAACATCCCGTTGGGTAAGCCCTTGAGGAAGCTCAAGGTCGGGGTCAAAACCCAGGGGTCGGAGCCTCTTCAAGGCGGCGCTCAGGTAGTCCACCACGAGCCCTGGCCCTTGGTAGAGGAGATCGGGCGAGATCTTGGGGAACTCGTGGCCCGGAAGCAGGCCGTGGATGCGGTCCAAGAAGGCGGTGTCTCCCTTGAGCCCAAGCGGGAGCACCCGCGTCAGGGGAGGCTCCGGCCGGTCGGTGTTACCCAGGAAGACCAAGGAGGCCTCCGCCGTGAGCGATCGCCCGCCGCGGCTGAACTGGCCCGACTCCATGTAGTCCTTGAGGATGGAGAGGATGGATGGGTCCTCCCAGGCGGTATGGGCCACCTCGTCAAAGACCAGGACCTGGTAGGTGGGGATGAGCCCGGGCTTACGGGCGCGCAGGTCGTAGTAGAGCACGGCCGGGGAGACCTTCCCCCCAGAGATCACGTGGGCCTCGGGGGAGAGGTTACGGAGGAGGTAGGTCTTCCCGGTCTGCCTGGGGCCAAGTTCCATGAGGTGGAGGTTGGGCTCTACCAGGGGGGCGATACGGGCCAGGTAGAGAAGCTTCTGCCTCGGGGTGAGGCCTTCCGGGTTCAGCCCCACGCTGGCGAGCAGGAAGTCGGTCCACTCCTCCTCGCTAAAGGCCGCTCTTCCCTGAAGAAAGGGGTCCAAGGAGACAAGGCTTGCTTGGAAAGGGATAAACTGCCGGACCCTGACCCTTCCCGTCCCCGCCTCGTAGGAGAGCTCCAGGGTACCCCAAAGGCCGTAGAGCACGCCCGGATACCGCTCGGGAAGACTGGGGTCCACGTCTGCGGTGTACTCGCCTAGGCTCGGGAGCCGGGCCTGGTAGCTGGCCGTGGTCAGGTCCACCTTGACCTCGAGGCGGTCAATGAGCACGAGGCGGCCCTTACGCAGGAGCTGGTCCTTGAGCCATTCCTGGTGCCCCGAGCCCACGTAGCGCTCCTCCAGAAGCCGGCGCACCTTCTCCACGGCCTCAGGACCGCCTCCCGCCTTAGCGAGGAGGTATTCCACCACAAAGCGGGGCACCCGGTGGAAGCGGGCCTCCTGCAAAAGCCGCTTCTCCACCACCTGTCCGGGGAAGGCCTGTAGGGCTTTTTCCACGAAACTCACGGCACCTCCTTACGCTAAAAGCTCGTCCAAAAGGGGGTTTTCCCGCCGCACGGCCCCCTCCTGGGAGGCCGCAGGAGGCTCTTGCCCTTCGGGGGGCTCCTTCGTGGCCTCCGGGGCGGGCCTCACGGTGTCCTCCAGCAGGTGGTCTGGGGCCAGGGGAAACACGAGGCGCAGGAGGACGCTTTCCCCGGGAAGCCAACCCTCCTGATCGTAGGCCTCTCCCCAACGCGTTCCGGGGGCCGGACCCAGGACGTAGGCGTACTGGTGATGCTCTGGCCAGTGGCGGGCCAGAACGCGGGGAGCGGCCGCCACCACCAGGGTGGACCAAAGCGCTTCGTCAGGGGTCGGAAGGTGGGCGGGGCCCATTCTAACGACGATGTGTTCGGCCGCCTCCAGAAGGCGCCCTTCCAGGCTTTGAAGGTCCCCGTCCCAGAGGGCCTCGAGGGCCCCTTCCCTCACCAAGTGCCGAGCGGTCTCCTGAAGTAGAGGGTGGCTGGGGAGAATGGCCTGGGGAATCCGCGCCACCAAGGGGTTTTCGTCCGGACGTTGCAAAGCGGGGGAAAAGGCTTGGGCTAGCTCTTGGGCCAACGTGGCCCGATGCGCCTCCTGGGAGAGGGCCTTCAGGTACTCGCTAAGGAGGGCAAAGCGGTGTAGAACCCCCTCGTAGTGGAAGTGGCGCTGGGTAAGCCTTTCCTCCTCTGTCCACGCCTGGGAAAGGAGCTGCCAAGCCCGGTCACAAAGGGTTTTCCGGGTTTCCTCGCCCCCCTGCCCTGCCCTAGGTTTGGCCAGCCCCAAGCGAACCAAAATCCCCTGAAGCCAGGTTCTCCAGAAGGGACCCCGTGGAGGAGGGCGGTCCTCCAGCTCGCTTTTCCAGCGGCTTTCGTTTTTCTGGAACCTCTGCTTCAGTCCCGCAAGGGCCTCCTCCGCCTCACGGGCCTCGGGATCGCCTCGGAGGAAAAAGGCCACGTTGCCTTCCCCAATGGCTTGGTCCACGGGCTCTAGCTCTCTCTCCAGTTCCCGAGCCTCCTCCTCCAGGTCCTCCCGCCCCAGGCGGCTTTTGCGGCTCCTCAGGCGGTGAAGCCGGGCCCGCTTCTCGGCCACGCCCGCCGCCCGATCCAGGAGCTCTAGAAGCCCCTTCCGCTCCTCCTCGGCCGCCTTGGCCGCCGCTTCCAGGCGGGCGAGGGCTTCGGGAAGTGCAGGAAGCCCCACAAGGAGGGCCTGGCGTCCCAGGGCGTAGGGCGTGGGGGCATCCAGGGCAAAGAGGGCTTCCTCCCCGGCCTGGAGGGCCTTACGGGTCTCCTCCTCCCGGTACGTCTCCCACCAGCCGAGCAGATTGCGCCAATCGGGGTGCTCCGTGCAGCTTTTGCGCTCTGGGGGCTCAGGGGGCGGGCCCGGGGCGAACCTCCTATAAGGGGGCGGGGGAAGGGCTGGGGTGGGGCCGATCCGGACTCCTTTCACAGCCTCCCAGAGAAGGGGCACCAGGGCCCCTGGGCTTGGGCGCTCCAGCTCCAGCCGGGCAATGCCTAAACCCACCCAGTCCAGGCCCTTTTCCGGCTGAAGGGGCGCCCTCGAGGCCACCAGCGCTTCCACGAAGTGTTGAACCCAGACCGAAAGGTGCTCCTCGTGGGGCAAGTAAAAGCCGTTCCGTCCCCAGCGGGACACCGGCCAGACCCGGGTAGGCGGCTGGAAGCCGGGTTCAGGAGGGAGCGCTTTCAGGGCCTCGAGCCCCTCGGGGCTTAGGAGAAAGGCAACCAAGTGGATACGAATCTCCATACCGGCCCAAGGCCCCTGTTGGCTCTGCTCCCTTAAAGTACTCAAAAAGCTCAGAAGGCTCTCCTCTTCCGCCCTGGCCAGGACCACTAGGTTGAGGGCGGGGTCTGGCTCCAAACCCCCTTGCTTCAACTCCAACTGGCGGGATTGGCGGAGCAGGGCCAGGAGTCCCCGCTCCACCTCCACAGGGCCCGCCACCTCCAGCGCCAAGGCCTTGGGGCCTAAGCGCTCTATCCATAAGGGCTGGACCGCCCGCACCAGGGTTTCGGCGAGCCCAGGAAAGGGGATCAGGAGGGTGGGGCGAACCATGGGCTAAAGGAGGGAAGGGAAGTTGTCCTGGCCGGCATCTGGCCGAAGGGCTTCCAACTCCTCCTTCCATTTGCGGAGGACTTCCAGCTCTTTTTGAAACACCTCCCTGTCTTCTTCGCTGAAGCTTTCGTCCTCCAGCTTCCCTTCTCGCTCCTGGAGGACTTGCGGCAGGCGGTCCTTGATCTGGGAAAGGAGCTCCGGATTCCCACGGAGCTCGTCCTCCTTTTTCTTCACCTGGGCCTCGAGCTCCTTGAAGGCGAAAAAGTCTTTCTGGAGAGCTTTTAGGGCCATGGCCGGGCTGGTTCCCAGGATATGGTGGCGCTCGGTGCCCTGTCTCCGATCCCGGAAACCGTATCCTGCCTCGTTGGTGAGGAGGCCCAGGGCCCGGGCCTTGGTCCAGACCTCCACCGCTTCCGCCTCCTTGGGTAGGGGAAAGAGGTCCTCGAGGGCTCCCTCAAAGTCCCGGTGGGTGTGGAAGCTGCGTTCAGAGGCCAGCTTCTCGTACTTCTCCCGATAGATGTGAACACTCCTCAGGGTGAAGGCGGGTATGGAGGCCTCGATCTTGTAGAAGAGGACCCGGTGGGGGTCCCCGGTGGAAACCCGCTGGAGGCGCATGCGGTCGTGGAGGTTGGAGGCGAAGAGATTGAGAATTTCCTCTTCGCCCACGAAGGGGTTGTTGCGGTCCGTGGCATCGGCCACACCAAGAATGTGGACCTTTTCCTTGTAGCCTAGCCCGGGATTGGACACCCAGGCATCCTCGTAGTCCCATGCGGGGTCGGAAATCCGATCCAGCTCCCTCAAAGAGCGTTCCACTGCTTCCCAGAGTTCCCTGTCATGGTCCCTTTGCGCCAAGACTCGCTGAAGCCACTCGGCTAGGGAAGTATCCGCATCATGGAACGCGAGGGTTTGCTCCAGGGCCTCCTTTGGAGCGCGGAGAAGGGCCTGAAGGTCCCACTGAACTTGGGCAGCCTCGGCCTCCGGTGGCCATCTTCTTCCAGCCTCCTAGGAGCCCCTTCACCCTCCGTCAGGCCACCAGGCGGATCTACCGCCTGGGCCAGACGAAGGAGGTCAAGGTCCACTACCTCGCCTACGAGGGGGTCCAGGCGGGGATCCTGGCCTGGGTGGGCGAAAAAGTCCGTCAGTCCCTCCTCTTCGAGGGAGCCCTGGAGAGCCCGGCCCTGGAGGTCCTCCCCGAGGACCCCATGGAGCTGGCGGCCAGGATCCTCCGGGGGGAGGTCAAGCCCGGGGACGTGGGAAGCATATTCGGTTCTCCGACATCGCCCGCCCTACCCGTTCTACCCAAGGAGCGGGTGGTGCGGATCGGGAGGAAAAAGGCGGTGTTGCCCGCCGGGCAACCCGTCCTCTTCGAGGAGGTCCTCTGATGGGAACTCTAACGGTCTCGATCTCCGGCCACATCCCCCCCTCTGTGGAGCGTGCCCTAAGGGCCTACCTCCAAGAGCGAGGGGTAGAGGTCAGGCGTAGAGAGGAGGCGGAAACCATCTTCGTCCTGCCCACTCCTTCCTACTCCCTTCGTTCGAACCTCCCCCTCACCCACTTTCTCGCTCAGAAGGGGGCGAGGAACTTCTTCCTCTTCCACCACCCGAGCCACCGCATAGACCTCCACCACCTCCCCTCCCCCCTCCACATCCCCACCTTTCGCCACAGCGCCAACCTAGGGGAGGGACTCCGGGGCATCTTCTTGCTCCTCTCCGGCCACCCCCTCGTCCCCCACCTCCGCACACACCGCCCCCGGTCTCACCGCCTCCCCACCGCCGAAGAGGTGGGGGATGCCCTCCGGAGGTACTGGGAGGCCAACGGCTTCCTCCCGGTGAGGGCCCTGGCTCCCGTGCCGGAAAGCCACCGCCCCCTCCTCCTCGCAGGGGGGTTCTACCCCGCCCTTCGCATCCCCACCCCCGAAGGGGAGGCAGAAGTGGTGGTCTACCTCCAAAAGAGGTGGGTCAACTACCCCATCATCTCCCAGACCTACACTACTCCTTCGGGGGAGAAGGTAATGGTCCAGATCGAGAAGTCCAGGAGGGTCTACGCCCCCCGGATATTTCTCAAGAGGAGCGATGGGGAAGTGGAGGAGGTAGAGGAATGACGGAAGGCAACATCTTCATCGCCAAACCAGGCGGCTCCTCTTTGACCCAAAGGGCCCTCTTCATAGGGGGAGCCTGGGACGAAGAGCGGGAGCTGGTCTTCACTCTCCTTGCCCTTTACCCAGCCTCCCGCCAGGCCTTCCCTTCCCTCCCCTCCGCCTACTCCCCTTCGGGTAAGGTCTTGCGGTTGCCGGGGGTGGGGGACCTCGACCT
>Ga0326763_1000634_pt1 | contig 12092 bp, 8 predicted proteins | sample NORPS_P_FD_207671 | JGI IMG/M metagenome (GOLD analysis project Ga0326763, IMG submission 207671) | Hot spring water microbial communities from Norris Geyser Basin, Yellowstone National Park, WY, United States - NOR.PS_P | ecosystem: Environmental > Aquatic > Thermal springs > Unclassified...
CCACCTCGCCCGAGAGGTCGTGGATACCCTGTAGTTCTAGCTTTTCGGGCCTTGCAGGGCCGGTGGGGTAGTGCCCGCTGCGGCTGGCCCCCGCCCGCGGGGTGGCCGAAAGGCTCTCGCGGTAACGGCGCAGGGTCTCTTCCAGCACCGCATGGGCAGTAGCAGCGTTGGCCGGGCGCTCGCCAGGGGATTTTTGCAGCAGCGACTCAATCAGGCTTGAAACCTCGGCAGGAATGGCCGGATTAAGGCTCTGGGGCGGCTTGGGGGGCTCGTAGACGTGCTGGTAAAGCACCGACTGGTCGTTTTCGCCCTCGAACAGGGGTTTGCCGGTCAAGGTGCGGTAGAGCACCGCCCCAAAGCTGTAGAGGTCGGCCTGAGGGGTCAGGGCCAGGCCTTTGGCCTGCTCGGGGGCCATGTACTCTGGCGTGCCCACGGTGATGCCGGTGCGGGTAAAGTGGCGGCTTTCCTGCATCAGGTAGGCCAGGCCAAAGTCCATCACCTTGGGCTGGCCTTCGGACGAAACCAGGATGTTGCGGGGGGTCAGGTCGCGGTGGATCACGCCCCGCTGGTGCAGGTGTTGCAGGGCCTCGAGCACCCGCGCCGAGGCGGTAAGCAGGCGCAGGCCCTCCATGCCGTCCTCAAAAGGACCCATGCGGTCGTAGCTGCCGCCCTCCACCAGCTCCATCACAAAATAGGTGCGACCATCTTCTTCGCCCAAGTCGAAGACCTGTACTACGCCGGGGTGGGAGAGCTTGGACAGCGCCTTCACCTCACGAAAAAAGCGGCTGCGCTCGCTGGGGTGCAGGTAGGTATGCAGAATTTTGACCGCCACCGGGCGATCCATGCGAAGGTCGGTGGCCCGCCAGACCTCGGCCATCCCCCCCTCGCCCAGGGGGGCCTCGAGCCTGTAGCGTCCGGCCAGTTTCACCTTATCCGTGGTGCTCATGGGCTAGGCCCCATTATGAAATATCGAGCGGCTTTCATACAGGCTGCCGCCAAAAGCCGGGTCAGCCCAGGCGATCGCCCTCCCGCAGGCGCGCACCCCGGGCCCAGTCGGCGGCAGGCATGGGTTTTTTGCCCTCGGGCTGAAGCTCCAGGAGGCCCACCTGCCCCGCTGCGGTAGCGACCAGCAGCTCGTCGGCGATACGCACCACCGTTCCCGGGGGATGCAAAGGGCGGGTGGCAGGCTCCGCCAAGCGCATGCGCAAGACCTTCACCCGCTTGCCCTGATGAACAAACCAGCTTCCCGGCCAGGGCTGTACCCCCCGGTGGCGGTTATAGATAGCCACCGCGGTACGCTCCCAAACCACCTTGCCATCGTCTTTTTGCAGCATGGGGGCGTGCGTCCCCTGGGCAGGCTGGGGGATGGGCTGGAGGCGCTCGAGGTCGGATAGGGCCTGCAAAAGCAGCTCGATGCCTTTATCGCGCAGGCGGTTGGAAAGCTCCAGCGCGGTCTCGTCGGGCTCGATGGTGGTGCGCCACCTCGCCACCACCGGGCCGGTGTCCATGCCCGCGTCGGTCTGCATGATGCAGACGGCGGTCTCGAGCTCGCCCTGGATAAGCGTCCACTGCACCGGCGCGGGGCCGCGGTACTTAGGCAGGTCGGAAGGGTGCAGGTTAAGAAAGCCAAACCGGGGGATTTCCAGCAGTTCGGCAGGCAGAATTTTGCCGTAGGCCGCCGTAACCGCCACGTCCAGCTTCAGTTCCCGCAAAAGCTCCATAAACATGGGGTTCTTTCGCAGTTTGGCGGGCTTTTCCACCCGCAGGCCCTGGGACGCCGCCCACTGCGCCACCGGGCAGGGGGTCAGGTGCAAACCCCGTCCGGCGGGCTTATCGGGCTGGGTAACCACCAGCACCACCTCGTGCTTCTGGTGCAGGGCCTGCAAAACCGGCACCGCCCAGGCCGGCGAGCCAAAAAAGGCCACCCTGCGACGCGGGGGTTGAGGGCTTTTAGGCTCTGTCTCGGTCATCCGACACCCTTTGCACAAAAAACAGCCTTCACGCTACCCCCGCTATTTGTGCTTCCCTGACTGGCGCAGGGCTTCTTCGCGCAAAAAGGCCTTGGCCTGGCGCTGAAACTCGGCCAGGTCTTCCCGGTGCTCTTCTAGGAATTTTTGCCGGTCGGCAAAGGGCATGCGCTGGAAGAAGAGGATGCCGTCGAGGTGGTCGATCTCGTGCTGCAAGACCACCGCCAGATAACCCTCGGCCTCGAGCGCCTTTTTTTGGCCTTTCTCGTCCTGGTACTCGACCCGCACCTGCAGGTCGCGCTGGGCCCCTTCGGCGTACAGGCCCGGCAGCGAGAGGCAGCCCTCGAGGATGGACTGTCTTCCTGCACGGTAGGTAATGACGGGGTTCACCATCACGTAAAGCTCTTTGACGCGGGTCTTGAGGTCGGCCTCGGAGCCTTCTTCTTGGTCGTCTTCCAGGTACTCCGCAGCCACAAACAGCCGCTGGCTGAGGCCCACCTGCGGGGCGGCCAGCCCTACCCCGCGGGCTTCGAACATGGTCTCGAGCATGTTCTCAGCCAGGGCTGGGATGCCGCTAAAGTCCTGCACCGGCTGGGCTTTTTTCTTCAGGACGGGGTCGCCATACAGGCGGATGGGAAGAATCTCGGGCATATATCCAGATGATTGTACCTGCAAGGGCAGATGGGGTAGGAAACTGGGGCGGTTCGGGTGTCTGGAGGAAAGCCTGGTCATGCCGCCCTGGGGCACGCCGAGCATCCGTTGGGCTTGCCGGACTGGAGCAGCTCGGCGCAGGGTCGCCTAGCTGCTGCTGGCCTGCGCCACCTTCCCCAGGGTGTTCACGATGATGACCCCCACCAGGGCCATACCCCCGCCCACCAAGGCCAGCACACCCGGCACCTCCCCCAGCCAGAGATAGGCAATCAGGGTGGCTGCTACCGGGGAGATGTAGAGAAAACTGGTCACCTGGGAGGCCGGAGCGCGGCTCAGGGCGTAGTTCCAGGTCAGGTACGAGAGGCCGCCGGGCAGCACCCCCAGGTAAACCACGCTCCAGGTGGCCGCAGCCGAGGCCGATTGTATCTCGGGCCAGAGCCCCGGCAAAAACACCAGCAGGGGCAGCATCCCGGCCCAGATGGTGTAGGCCGTGAAGTTGAGGGGGTTGTACTTTCTGACCAAGCGGCGCTGAAACACAAAGTACACCGAGGTCACAAAGGCCGACAGCACTATCAACAGCGCACCGGGCTCGAGCTGAAAACTGCCGGGGTGATTCCCCACCGCAATTAGGGCCACCCCCGCGAAGGCCACTGCAATGCCCAGCCAGCCCCAGGCCGAAAGCCGCTCACGCAGAAAAAAGTACGACATCAGGGCCACGAACACCGGCCCCACCGCAATCAGGAGGGCCGCCGGGCCAGCTTTCACTGTGACCTGGCCAAAATTGAGGGCGGTGTGGTAGACCGTGATGCCCAGGAACCCAAGCCCAAAAATGCTGGGCCAGTCTTTGCGCTCGGGCAGGGGCATCCGCACCAGCAGGGCATACGCCACCATTACTGCCGAGGCCACCAGAAAGCGCAGCAGGGTGAGGTGGCCTGGGCTGTAGTCCTGAAGCCCGGCCCGAATCCCGGCAAAAGCCGAGGCCCAGGGCAGGATGGTTAGAGCAATGGCGAGGAGGACTCGAGCTTCCACTAAAACAATCCCCTTTCGGGGCTTGCGCCCCATTAGGGGATGCTAGCATAGAGCGCTCTTCACAGACGTTGCCTCCCATCCGGGAGGCAGCTGTGCTGTGCAGGACAAAGCAACCGAGTTATGGACAGCGCAATATTTTTGAGCGCTCTATATCAGCCCCAGAGCCTGGAAATCGCCCCCCAGCACCTGTTGCGGGTTGGCGGCAATCCACTGCAGGGCCGTGGCATAGACGTTGCGGAAGTCAGTCTGGTATTTAAGGGCGTTGAGCTCGAGGTTCTCCAGATCCGGCTCGCTGCCGTAAAGCCCGCCCCTGATGCCACCACCCATCACCAGCATCAGGCCGCCTTCGCCGTGGTCGGTGCCAAAAGAGGCGTTTTCGGCGACCTGGCGACCAAATTCGCTGAAGACCATCACCATCACGTCCCTGTCCCGGCCAATGGCCCTCAGGTCGGCCCGAAAGGCCGCCATGGCCTGGGCCACATACCCCAGCAGCTCGGCCTGGCGCGGGGGCTGCCCGGCGTGGGTGTCCCAGCCCCCCAGGGTGGTGTAGTAGACGCTGCTGCCCAGCCCACCGGCAATCATGCGGGCGATGTCGGCCATGCTGCGGCCAAAGGCATTTTCGGGGTACTGGGCCTGGTTCTTGACCTGGCGTAGCTGGCCCACCTTGTCCAGGGCGCTGCGCAGCGAGCGCATGGCCCGGCGAACCTCTTCGGCGGTGCCGCTGCGAAGGCGCAGGGCTTCTTTGTTGAAGGCTTCCTCGAAGGGCCGGGGCAGCCGGATGCTGAAGGTGTCGATGCTGCTGATGGCCGGCGCACTGCGGCGTTCGCCCATCTGGGCCTGGGGGGTGGCCCCGCCCAGAAAGGTGTCGCAGAAGGGGTCGTCCTGCAGGTCGCCCCAGCGGCCCAGCCAGCCGGTTTGCTGGCGTTGGCTGGGGTCGGCGGTGTGCCAGATAGAGGTGGAGATAAAGTGGCTGCGGTTGGGGTTGGGGTAGCCCACCTGGGGAACGAGGGCCAGCTCCCCGTTGTTCCACATCTGCATCAGGGGCCTCAGTTCGGGGTGCAGGCCCAGGCGTTGCCCGTTCGCGCCGAGCTCGAGCACCTCTTCGCGCTTGATGGCGATGTTGGGGCGCAGGCGGTAGTACAGTTCGTTGCGGTAGGGCACCAGGGTGTTGAGCTGATCGTTGCCGCCGAACAGGTTGACCACCACCAGAATTTTGTCTTTGGACTGGGCCGCCAGGGCGGTTTTGGAGAGCAGCGAGGGTGCGCCCTGGCCCAGGGCCAGCGTGAGCAACGATTTTTGGATAAACTCGCGTCGGTTCATATAAACCTCACTCATGCCGCTATGCCTAAAGCAGCTGTGCCTCGGGCTTAACCAGGGCCAGCGCGCCGTCGGCGTGGTCCATAAACACCTCGAGGTCGAGCCGGGGCTCTCGGCCCGCGAAGCTCGCCAGCAGGTTGATGCGGGTCAGGAAGGGCGACTCGGCCAGCCAGGCCATACCGCCGTCCCATCCGGCCACGCTGGGCGGGTCGAAGGGAACCTGCCCCATGGCCGCCAACGACAGGTAGAGGGCCCTGCCCGAGCGTTCCTCAAAGCTCACTTTTTCCACCCCGGCGGCATACCACAGCCCCACCAGGTACTCCAGCGGGCTTTTGACCAGAGCGTTGCGGTACTCGGGGCTATAAAAGACCTCGCTGGTGAAGAGCCAGCGCAAAAAGCCACGGGTGCCCTCGGCGCGGAAGACCCGCGCCCCTTGCTGCACCAGGGCTTCGGGGGGCTCGGGGCACAGGTAAAAGCGCAGCAGCTTGCGGGCCACAAACTCGTAGGTTTTGGGGTGGGCAATCAGGATTTCCAGCACCTCGTCGCCGCTTTTGACGCGCCTGCCCAGGAAGGTTTTTTCGCCGGGGTCGTGCCAGTTGCGGTTGAAGACGTACTCGAAAGCCAGGTTGGCGCTGGCTTCGCGGGGCCGCTGGTTGCCGGGCAGCCGCACGGTCCAGCCGGTAAAGGCCCGGGCGGCCTCCAGGATGTCCTGCTCGGTGTAATGGCCGGGGCCTACGGTGTAGAGCTCTAAGAGCTCTCGTGCCCAGTTCTGGTTGGGGTGCTCCTTGCGGCTCTGGGCGTTGTTGAGGTACAAGAGCATTACCGGGTTTTTGGCGATGGCCTTCAGAAGTTCGCCATAGGGGCCATAGCCCAGTTGTCGAAAGGTGGCAAATTGCTGCCAGAAGTCAATGCCCTGGGCCCCCATGGTCTCGCGAAACTCCGAGGTCAGGTGGCCGTGCCAGAACAACACCAGGCGCTCGGCGGCGGGGGTGGGGGTGCTGAGCCAGTGGTTGAGCCAGAGCTGGCTAATCTCGCGGTGCTGCTGGCCGCGTTCGTTGCGGGTAGCGGCGGTGCGGTAGCTGGGGGCTGGGGCAGGGTCGCGCAGCAGGAACTCTACGGCGGCCTCGAGGCCCATTTCGGCAAGCTGCTGGGCCTCTTCCTTGCGTCCTCGAGCAGCCGCGCGGCGCAGCAGGTGGATTGCGTTGGAAAAACTGAGGGAACGGGCCATATTGGACTCCTGGGTCTTGCCCCTCCAAGATAGCCGCCCAAGCTGAAGCCAGCCTTAAGCCAGGCTGAGGCAACCCACCCCGGATTCGACCGGCCTGAGGGCGGGGGCGTTGCTTTCGCTGGCTTTTTTGGCACAGGCCGGTGGTGGGGATGGTGAAACCTGCGGGCCTTGCACTTGTCAACCTGTAAAGGGTATTTTGGTTGACGTGTCCGCTTTGCTCGGCCATCTCCACGACCACTACCAGAGTGGCGAAGCCCTGGCTAAAGCCCTGGGGGTTAGCCGCACAGCGGTCTGGAAGCAGATTGCCGAGCTGCGCAAGGCCGGCTACCCGGTAGAAACCCAGCGGGGCCAGGGCTACCGTCTGGCCCCGGGCAGCCCCACGCCAGCGGCCCTCGAGGCCCTGCGAAGCGGTAGGTTCGGCGCATTTTATGCCTACCTGGGCACAGTCGACAGCACCCAGGAGGTGCTCAAAAACTGGGCCCTGGATGGCGCCGAAGAAGGCGCGGTGGTGCTGGCCGAGCGGCAGCTCAAAGGCCGGGGCCGCCGCGGGCGGGCCTGGGCCAGTGCGCCGGGCAAAAGCCTTACCTTCTCGCTTTTGCTGCGCCCTGCGCTGCCGCTGTCTAGGCTGCCCCTGCTGCCCCTGGCCGCGGGCCTGGCTTTGCGTGATGCCTGCAGCGTGGGGGGGCTCAAATGGCCCAACGACCTGCTAAGCCCGGACGGACGCAAGCTGGCGGGGGTGCTTTTGGAAGCCCAGGTGAGCGGCGAGGAGGTGGCCTGGGTGCTCCTGGGCATCGGCCTCAATGTGCACCGGGGGGCCGCACCGCCGGGCGGTGCAGACCTGGAGGAATTCGGCCCAGTTAGCCGCGTGCAGGTGCTGGCGCGGCTGCTGGCAAGCCTGGAGGCCCGCTACGCCCAGTTACACAACCCCCAGGCGCTTCTACAGGACTACCGGGCCAATAGCTACACCCTGGGGCAGCGGGTGCGGGTGGCCACGGCACAGGGTGTGGTAGAGGGCCAGGCCAGCGATATCGCCCCCGATGGCGGGCTGCTGCTGCAAAGCGAGGGCACAACCCGTCACATCGGGGCTGGCGATGTGGAACTCGTTGGTTTTTTAGAGAAAAGAGGCGGTGTGGGGGAGCTATAATCCCCCGGTTCTCGCCTCGCCACGGCGAGGCGACGGGGATACATGGACTCCCCCACGTGTTCCTTCAGAGCACACAGAATAGTGAGCGGCGGATGTGTGCTAGAATATTTTTGGGGACAACGTTCCCCGTGCACCTTGAAACTTGGAGTAGGGGGTTCTATCTGGTAGTCAGATAGGTAAAACTCCAAGCGAAAGCCCGTGGCATCCGCCCCGCCAAGGCGGGGCGGAAAGCGTAATGCTCGCCTACCAATACAAAGACGCTTTCTTCGCCGCGAAGCGGGGTGTCAAGGTTGTTCCTGGGCTCGGACGGAGCCTTCGGGGATGGGCGCTGTGCAAACAGTCTCATAATGCCCGAGAAGCCTCGTTCTTCAGAACGGGGAGTCGTCACGAGGAAGCAGATGAACCCAACCCAAAACCTACCGTACCTACCCCTTTCCAAGTCCCTTTTCCCGGCCCGAAGCTGGCAGCGCGACCTGCTGCTGGTGCTGGGGGGCAGCTTTTTGCTGGCGCTTTTGTCGCAGGCGGTCATTCCCTTGCAGCCGGTGCCCATCACCTTGCAGACCCTGGGGGTGCTGTTGGTGGGGGCTGCGCTGGGCAGCCGGCTGGGCTTTTTGGCGGTGGCGGCGTATCTCTTGGAGGGCCTGGTGCTGCCGGTGTTTGCCGAGGGGGCCACCTGGTTCCACCCGCGGATTCCCTTTACCGCGGGCTACCTGCTGGCCTTCCCCCTGGCGGCCTACCTGGTGGGCTACCTGGTCGAGCGCTACGGCACCGACCGCAGCGTGCTCAAGACCTTTGGGGCCATGCTGCTGGCCAGCCTGGTCATCTATGCCGTGGGCGTAACTTGGCTGGGCTTTGCGCTTTTGGGTGCGGGGCGCTATACCGGGGTCTGGGGGGTGTTGCAGGCCGGGATGCTGCCCTTCTTGCTGGGCGACTTTATCAAGGCCGCCATTGCCGCAGCTTTGCTGCCTGCCGCCTGGCGCCTGGTTCGCCGGTAGGCTCGAGGTTCTGTCCCTCCCCCCGCAGGGGGAGGGTTTTGCATGTGTTGCGTCTGATAAGAAATGTCTTTGATTTGTTCTTTTTGCTGGGGCCCCCACCTGAAGCTGTGCCAGGAGCTGCCCATGCATCAGGTGGGGTTCATATCAGATCACCTCGCGGAAACCAATGGCCTCGGCCCTGGCCTGTAGTTCGCGTTTCAGGAGGGCATGTTCGGGCTGCTCGAGGTAGGGGTCGGCCTCCAGAATGGCCTTGGCCAGCGCCCGGCTTTGCTCAATGATCTCCTGGTCGGAGGCCAGGTCGCCCAGCCGCAGGTCGGGCATGCCCGACTGGCGCAGCCCCCGCAGCTCGCCAGGGCCGCGCAGCCGCAGGTCTTGCTCGGCGATGTAGAAGCCGTCGGTGGACTCCTCGATGACCCGCAGGCGCTCCATGGTGCGCTTGGAGGTCTCGCCCGCAATCAGAATGCAGTAGGATTCCAGCCCGCCGCGCCCGACCCGCCCGCGCAACTGGTGGAGCTGGGCCAACCCGAAGCGTTCGGCGTTTTCGATAATCATGAGGGTGGCCTGGGGAATGTCTACCCCCACCTCGATCACCGTGGTGGAGACCAGCAGATCGAAGGCCCCCTGCTTAAAGCGCTCCATTACCGCGTCTTTTTCCTCGGCCTTCATTTTTCCGTGCAGCAGGTCTATACGCACCTCGGGTAAGAGCACTTCCAGTTCCTCGCGCAGCCGGGTGGCAGCGGCCAGTTCGGCGGTGGCCTCCGACTCACCCTCTTCAATCATGGGCGTAACCACAAATACCTGGTGGCCCTTTTTGATCTCTTGCCGGGCAAAGGCATAGGCCTGGGTGCGGGTTTTCTGGGTGAGGATTTTGGTCTTGATGGGGGTGCGTCCGGGGGGAAGTTCGTCGATCTGGGAGACCTCGAGGTCGCCGTACATGGTAAGGGCCAGTGAGCGGGGAATGGGCGTGGCCGACATCACCAGCACATCGGGCCGCTGGCCCAGCAGTCGGCGGCGCTGCAAGACGCCAAAGCGATGTTCCTCGTCAATCACCGCCAGGCCCAGGTCGCAAAACTCCACCCCATCCTGGATGAGGGCATGGGTGCCCACCACCACCTGGGTCTGGCCGCTTTTGAGCCGCTCCTGCACGCTTCGTTTTTCACTTGCGCTCATCGAGCCAACCAGCAGATCCAGCGAGACCCCCAGCGGGTAGAGGTAGCGGGTCAGGTTCTCGAAGTGCTGCTTGGCCAGAATCTCGGTGGGGGCCATCAGGGCCCCCTGGGCGCCGTTCTGGGCCGCCACATACAGCGCAGCGGCGGCTACGGCGGTCTTGCCCGAGCCCACATCACCCTGCACCAGGCGGGCCATCTGGCGCTCGGACTGCATGTCGGCCAGGATTTCCGAGAGCACCCGTTCCTGGGCCCCGGTGAGCTTGAAGGGCAGGATCGAGCGGAAGCGCTCGACCATCTCAGGGCTGACCCGGAACATCCGCCCCAACAGCGCTGAACCCCCCGACTGCAGCATGACCTTAAGTTCCAGGAGCAAAAATTCGTCGAACTTAAGCCGGTAGAGGGCCTGCTCGAGCTTCTCCTCCGAGTCGGGAAAATGAACCTGGCGCAGGGCCTTATCCAGGGGAAGCAGGCTTTGTGGTAAATGCGCCAGGGGGTCGGGTATGGCCTGGAATGCCTCCAGGGCCCGCCAGGCCGCCCGCCGCAAAAAAGCCTGTCCAATGCCCTCCCGCGAGGGGTAGACCGGTACGATGCGCCCGGTAGAGAGGGATTCCCCCCCTTCATCCTCAAAGTACTCCACCATCAGCGAGACGTTGCCCCCGCGCTTTTGCACCCGCCCCGAGAGCACCATACTGGCACCCTCGGGCATCTGCTTGAGCACCCAGGGCTGGTTGAACCAGATGCCCGTAAACTTCCAGCCCCACCCGTCCACAAAACGCACCTGCACAAGCTGGATTCCTTTTTTGGGGGTCTTGACCAGCTCGCGGCTCAGCACCTTGCCCACCAGGGTGGCCTTGGCGCCGTCCTCTACCTCGCGCACCCCTTGTAAGGTGCGGCGGTCTTCGTAGCGGCGGGGGTAGTAGTGCAGCAGGTCGCGCACCACCCGGATGCCCAGCTCGGCCAGCTTTTTTTTGCCGCCCGGCCCCAGGTTCAAAGCTTCGATGGGGGTGTCGAAGGAGAGGGCCTCCGGCACCGGACTTCGGCTACCGGGCGTGGCTTGCCGGGGCTCGGTGGGCTGAGATGGGTTCTGCACAACCCGATCGCCCAGCAGCTCGAGGGCCTTTTTCAGCTGTGCTTTACGCGCTTCGACATCCATCTGGCGATACCCTGCCAGTGCCCGCCCCACCTCGGGGAAGGGCTGGCCCAGGTTCTGAATCAGCTTTTCCAGGCCCCCAGCCACCACCCGATCCTGGGCACCGTCGGCCAGTTCGCGCGCTATGGGGCGGATGAGGCGGGCTTTGAGTTCTTCGCGGGTCACGTGCTCCTCTTCTGTTGCTGGGTTTATTTTACCGAAGCCCATGGAGGGTTTTGTGGCTTTGGGCAGGCTGCCGAATGGGGCAATGTCTAAAAGGTCATGGTTCGCAGCGGTCTAGCTCGTATACTTGGTGGGTATGGCCTTATCCCAAGTTGAAGTGTTGCCCAACGGCCTGACGTTGGCGGTGGAAGAACGTCCCTGGACACCTGGCGTCGCTTTGCAGTTGCTGCTTCCAGTGGGCGCGGTGAACGACCCCGAAGGCATGGAGGGCGCGGCCAACCTGCTGGAGGGCTGGCTATGGAAAGGGGCCGGTAGCCGGGATGCGCGGGCCCTGGCCGATGCTTTTGACGAGCTGGGGGTGCGCCGTGGCAGCAGCAGTGCCCTCGAGCACACCACCTTTGCGGCGCAGTTTCTGGCCGACAAGCTGGAGGCGGTGCTCTCGCTCTTTGCCGACGTGCTGATGCGGCCTCACCTACCCAGCGAGGCCCTCGAGGCGGTGCGGCAAATTGCCTTGCAGGAACTGGCCTCGCTGGAAGACCAGCCCCCCAAGAAGATGTTTGCCGCTCTGCGTCGGGCGGTATTTGCCAGCAACCACGGGCGTAACCCCAGCGGCAACAAAGCCCACCTGGAAACCATGTCTGCCGAGGCCCTGCGGGAAGATTTTGCCCGGCGCTATGCGCCCCAGGGTGCCATTGTGGCCCTGGTAGGCGGGATCAGTTTCGAGCAGGCCAAAGAAGCTATCCAGAACGCCTTTGGCGACTGGAGCGGGCCTGGGGTGGGTTATCCACCCATCGAGCTTACAACCCCAAGTGCCATTCACCTCGAGCAGGACACTGCCCAGGTGCAGATTGGCCTGATCTACCCCGACGTTACCATCGACCACCCCGAGTTTTATAGCGCCCGGCTGGCCTCGCAGGTGCTCTCCGGGGGTAGCAGCAGCCGCCTGTTTACCGAGGTGCGGGAAAAGCGCGGCCTGGTCTACTCGGTGTACGCCGCTCCCAACGGGGTTAAGGGCTACAGCTACCTGACCGCCTACGCCGGCACCACCCCCGAGCGGGCCAACGAGACCCTGCGGGTCATGCAGGCCGAGATCGCCCGGCTTTCGGAAGGCGTGCGGGAGGACGAGCTGGCCCGTACCAAGATAGGCCTGCGGGCCGCCCTGGTGATGCAGGATGAATCGTCGCGCTCGAGGGCCGCTAGCATCGCCCGCGATCTTTATATGCTGGGCCGGGTTCGCACCCTGGACGAGATCGAGGCCCAGATTGCAGCGGTAGATGTGG
>Ga0326763_1000636_pt1 | contig 12066 bp, 10 predicted proteins | sample NORPS_P_FD_207671 | JGI IMG/M metagenome (GOLD analysis project Ga0326763, IMG submission 207671) | Hot spring water microbial communities from Norris Geyser Basin, Yellowstone National Park, WY, United States - NOR.PS_P | ecosystem: Environmental > Aquatic > Thermal springs > Unclassified...
GTGCCGAGAATGCCGCCTGCGGTGACCACGCGGTCGCCGCGGCGGAGTGCTGCCAGCGAAGCCTTGACCTCGCGCTGCCGGGTCTGCTGCGGGCGGATCAGCAGGAAGTAGAAGACGCCGAAGATCAGGACGAGCGGCAGGAACTGCACGGCCGGGCCGAGCAGGCCGGCGGCGTCCTGAGCGTAAGCGGGGGAGATCAGCATGAAACGTCCTGGGTTGCCTGTCGTGCGGCGGGACCATAGTTAGGCGCCAATTCGCGTCAAGGCGCGCGGCCGCAAGGATCACCATGGACACTGCGTTGTTGGACACGCTGGCGCGTATCGCGGAGGCGCTGGAGCGGTTGGCGCCGGCCGCGCCGGGTCGGGCCGACCTCGAGGCGGCGGACGCGTTCGTCTGGCACCCCGACACGGCCCGGCTGGCGCCAGTCGCGCACGTCTCGGCGGTCGGCATCGAGATGCTGCAGGGCGTGGATCGGCAGAAGGCGCTCGTGCTGGAGAACACGCAGCGCTTCGCCGCCGGCCTGCCGGCGAACAACGCCATGCTGTGGGGCGCGCGAGGCATGGGCAAATCGAGCTTGGTCAAGGCGGCCCATGCCGCCATCAACCAGGCCTCTCCCGGCACCTTGGCGCTGATCGAGATTCAGCGCGAAGATATCGCCAGCTTGCCCGCTCTGCTGAACCTGCTTCGCGGCCAGGCAAAGCGCTGTGTCGTGCTGTGCGACGACCTCAGCTTCGAGCGGGAAGATGCGGACTACAAAGCGTTGAAATCCGTGCTGGACGGCGGGATCGAGGGGCGGCCGGCCAACGTGCTGTTCTATGCGACCAGCAATCGCCGGCATCTTATGCCCCGCGACATGATCGACAACGAGCGGTCGACCGGGATCAACCCGTCGGAGGCGATCGAGGAGAAGGTCTCGTTGTCAGACCGGTTCGGGCTTTGGATCGGTTTCCACAACTGCGACCAGCCGACCTTTTTCGCCATGGTGGACGGCTATGCCGACCAACTCGCCCTCCCGATCGGACGGGAGGCGCTGCACGCGGCGGCGGTGGAGTGGTCGATGACGCGGGGGTCGCGCAGCGGCCGGGTCGCGTGGCAGTTCATCCAGGACCTCGCGGGACGGCTGGGGTATGCGGCGCTTCAGGGCGGATGAGCGACCTCACCGTGGAGCTTGGCCGCGACCGGCAGCCCCATTCGGCAGTCGCGGGCGGCGACCACGGCCATGAGGATCGCGTTGGCCCAGAACCGGGCGGGCACCTCGCCGGAGGGGCGGGCGAGCGGTAGCGCCCGGCCCATGACGAGTTCGCCCGTCGCGCGGGCGAAGCCGCGGAGTGCGAAGCCGGCGCGACGGTAGAGCCGCAGGGCGCTGGCGTTGTCCGGGGCGACGAGCAGGCGGATCTCGCGGCAGGACGGGATTCGTCGCACGTGGCGCAGGATGGCCGCGATGACATGGCTGCCCCGGCCGCCACCCTGGTGCGCGCGGTCGATGCCGAACCAGCCGAGCCACCAGCGGCTGCCATCGCGCCGGTCCGGATGGATCGCGTAGAAGCCGATAAGGGCTCCGGTTTCTTCGATTCCGACTAGATGGTGGGCCGGGCCGCGGCGGACGGTCTCGACGATGTCGTGCAGGGACCCGAGAAAACGGTCGATCTGTTCGGCCGGGAACTCGAGCGCGAGGACGCGCTGCAACTCGGACGACCCGAGTTGGCGGTAGGTTAATCGGGCATGGCCCGGAGCGGAAGACATGGGAACCTGTTGGGCATGGGATGAGAACAGCCGTGGACGCGCCGCCGATCAGCGGGTGTGGAACGGGTTTCTCAAATGCACGCCCGGTATCTAACCGGACAGGTTCCTTTCGCCATGGCGTTCCATACCATTGTCGCCGTTGGCAAAGCAAACAAGGGCTAGCCGCGGCGGTCCGGGTTGTCGATGTCCGCGGGCGCGGGCGCCGGGGCGGGGCGGAGATAGAGGCGGCCGGGCAGGATGCTGACCTGGCCCGCCCTCTTCATCTGCGCAGCGGTGAAGCGGCCGTCGATGTCGTCGGGGGCCGCACCCGACAGCGCGGCGGCGATGTCGTCACGGATGGCCGCGTTCGTCCGGTAGTATTGGTGGAGCTTGTAGTTCCAGGTGGTCTCGCCGGGCGGGATCTCGCTCTGGTCGGCGGTGATCGCCAACGTGTAGTCGACGATGCGCGTGTTGGCGGGGATCTTGGCGGTGTTCGCCGGTCCGGAGGAGCCGAGCCGCGGCCGCCGGAGGATGTCGTTGGCGGTGACGCCGGTGGCGAAGTCGGCGCGGTTCACCCCGACGGTGAGCCAGGTGCTGAGTCGTGCCAATTGATCGAGGCCCTGGCCGGGCTCGAGCGCATTGGTGTCGGCGTCGCCCCCCATCACGAGCGACTGGTCGAAGAGGTCGGGCGGCAGGGTGCTGCCGAGACCGGCGGCGAGCGAGCGCAATCCGTTCTGGCTGACCCAGGTTCCCATCGAATGCGCCAGATAGACGCAACGCGGCCGGCCCGCGGCCTCGGCGGCGGCGGCAAAGGCGAGCATGAAGCGGCTATAGGCGTTGGCTGAGGCGGCGGCGCGGGCGCGGTCGGCCAGGTAGTCGTCGGGCGACAGGCCGTTGACCGATGGCCAGGTGAACGCAATGGGGGCCAGGGCGAGCGGATAGTCGCTGGTTTCATACCAGGCGCAGAGATCGGCCGCGCGGATGATCGCGTCCGTGAAGCTGTAGCTGTAGCCGTGCACCAGGACGGCGGGGATCTGGTCCGCCTCGCCCGCCGCGTTCAGCAGACGGGTCAGATGGGCGACCAGGGCTGCGTCGTTGCCCCGGCTGGAGCAATCGACGGCACCGGCCAGCGCGAGCAACCCGGCGAGTTGACCCGGCCGCCCCGGATCGGCCGAGGGCAAGGTGGCTGCCGTGCCGAAAGACAGCATCTCGGGCACGCCAATGGGCGGCGGCGGACCGAAACCGCCGGTCATCGCGGGCCGGTTGGTGACGAAGGGGATCGTTCGCATGCTCGCTCCGAGGTCGGGGAGCGCAAGCTAGGATTCTTGCAAGGGTAAAGGAAAGCATTCCTTTCCCCCAAACAGAAGCGTGCGTAGCCATCTAACCCGAAGCAATCAGCTGCCGCGATAGCTGCTGTAGCTGAAGGGCGTGAGCAGGAGGGGGATGTGGTAGCGGCCCTCGGACTCGGTGATCGCGAAGGGGACCGGGATCTTGCCGAAGAAGACGGGCTGGGCTTGGCGCGCGAAGTAGGGCCCGGTGTCGAAGGTCAGCGTATAACGCCCCTGGCGGAGCGGCCCGGCCGGGAGCAGCGGCGGCGTGCGGCCGTCATCGTTGGTCGCGGTCGTGCAGACGGGCCGGCCTTCCTGCAACAATGTCACCGCCAAGCCGGCCGCCGGGCGACCGATCGAGGCGTCGAGCACGTGCGTACTGAGGTGGCCCGTCGTCGGCTGGGCACCGGGGCCGGCGACGCGGGCGAGGAGACGCAGCAGCGTGATGTGCCGTATTTCGTCCAGCGTCGCCGCGCGCTCGGAGGCCGGGTCGGTGGCCAGCCGGGCTGCGAGCCTGCGGAGGATGTTTTCGGGCGTGTGGCGGGCGACGCAGATGATGAACGGGAAGCCGCAACGCTCCCGGTAGGCCCGATTGAGGGTGGGGAGATCGGCCGCGCCCGCCGCACCCGCCATCGACAAACCGGCTTGCTCGGCCGTGGAATCAGGGGTGAGGTCTGCCGGGACTGCGCTGGACGACAGTTCGGGATGCGCGTTCAGGAAGGCGGTGAACTCGTCGGGCGAGGCTGCCTCGACGGTCGCCATGAGCGCTCCGTGCAGAGCGGCCAGCGACGGAAACGGACCCGTTGCGCCCCGGGCGGTCCGCTCGGCCACCCAGGGCGCATGCTCGAATATCCCGTCTAGCGCGGCGGAAAACGCGGCTGGAGCGGCGTCGTTCAGCGCCTCGAGTTGGATCACTCCGCCGCGAGGCGCTGTTCGGCTCCGCCGAGGGCTTGGTCGAGATCGGCGATGATGTCGTCGATGTGCTCGATGCCGACTGAAAGCCGGACGTAGCCTGGGCTCACGCCGGTCGCGAGCTGCTCCTCGGCGGCGAGTTGGCTATGGGTCGTGCTGGCGGGGTGGATGGCCAGTGTCCGGGAATCGCCGAGATTGGCGACGTGGTAGACCATTTGCAGCCGGTCGATGAAGGCGCGCCCCGCGTCGGCGCCGCCCTTCAGCTCGAAGCCGACCAGGCCGCCAGTGCCGTTGGTCAGGTATTTGGCGGTGCGCTCGGCGGCCACACCCTTGTGGTGCGAGGGATGGATGACCCGGGCGACCTGCGGGTGGCCGGAGAGGTAGTCGGCCACGGCGCTGGCGTTGCGCGAGTGCTCGCGGATCCGGAGCGGAAGGGTCTCGACGCCCTGCAGCGTGAGGAACGCGTTGAACGGGCTCTGCGACGGGCCGAGATCGCGCAGCAGCGTGACCCGGAGCTTCAGCGCGTAGGCGATCGGTCCCAGCGGCTTGGCGGCCTCGACCCAGACGGCGCCATGATAGCTCGGGTCCGGGCGGTGGAGAGCGGGTTGCCGGGTAGGGTGGGCGGCCCAGTCGAAATTGCCGCCGTCGATGATCACGCCGCCGATGCTCGTGCCGTGCCCACCGATATATTTCGTCGTCGAATGCATGACCACGGCGGCGCCGTGGTCGAACGGGCGAACCAGGAGCGGCGCGGCCGTGTTGTCCATGATCAGCGGGATGCCCAGCGCGCGGCCGATCGCCGCCACTTCGCCGATGGGGAACACCTCGAGCTTCGGGTTCGGCAGGGTCTCGGCGTAGTAGGCGCGCGTGCGCTCGTCGGTCGCGGTGGCGAACGCCTGCGGGTCCTTCGGATCGACGAAGCGGACCTCGATGCCCAGATCGCGGAACGTGTTGGCGAACAGGTTGTAGGTGCCGCCGTAAAGGTCGGTCGAAGCGACGATGTTGTCGCCGGAGTGGGCGATGTTCTGCACTGCCATGGCGCTGGCGGCCTGACCAGACGCGACCGCGACGGCGGCCGCCCCGCCTTCCAGAGCGGCGAGGCGCTTTTCCAGCACGTCGGTCGTCGGGTTCATGATGCGCGTGTAGATGTTGCCCAGCTCCTGCAGGGCAAAGAGCCGCGCGGCGTGCGCGCTGTCGGCAAACTGGTAGCTGGTGGTCTGGTAGATCGGGACGGCGACGGCGTTGGTGGCCGCGTCGCTGCGCCACCCGGCGTGGAGTGCGAGCGTTTCAGGATGTTTGCTCTGCATTGGGAACTCCTGGGTCAACGTATTGTCGTGGCGAGGCGAACCGAACCACGACGGGCGGGGCGTGTGCAACCGGGTTGTTAACCGGGGTGCGGCAGGGTGGTGCTGGCGATAGCGGGCGGGGAGCCCGGCTGGATCGACGTCGAGGCCTCGCGGTAGTTGATCAGGATGCCGCCCACGATGACTAGGGCGCTCGGCCACACCCAACCGGCCCAGCGCCGCACCGGGCCGTCCGCGCGGAGCTCGAGCCAGCGGGACCAGCCGGCCGCCACGCCGGCCAGCGCGAGCGGCGTGTGGGAGACTTCGATCAGCAGCTGTTCGCGGACGTTGGCGATGGCGTGGTTGTGCGTCAGCAGCAACGCCGCGCCGACCGCGGTCAGCACCGGGAAGACCAGCGCGGCGCGTGGGTTTTTGAGGCGGCCGGTGCGAACGCCCCACTCGAAGAGAGCGAAGGCGACCAGCAGCAGCACGAATGTGCGATGCTGCAGCACCTCGACATCTCGCAGGCTGTCGGCGAAGCCGATCTGCCCCAGCGGCCAGACCTCCGGATCCGAGCGGAAGAACAGGAACACGGCCATGCCGAGAAACGCGAGCGGCCAATGGCGGGCCCATTTAACCCCGGCCCGGTGCAGCAACGCGAGAAGGCCGACCACGGTGACGAAGATGCCGGCCCAATGGTGGTTGTACTCGGACCACGCGATGTCCTCGGCATTGCGCGCCGGCAGTTCGCCGGAGCCGGGGACGAAGGCGGCGGCGGCGGGGTGGCGCTGCTCTACGCCTTCGCGGTCGAGTTGAGCTTGCAACGCGGGCAGCGCCAGCTTGTCGTGGTCGGGCGAGGTGAGCCGGGGCCACGCCGGCAGGTTACGCTCCACGATCTCGTGCCAGCTGACCCGGTCTTGCGTGAGGTCGACCGCCGGGGGGACGCTCGTGAGCGAGGCCGCGGCGAAGAAGATGGTGATCCCGACCCCGATCTCGACTTCGGCGAAGCGGCGGAGGCGGAGGGTGGAGGTCGCCGGGTCGCGGCGCAGGCGCTCGATAACGAGGAAATTGCCGAGGCCGAGCAGCAGCAGCGCCCCGAACATCGCGGCCTTGGCGCTGACCATGACGCCGTAGGCGGTGCCGTATACCGCATCGAGGGAGCCGATGTAGAAGATGCTGAACGCGACGGCGGAGATGAGGATACAGCCGACCCCCGCCATGCTCATGCGCGAGAAACGCGCGCCGACCAGGCGCACGGCCGCGGAGCCGTTAAGACGGCGGAACGATAGGACGAAGGCCGGGATGCCGCCGATCCAGATCGCGGCGCCCAGCATGTGGAGCAGGCCGGCGGCCATCAGGAGGCGCCGGTCTTCCAGGCGGGCAGCGGCGTGCGTGGTCATGAGCGCGGCCGCCAGAATGACGGCCACCAACACCAGCAGAGCCGTCCAGGGCGCCGGACGGCGGCGGAACAGGGCGACGGCCAGCAAGGATGCGGCGGCGATCTTGACCAGGCCGGCGACAGCGAAGTTGGCGGGGACCAAGTCGGCCAGCGGCAGGTCCAGCGTCGTCTGCAGCACTGCGAGCTGCAGACCGAGGTTCAGCGCCTCGCACCCGACCAGGAACAGCGCGCTCCAGGCGCCGAGGCGCGCCGTCTGGCGGACGATCTCGCTCCCTTCCGGCAAGCGGCGCTCGAACGGGTAGGCGAGCAGAAGGAGGAACAGCACGCTGCCCACGGCCATGCTCTGCCCGACGATGACCAAGCCGTGCAGGATGATGCTGAGATAGCCGAAAACGTCGACCAGCAGCGACATGGCGTGGGACCTGGTTACCTGACGGTGAAGTGGACGTCGCCGCGGGTCATGTGGCCGTCGGTGGCGAGGACCTGCCAGTGCACGACGTAGTCGCCCGGGGTCAGATCGGCCTTGGTGCTCAGGGCGTCGGGCGGGCTATCGCCATTGATCGGCAGCGTCATTTGCGCATTGGTGCCCTGCAGCGTCAGGCGCGAGAGCTTGTGGTCGATGCGGCTGTTGTAGCGGAGGACCAGCGTGCGCTCGCCGGGAGGCACCGTGGCCTGATCGGCCGGCTGGCTCTGCACCAGGATCGCGTGCGCCATTGCAAGCTGCGGGCTCAGGAGCAACGCTGCGGCCAGAAGGAGCTTTTGCATGCGCGCGGTCTAGCCGCGGGCAGCCTCCCTGTCCATGATCTGCGTCATTGGGAGGAGCCGGGCATGGATTTGGGGTTGCAAGGCAAGCGGGCGCTGGTGTGCGCGGCGAGTAAGGGGCTCGGGCGGGCGTGCGCGACGGCGCTGGCGCAAGAGGGCGTCGCGGTGACCATCACGGCGCGCACGCGGGAAACCTTGGAGCAGACGGCCGCCGAGATCCGCGCGGCGACCGGCAGCACGGTCACCGTCGTCGCCGGGGACATCACGACGGAGGCGGGGCGGGCAGCAGCGCTGGCGGCCTGTCCGGAGCCTGACATCCTGGTGAACAACGCCGGCGGGCCGCCCCCTGGCGATTTCCGCGAGTGGGAGCGCGACGACTGGATCCGCGCGCTGGACGCGAATATGTTGACGCCGATTTTCCTGATTAAGGCCGTGGTCGACGGGATGATCGGGCGGCGCTTCGGCCGCATCGTCAACATCACCTCAGCGTCCGTCAAATCGCCGATCCCGACGCTCGGCATGAGCAACGGAGCCCGCGCCGGGCTGACCGGGTTCGTGGGCGGATTGGCGCGGCAGGTGGCGCGGCACAATGTGGCGATCAACAACCTGCTGCCCGGCCCGTTCCTGACGGACCGCCTGCGCGCAACGACCGCGGCCGCGGCCCAGAAGAGCGGCCGCTCGATTGAGGACGAGCTGGCGGCCCGGGCACAGAGCTGGCCCGCGGAACGGCCCGGCGACCCCACGGAGTTCGGGCAAGCCTGCGCTTTCCTGTGCGCGGCGTCGTCGGGCTACATCGTGGGGCAGAACCTGCTGCTCGACGGCGGACTCTATAATTCCACCATGGCGTAGCCACCGTTGCCGCGGGCGCGGGCAGAGCATAGCCTCGCCGTGGCGGAGGAAGGCGCGATGCGCAGACGTGCTCTACTCGGGGGGACCCTCGGTACCGCGGCAGCGCTCGCCGCCGGCAGCGCGCGGGCAGACAAGGCGCAGGACACGCTGCGGGTCACCTGGCGCGATGCGATCCCGGACATAGACTTCTACTATAATGCGCTGCGGACTGGGCTGGTCGTCTCGCATCATGTCTGGGACACGCTGATCTACCGCGACCCGGCGTCGTTCCAGCTCAAGCCGCAGCTCGCCAGCACCTGGCGCGCCGTCGACGACCGCACGATCGAATTCGAGTTGCGCCCCAACGTCACCTTCCACGACGGCAGCAAGTTCTCCGCCGACGACGTCGTGTACACGGTCGACCTGGTGCGCAACGACGCGAAGCTCGCGGTGCCGAGCAATTACGGGTTCATCGACAGTGCGCGTAAGATCAATGACCTACGCGTCCAGATCGTGCTCAGCCGGGTATTCCCGGCGGCGCTGGAATACATGTCGATGGTGCTGCCGATCTATCCGAAGGCGTATCGCGAGCGGGTGGGCGCCGCATTCTCGCAGAGGCCTGTCGGCACCGGGCCCTATCAGGTCACGAAGGTGGACGGGACAAGCTCGATCGAGCTCGAGCGCAACGACACCTATTTCGACGGGCCCAAGGGCAAGCCGGCCATCCGTTTCCTGGTGATCAACGAGGTCGGCGAGCCGAGCGACGAGTTGGCGGCGCTGCTCGAGGGGCGGGCGGATTGGATCTGGAACATCAGCACCGACCAACTCCCGAAAGTCGCGGCGATGCCGTCGCTGCAGGTTCTGACGAGCGAGAGCATGCGGGTCGGCTACCTGAACATGGACGCGGCGGGGCGGACCGGGCCGGATAGCCCGTTCCTTAGCCAAAAAGTCCGCGAGGCGGTCGCGCATGCGATCGACCGGCCGGCCATGGCGCGGCAGTTCATGCCCGGCGGGTCGCGCGTGCTCGACGCGCCCTGTTACCCGACGCAGTTCGGCTGCGATGCGGCGGTCGCAACGCGCTGGGACTACGACCCGGCGAAAGCTAAGGCGCTGCTCGCCGAGGCCGGCTTCAGCGAGGGGTTCGCGACCGAGATCGTGAGCTATCTCCTACCGCAGATGGTGCAGGCGGTGCAGGGCTACCTCGCCGCCGTCGGCATCCGCGCCACGGTGTCGCAGCCGCAGATCGACCTCGTGGTACGCCGCAGCGCGGAGGGTCTGAACCCGATCGAGATGGGCAGCTGGGGCAGCTACTCGATCAACGACGTATCGGCGTTTCTGCCGTATTTCTTCGACGGCGGGGCGCATGACTACGCGCGGGATGCCGAGGTGACGAAGCTGATCGCCGAAGCAGGCGCGATCACGGATCTCGACCGGCGCCGGGCCGATTACAGCGCGGCCATCCGGCGGATCACGGCGGAGGCCTATTACCTGCCCTTGTTCAGCTTCGTGACGAACTATGCGATGAGCCGGACGCTGAACTTCCGCCCCTCGCACGACGAGCTTCCGCGATTTTACCTCGCGAGTTGGCGATAGGCGGTCCGGGGCTCAGCCGGGTGACGGTTCGAGCGCGGGGCGGAGATGGCCGGGCAGCCCGGCCAGGCTCTCGAGGGTGTCGAAATCCCGCAGCACCGAGTCGCCGAGCTCGACGGTGGCGAGATCGTCGCCGTGGCGGTCGAGTAGGGCGCGGGCGCCGGCATCGCCTGTTAGGGCGGCGATGGCGGGGAAGAAGCGGCGGTCCCACAGCACAGGGTTGCCGAGCCGGCCGTTGCCGGTGGGCGCGACGACCATGCGGCCCTCATCGGCGTCGTGCGTCTCGATCAGCTGATCGATCATGCGACCGGTGACCAGCGGCATGTCGCCGAGGCAGATGAGCGCTCCGGCCGCATCCTCCGGCACGGCGGCCAGCCCGGCGCGTAGGCTGGCAGACAAGCCGTCGGCGTAGTCGGCCGCGTGCACGAAGCGAACGGGGCGACCGCCGATGGCGTCGCGGATCTCGTCCGCGCGATGGCCCGTCACGACAATGACCGGCCGGGCGGCGCTGGAGAGCGCGTTCTCGACCACGCGCGCGATCATCGTCTTGCCGGCGCGATCGGAGATCAGCAGCTTGTTGTGCGGCGCCATGCGCGAGCTGCGCCCGGCGGCGAGGATGATGGCGGCGACGGACTTGCCGCGCGGGGCGGGGGCGGCCGGGCCGGTGGCGCGGGCGCGGGGCAGTGGCCGGGCCGGCACGTCCTTGAGCAGCCCGCCGACCCCCATGCGGGCCATCTCCGGGCCGCCCAAATTCAGCCCGGCGAAGAGTCGCGCCAGCACCCAGTCGATCCCGTTGAGCTTCGGGCTGCGGGCGCAACCGGGCAGGACGAGCGCAGGTCGCTCGCCGATCCGCCCAAGACAGATCAGGTTGCCCGGGTCGACCGGCATGCCGAAATGGAGGATCTCGCCGCCGGCGCGCACGATGCCGGCGGGCCCCACGTCGCGGCGATCGACGACGGCGCTGGCACCGGCGACGAGCAGGATGTCGGCGCCCTGCTCGATCAGGCGCTCGAGACCGGCGGCGATGGCCGCCTCATCGTGCGGGCACTCGATCGGATTCATCAGCGTGCCGGACAGCCCGGTCACCCGCGCCGCGGTCGCCTCGGCGGTGCCGGCCAGGATACTGGGCTTGAGACCGGGGAGCGTGCTCATCACGAGCCCGACCCGCAACGGCCGGAACGGATGCAGGGTCAGCGCGGGCCCGGCCGCGGCGATGGCGCGCTCGAGCACCGCGCCCGGGACGGCGAACGGGATGACCTTGATGGTCGCGACCATCTCGCGCGGCGCGACGACGGCGTAGTCGGGCAGGGTGCCCACGGTCAGCCCCTCGTCGACCGCATTGATCGCGTCGACCATTCCGGCATCGACCCGGAGCAGCCCGGCCTGCGCCGCGGCGAGGTTGACCCGGCCGGTGCGGGCGGCGCTCCGGTTCAGGCCGGGTGACAGCAGCGCGTCGGCGAGGCGTCCGGCCGCCGCGTCCTCGGCCACGTCGCCGGGCTCGAGCCGGGCGGCGATTACCTCGGTGAGCCCCGCTTCCATGAGCGCCTCCACCGCATCGGCGGTCAGCACCGAGCCCTTCTTGATGACCCGGCCGCGCAGCCGGCGCGTGTGGGCCAGCACGGCGCCCTCGGCTTCGGCCAGCGGGAGGCGTCCGAAGATCATGCGCCGCGCCGTCGAACCTCGACCACCTGCGCCAGGATCGACAACGCGATCTCGGGCGCGGTGACGGCCGCGATGTCGAGACCGACGGGCCCGCGGATCCGTGCCATGGCCTCGTCGCCGTGGCCCATCTCGCGCAGGCGGTCGAGCCGCTTGGCATGGGTGCGACGCGAGCCGAGGGCGCCGATGTAGAAGGCGTCGGATTTGAGCGCGCGGTCGAGCGCCGGGTCATCCAGCTTGGGGTCGTGGGTGAGCGTGACGACCGCGGTGCGGGTATCGGGGCGCAGCGCGTCCATCGCCTCGTCCGGCCACTCGGTGCTGACGGTGATGCCGGGGAAGCGCTCGTCGGTGGCGAATGCGCGGCGCGGATCGACGACGGTGATGCCGAACCCGAGCTGCGCGGCCATCGGCACGAGCGCCTGCGCGATATGGACGGCGCCGACCACGACGAGCCGGAGCGGCGGATTGTAGGCGTGCAGGAACCACGATTGTCCGTCGATTTCGGCGACCGCGCTCTTGTCCTGGCGCAGCACGGTCTGGGCGGCGGCGAGCAGCGCGTCGGGCGCCGGGTCGGACGGCAGCA
>Ga0326763_1000640_pt1 | contig 12008 bp, 8 predicted proteins | sample NORPS_P_FD_207671 | JGI IMG/M metagenome (GOLD analysis project Ga0326763, IMG submission 207671) | Hot spring water microbial communities from Norris Geyser Basin, Yellowstone National Park, WY, United States - NOR.PS_P | ecosystem: Environmental > Aquatic > Thermal springs > Unclassified...
TGGAGCTGCTGCTCAAGCAGTTGGGGATCCCCTATGAGACGGTTGAAGTCAACTCCAGGGCCGGAGAAAACCGCCGCCCCGAGTACCTGGCCAAAAACCCCCTGGGCCAGATCCCGGCTTTGGAACTGGAAGATGGAACGGTCTTGGCCGAGTCCGCCGCGATCTTGGTCTACCTGGCAGAAGACACCCCCCTCTACGGCCAAAACAAGTTGGAACGGGCCGAGATTTTGAAGTGGTTGCTTTTTGAACAAACCCGCATTGCCCGCTACATCGCCACCACTCGCTTCTGGGTGCGGGCCGGCCAAGCAGAGGCCCATGCTGACGCGATCGCCCAGAACTTGAAATCTGGAACAGAGGCCTTGGAGATCGTGGAAGGCCACCTGCAGGGGAAAGCATTTTTTGTGGGCAACCGCTACACCATCGCCGATCTCGCCCTTTTCACCTACACCCATGTGGCGGAGCAGGGCGGGTTTGACCTTAAGCCCTTTCCTCAGATCCGAGCCTGGTGTCAGCGGGTGAAAGCCACCGACCGCTTCTTCCCCCTACCCGGAGCATGAAACATTTTCTCCTAATTGCTGGCTCCCTCCATGCCCTGCAGCAACTGGCCCAGATACCAAATCTCGACCTCGCTGGCCACTTCCCCCTCAGCCAAGAAGGGCGTGCCATCTTGAAAGTTGAGCGGCCCCTTGAAGAGCTGAATGCTGCCATTCCCCAAGCCGGCGATGAACTCCTCCAACTTAGCCCTATCTTCTGGCTCCAGGGCTTCTCCCATGATGAACTCTGCCGAAGACGTGTCCGGGTTGTTGATATCCGACCAGTCGATGGGCGGACGTAGGAATTGGCTCTCGAAGGTGCCCGCACGAGCCGCCTCGATCAATTGCTTGTAGCCAGGCCCCCAGTTGTAGTAGGAAACCCCCAGGCAAATTTCGGGCGCAAAGTTACAACCGCTGGCCAGGCCGTAGTGGGTGTAGCGCACTCGCTTTCCGGCCTCAGCAGCCCGCTTGCCTTGTACCGCCGCCTCCGGCGTATCCAACCCCGACATCACCACATCAAAGCCGCCGTTGTAAAAGTCATCGGCAACCTTGCTTGGATCCAAAGTAACCCCTGGAATGTTGAACCAAAAGCCAATCCAGGTCACCCGGAACTGCAACTCTTCAGGACGATCTCGGTAAGTTTCCCAGCAGTATTTGGCCCCCAAGTAAGCAGCAGCAGCGTAACGGCGGGTTTCATCGTTGATCAGAGGCCCCAACAGGCCAATTTTGACGGTTTCGGAGCCCAGGGCTGCAGCACAGCCAGCCACCATGCGCATCGCTTCCATCTGGGGCATGATGTTGGCCAAGTTGGGCAGATCGATGTAATTTTTCCCTTCCTTCCAGGCCATGTCCCCAGAAGCATGGATAACCGCAATCTCAGGATGCTTGCGGGCCGTTTCAATCGCATCGTCTTTGTGGTCATCGGAAGTAAAGATGATAACCTTCGCACCTCGGGCGATCATGTCATCCGCCACCTGGGAGGCGCGCACATTGGGCCGATCCGCCGGGTTCACCTTATCCAGGTAATCAAACTCGACACCGGGCAACTTGGCCTTGACGTATTCGCTGCCCTCCACATGCGCCTGGCTCCAGCCGCCATCCTGCATCGGCCCCACCAGCACCATGCCCACTTTGAAGGTCTCTTGCGCTGTTGTGGGGGTGGATCCCAGTAGAGCAGCGACTGCCAGGCCAATAGCCCAGCCTCTCGAGGGAGAAAAAGCGCGGGTAAGATTCCAGTTCACAGGCAGCTCCAACAGAACAGGGATCCAAAGCCGGAAGACTACATCCATCATCGGGATCCCGCTGCAGATCGCTGTATTTGAGAATACAAAAAGGCGCTTGGCAAACGACGTGGAAGCCAGCAGGGGCTCAGGGAGAAATTTATCGTTCCTTCAGTTCCCGCTGAATCTCCCGCTGGGTTTGCCGCTCTTTGATTGCCTGCCGCTTGTCGTGGAGCTTTTTGCCGCGGGCCACGCCCAGATGGGCTTTGATCCAGCCGCGGTTGAGCACCAGCTTGAGGGGAACCACGGTCAGGCCCTTTTGTTCCACCAAGCCCCGTAGGCGGTCGATCTCGCGGCGGTGCAGCAGCAACTTGCGGCGGCGGGTAGGGTCGTGGTTAAACACTTTGCTGGCGGTGTCATAGGGGGAGATGTGCAGATTGTGCAGCCATGCTTCCCCATCCCGAAAGAGGGCAAAAGCGTCTTGCAGGTTGGCTTTGCCCGCTCGTATCGATTTCACCTCTGTGCCGGTCAGTTGGATCCCGGCCTCATAGGTCTCCAAGATGTCGTACTCGAAGCGGGCGCGACGGTTGTCAACCAGGGTTTTGACGTTGGGATCCACAGCCATAGGCTTTCAGTAGACCAGAGGGCCTAACGAGAGGTCAGGGATCTCTCCAATTTTCGCACCGCCCGCCCAACCAAGCGCTCGGATTTGCCGCGCCAGAGAAAGCGAATGGGGGTACCGGTAAAGTCCAGGTTTTGCCGGAAGTGCTTTTCCAGGAAGCGGCGGTAGTTATCCTTAAACAAATCGGGATCGTTGACAAACAGAACAAAGGTGGGGGGCCGATCCGCCACCTGGGTGCCGTAGTAAATTCTGCCCTGCTTGCCCTGGCGGTTGGTGGGGGGCGATTGCCAGGCAAGAGCATCCTGGAGCACTTCGTTGACCACAGCGGTGGGAACCCGTTTGCGGTGGGCGGCCACCACGGTATTCACCTGCTCAAAGATTTTGTGGGTGCGTTGCCCGGTGAGGGCGCTGACAAACAGGAGCGGCGCCCATTCAATAAAGTAAAGCCTGTCGCGAATCTCGCGGGTGAACTCGTTGATGGTGTGGGTATCTTTGTTTTCTACTGCATCCCACTTGTTGACGACGACAACGCAGGCGCGGCCCTCTTCTTCGATGCGCCCGGCCAGCCTCTGATCCTGTTCGGTAACCCCCTCCAAAGCATCGATCACCAGCAGCACTGCATCCGAGCGCTGGATGGCCTTGAAGGCCCGGTTGATGCTGAAGAACTCAATGCCGTACTGCACGCGGTTTTTTTTGCGGATGCCGGCGGTATCGATGAGGCGATAGGGCTGCCCTTCCCAGGTGACCACGGTGTCGATGGCATCGCGGGTGGTGCCGGAAATGGGGCTGACGATGGCCCGCTCGGATCCTACCAGGCGGTTGAGCAGGCTGGATTTGCCGACGTTGGGCCGTCCCACAATCGAGACGGCGATGGGATCTGGCTCGCCTGCGGCTTCTGCGGTCACTTCGGGCAAGTGAGCCAGCACCGCCTCCAACAGCTCGGCTACCCCATTGCCATGGATGCCGGAACAGGGGATCGGATCCCCCAGCCCCAGCTCCCAAAAGGCTGCTGCCTGAGCCAGGCCCATCTGCCCCGACTCGCACTTGTTTACAGCCACCACCACCGGCAGGGGTTGTTTGCGCAGCCAATCGGCCACTTCTACATCGGCGGGTGTCAGTCCCTCTCGGCCATCCACCACGAAGATCACGGCCTGCGCCTCGGCCATGGCTGCCATCGCTTGCTGGCGAATGTGGGGCAGAAATTCGCTGTCGTCGCCAAAAACCAGGCCGCCGGTGTCCACCACCCGCAAGCGGCGCCCGTTCCACTCCACCTCCTGGTACAGGCGATCCCGGGTCACGCCGGGCTCATCGTGCACAATGGCCGAACGCACCCCCGCCATGCGGTTGACGAGGGTGGATTTGCCCACGTTGGGGCGGCCCACAATGGCCACAAGAGGTAGGGGCACTGTTGGCTCGTCGATAACTTGGGATATCTATCCTAGCTGTTCGGGATCCCGGATGCCCAAAGCCGCCAATCTCGATCATTGCTTTGGATGCAGGTCTGGCGGTAAGTTAGGTACCTATCCTCCCATCAGGCACCGGCTGTGCCCCTTCCCCATTCTTGCCATGAACCGCGCTCTCGTTCCCGCCCAGCGGCTGAACAAGCTGCCCGCCTATGTCTTCGCCCGCTTGGATGAGCTGAAGGCCCGCGCCCGCCAGCAGGGGTTGGATTTGATCGATCTGGGCATGGGCAACCCCGATGGTCCCACCCCACAGCCGGTGGTGGAGGCGGCGCAGGCGGCCATTGCGGATCCCGCCCACCACGGCTACCCGCCCTTTGAGGGCACGGCCAGCTTCCGCCAGGCGATCACGGATTGGTACTGGCGCCGCTACGGGGTGGAGCTGGATCCCAATGGAGAGGCGCTGCCTTTGCTGGGATCCAAAGAGGGGCTGACCCACCTGGCTCTGGCCTATGTGGATCCCGGAGATCTGGTGTTGGTGCCCAGCCCTGCCTATCCAGCCCATTTTCGCGGCCCCATGATTGCCGGCGGGCAGATCTACCCGATGATGCTGCGCCCGCAGAAGGGGTGGTTGATCGATCTGCAAGAAATACCGCCGGAAGTGGCCCAGCAAGCGCGGGTGCTCTACTTTAACTACCCCAACAACCCGACGGCGGCAGTTGCGCCCCGCTCTTTTTTTGAGGAGGTGGTGGAGTTTGCCCGCCGCTACGATCTCATCCTGGTGCACGACCTGTGCTATGCCGAGCTGGCTTTTGACGGCTACCGGCCCACCAGCCTGCTGCAGATCCCAGGCGCCAAGGACTTGGCGGTGGAGTTCCATACCCTTTCCAAAACCTACAACATGGCCGGCTGGCGGGTGGGATTTGTGGTGGGCAATCGCCAGATCATCCAGAGCTTGCGCACCCTGAAAACCAATCTCGACTACGGCATTTTTGCCGCCATCCAAAAGGCCGCCGAAACCGCCCTGCGCCTGCCGGATAGCTACCTGGAGCAGGTGCAAGAACGCTACCGCTGCCGTCGCGACTATCTGATCGGCCGCCTAGCGGAGTTGGGCTGGCGGATCGAGCCGCCACGGGCGACGATGTATCTCTGGATCCCTACCCCCCGCGCTGCCGACGGCACCCCTGAGGGATCGACGGAGTTTGCCCTGCGGGTGCTGGAATCTACAGGCGTGGTCGTAACCCCCGGCAGCGCTTTTGGAGAGGGAGGAGAGGGCTACGTGCGGATTAGCCTAATTGCCGATTGCGAGCGCATAGGTCAGGCTATCGATCGCTGGGCGGAAGCCGGGATCCGCTACTGCTGAGCCTCAGTCTTGCGGGAGTTGGTACTGCTCCACAATCCGCCGGGCAAAGGGGGGCACGTGCTGCTCCAACTTCTGGGGATAGTGGCGGCGCACGTAGAGGTAGTTGCGGGTGAAGTGGGAATCGATGGAGAAGCGGGCATATTCCAGGCCGCGCGGCCCAAAGCGCTGGATTGCCGCCCCCAAGAGGCGAGCCAGCCACATTGGCAAACTCAGGGCTTGGTCGTAGGCTGGGATCCCCTGTTGCACTGCCGCCCGCCGGGATCCCTGCGAGATCACCGGTTGGGTTTCCAGCTCCTCCCAGACTAAGTCCAACAGCTCTTGCCCCCGCTGATTGCGCACCAGCAGCCACTGCCAGCCCAAGGGGGATCCCATGTAGCCCACCACCAGATCTGCCAGAGCATTCACATAGTCAAAACAACTGAGGCAGGAGGGGGCAAACACGTCCTTGAGTTCTTTGGTCTTGAGGCCGAAGAAGGGCACCTTTTCCACCGAGCCATCTTCGTGTTTGAAGTGGATGTGGAAGTCTTGCATAAACTCGTAGTGCACCACCGTCTGTGGTGAGCGGCTGGTGGTTTCTAGAAACTTTTGCAGCCCGGCACGGCTGACATTGTCCACACAGGGCGTGCCCAACACGTACAGCTTCTCCAGGCCCAGTTTTTTTTCCACCGCCCGCAAAGCCTGAATTTGGCAGCCCACCCCGATCACCAATAGGCGCTTGAGGCCGCTTTGCTCCACCTGCTCCAACACAGACAAGTTGGGAGAAAGAGTTGGCTTGTTAACTCGCGCCGCCCAGACCGCTTCGGGGGTACGGGCCAGGATGGGCCGTGGCTGAAAGCGATCCCGCTCATCCGCCTGCACGCACACCACCCCTTCCACCAAGCCAGTGGTGAGGGCCTTCATGCCAATGCTGCTGACAATGCCCGTCCACTGGGCCCCCGGGATCGGATCCCGCTTGCGGGCTGTGTACATCGCCTCGTAGACACCGAAGTAATCGGTATCGGTGACGGCAAGGGATCCTGAGCGCAGCGATTCCCGGGATCGCCCGTGGGTCTGTTCTTCCAACTGGGTCAGTTGCTGGTCCAAGAAGGCACAGGCTTCTTTGACGTGGGCCACGTAGCGGGTATCGCAGAGGCCGCACTGGCTGCACAGCTCTTTGGCCGGATAGCGGCCGGAACGGATGGGCCGGGCTGGACGCGGTGAACGGGATCCCATGATTTCTAGTGTTTGCGTAAGCGGAATGGAGTCCAATGGATCTTTTGAGCTTTGCTATTTAAGCTTTCTTTGAGATCTAAAGACACAGGCACCTCAGGCGTTCGCAGCAACGGCAACCAAGGTGCTCTCTTCAGTTTGCGGCCAAAACGGCAGATAGCGGCAAAGAACTTCGAGGGATCCCTGCTAAAGGAGCGCAAAATTTCAGAGCCTCTATAGATTGCTGTAGCGTTCTTCCGCCCAGGGTTCACCGCCCATGTAGTAGCCGTTGCTCCCCCAAAAGCTCAGTTGATCTTAGGGGGGAAACTCCAGGCATATGGGTGAGGGATCAAAGTGCGCACCGGCCCTACCGGGAGCGGTTGTCCTTCCAGGGTATGAACCAGGTAGTTTTCGGGGCGGATGAACTCCTCCAGAGTCAGGTTGGTGGTGTAGCCGCCATAACAGTGTTGCATCACCGCCTTGGCCTCAGGAGCAATGGATACCAACTGCAACCCATCCGGGATCCACACCCCTGTCCAGTTGACATCCTCCATCTCCTTTCGGTACAACGCAAAGACTGGAGACACGGCACAGCTTGCCCACTGCTGTCGCCCCCATCTAGCCCCACCACTTGGCCGGTGTACTCCGTCATCGAAGGCTTGGTACTGCGCTGGAGTGGCCTTGAGGAGTTTGGCATCTCTGACCAGCGTGGGTGTATCTTATCGCAGGTCTAACAGGGCAAAAGCCGTCCTGGAAGGGCGGGGCTTTGGACCTAGCTTTTTGGTAAAGGTATGGGCTCTAGGGTGGAATCTTGTCCGTGACGGGCCTGTAGGATCGGGTCAACCGGGAACGAGGACTGGCGCTGCTTCAGGATCGGGGAGAATGGATCCCTGTTGGAGCCTGTGAATGGCTGCCGGGGATAGGGGAGAAGAGCCCGGAAGGGACTCCGTCCCGCTAACCCAAGCGGGTGAGGTTGATAAAGCCGACTGGTGGAACTGAGTTGAGCAATTTTGGGGTGCAGAGCGTGTTGTCGATGAACCTATGGAGTGCAGGGCTGTTGGGCCTTACCTTCAGCTCACCTGGAGAATTTGTCTTCCGCTTTCCCCCCGGCACCCCGCTGGTGGGAGGGCTGGGCCTACGCTGGTATGGCCTATTGATGGCAGTGGCCGTGTTGGTCGGCTTGATCTTGACCAAAGCGTTGGCAGAATCTCGTCATCTAGAGAAAGAGCCTGGCAAAGCCAGTGAACGAGTGGAGCTACTGGCCCTGTGGTTGGTAATATCTGGGTTTCTGGGCGCCCGCCTCTACTACGTCCTCACCCACTGGTCAGAGTTCCAAGACAACCCCCTCTCGGCCTTTGCCATTTGGCAGGGGGGTCTCATCATCCACGGTGGGGTGTTGGCCGGCGCGCTTGCCCTTTACCTCTATTGCCGCACCACCGGGATCAACGGCTGGAAGTACGCCGATGTGCTCACGCCGGGGTTGATTTTGGGCCAAGCCATCGGGCGCTGGGGCAACTTTTTCAACTCTGAGGCCTACGGTGCCCCTATTCCTCCCGACAGCCCTTGGCCGCTGCGGGTGTACATTCCTCCCCAAGCCCGCGAGCCGGAATACAGCCAATTTGAGTTTTTTCACCCCATCTTTTTTTACGAAAGCGTCCTCAACCTGCTTCTATTTGCCCTCTTGATGGGAATGTTCTGGCGCTTTCCCAAACTCAAAGATGGCACTTGGGTTTGGACCTATGTTGTCGGCTATAGCCTGATCCGCATCCCCTACGAAATCTTGCGCGTGTCGGCGGTGGCCTATCTGCCGGGAACTGCCATCAAGGCTGCCTACGTGGCCAGCGCCTTGGGCCTAGTGCTTGGGATCGGCATGCTGATCTACATGTACCGGCTGCGCTATGATCCCGACCTAGAACGATTAGCAGCTTGGTTGGCCGAGCAGGCAGGGCTGGAGCTGGAAACAGCTTCAGACCTTGTGCAGCGGGCTTGGGCCATCCAGCAACAACACCGCCGCGCCGACCTGTTGGATCGTGTTACCCTAGCCATGCCCCACTTTCCCAGCGCCCTTGCCCCTCACCTGTCTCTTGGCCAACGGGAGCTGCTCATGCGGCAACTGTTTTGTCGCCTGGAAGGCAGGGATCCCTCTGAGGAAGGGCTGGCCCAAGCAAGCTAGCGCCGGGGCCTCAGGCTAGGTCAGGTTATACCCAAACTACCCCCTCAGGTCTTTAGACTTTGCAACCACTTTTCCAGAGCGCGGATGGGGGTCCGATCTCGGTAGACGCGCTCCTGGCGCCTCTTCACCTGTTGGCCCATTTGCTCTCGCCACTCTGGATCCAAGCCCAACTGACTGGCAATCTGGACGTACTCATCGAGGGTGTGGGCGATGGTATCCAGGATCCCCATCTGCTGCAGGATGGCGTAGGTGTGGCGGCCCCGCAGCAGGGATCCGGGCAAGGTGACGATGGGCAGGCCGTGGGGCAGGGCTTCCAGGGTGGTGTTGCCCCCTGACCAGCCGAGGCTATCCAGGTAAATATCCCCCAGGGCGTTGTAGGCGGCATATTCTGCAGGCGAGAGTTCCGGCAGGAGCACCACATACTCTTCGGCAGCTAGGTCATAGGCCTGAAAGGCTCGTCGCAGCCGCTGCCAAAAGCGCTCGCGGATCCCTTGGGAGAGGCGGCCCCGCAAAAATAGAAATTGACACTTCCCCACTTCCCGGGCGATGCGGGGGAACACCTCGTCGTACTGAGGTAAGTACTTGAATAGGGATTGGGCGCAGAGGTAAAGCACCCTGTCGGGATCCACCCCCCAAGCTTGCCAGTCCACAGGGGCGGGGTCAACTTCTAGGGGAATATAGTAGGTGCCGATGCCAGGCAGGGGCAGGAGCTGCTCGGTGTAATGGCCGGCCCCGTCCGGCGGCTCCATCAGCTCGCTGCTGAGGAAAACGTCTATTGTCGGCAGGCCAGAAGTTTGCGGGTGGCCCCAGGCCATCGCCTGTACCGGCGCCAAACGCAGGGCAGCCAGTTGAGCGCAGACCGGGTCGATGCCCACTTCTGGGTAGAGGAGCACGTCCAGTTGGGCCTCTCGAATGACTGCCTGCCACTCCATTAAGCTGCGGGATCCGGCCACAAAGTGCTCAAAACGAGGGGGCAGGGAGCACGTGACCTCATCTTGGATGACCGAGGTGTGGAAGCCGTAGAGGGCCACTTGAGCACGATCCAGGGCTTCTACCCAGCCGCGAGTCAGGATCTTCCAAACGGAGTGATCCCGAAACAGGCCGGAGACAATGCCCACCCGCACTCGGCCAGGATGTCGCTGCCAGAGGACGGAGGGCTGGGGATAGCGGGCCGCCATCACGTCCCTCACCAAGGATCCGTAGAGCTGCTGCAGATCGCGGTCGTTCTGGCCTTGGTAGGGCAAAAAGAAGGGTTGGACGGAGCCGATCCCGGCAGCTGCTCGCTCCAGGGTTTCGGGATCCCGCGGCAGGTGTTCCCAGCGGCCCTTCACCTGTTGTAGGGCTTGGCGGTAGCGCTCCCGAGCCACGGAAACTTGGTCTGCCGAGGCGTACAGCAAGGGCAACTGGCTAACACACCAGCCCAGGGCCGCGGCCAAGTCGGCGGGATCCGCTTGCCAGAGTTGGTAGAACAGCTCCGCCGCTTCCTCCTCCCGGCCACAATCCCGCAGCAGGATGGCCAGGGTGTAGGCGGCATCGGCAAAGTCCGGCTGCAGCTCCAGGGCCTGTCCCAAGGGGACAAGGGCCGCCTCCAAATCCCCCTGCTGCCGCAGCACCAGCCCCAGCTGGTACAAAACTTCCGCGTCCGGCCCCCCCTGCTCTAGGGCCAGTTGCAGGTGAGTTTTCGCCTCCGCCAGCCGCCCCGCCTGCTTGAGAACAATTCCCAAATTAAAGTGGGCGTCGGGAAACCAGGGCTGGTGGGCAAGGGCCTGCCGGATCAGGGCAATCGCGTCGTCCAGGGATCCCTGTTGCTGCCGACAGACCCCCAAGAGGTGCAGTGCCTCGGGGTGGGTGGGCTGGGCTTGCAGCACCTGCTGGTAAAGTGAGACAGCCTGTGGCCATTGCCCTGCCTGGTGATGGCGAACGGCTTGGGCCAACAGACGCTGCAGGTGCTCTCCTCTGTCCTTTCCAGCTCTGCCTAGGCCAAAGCCTTTCCCCGGTCCAGACACAGTGAGCTCCTCTCGCCGGCGGATCCTGGGCCTCTACCCCATCAGCCGTTGGGGAAATTGAGAAAGCCCGCCAAGGCCGGAGCAATCGGCAACAGGGTCATGACCATCAAAAAGAGGGCCAGCAATGCCAAAGCATCCCGCTGACCGTCGGTTTCAGTAATCTCATCCTGCGGTGGACGCTCTGGCTCGCGGGCGATGAACAGGATCAGCAGCGCCCAGTAGAGGGCCAAGACGTTGCTGATGGCCGCCACCGCCAAGGCAATCAGGGTGATGAAGGTGGCGCGGGCCGCCGTCTTCCGCCCGTACACCGCCTGCACAATGCGACCCCCGTCCAGCTGCCCTGCCGGCAGCAGGCTCAAGGCGGTGATTGCCAGGCCAATCCAGCCCACGGCAACAAAAGGATGAATGGGAACCAGCTCCGCCTGCAACTGGGATCCCAGCACCAGCCGCGCTAGGGTGCCTACCAGGATGGAGCTGCGGAAGATCTCCGTGGGCACATACAGACCCTCGGAGCCGGAGAGCTTCAGGCCAGCCAAGAGCACCAGCAGCGACAGGATCCCGCTCGCTGCCGGGCCGGCAAAGGCAATGTCGAAGAGGGCCTTGCGGTTGGGCACCGGCGATTGGATGCGGTTCAGGGATCCCAGCGTGCCGATCCCCAAGCTGGGGATAACAAAAGCAGGGCTGAGGCGCACGCCGTACTTGCCCGCCATCCAGCGGTGTCCGGTCTCATGCACCAGCAAGATGGCGAAGATCCCGGCCGCCACCGGCAGGGCTTCCACCCAGCGCCCCGGCGCATCCAACAGCCGGAAGCCCAAGAGATTGGCCCCCACCTCCAACGTGGCGACGAAGCTGAAGACCAGCAACGCCCCCGCCAGGATCTGCGCCCCCACGGAAGCGCGGTAATTGACGATGGGATCCGGCAAGACCACCACCGCCGGCTTTTCCGCCGGATCCTCCACCAAAAAGAGCTGGTAGCGACTGCCCACCTGCTCTTTGAGCTTCTCCACCAGCAGGGGTAACACCACCTCCGCCTCCTGGCGCAGGTTGCCCTTAAAAATCGCCCCTTCCCCATAGGGGACGGTCTCGGTGACGAAAAAGGTATCGAGGCCGAAAATAGACTGAATGGCCTGCAGATCCTCAGCCGAGATCCGCTGCAGAATCGCAGGCGCTTCCAAAGGCGCCTCCCCTGCCGAAGGGGCTTCCCCCTGCTCTTCCAGACGAGCCAACTGCTCGCGACGGGCCTGCAGCTCCTGCTGGGCCAACTGGCGGGTCTTGCGCCCCACAGCAATGTAAAGCCCTGTAAAGACCAACAGCAACACCAGGAAGCCTGCAAAATTGAGGTAGATCCCCAGCAGCAGCAGCCCCAGGAAAACCACCCACGGCAACAAGAGCAGGGATCCCTGTAACCACACCCAAACGGCTAAGGATCCCCGCCGACGGGCTCTCCAGAAGCCCCAACCCAAAAAGGCCAGCGTTCCCAGCAAAAAGAGCGGCGTAATCTCA
>Ga0326763_1000641_pt1 | contig 12006 bp, 1 predicted proteins | sample NORPS_P_FD_207671 | JGI IMG/M metagenome (GOLD analysis project Ga0326763, IMG submission 207671) | Hot spring water microbial communities from Norris Geyser Basin, Yellowstone National Park, WY, United States - NOR.PS_P | ecosystem: Environmental > Aquatic > Thermal springs > Unclassified...
AGTACTTAGATATCCGCAAGTCAACCACCTGCGCACCGCCGTCGGCGCCGGTCTTGTTAACGGCATTCACAAGCTGGCCAATAGTCGACGTGTCAACCACCTTCACATACATGTTGGTCAACGGCCTACCTGCGTCGTCCTTCACCGTCACAGTCAGCGGATAGACATAGGTTCTTATCTTGCTGTTGGTCGAGGCGTCGCCCAGCTCGGTGACGTCTCTGGAGATCAGCTGGTCGTAGATCCATATGGTGAACTCCGGCTTGCCCCTCAGCAACTCCACCAAGTAGCCGTCGTACCAAGCCACCCTCACCACGTTGGTCTGGCCTATGGCAGATATGTCTGGCAACGGATACACCAGCCTACCGAGGCTGTCGCTGTACACCACGGCGTACAGCCTGCCGCTTCTGTCAAACAGCGCTATGGTCTGGTTGGCCAGCGGCCTGTCGTTCCAGTCGCGTATCTCCCTCAGCGGCAGAGTCGGGAAGCTGAACACGTACTTGTAGTCGGTGTCGTTGTTCCTCACAGTCAAATCGCCCCACGTGCCTCTGGTAGTCTCCGTGATCTTGCCGTTTAGTATCCTGTACGTCCAGTCAGAGGTCTCGGCGTGGCTGGCGTACAGCACGTTCTGTACATAGTACTTTGACTCGAGCGGTCTCAGGTACTTAGTCACATCAGCCTCGCCTAGGCCGAAGTACTTAGCGGCGTCGTAGAGGCCGGCGTGGTACGCACCTACGTTGTACTCATAGTTAGGCTGCACAAGCTTAAACGCCCACACGTCCGTGATGTTGAACATGTAGGTTCTGCCGAAGCCGTAGCCGTTGAGCAACGCAGTGCCGGTCTTGCCAGAGTCGACGCGCATCGGCGACATGGGTATGGAGTACTTATAGTCGCGGTACTTAACGGTCAGCGAGCCCACCACAATCGGGAAGTCGGCGTTGTTCTGCACAGTTAAGGCGTCGAGGGCGACAGTCGGCAGTCTGAACACACCGCCGGCGAGCCACATGGCGGTGGAGTTCCACATCTGCACCTTGGTGTAGTTGCTCAGCACCAGCGTGCTGGTGCCGGAGGTGCCGAAGCCGAGGCCGACGATTCTGCCGGAGCCGTCGAACTCGTCTAGGAACGTCTGCGTCGTCCAGCCGGCCGGGCAGACGTTGGGCACGTAGTTCACCACTAGGTACTTCTCGAACTTGTACACGTTGATGCTCACCTTGTCGTCCTTAACCGTCGACGCAGAGTACTTAGTGCCGAGAGCCGGGCCCTTGGATGGGTCGTCGCTGGCCGCAATTATCCATATCCTGGCAATGCGGGAACCGGCGACCGCGGTCTTGTAGTACCACGACGGCAGAAGCGCTATCTCACCGGACTTCACCACGTAGGTAATCGGAGTGCCGAACCCGCCGTAGGCGACATAGGATCTGTCAAAGCCGTTTAGAATCGACGCAGTCCTGTTAATTGCGTACACAACTGTCTCTGGATCTATGCGTTCAGGCAGACCGGGGGCAGGCGGCACTCCGCATTCATACATCGAAACGGTTGTATAGTTGGCGGCGAGAGGCACAAGCTTAGTGGCACAGACGCTGTAGGGACCGTCCTTCGGGTCGTACATCTGGAACTCAATCACGTACTTAATCGTCCACTTCTTTATCACGATGTTGTAGGCATTGGCACCAACCTTGCCGAAGTTCAGCGGCAACGTGACAACAACCCTAGTGCCTCTTGAGCCAGCTAGCATTTCCGTAAGGTTGTAAACCTTGAAGTCTAGAAGCACGGCTTTACCGCTCCTTGTTATATTATATGCTGTTATGTTCACAACAGCCTTGCCGCCGCCAGCAGTCTTCCACGGCAGAACCACCTCCAACGTGCGGTAGTTAACGACCTCCACGCCCCTCAGCGTGAGCTCGTAGGTATACTTATCATCCTCACCAGCCTGCGTCACAGCAGTCGGTGTGGCGCACTTCGTCGTTGTACCGTTGTGGCTCAGCACCCACAACACGGCAGTTCTATTAACCACGCCAGTAGCGTGGTAAAGCACATTGTACCGCCCCAAGACCCAGTCATAAGGTACCAGGAGCCATCTGTCAAAGCTCACGGCGTATTCGCTACCCGGCGCAGAAGTCAGAGCGATAGCGCCGTAGGTGTATGCCCTGTTTGTAGCAACATAGCTGACAGATGCTGGGCAACTGCCAGCCGTTACGGTGATGTCAATGGTGATGTCACCTGGGGCTGGGGCTACATTTATCGAGCCGCATCTAGCGTTAACTCTCAGCTCTATTGTGTAGTTTGCGTCGATGGTAGCTTGATAGTTCTTAACATATCTGCCATCGACAACCACTAGATCGCCGTAGATGATTAACTGCGGCTGGACAACGACGTTATTCTCGGTGCCGTTGTAAGACGTCACTTTTAGATATGTGGCATTGTTAGCCGGATCAGGCACAATCTGCGCACCTCTAAGAGTAATCCGCAACACCTGGCCAGCCGGTACTTGTAGAGAGCCGCTGACGCTGGTATCTCTAGGCATTCTATACGTCATGGTGGTTGTGATGTTGTTGTTGAGGACTGTAAACTGGTACTTCGGAGTGGTGGCGTTGCGGAGGACAACTATGTTGGGCAGATATACAAAGTCGCCGCCAAACGTAACAGGCTTGTAGCGGCCATAGTACCAGGTACGATTCGGCTGCGTAGCGCCACCAACGAAAGCATCAACCTTGATGTTATACAGGTTGCTCGTATTCCTGACAAGCTCGTTGACCAGTAGATAAGCCAGCGAGTATGTGCCATATACGGATGTGAACGGCGAGATCAACTGCGGCACCAGCGACTTGTTGGCAAACATCCCGTCGGTCTTGTTCAAGGCAAGGCCGACGTAGACGTCGGTCAGCGTGAAGCCGACGAAGGTGTCAACTGGCAACCTCATACTCTTAGTGTACGTAGTTATGTTAATCGGATACACGTCGGCATAGATGTCGACGAGCGGCCCGGTGATGGTCACGTAGTCGTCAAACACCTTCTGACCCATGTACCACACCACAAACCTAAACCTCTGGCCCTTCATAAACAGTCTCGCAATCTCGGCAGCACCGGCCTCTGATGGCTTCATCTTGCATAGATCGATAATGTCCTTCGGCTGTTGCGAGCTTAGCAGATATACAGCGGCGTATCTGTCCGTCGAGGCGTTAGCCACGAAGCCTGCCATGGCGGCAAGCGCATAGGAATTGATAGCACGTGAGTAGTTGGCAGTTGTGTACTGCGGACAGCCAAGAGCCTTCTTGGCGTCGTCAAGGTACTTCTGAGCAAGGTTGAGGTAGATGCTACGCATGCCAGTTATGCCTATGGCGCGGAAGTCGGTCAATATCTTGAAGTCCCCGACAGTGTAATCTCTCCACATCGAGGCTCTGTCATACGGGCTGTAGTCATCTGCAAGTACAAGCGTCACGTTTAGCAAGAACGGCCTAGTGGCCTGCGGATAAGGCCCGAAGAACACCGGCTGGCTCCTCAGCAGATACTTGCCGGTCTTGTCGAAGACCCTAACCACTAGGTCGTAGACCTCAACCGGCAGATCTATGGCGTTCTTGGCGCAGATGTACTTCGTGGCGTTGGAGGCATCCAGCAACAGCTTGGAGTCGTACACCACCAGCCCGCTGTCTATGGCGCCGCGGGTACCCAAAGTGTAGACGATATCAGAAGGCGCGAAGCCCATAAATTTGGCATAAGAAGCGTAATCGTTGTTCCTATTAATCTGCTCATAGGTGTAAGACCACCGCCGGTCAGAGCTGGGCACAATGGTCCTCACCTGCACTCTTATCGGAACGCCTATAGGCACATTCGGCGTGTACGCGTAACCGTCCTTGTTCGAGATGCTGCGCGCAATCTCTGTGCCGCCAGTACTGAGCACCCTAACCACGAAGCCGGCCAACGGCTCCTTCAACGGATCGTAGTCAACCGACACCACCTGGCTCCAGACTCTGAAGTTCAGCGGCGCAATGGGTAGATACAGCACCGGCTTACGCACCACGCCGAACTTAACTGGTATCCTGAACAACACCGGCGAGGAGGCCGGTATCTTTGTCAAGTTGTCTACCGGGTAGAGCGTATAGCCGAAGTAATTAAGCACCGCGTAGGCGCTAATGGAATCGCCCCTTAGGTCAAGCTGCGGCTCACCCCACTCGTCGATGGGCACCATGATGTCCACGGGGACCTCACTACTCACAGGCAACCTGGCTATAGTCACGTTCCTGCCGCCGATGTTCATCACAAGCGAAATACTGGCGCCAGCCAACCCAGCGCTGACTCCAATTATCGGGTTCCCACAGGCGTCCCTCATTAAGATGTTCTGAAACACCCTAGCGATCGCAATGTGGATCACATGCTCTCTATCATAGAACCTAACCTCCCTATCAAAGATCCTAATAACCGGCTCAACGACCTGAACCGCGTACATGTCGGTGTTTTTCTTATCGCCATATTCGGCCTGCAACGCGTCGCCAGCCTTGCTGTGGTACATCAACCCGCTTGAGTTTATCACCGGGTAGTACGCCACTACGTTGGCAGTGCCGACCAGCGTGTCGCCGCTGTATATTCTGAACTTGTAGGAGTAGCTACCGACGAGCCCAATCATGAACTGCTTGAAGAAGTTAGCATTGGCGGCGACATCGGTGTAGTTGAAATACCGGATCTTCGTGAGGTTGCCGACTTTCGTAAGGTTAGCGACTAGAGGCGGCATCGGCAGATAGCCGCTGGCGTTAAACAGCGTCAAGAAGGAGACCCTGACGTTGCCTACCAAGCCAGGCACCGGCTGATACGGCGGCAGAGTCCAAACCACCTGGCCAAGCCAGGGGTCGTAGGAGATAGCGCCGTCATAAGCCATCCTGTTTACATACACAGTATCGCCCTCCACCACGAACCTTAACGATGCCAAGTCAAGCGGATCTGTGTAGAAGTACTCCCTCGGATTGGTTACGTTACGCGGCGTAGGCGGCAGGGAGTAGTTGCTCCACCTCCAAAGCCTGATTTGAACAGGCAACACCGATACGTTCAAAACGCCTTGGAAGTTAGCCGGCTCCGCCAGAGCCACCTCAAGCACAATCGCCTTCACGCTGTCTTGCCCAGCGGTGTAGGAGTACTCAACCACAAGCTTCGTGGTCAAGTCTTCCACAGACACCTTTGTTTCGTTGTTAGTCAGCTGAAGCTGGCCTCCGAGCCTTGCCAACCTAACAGTATCGTACAATTTCAACACCGCCTCCCTGAAATCTTGCACGCTCCTTCTTCTGAAGCAGTCCAACAAGAGGGAGGGGTTGTCCAACAAGCCGGAGAGAGAATCAATATTGCATACCTCCATCAGAACACTCCAAGCGCTTGGTACGTTAAGCTTCCAACTGCCCTGAGCCCTGTCGAGGGTGACCCAGTTGTCGCCCACTTTCATCTGGATCTTGAACCTGAAGTTCTCAGGGTTGAAGATGGGGTTGCCCTTCAGGTCGAGTAAGCCTGTGATAGTCACTGTGTACATTGTCATGTTCCATATCACCAAGCCGCAAGACATCGCTGTCGTGTTGCCCGTACCCGGACCAATCGTCTTATTAAGCGTTATAGCGACGTATCTTGATTTGTTGTATGTTATGAATTTATCGTTCTTACTCTGTATAACTAAACCCCTGAAGCCCTCAACTGTGATGTAGACGTAGTGGTTGTAGTGGACCTGGGAGGGATCTATCTGTAGGTCGTCCTTACCAGCTGTACCGAAGGATGACACATATGTAGCTAGGTATGTGAAGGGCCCGAACACGCTAGTTATCCTTGAGTCAAACCCCCTCACGTAGTTCGTGGGACCCCTGGCCGGGCCTACGTTGTCGTCGAGGGTTATGGTGGTTCCTTTGATTGTGACAGTTCTTGTGAAGGTTAGGCTGAAGGGCTTGCCCAGCGTGTTTACGCCCACGTAGAAGGTGTGGATCACGCTGGAAGACAGGTTGCCGAATCTGCCGGCGCCGTTTTTCACACGTATTACGCCCCAGGGACCCGTGTAGATGTTAGTGCCAGCGAGCTCCGGCCTGCCGCTGAGGTTGCCGATGACGTCAATAAACGCAACGCCTTTGAAGGTCTGGTTGTAAATGAGGAAGTAGTAGCCCGGCCTTGGCCACTCAACCACAATGGCCACGTACCAGTCGGTCGGCTTAGTTACGTTCACGCCAGCGGGAACGTTTATGTTGAAGGTGACGAAGCCCGTGGCGTTGGCCACAGCAGAGACCCTATAGTCCCGGAACACATTCGGGTACGTGGGGCTAGACGCTATCTCGCGGATAATCAACGTGAAGTTCTTGCCGGCGGCGAATTTATACGGCGGGAAGTTCCCCAGGCTCTTCTCCCATGGTGTACACAGGGCATAGTTAGACCCGAAGCCAGCCGCCGCCCTCGCGTCGTTTATCTGCATTATCACGTCGAAGGCGGAGGGCAGAGCCTGACCAGGCCCATATTGGGCGTAGGCCACCGCCGCTAGGACCGTTAGTGCTAGGAGTGCTAGGATTGTCTTTGTTTGGTTGTGCATAACTCATCGGATGCTGGTCGTTTAAAAAGTTTTCTCTTCTATTGAGATATAACGATGGCGGCGGTTAGGGGCCCTTCGATCCTTATCTCCCCCTCCCCGAGGTATATCCTGAGGATGTTTCCCCCTCTGTCGACGGCCTCGACGTACTCCCCGTTCCAAGTGATGGATCGGGGCCTGTCGCTGTCTCCTCTGGCGAAGGCAGATAGGAGGCGGAAGACGTACTGCGTGACTGGCTCGTCTGTGGCTGTCGGCTTCTCTCTGTAGAGTATAGGCGGCACGAGCGCCGTGGGGACGTCACAACTATACGGAGCGCCGTCAACAAACACCCTTGTTATCGTCAGCGGCGAGGTGGTGAACTCCACGTATATGTTGTGGCCCGCCACGTTGAGAGACAGCGAGCCGCTCCCGCCTTCGATTTTTCCGCGGTAGTCTCCTGTATAGGTATCAATCAACTTCACTGTTATCTGCCCCGACACGGCTCTGCCCGTAGGGGTGTAGGTAAGGGTTCCTGTCACTCTCAGTATGTCGATGGTGCGTTCTATTACCCCGCACCTTAGCTCTAGGCCTAGTAGACTTCTGCTGTCTGTAAACTCGATTCTAGAGATGTCTTTTACCGTTACTCTGGGCGGCGTTAGCGTTAGGTAGACCTTCAGTCTGTACGTGGTTGAGTTGACTTTTACCTCCAGCGTCTTCTCCCCCGGTGCCTGTACGGTCTCTGTGTAGTTCTTGGAGGCGGCGGCGCCCGGCGCCAGCCTGTAGTAGTCAACGCCGCCCGGGCCCTCGACGGCAAGCGCCACGGTCCTCCTGGTGGCGTTTGTAGTGATTACGTAGCCCCACGTCAAAGCCGCTGTCTTGCTCACCGCCGAGAGCGACGTGTAATCTGTCCCGTTGGGGGGCGGCCAGCTCCGCCTGACCTCGGGGCTCCACACCACAATCTGAACCTTGGGCGCCACCACCTTCACCCGTATGGCGTGGCGCAGAGTGGCGTTGAGGCTCCCCGCGACTCTGAACTCCACGTTATATGTGCCCGCGGCGCCTACCGTGATTGTCTTGGTGGTGTTGAGCGCCTCGCCGGGGGCCAGCGCGAAGGTTCTGCCGTCTATGGATAGGGTGGCTGTGGCGTTCCCGGTGTTTTTTATCCAGAGCCACGCGGCGTAGGTCTCGCCGAGTAGCGCCTCCACCTCAGAGGGGCCTCCCACCCTCCAGTCAAACGCCGCTACGTAGTAGCGCACAGTAACCGGCACCTCCACTCCGTCCATCTCCACGACGTAGGAGCCGGCCGCCTCCACCGAGATCGTCGTGTTTATGGCCTTGGTCTCGCCCGGCGCCACGGCCACCCCTCCCACCCACGCCGTTAAGTTGCCCAGGTTGCTGACCCTCGCCGTCACTGTGAGGTTTGCCGGGAGCTTCGTCGCGTTTGTATACACGGGCTCCGCCTGGAGGCGGGGCGCGTAGTAGTACACCCTAACCGCCTTCACGTGCCTAGTCCCGTTGACCACAGCCTCCACAGAGTGCTCGCCGGCCCACCAAGCTGTCTTGTTCGCGGCTATCCTCACCACCTGTCCGGGGGCGACCTCATATGGAATGCCCTCCACCACGGCTATGCCTGTGCCGTTGCCCGAGTTTTTAACGACAATAGTATAATTTATGTAGATGGGGAGCCTCGTCGTGTTTATCACCCCAGGCGCCTCAACCGCCACCTCTATGGAGGGGGCATACACCACGCGTGGCGGCTGAGCCGTGGGCGTAGGCGTCGCAGTCTGCGTCTTTGTCTCTGGCTTCTCCGCGGTGGAGGTCGGCGGCTGGGAGGTGGCGGTGGCCGTGGTGGCCGTAGGAGTGGTAGCGGGGGTGGTCGCTACGCCGCCGGGGGGCGCGGGCGGCTGTTGCAGAGCCAGGTAGGCGGCTATAAGGGCGATGCCCAGGGCTATCAACCCGATTGCCGTTTTGTTCATGGCGGTGTTTTGCAACTCATATTTATATTTCCCGAGCCGTTGAGGGACGTGCGTTGGGTTCTGGTGCTGGTGCTCTTGGCGGTGGCTGTCTACGCCTTGGAGACTGAGCACTTCGTCGTGACGCCCGACGACCAGACCCTGGCTAAGTACCTGGAGGAGGCCTACAGCTTCTACGTAGGCAAGGGCCTCAAGCCCGCCCCTCCCTGCCAGGGGGCTAAGTACCAAGTATTGATAGACTCCTCCAACGCCTATGCCGGAGACACCGAGATAGGCGACAGATGCATAGTAAGGATCGTGTTTAAGCCGCAGTACACGCCCAGGCTCGTGTACCACGAGGTGGGCCACGTCTTTTTTGAATACTATAGACACTATCTGCAGGACCTGTGGGTCGACGAGGCTGTGCCTGAGGCCATGGCGTCGGTGGCCACCGGGGTTTACTACTTCCCCCAGATGTATTTCCAAGAGAGACTGTATAGGGTTAACCCCTTCGCTTTGGGGGCCGACAGGTTGTACGACTGGTATAAATACAGTGCCCCGGTGGCTTGGTATCTTGAGAGAGCTGGCAACTGGGCTGATGTGTTGACGGCGTTTTCAACGCAGCAGACTGCCGCCTCTCTCTATGTTAGGTTTCTTCTGGAGCTCGCCAAGGGCGTTTCGCTGGGCAGCGTGACGTATAGACCGGACGTAGAGGTGGTGGAGGTGGCGCCCGGCGCCGTCCGTAAGTACCCGGATCTGCCCGGCTACACGGCTGTCTACTACAACGTGTCTGTGCCGCGGAGCGGCGTGTTGAGGATCTCCGCGGAGGGGGCGGGCACGTGGCGCTTGGCGTCTAACATAGCGCTGGACAGAGACGTGGTGGTGACCAACGGCACCCTCCTTGTGGCGGTTGTCAACAACTCTAGCCAGACTCTCCAGCCCACCCTCGTCTTCTACTTCAGCTCTCTCCAGGCCAGGGTGGTGGATGGCGTGTTTGAGGGAGGGGGCAGAATCTCCGTTAGGCTGTACGCGGAGTACAACTTCGCAGGGGTAAGCGGCGTCGTCAAGGTCAACGGCACCTCGGTGCAGTTTGTAGACGGCTACGGCGTGTACAACTTCACCGGCGCCTTTAAGCAATACGTCTTGGCGCTTGAATACGGCGGCTCGTGGGCCTACGCATACCTAAATCTATCCCGCCCAGCCATGGCCGTGGCGCCCCCCGCGCTCTACCTAGACAGAGGCGGCCGCGGCGCGCTCAACGTCACTATCTACAACCAAAACCCGCTTGCCCTCCGTTGCGTCTTAAACGGCTCCGGGCTCAGGTTTAAGCCGGTGGACGTGTTTCTGCCGAGGGGCAACGCCACCTTCAGGCTGGAGTTTCAAGCAGATGGTCAGCCGCCGGAGGGGGCCAGGGTGTTCTGCGGCCTGCTGTCCGCCGATGTTGATATACACAGACCGTCGTACTCCCTCTACTTCGACCTCGACAGCTGGAGCGGCGCATTAACTGCAAGGTTCGGTCAAGACATTAACTACACGGTGAAGGACCTGCCCGCCAACGTCTCCCTGTATTACAACGGATACGTCGCGGGCGTGGTGTCTATACCAAGGCCCGCCCTTAACGTGACTGTTTCAAATCCGCGACTTGAGGGGGCCGCGCTTGTTTACACGCTCTCTATCTCCGTGGTTGGGATGCCCACGTGGGCTCGGCTTCGTGGAACTGTGAGGGTGGATGGAAATAGAGTTGGGGATTACGGCGGCGGTGTGTTTAACAAAACCGTGGCTTTACGGCCAGGTGAATCTCGTCGTGTTGAGGTGTCTGTGGGCAGGCTCCTTACCGCCCGTGTTATCAACGCGCCGTCTGTAAGAACAGATGTGATGCCCGTCAGCGCCGTGGTTAAAGACGGCGTGGTTTCTCTATTAGCTGAGATACGTCATAACGTGGAGGTTGCGGGCAACGTGGAGGTGAGGTTTGAAAATGTAAACGTAGCCCCCCTGCAACCAAACCTCGTGGTGTTGTCGTATCGCTACAACGACACATACACCATTAGATATGTTTCACTTGGGGAGCGTTATACTGTGACGGTCTCACTGCCGCGGCCTGAGATATCGGTAACGCTCATCAAGGGCGTGGTTTCGCCTAGCGAGTTTTACGGACTATTCAACGTAACGTTGAAGGTTTGTGGGCCTTCTACGGATGCCCGCTACGTTGTTAATGTAGGTTCTGGAGCCGTCACTCTTAACGTAAAGAGGGGGAGTTGCGCATCTAACAGCACCTCGGTCGAGTGGAAGGCTCCCTTCAGCCCCACGCTTAATTTCGCCGTAGATACATCGTTTGGAAGGCTGACGTTGCCTCTCAGCGTCCCCCCGCCGCGGGCAGAGGCCCGGCTTAAGAGGTGGCTCGTGCAGGGGGGCCGCGAGGCGGCTGAAGTGACGCTTACGGTGACGGCCCCGCCTAACTACACCTACGTCGTGTTGGGGCGCGGAGTCGTGGGGGAGGCCTCCTTCGACGTTGCAGTGGAGGCAAGAGGCGGCGTTGCCGTGGTTGATTACGGGTTCGGCTACGTCGAAGTGGAGAGGCCGAAGTTGATTCTTTGGGCTAAGCCAGTCGTCGTGGAGGTGGGGGTCCCGACGTCTATAGAGGTGGAGATCGTGGCGCCTCCCGGCCTATACGTGAACTCTACGTTGCAGGTGGGGCCCTTCTCTAGATCTGTGTATGTGGAGCCGGGCGGCGCCAAGATCCGCATGGATCTGCCGAGGTTTGCCGAGCCGGGGATTTACAACTTGTCTATTGTTCTTGGACCGTATGTGAACTACACATGGGCGGTGGCTTACCGCGTCGTCAACCTCACGATACGCGCTCCGCCGAAGGTGCCCGTGGGTCTCCCCGTCGTGGTGGGTGTGGAGGGACGCGTGGAGCCTCCCCTGGGCGTAGGCGTCGTGGTTGACGCCGCTGGCTGTGCCGCCAACAAGACCTTCGTGAGGCTTAACAGCTCGTTGGTGTTCACATCCGAGAGGCCTTGCGTCCTTAAGCTACGCGCCCGCACCAACGTGACCGAGGCCGTGGCCGAGGTGGCGTGGGCTTCTTTGACGGCTGAGGCGAGATACGTCGAGCTGGGCAGGCTGAGGGGGTTGCCGATATTCCCCCTACGCGGCGTCTCCGGGCGTGTCCTTCTGGGCGGCTCCCCCGTGGATGGGCAGGTGCGTGTCGTGGGCGACTTCGACAGGCTTGGCCTGGTGAACTTCACCATATACGTGGAGTACATGGGTGTCGTGAACAAGACCTCGTTTGTGGGCTTCGCCGTGCCGCCGGAGAGCTACGCGGCGGCTAACAAGACGATGGACGCGCTCCCAGCCGACGCCAGGCCGTACTTCCGCTACCTAGTGGAGCGGGCCGTGGCGACCGGCGACTGGGCCCTCGTGGATAAAATCTCCAGACTCTACTCGGAGTTCCCCACCCCGTTTACGCTCGCGGCGCGGTTCCTGGTGGAGAGAGCCCTCGCAACTGGCAAGGAGCCGAACTTAGAGGCGGCTGAGGCGCTC
>Ga0326763_1000642_pt1 | contig 12005 bp, 7 predicted proteins | sample NORPS_P_FD_207671 | JGI IMG/M metagenome (GOLD analysis project Ga0326763, IMG submission 207671) | Hot spring water microbial communities from Norris Geyser Basin, Yellowstone National Park, WY, United States - NOR.PS_P | ecosystem: Environmental > Aquatic > Thermal springs > Unclassified...
TCTCCGCGTCGTCGCTCGCGACCTGTTTCGGCTCGGCACTCACGCGATGGCCCGTCCCTGCCCGTCTCGGCTGAGACACTAGGCAACGGGCGGTACGCGCACAACCAGAGGCGGCATGGAAAGCGGGCGTGCAACTTAGCCCGCTGTAGCGCCCGAGCAGACAAGTCCCAGGCGCCGTGAAGGTAGAACGGCCGGCGCGGAGCGTTCCACGCCGGCCGTTCTATCTACCGGAAACCGAAGAAAGCTAGAACTGCGAGAATAACCACGATCAGGCCGATGATGTAGATGATGTTGTTCACGTCAGTCCTCCGATGCGGGCGCGCTTCTCTGGCCGCATGGAAGGATTACGCCCCGAGACGGTTTCGGTTCATCACGGAGCGGTGGGAGGTTCGATTGTTTCTTGCTGTGTCCTCCAAGCGGCGGCGCATGGCCGCTTCTGCCAACCAACAGCAGGCTAACGAAATCGTGCAGCCACCCCGCGGCGGAATCGCGCAGCGTCGAGATCAGAAAAAGCTGCAAGTATAACTAAATAGAGGGCGTTTTTAACGCCAAGTGAAACAGGCTTGACGCTGGCCGTAGAGCAGAACAAAATAAGAACTACGCCATGCACCCCATTTGCCCCACCCCCGGCCCCGCGATGGCCCTCGATCAATTGCGTGACGCCGTCGCACGGCTGGAACGGCATCGGGCGGCCCCGCATGCGCCACCCCCGCTGCCGTTCGGCCTGCCCGATCTCGACGCCGCTCTCGCCGGCGGAGGCCTCGCACGCGGCGCGCTGCACGAGATCGCCGGCACCGACGCCGATGTCCAGCACGGGGCAGCGGCAGCCATGTTCACCGCCGGCATCTTCGCCCGCATGGAGGGAAACGTGCTCTGGGTGCTCGAGCAGCATGATTTGTTCGCGCCCGGGCTGGCCGCTGCCGGGCTGCATCCAGACCGGGTGATTTATGCCCAGGCAGGGCGGAAAGACGCTCTGCTGGTGATGGAAGACGGGTTGCGCCACCGTGGCTTGGCGGCCGTCGCCGCCGAATTGTCGGGGCGCATCAGCCTCACCGCCTCACGCCGGCTGCAACTCGCGGCTGAAGCCACGGGCGTCACCGCCCTGCTGCTGCGGCGTCCCAGCAAGGGGGAAGCCGAACTCGCCGGCGCCAATGCCGCGGTCACGCGATGGCGCGTCGCCGCCCAGCCCTCGGCGCCGCCGATCCCAGAAGCGCCGGAGGTGCCGGGGCTCGGGCGGGCAAAATGGCGGCTGGATTTGTTGCGCAGCCGTGGCGGGCGAACGGGATCTTGGATCGTGGAGGCATGCGATGCGTCGGGTCGTCTCGATATGGTTGCCGCACTGGCCGACCGACCGCCGGCGCAAGGCACGCGGGACCGACGCGAAAGCAGGCGCGCCGCCGCGTGACGTCCCGCTGATCACCGCGTGGCAGGACGGCAACCGCCGGGTCATCGAAGCCGTCGATCCGGCCGCCGCCGCGGCCGGGTTGCGGCCTGCGATGGCGGTGGCGCATGCCATGGCGGTGGTCCCGAACCTGCACGTGCTCGAGGCCGACCCGGCCGATGACGAAGCCGCCCTCGAGCGCCTCGCTCGCTGGTGCCAGCGGGTGACGCCGCTGGCCGCACCCGATACCCCCGATGGCATCTGGCTCGACATGACCGGCTGCGCCCATTTCTGGGGCGGCGAGCAGGCGCTGCTCGACGATCTCGTCGCCCGTTTGGCCCAGGACGGCATCACCGCCCGCGCCGCCATCGCCGACACGCCCGGCGCCGCCCACGCCCTCGCCCGCCATGGCGGCGCCCCGACCCATATCGTGCCACCCGGAGCACAGGCCGACACCATCGCGCCTCTCCCGGTCGCCGCCCTTCGCCTCCCTGACGACATGGTGGCAACCCTGCGCCGCCTCGGCTTCGAGCAGGTGGAAGCGCTCGCCCGGGTTCCGCGCGCCCTGATCACGCGCCGCTTCGGCCCGCTCCCCGGCCGCCGGCTAGACCAGGCGCAGGGCCGTGTGCCCGAGCCGTTGCAGCCGCTCGCCCACGAAACTCCGCTGCAGCACCGCATTGCCTTTCTCGAACCGCTGCTGACCGCCGACGCGCTAGGAGCCGCCACCGCCTGCCTGCTCGACCCGGTCTGTGCCGCCATGGAACGAGCCCATCTGGGCGCTCGCCGGGTCGACCTGTTGTTCGAGCGGGTCGACGGCGCCGTATTGGCCACCCGCATCGGTACCGCCCGCGCGAACCGCGACCCGCGCCACCTCGCCCGTTTGCTCGACGAGCACCTGGAAACCGTCGATCCCGGCCTCGGCATCGACGCCATGCGCCTGGTCGTGCCGCTGGCCGAAACGCTGCGGTGGCAGCAGGACGATACCGGCAACAGCACGGACGTCTCTGCCCTGGTCGACCGGCTCGCCAACCGCCTCGGCGCCGACCGCGTCTACCGGGTCGCCCCGGTCGAGAGCGATGTCCCCGAGCGTGCCGTCCGCCGCATCCCCGCGCTGGCCCGCGCAGGGGCCGCCACCTGGTTCGGTGGCGACGCTCCCACCCGCTTGTTTCACCCGCCCCGCCCGATCGACGCCCTTGCCGGCCTGCCCGACCACGCTCCCGCCGCCTTCACCTGGCGGCGGCGGCGGCATCACATCCGCCGCGCCGACGGGCCCGAGCGCATCTATGGCGAATGGTGGCGCCGGGACGCCGAATTCTCCGCCGTCCGCGACTATTTCCGCGTCGAAGACGAGGACGGCAGCCGCTTCCTCCTGTTCCGCCAAGGCGACGGCGTCGACCTGCGAACCGGCGGGCTGAGCTGGTACCTGCAGGGGATTTTTTGACCTACGCCGAACTCCAAGTCACGACGAACTACAGCTTCCTCCGGGGCGCCAGCCATCCGGAGGAGCTGTTCGCGCAAGCTGCCGCCTACGGCATATCCGCCCTCGGCATCGTCGATCACAACTCGGTCGCTGGGATCGTCCGCTGCTGGGAAGCGGCGAAAACGACCGGGATCCGCCTCGTCGCCGGCTGCCGCCTCGCGCTGCGGGACGGCACGGTCCTGCTCGCCTACCCGACCGACCGACCGGCCTGGTCGCGCCTCTGCCGGTTGCTCACGGAAGGCAAGCGCCGCACCGGCAAAGGCGGCTGCGATATCGGCTGGGACGATCTCGCGGCCGGAGGCGATGGGCTGCTCTATATCCTGGTGCCGGAGCAGCCGGACGCGCGCTTGCAGGCCCAGCTCGCCCGCCTGGCCGCCGACGCACCCAGCCGCGCCTATCTCGCCGGCACCATCCGCCGCCGACCCGGCGACCAGACCCGGCTCCACCGCCTCGCCACCTTGGCCGCCGCCGCCCGTATCCCGCTGATCGCCACCGGCGATGTCCTGTTCCACCGCCCGGAGCGGCGCGTGCTGCAAGACGTGATGGCCTGTATCCGCGAGGGCTGCACGATCGATGCGGCCGGGTTCCGTCGTGAGCGCTTCGCCGACCGCCATCTCAAGCCGCCGGAGGAGATGGCCCGGCTGTTCGCCCGCCACCCCGACGCCATCGCCCGCACCGAAGAGTTGGTCGCCCGCTGTCATTTCGACCTGTCCGACTTGCGCTACCAATACCCGGACGAACAGGAGGAGCCCGGTCTCTCTCCGCAGCAAACGCTCGAGCGCCTGACCTGGGAGGGCGCGGCAAGACGCTATGGCGGTACCGTGCCCGCCCCCGTCGCCCAGCAGCTGCAGCACGAGCTGCGGCTGATCGATGGCCTTGGATACGCGCCGTATTTCCTGACGGTGAACAGCATCGTCCGCTATGCCCGCAGCGAAGGCATCCTCTGCCAGGGCCGTGGCTCCGCCGCCAACTCGGCCGTCTGCTACGTCCTCGGCATCACCAGCATCGACCCCACGCAATCCGGGCTGCTGTTCGAACGCTTCGTCTCCGCCGAACGTGCCGAGCCGCCCGACATCGACGTCGATTTCGAGCACGAGCAGCGCGAGCGGGTGATCCAGTGGATCTACCAGCATTACGGCCGCGACCGGGCTGCCCTGTGCGCGACCGTCATTCGCTATCGGGCCCGCGGCGCCATGCGCGAGGTCGGCAAAGTTCTGGGGTTGACCGAGGACGTGACGGGCGCCCTGTCGTCCCAGGTTTGGGGCTGGTCGGAAGAGGGCGTCGAGGAAAAGCATGCCGAAGCGCTGAACCTCAACCTGCAGGACCGGCGCCTCCGCCTGGCACTCGATCTCGCCCGCGAGCTCATCGGCTTCCCGCGCCATCTCGGCCAGCACCCCGGCGGCTTCGTGCTGACACGGGATGCGTTGGCCGATCTCGTGCCGATCGAGCCGGCCAGCATGGCCGATCGGCAGATCATCGAATGGGACAAGGACGACATCGACGCGCTCAAATTCATGAAGGTCGACGTGCTCGGCCTCGGGATGCTGGGCTGCCTGCGCCGGGCGTTCGACCTCATCGAAGAGCATCGCGGCACCAGGCTCGACCTCTTCACCATCCCCCAAGACGATGCGGCGACCTACGCCATGATTCAGCGCGCCGACACGCTGGGCACGTTCCAAATCGAAAGCCGGGCGCAGATGTCGATGCTGCCGCGGATGAAACCGAAAGAACTCTACGATCTGACGATCCAGGTCGCCATCGTCCGCCCAGGCCCGATCCAGGGCGACATGGTGCATCCTTACCTGCGCCGCCGCGAAGGCCTGGAAAAGCCGGACTACCCCAAGCCCGAGTTGGAGCGCGTGCTGAAAAAGACCCTCGGGGTGCCGCTCTTTCAGGAGCAGGCGATGCAGATCGCCATCCAGTGCGCCGGGTTCACGCCGGGCGAGGCCGATCAGCTCCGCCGTTTGATGGCGACGTTCAAGATCACCGGCGGGGTCCATCGGTTCTACGACAAGCTGGTCGGCGGCATGGAGGCGAATGGCTACAGCCGCGAATTTGCCGAAAAGACCTTCAAGCAGATCGAGGGCTTCGGCAGCTACGGTTTTCCCGAAAGCCACGCAGCAAGCTTCGCCATCATCGCCTATGCGTCCGCATGGGTGAAGTGCCACCACCCCGACATGTTCTGCTGCGCCTTGCTGAACGCGCAGCCGATGGGGTTCTACGCACCCGCCCAGGTCGTCCGCGACGCGCGCGAGCATGGTGTCGAGGTTCGGCCAGTTGATGTGAACCACTCGCGCTGGGATTCGACGTTGGAGCCGGCCGAAGGCCGAAAGCTCGCCGTCCGCCTCGGCCTGCGCATGGCCAAAGGCTTGGCCGAAGCCGATGGCCTGGCGATCGTGCTCCATCGCGGCGAGCACCCCTACGCCTCCGTCGAGGAAATCAGTCGCCGCGCCGGCGTGCCGGTCGCCGCCCTCGAACGTCTCGCCGAAGCGGACGCCTTCCGCTCCCTCCAAGCCGAGCGGCGCGATGCGATCTGGGCGATCCGCGCGCTCCGCGATACCGCCCTGCCGTTGTTCGCCGCGTCCGACGCCGTGGTCGAGCCCGAGATCGCGCTCGCGCCCATGCGGCCCGGCCGCAGCGTGGTCGAAGATTACGGCAGCGTCGGCCTGTCGTTGCGGCAACATCCCGTCGCCTTCGTCCGCAACGACCTCACCCGCCAGGGCATGATCCGGTGCGCGGATCTGGAGCGGCTGCGCGACGGACGCCGGGTCGTCGTGCCCGGCCTGGTGTTGGTCCGGCAGAAGCCTGGTTCGGCCAAGGGCGTCATGTTCATCACGATCGAGGACGAGTCCGGCATCGCCAACCTGATCGTCTGGCCCAGCATCTTCGAGCGCCAGCGACGCCTGGTGCTGACTGCCAGCATGCTCGCCGCGCACGGCAAGGTGCAAAAAGAGAGCGGCGTCACCCACGTCATCGTCGAGAAGCTGGTCGATCTCTCCGGCCTGCTCCGCCAAGTCGGCGAACGCGACGACCCGGTTATCCTGCCGACCGGGCGGGGCGACGAAGCCCGGCACGGCGGCAGCCCCGATCATCGCGACAGACCGGTGGGCAAACCGCGCGACATCTACTGCCCGGAACGGCTCTCCAACGGCATCAAGGTGCAAACGCGCGACTTCCGCTAGCGAACCCCCGGCATGGCAGGGAGTTGGGGCGGGATGTTGAACAGCACCGCCGGGCAACTGGGCATCTTCTTCAGCAGCCTCATCCTCAGTATCGCGGCCAGCATCGTGATGTCCTATCGGATCGAGCAAGTCGGCAATGCGCTGGGCGTTTCCGAGGGCCTGCTGGGCATCGTGACCGCGCTTGGCGCGGACTCGCCGGAGATTGCCGCGGCAGTCACGGCGATCTCGAGAGGCCAGCACGATATTGGCCTGGGGGTGATCTTCGGATCCAACATCTTCAACTTCGCCGCCTTGCTCGGCCTCAGCGCCGCCATGGTCGGATCGATCAAAATGCGCCGAAAAGGCCTCGTGCTCGACGCATCGGTAGCCTTGTGGGTGGCGCTGATGGTCGCGCTACAGGCGATCGGATGGCTTTCGACCTTGATTGCCGGCCTGCTCCTGGCGGGGGTCGTCGTGCCCTACATCGCGCTTTTCTTGCTCAAGCGCGATCAGATCGAGCGGGTCACCCTGCTCGGAGGGATCAGCGGCTGGCTGGCCGAGGCTGTGGGAGGAGCTCGTGAGGATGCGCGTGGCGACGGTCCGCCCTCCCGGCCGGACAAGATGGACATCCTCTCGCTGTTCCCGCTGCTCGTGGCGATCGTGCTATCCAGCATCGGCATGGTGGACACCGCCAGCACTCTGGGCCAGCGTTGGAACATCCCGGGCGCCATCACCGGCACGCTGATCCTGGCCGGGCTGACCGGAATCCCCAACGCGGTCGCCGCCGTTCAACTCGCGCGCGCAGGACGCGGCTCGGCCGTTGCGACCGAAACCTTGACCAGCAACACCATCAATACGATCGTCGGGGGCTTCGTACCGCTCGCCATCCTGGGCGTCAGCCAACTCTCCTTCGAGTCGCAGCTGTCCATCACATGGCTGCTTGGGATTACGGCGATCGCCGGCATCCTCTGCTTCGTGCAGCGCGGCCTCACGCGGCTCGGCGGCCTCGTCCTGATCGCGCTCTATCTGGGCTTTGCCGGCGTGACCATCATGACCTGAGGCGCCGGGGAGAGCCCCTGGACCGAGATCCAGGGGCTTACGTCGTTTGGTTAGGCAGACTTCTTCATGATCTCGTCCGCAACGTTGCGCGGCACAGGATCGTAGTGATGGAACTGCATCGTGAAGCTCGCGCGACCTTTGGTCATGCCGCGCAGCTGGCTGATGTAGCCGAACATTTCCTTCAGCGGCACGTGACCGCGGACGATGACAGTGCTGCCGGAGCTGTCCTGGCTCTGGATGGTGCCGCGGCGGCGGTTGAGGTCGCCCACGACGTCGCCGACGTGATCCTGCGGTGTCGTCACCTCGACGTCCATGATGGGCTCGAGGATGATCGGCCCGGCCTTCTTCATGCCCTCGCGGAAGCACGCCTTGGCCGCGATTTCGAACGCGAGCGCCGACGAGTCCACGTCGTGGTACTTGCCGTCGACCAGGGAGTATTTGAAGTCGACCGTCGGGAAGCCGGCCAGCACGCCGGTTTCGGCCTGGTTCTTGATGCCCTTTTCGACCGCCGGAATGTATTCCTTCGGCACGGCGCCGCCAACGATGCTGTTGGAGAAAACGATGCCAGAGTTCCGCTCCAGCGGCTCGAACGTCACCTTGACTTCGGCGTACTGGCCGGAGCCGCCGCTCTGCTTCTTGTGGGTGTAGATTTCGGTGTGCGGCTTGCTGATCGTCTCACGATACGCGACCTGCGGGGCGCCGATATTGGCGTCCACGCCATATTCGCGGCGCAGCCGGTCGATGATGATCTCGAGATGCAGCTCGCCCATCCCGGACAGGATGGTCTGCCCGCTTTCCTGGTCGGTCTTGAGACGCAGGCTCGGGTCTTCGCCAGCCAGCTTCTGCAGTCCGAGCGTCATTTTCTCTACGCCGTCCTTGGTCTTCGGCTCGACCGAGATGTCGATGACGGGAACCGGGAAGGCCATACGCTCGAGCACGACCGGGTCATCGGCCGAAGCCAGTGTGTCGCCGGTGCCGGTGTCCTTGAGCCCGACGAAGGCGGCAATGTCGCCCGCCTGGACTTCCTTGATTTCCGCCCGCTTGTCGGCGTGCATCTGGAACATGCGTCCGATGCGCTCCTTGTGGTCCTTCGTCGTGTTGAGCAGCGTGTCGCCACTCTTCAACGTGCCGGAATAGACGCGCACGAAGGTCAGCGTGCCGTATTTGTCGTTGATGATCTTGAACGCCAGCCCGGCGAACGGCGCCTTCGGATCGGCCTTGATGATCCGGCGCTCGGCGTGCTCGTCCTCGCCCTCTTCCGCCGCGACCTTGATGCCGGCCACGTCGACCGGGCTCGGCAGATAGTCAAGCACGGCGTCGAGCAACGGCTGCACGCCCTTGTTCTTGAACGCGGTGCCGCACAGCACCGGGCGGAACGCGCCCGAGATCGCGCCGGTCTTGATCGCGCGCTTCAGCGTCTCGACGGAGACGTCGCCCTTGTCGAAATACTCCTCCATCCCCTCGTCATCGACGGCCAGCGCCGTGTCGAGCAGGGTCTGGCGATATTCCTTCGCCTTCTCGACGAGGTCGGCCGGGATCTCTTCGTCGTGGAATTTCGCGCCGAGCTCACCGCCCTCCCAGACGATGGCCTTCATCTCGACGAGATCGACCACGCCGACGAACTGGTCCTCGATGCCGATCGGTAGCTGCAGCGGCAGCGCGATAATGTCCAGCTTCTCCTTCAGCGTGTCGAACGCGCGGTAGAAGTCGGCGCCGGTGCGGTCCAGCTTGTTGATGAAGATGATCCGCGGGACGTTGTAGCGGTCGGCCAAGCGCCAGTTCGTCTCGGACTGCGGCTGCACACCGGCGACGCCCTCGATGATGAACACGGCGCCGTCCAGCACGCGCAAGCTGCGGTTGACTTCGATGTTGAAGTCGATGTGGCCGGGCGTGTCGATGATGTTGATGCGGTGGTCTTTCCACTCGCAGGTCACGGCCGCAGACGTGATGGTGATGCCGCGCTCACGCTCCTGGTCCATGTAGTCGGTCGTCGTATTGCCGTCATGCACCTCCCCGATGCGATGCGACACGCCCGTGTAATACAGGATCCGCTCGGTCGTAGTGGTCTTGCCGGCGTCGATGTGCGCCGTGATCCCAATGTTTCGGATCTTGGCGAGCGAGTGGGTCTCGGACACGTGGACCTCCATGCGATTGCGGGCGCAGCGAGACCCCTGCCCCGCGCGCCCTGCCAATCCTGACCCCCCGGTGTCGATCGGGGAGCGATGTGTAGCGTTGCGCCTATGTGCTGCGGGAGGGCCGAAAAAGCAACACCCCGCGGCTCATCCCTGATGGGCTATCCGCCACCCCGCGTCGGACGGCATCGCCCGGCCCTCGGCCTCGAGCTTGTCCAGATGCGCCAGCACGTTGCGCTCCGCGGCCGGACGGAGCGAGGCTTCGAGCGACGGGTATATCGCCCGGGTCAACGTGGCGACCGAAACGGGTGCCGCTCCGAGCGCCGCCACGATGGCCGCCTCCCGCTGCCGGCGGTGGTGACGCAACGACTCGACATAGACCAGTGGTTCCGTAATCGGCGGGCCGTGGCCCGGCAGGTAGAGCGACGCCGGCATTCCGAGCAGCCGGTCGAGCGTGGCGAAATAGTCGGCCATGTCGCCGCCCTGCCCGCCGACCACGGTCGTGGACCATCCCATGACGACATCGCCGCTGAACACGACGCCGTCCGCGTGCACGAAACACAGGTGATCCGGGGCATGACCCGGCGTATGCACGGCCCGCAACGGACCCAATTCGGCGCCGTCCGTGAACTTCACGTCGGGCCGCACCTCGGCGGCGAAGGGATGATGCCAGGCATAGACCGGCGCGCCCGTCGCCCGTTTCAGCGCGGCAAGGCCGCCCCAATGGTCGTGATGGCCATGCGTCAGCAGGATCGCGCGGATCGGCCCGCCAGCTTGCGCCAGGATGTGGCCGCCATGCGCCGCATCGTCCGGCCCGGGGTCGATCACGGCGACGCCGTCCTCCCAGCCCAGCAGGTAGGTGTTGGTGCCATGATAGGTCATCGGGCCCGGGTTGGCGGCCACGAGCCGGCGGATGCCGGACGCCACTGGTTGCGCTTGGGTGTGGTCCGGCGCCGTTTCGGTCAGGAACCTCATGCGAGGACCACGCTCGCCTGCATGCAGACAGCGCCCTCCTCGTCGAGCGTGCGGAGCGCGGCGCCCTCCGGACCGGGCCGGGCTTCCAACGTCAGGAGCCGGCCGTGGAAGGCCGGGCGCAGGCCGCGGAAATCGAATGACCGCATGGGACGACCCTGCACGAGCCCGGCCAACAGCGTCGCCTGCAGCGGCCCGTGCACGATCAGACCCGGATAGCCCTCGACGTCGCGCACGTAGTCGAGGTCGTAGTGGATCCGGTGCCCGTTGCCGGTAAGGGCAGAGTAGCGGAACAGCATGACCGGATCGGGGCGGACCGTGGCGCTGATGCCCTCGCCGGGCCCGAGCCGATCGGTCGCGGCCGGGGCAGGCTTGACCGCGGCGCCCTCGGTGCCGCGATAGACCAGATCCTGCTCCTCTTCGATCGCCGGGCCGGACGGTCCCTCGATGACATGCCGGACGGTGACGAAGACGAGCCGCCCGGCGCCGCCCTGTTTCTCTTGCACGCGCGCGATAGTCGAGGTGCGGCGGACCGGATCGCCGGCTTTCAGCTTCCCCTGCCAGCGGAGCCGCCCGCCGGCCCACATCCGGCGCGGCAGGTCATGGACGGGCGGCAGAAAACCGCCGCGCTTGGGGTGACCGTCCGGACCGATCCGATCCGGCGGCACCCACTCCTGAAACAGCATCCAGTGCCAGAGCGGCGGCAGCGTGGTGGGGGTCTCCACCCCGAGCGTCGCGGCAAGCCCGGCCAGCAGCCGGGGCGCGACCTCATCCGTTGCCGTTTGCGATCGGCCGACATACTCGTCGTAGCTCATTCGGCGCTCTCGTCATTCTCTGGGCGCGGCTTCGGCTTGGGCTTGGGGACGAACGGCGCGTGCAGCGCCCCGAGATCGACCGCGTCGGCCATGGCGGCGTAGCCGGCCCGGTTGGGATGCAGCCCGTCGCCGGGCCCGCCGACCGTGCTGTTCGGCACGAACTCGGGACGCAACTTGCCCGTGGTGCGGTCAACGGTCGCCCGGTCGAAATCGGCGACCGCGTCGAATGTGCCGCCGCTGTGGCGGATCCACTCGTTCAGCTGCCGGCGCTGCGCATCCTGGTCGGGGGTGCCGTGGCCGGTGACGGTCGAGCCGAGTGCGGAGGTCAGCGTTGCGCCGATAACCTTCACGCCCTTGAACTTGGCGCGGAGGCGCGCGACCCCCTGCTTCATCCCGTCGCGCACCTGCTCGAAACTCGCTTTCCCGTTGGCGCTGAAATCGTTGATCCCCTCGAGCCAGATCACATGGCTCACACCCGACAGCGCCAGCACGTCTCGGTCGAGACGCGAGAGGGCGGAAGGGCCGCCGGGAACGGGCGTCTCCGGCGCGTATTCGGCCGGGCCCACGACTTGGTTGCCGCCGATGCCGGCGTTGACCACCGCCATGGGCGTGCCTGCCGCGAGCAAACGGCGTGCGAGAACGTCGGGCCACCGGTCATCGCCGTTCAGGGTGGAGTTGGAGCCGTCGGTGATGCTGTCGCCCAAGCAGACCACCCCGCTCAGCTCCGGCCCGGCTTGCATGTCGATCGCGTCGAGGAAGTACCAGCTCGTCGTGCTGTTGGGGAATGGGCTCTCGTCCTCCAACTCCCCCAGCGCGCCGGCGCCAGCGGCCGTGACGTAGCTCGTCTGCATCGCCTTGGCGTGCCACGTCGCGTGGCGGACGTCCCCGGCCACGTGGAAGCTGACGGCGAGCTTGCGGCCCAGCAGCTCCGGCGACCCGGCGACGCCAACGAAAGGCAAAGTCATCGGGTCGGACCACGCATCCGCCCCGGCGGGAATGACGACA